>Ga0335078_10007063_pt1 | contig 16638 bp, 13 predicted proteins | sample Lox_Sample_32_FD_206711 | JGI IMG/M metagenome (GOLD analysis project Ga0335078, IMG submission 206711) | Soil microbial communities from Loxahatchee National Wildlife Refuge, Florida, United States - Lox_Sample_3.2 | ecosystem: Environmental > Terrestrial > Soil > Wetlands | place: USA... | reverse complement strand
CGGATGGACACGGATGAACACGGATGAAAACTGATCTGGAATTCTATCCGTGTCCATCTGCGTCCATCCGTGGCTGAATTTGCATGACTGCCCGCGTCACCATTAACGGCTGCACCACCGACGCCGCTTTCGGCGCCACCCTCTTCGACTGCGCCGAGAGCCTGGGCGTGCGCGTGCCGACCTCCTGCAACAAACAGGGCAAATGTAAGGAGTGCATCGTCGAGATCGCCGACGGCATGGACGCCATCTCCGCTCCCCAGGAACAGGAGCGGCACTTGAGCGGCGCATTCCGCCTGGCCTGCCGCACCCACATCACCGCGGCCGGGCCGATTCGCTGCCACACCATGCGGCGCGGCCACATGCGCATCGAGCGGCGGGCCAGCGGCCTTCCGCCGGCGGAACTCGACGCCGGCGCTCGCGATGGCTACGGCCTGGCCTTGGACCTCGGCACTACCACTGTCGTGCTCCGCCTGGTGAATCTGCGCACCGGAGAAATCGTCGCCGATGCGTCCTTCGAAAATCCCCAGCGCTTCGCCGGGTCCGATATCATGGCGCGCATCCATTACGATTCCGAACATCCCGGCAAGCTCTTGCGCCGCACTCTGGCCGGCTATCTGACCCACGCCATCCAGGAGTTCCCAGTCGATCCCGCCCAGATCCGCGAGATGGTGGTGGTCGGAAACTCCACCATGCGCGACCTGTTCTTCCGCCATAGCGTCTACTCCATCGGCCAGAGTCCCTATCGCTCGATCACGGAAATCGAGATGGCGGAGGGCCAGCGCGCCGGCACCAGCCTGCAAGAAACCGGACGCCGCTGCCTGCTGCCGATCGATCCGCAAGCCAAGGTATACGGCGCGCCGATTGTCAGCGGCCACGTGGGGGCCGATGCCGCGGCATGCATGCTGGCGGTCGACCTGGCGCACGAAGACCGGCTGGTGGCGATCATGGATATCGGCACCAATACCGAGCTCATCGTCGGCAATCGCAAGCGCATCCTGGCTGCATCCTGCCCGGCCGGTCCGGCATTCGAGGGCGGCGCCATCGCCTGCGGCATGCCGGCGCTCGAAGGCGCCATCGAACGCGTGCGCATCGGCGAGGACGGCGATGTCGATTTTGACGTGATCGGCGGCGGCGTCCCCGCGGGGATCTGCGGTTCGGGCCTGGTTTCGCTCATGAGCGAGCTGATGCGCACCGGCCGCATGAACGAGCGCGGCCGGTTCGAAGACGGCCCCGGCCGCATCACGCTCGATGCCGCCAACGATATCTACTTCCTGGAAAGCGACGTCAATGAGCTGGCCCAGGCCAAAGGCGCGAATGTCGCCGGATTACAAGCGGTCTTCAGCAACTACGGCATCGGATTCGGCGATATCGACGTGTTCTATCTGGCCGGCGGGTTCGGCCGCCATCTCGATCTCGACGCCGCCATCCGCATCGGCCTGATTCCGGCGATTGCCAGGTCGCGCATCGTGCAGGTGGGGAACGCGGCCATCGAAGGCGCCACTATAGCGCTGGTTTCCGAATCGCGACGCCGCGAAATGGAAGATCTGGTGCGCCGCGTGGAGCATTGCCGCCTCGAAACTCATCCGCGGTTCTTCGATTTCTTCGTGGATGGCTGCCAGTTCCAGCGCATTCCGGCGGCCGAGCAGGCGGCGGTATGATCGACTTCGCCGACACCAGCCCCGATATACAGGTCGCCGAGGCCGAATACCTGCGCCTGCTGGGTTATCCGGCGGGCCATGTTCCCGGCGACCGCGCGCGCGAACTGGCCGCCTGGGCGCGCGAGTGGTATACGCGCGGCGGCCGCCCTTGGGCATATGCGCGCGAAATCCCGGCGGTGGAGTTGAAGAACGGCGCGGTGCGGATCGAAGGCGCCGCGTTCCACAGCGAGCGGCTGCGGCGCAGCTTCGAAGAAAGCGAAGCTCACGCGGCCGTCCTGGCCGCCGTGAGCGCCGGCCCCGAGGCGGAGCAGGAAGCCCAGCGTTTGTGGAACGAGGAGAAGCCCGACGAGTACTTTTTCCTGGAGACATACGCGTCGGCCGTAACCGAGCACCTGATTACCATGCTCGGGGCCAGGCTCTGCGGTTGGGCGGAACGCCAGGGCGCGGCCATCCTGCCGCATTACAGCCCCGGATATACCGGCTGGGACGTCTCGGAGCAGCCGCGGCTGCTGGCCCTGGCCGATGGAAAACTGCCGGGCGCGCTGGAGACGCTGGATTCGGGAGCTTTACGTCCGAAAAAATCGCAGCTGGCGGTTTTCGGAATCACCAGCGACGCGCACTCGCTCTACCGGCTGACGGCAGGGGTCCCGTGTGTGAACTGCTCGTTTCAACCTTGCCAGTATCGGCGGGCGCCTTATGGACGCGGCACAGTCGCGGAGCTGGCGGCTTCATACACGGTGAACGCCAAAGCGCTGGAACGATGGGCGGCGCAGCGGCTGCGGCTCGAGCGCGGCTCCGATGGCGCGATCGAAGCCCGCTTCCGCTACGACGGCACCACCTGCATCAACGAGGGCCGGCCGCTGGCGTTCGACTACACGGTGAAGCTCGGTCCCAGGGATGAAGGCTTTCCGCTGCTGGAACAGCACTGCGCTCCCGCTCCCGGCGACACCGGTCATTGCGCCATGTGCCAGTACATCGCCGACGGTGAAGCATTGATGAACACAATCGAACAGGAAAAACCCCTGGCGGGCCGGCCCATCGCCGACGCACTGGAATGGCGGCGTCCTTCCAGTCCGGCGGGCTGTTATTGCGACGCCGCCAGCCGCGATCACAAGTGGGGGCTGGTGCTCGAAACCATCCACTTCGCCTTGCACCGGGACGGCGATCTATGAGGAAACCTCTGCTGGAGGCGATCCGCAGCGGGCCTCTCCTGAGCGATGGCGCCATGGGCACCCAGTTGATGCTGGCCGGCCTCGAACAAGGAGGATGCGGCGAGAAGTGGAACCTGACGCATCCCGAAAACGTGCTGGCGATTCAGCGGCGCTACGCCGAGGCCGGGTCGGATTGCCTGCTCACCAATACTTTCGGCGGTTCCCGCATCATGCTCCACCGCCACGGCAACGGCGGCCAGGCGGCCGAGATCAATCGCGCCGGAGTGGAGATCGCGCGCCACGCATTCAACGGCCATCAGGGATGGGTGATCGGCGATATCGGCCCGTTCGGCGGCCTGATGGAGCCCTATGGCGATTTTCGCGAGGAAGACGTCGCCGCGGCCTTCGCCGAGCAGGCCGCCGCGCTGGTGAGCGCCGGGGCCGACGCCATCATCATCGAGACGCAGACCTCGCTCGAAGAGCTGCTGCTGGGAATCCGCGCCGCGAAAGAAGCCGGCGCGTCCTGCGTGATCGGCTCCATGGCGTATGACGTCACCCTCGACGGCTCGACTTTCCGCACCATGATGGGGGTCGATCCGGAGCGCGCGGCCGAATTCATGGAAGAGCACGGAGCCGATATCGTGGCTTTGAACTGCGGCACCGGCATGGACATGATCCGCGCGCGCCAGGCGGTCGAGCGCTACCGCCGCGCCACCTCGCTGCCGGTGATGGTGCAGCCGAACGCCGGCCAGCCTCGCCTGGAGAACATGAAGGTGGTGTACGACGAGCCGCCCGGGCAGATGGCGAGCGGCCTGGCGGACGTGCTGGCGGCGGGAGCCAGCATCGTCGGCGCCTGCTGCGGCAGCACTCCCGCGCACATTCGCGCGTTTCGCGGAATCGTCGACGGCTATCGCAACGCGCGCTCTTCGGAAAGCGTCAGCCATTATGAAGACCAAACTTTGTGATATCGATCCGGCGGCGCGGCAGCAGCTTCCGGAATTCACCAATGACCGCTCGGGAATCGGCGTGCACTACATCGACGCCTACCTGAAACCCATGAACCGCAAACTGGAGGATGGGACACAGGTGCGCGCCAAGCGCCGCGGATTGAAAGTCACGCTGGCGGCGGGAACGCGGAAGGGTGAAGGGCTGATGCGCCGGTTGGAATTCGGCCCCGATCCGGTGGCGATGCTCGATGCCGCTCTGCAGGAGGCCGCCCAGGCCGCCGGCATCGAACTCACCGTCGAGGACGGCGGGATTTTTCTGGGGTTATGAACAGCAGCCTTTGTATTCAGGATCGCGTCGCGGTCGTGATCGGCGGCACCACCGGACTCGGCCGGACGCTGGCGATCGGGCTGGCGCAACATGGCGCTCACGCCATTCCCGCCGGCCGCCGCGCCAGCGAAGTGGACGCCACCGCATCCGAAATCGAGGCGGTCGGCCGTAGCACATTGCGGCATACCACCGACGTGCGCGATCGCGGGTCGCTCGACGCGTTGCGCGATGCCGTCCTGGCGGAGTTCGGGCGCGTCGACATTCTGATCAATGCCGCCGGCTACACCTTCAAGGAGCCGACCGCGGCCATGGCCGATCTCAAATGGTCGTGCCTGCTCGATACCAACCTCACCGGCGCGTTGCGCGCCTGCCAGGCATTTCATGACCCCCTGGCCGCCAGCGGCCGCGGGCGCATCATCAATATCGCTTCGCTCGGCTCGTTTCTCTCGTTCCACCAGGTGGCGGCGTATTGCGCCGCCAAAACCGCGGTTCTCTCGCTCACCCGCAGCCTGGCCTGCGAGTGGGCCGAAGAAGAAATCTCGGTGAATGCCATCGCTCCCGGCGTCTTTCCCACCGAGATGAACGGCCACCTGGTAATGGGCACGGCGCGCGGCCAGGAGATCCTGATTCGAACGCCGAAACGCCGTTTCGGCCGGCCCGATGAGCTGGTGGGAGTCGCCGTCATGCTGGCATCGGATGCCGCCAGCTTTCTGACCGGCCAATGCATCGCCGTCGATGGCGGCTACCTGGCATCCGGGGTGAATTCATGAAGACTAGCCATAACCGTGGCGCACGCACTCCTGCGCGCAGCGCCGAGACTCATCTCGGCGCTTGTGGCCTCCAGCAGACGATGAAACTGGCAATTCTCTTCTGCTTTCTCGCCGCCTCCGTGTACGCCGAAACCGGGTACGACGCCTGGCTGCGATATGCCCCGCTGCAGGGTGCCGATCGCATTCGCGCGGAAAGCGAAATACCGGCCGTCGTCGCCGGGCTGGATACTTCGCCGCTGGCGGCGAGCGCGCAAAACGAGCTCATCCGCGGCTTGCGCGGCATGCTCGGACGGACCCTGCGCGCCGAGCCAAACCTTCCCGGCGAAGGCGCCGTCGTGCTCGCTACCCTCGACGAGCTTCGCCGCTCCAAGCCGCAATGGAACCTGGCGGCCGACCTCGCGCCCGAAGCCTACTGGCTCAAACGCGTGGTCTCGGGCGGCGCGTCCTATATCGTCATCACCGCCCGCGACCCGCGCGGCCTGCTCTACGGTTCGTTTGCCCTCCTCCGCCAAGTGTCGCTGGGAGAATCCCTGGCCGCGGTGGACGAGAAGAGCTCGCCTTACGCCCCGGTCCGCTGGGTAAACGAATGGGACAATCTCGATGGCTCCATCGAACGCGGTTACGGGGGCCGATCGATCTTCTGGGAGAACCAGAAAGCCCGCGAAGATCTCAGCCGCGTCGCCGACTACGGACGGATGCTGGCGTCGCTGGGCATCAACGGCTGCTCCATCAATAATGTCAATGCCAATCCGCGCATCCTGTCGGCGGACATGATTCCGCAAATCGCGCGCATCGCCGATGCGTTCCGCCCATGGGGCGTGCGCGTGGTCATCGCGGTGGATTTCGGAAGCCCGAAAACCATCGGCGGCCTCGATACCTTCGACCCGCTCGACGAAAAGGTCGCGGCCTGGTGGAAGACCACCGTCGACGCCATGTACGCCGCCGTCCCGGATCTTGCCGGATTTGTCCTGAAGGCCGATTCCGAGGGCCGCGTGGGACCATCCGCTTACGGGCGGACGCACGCCGACGCCGCCAACGTGGTCGCCCGCGCCCTGCTGCCGCACGCGGGAATCCTGCTCTACCGCGGCTTCGTCTACGACCACCACATGGACTGGAACAACCCGAAGAACGACCGCGCCCGCGCCGCCTGGGACAATTTCCAGCCGCTCGACGGCAAGTTCGACGACAATGTCCTCATTCAGATCAAGAACGGGCCCATCGATTTTCAGGTGCGCGAGCCGGCCTCCCCGCTCTTCGGCGCGCTCGAAAAGACCAACCAGGCGATTGAGCTGCAAATCACCCAGGAATACTTCGGACAATCCCGCCACACCGTGTTTCTGGTTCCCAATTGGAAAGCCACGCTCGATTTCGACATGCACGCCCTGCCGGATGTCCCGACGCCGGTGAAGGCGCTGGCGGCCGGCCGGACCTTCCATCGCCCCCTGGGCGGATTCGTCGGAGTCGCCAATATCGGCCTCGACGAAAACTGGTCCGGCAACCAGCTCTCCCAAGCCAATCTCTACGGCTACGGGCGGCTGGCATGGAATCCCGATTTGAGCTCCCAGCGAATCAGCGGCGAATGGACCCGCCTCACCTTCGGCACCGATCCCAAAGTGGACCAGGCTATCGACGCCATTCAACTCTCGTCGTGGCGCACTTATGAGGACTACACCGGTCCGCTGGGGCTGCAGACGCTCACCGATATCGTCGGGAATCATTATGGCGTGAATGTCGAGGCCTCCGAGCGCAACGGCTGGGGACAGTGGCATCGCGCCGATGAGAAAGGCGCTGGTATGGATCGGACGGCGGCGACGGGAACAGGCTATGCCGGGCAATACCGGCCGCCGGTGGCGCGCGTGTACGAATCGCTCGCAACCTGCCCCGACGACCTGCTGCTGTTTTTCCATCACGTGCCCTATACCTACCGGCTGCATTCCGGCAAAACCGTCATCCAGTACATTTACGATTCCCACTACCAGGGCGCGGCGGCGGTGGAGCAATATGTCGAGCAGTGGAAGTCGCTTCGCGGACTGGTCGACGAACAGCGGTATAAGCAGGTGCTGGCCCAGCTCCAATACCAGGCCGGGCAGGCCGAGGTCTGGCGCGACGCGGTGACCATGTGGTTCCACCGCGCGTCCCACCTCGACGACGCGGCCGGAAGAGTGGGCCACTACCCCAACCGGTTCGAAGCCGAATCCATGGCCCTGGATGGCTACACGGTGCGGGATGTTACGCCTTTTGAGGATGCTTCCGGCGGGCAGGCGGTGGCGTGTCCGGCGCGCGGGGGCTCGTGCTCCGCGGCCATGAAATTCTCCGGCGCGGCGGGCTGGTACGACCTCCGGGTACAGTACTTCGACCAAAGCAACGGAATTTCCCATTACCGGGTATGGCTCGGCCGGCAACTCCTCGACGAATGGGACGCCAACCTGGTGCTGCCGCGAGCCATCCGGCTCGATTCCACCTCCTCCACCCGCCGCCTGATTCCCGGAATCGCGCTGCGGCCGGGTGATGAGATTCGCATCGAAGGCCGTCCCGACGGCAACGATACCGCGGGTCTGGACTATCTCGAGATCGTCAAGGAAACAAATTCGCCCATCGCGACCCGATAAGTACTGTTCGCGCGTTAACCCGTACTTTTCGCATTCGAAAGAGAATTCGCGCAAGAAATCCGCCAACTGGGAGTACATTAGGGATTAGCTGCGGCATGGCCGACAAGATCTCACTTCCCGCGGAAAAGCGGACGCAGGGCGTATCCAGCGAAGTGGTACGCGACATCAATCGCCGCCTGATTCTGAATCTGATTCGCACCAGGCACCTCATTTCCCGCGCCGACCTGGCTCGCCTCTCGGGGTTGCAGCGGAGCACGGTATCGCTGATCGTGGAGCAGTTGATCGATGAGCTTTGGGTGCTGGAGGGTCCCACGGGCAGGCTGCCCCGCGGCCGCCGGCCCACCTTCCTGCGGCTGAACGACGAGCGCGTGATCATCGCCGTGGACATCCGCCCCACGCAGACGACGGTGGCCCTGGCCAACGCCAACGGCCGTTTCCTGTTTCAGGAAGTGGTGCCCACGTCCGCCGACCCCAAGGTGACCATGCAGGCGCTGACCCGCTCCATCCAGCGCCTCATACAAAGCAACGCCACGGTGAAGGTGGAAGGCGTCGGAATCAGCCTGCCGGGACGGTACGATCACAAAACCGACCGGCTGGTCTTCGCACCCAATCTGAGATGGCCGGATATCGACATCCGCGGCCCCATTGCCAAGGCCACCGGGCTGGAAGTCGCGGTGGAGAACGCGGCCAATGCCTGCGCTTTGGCCGCGGTCTGGTTCGACCACATGGAGGAATGCCGGAACTTCGTGACGGTGACGATTTCCGAGGGTATCGGCACCGGCATCTGGGCCAATGGACAGCTCGTCCGCGGTTTGAACGGGATGGCGGGAGAATTCGGCCACGTGCCGCTCGATCCGAAAGGTCCTCCCTGCGGCTGCGGCGGCCGTGGATGCTGGGAAGTTTACGCTTCGAACCGCGCGGCCCTGCGGCAGTATCTGGAGTCCGGACCGGAGCAATCGGGTACGGCATCGGCGGATTTCAGCTTTTCGGATCTCCTCAGCCGCGCCGCCCACGGCGACCGCCGCGCGGTGGAAACTCTCGAGACCATGGCGCATTACATCGGCCGCGGCATGCGGATGATTGTGGCCGGCCTGGCGCCGGAGCGAATTGTCGTGGTGGGCGACGTGACCAAGTCCTGGGAACTGTTCGGACCTATCATCGAGCGTGAAGTTCAGGCACAGGTGCTGCCGGGAGGTTGCCTGCCGAAACTGATCCCGGCTTACGAAGACGGCATGGCACGTCTTCGCGGCACGGTGGCGCTGGTTCTGCAAAAAGACTTCGGCATGCTGGGCGAAGTTCCGGCCTAACTTTCGCGCAAAACCGCCCGATAAAGTCGACATACTCCTTGTAACAAGCTCCTTTGTACGATCTTTACCGTATCCGCAACATGTGACAAATTTATCTTTTGACCCTTGACATCTTGCTCCCGCACTTTATATTTAGTTTGAGGGAGCAACTAAGCTTCGGGAGGGTTATCCAAAATGAGAAGAGTGGGTCTCTGTCTGATCCTCTGTCTTTTTGTCCTGGTCATACTCACATTCACCACGCGCCAGGCCAACGCGCAAGTCCTCTATGGTTCACTCACAGGAAATGTCACCGATCCCGCCGGTGCCGGTGTTCCAGGCGCGCACGTGGAGGCCGTCAACCTCGCTACCAACGTCAAAAGTGAAACCGATACCAATGACCGCGGTATTTACCGGTTCACCGACTTACAATCCGGACTTTACAAAGTCACCATCACCGCCAAATCGTTCCGCACGTTCATCGAGACGAACGTGCAGATCCAGGTGAACGAAGTACGCCGCGTCGACGTGCAGTTACAGATCGCGCAGACGTCGGAATCGGTGCAGGTTTCGGCCGATGCCGTGGTGCTACAGACCGACAAAGCCGACGTCCATACCGACGTATCTTCGGAGGAGATCGAGCAATTGCCGTATAACGGCACGGAAGGAAAAAACTTCCAGGCCCTGATACTTCTGCAGCCCGGCACCGCGACTACGGCCGGCACCGGAGAAGCCAATTCCGCCGCCGGCAACCCGCAGCGCGCCATTACCGTGTTCCAGAACGGCTCGTCTTCGCAAGCCAACAACACCAGGCTGGACGGCGCGCTTGACGCCTACCCGTGGCTTCCGGTGAATATCGGCTACGTACCCTCGCCCGAAGCCATTCAGACCATCAGCATCAGCTCCAACGCGTTCGATGCCGAGCAGGGGGCCGTCGGCGGCGCCGCCGTCAACGTCGTGATCAAATCCGGCACCAACGATCTGCACGGGGTTTTCTTCGAGCGCAACACCAACAACGATTTCAGCGCCATCAACAACTACTTCTCGCACCCGGGACGCCTGGCCAAAAACATTCAGAACCAGTTCGGCCTGGCCATCGGCGGTCCGATATGGATTCCCAAAGTGGTTCACGGCAAGAACAAGCTGTTCTGGTTCATGAGCTACGAAAGTACGCGGCAGGATCAGTTCGCGGCCGATCCCAATCTGACTTTGCCTACCGCGGCCATGCGAACCGGCGATTTCAGCGCCACCGGCGTCACCATTTACGACCCCCTGACTGGCAACGCAAATGGCACCGGGCGCACGCCGTTCCCCAATAACATCGTTCCCGGCAACCGTATCTCGCCGGCGGCGGCTACCTTGACGAGTCTCCTGCCCGCACTAACCAGGCCTACCACCTTCTTCAATAACTATGACGCTTACGGCGCCACCACTTACACCGTCGATCGTTATGACTGGAAGGTCAACTACAACCCCACCGACAAGCTCGCGATCTGGGGCCGTTACAGCGTCTCTCCCATGGATATCGTGGATCCGCTGGTTCTGGGCCCGGCCGGCGGTGACGCCTTCAACGGCGGCAATCCGGGCCACGCCGGCGGACGTGTGCAAACCACCGCGGCCGGCTTCACCTACACCTTCAACCCCACCATGGTAATAGACGGCAACGTCGGCTATACCCGCCAGAACATCGGCGCCAACGGCGACCCGCAGGATGGCGACTACGGCCTGGACGTGCTCCACATTCCAGGAACCAACGGCAGCGGCACGAACTATGAGGGCATTCCCGGCTTCCAGGTCGCCCAAATCGCCAACATAGGCAATACCAACACCGGCAGCCCGTTCCAGTTCCGCGACAACCAGTACACCACCAATATCAACGTCACCAAGATCAAGGGACCGCACAACATTCGCGCCGGGTTCGAATACGACAAGTTCGCGCTCAATCACTTCCAGCCGCAAGGCGGAACGTTCGGGACGGCCCGCGGCACTTTCGGATTCGATGGCTCGTTGACGGCCCTCAATGGCGGCCCGGCCATCAACGCGGTCGCACCGGGAAGCACTTTACCCTCGGCGCCCGCGAATTCCTGGGCGCAATTTCTTCTGGGCTTTCCTTCCGAGACCGGAAAAGTCACTCAGGACAACAATCCTATCGCGCTCCGTTTCTCTACCTGGTCCCTGTACGCCCGCGATTCGTGGCAGGTGACCAAGAAGTTGACCGTCGATTACGGCCTGCGCTGGGAATACTATCCCATTTACTCGCATGATTACTATGGGGCGGTCCGTTTCGATCCCGCGACCGACTACATCTACATCGGCGGCGAGGGGGGAGTGCCCTGGGACGCCGGCGCCACTGCCACCAAAAAAGACTTTGGTCCCCGCCTCGGGGCTGCCTACCGGCTGGATGAAAAAACGGTCCTGCGAAGCGGTTACGGTATCAGCACCGATCCCGATAACATGCGCAACCAGCGCAACCAGTTTCCCGCCATCGTCAACCAGGTATATCAGCCGTTGAACACCTATCAGTTCATCAGCTACGCGGGCGTGCCGAACTCCGATGGCTCGCCGCAGGTTTCGCTGGCGGACGGCATCCCGCTTCCCAGCTTCCCGAATATCTCGAGCGGAATCATCAAGCCCTCGCCGACCGCGTCTCCGAGCACTTACCTGCCGAGCATCAGCACCGTAACTTTTCCGGCGAATTTCAACCGTGGATACTACGAAAGCTGGAATTTCTTCGTGCAACGCGAGTTCTCGCCCACGCTGGTAGCGGAGGTCGGATACGTCGGCACACACGGCGTCCACACGGATATGGGCGTCAACATCAACGGCTCGGCGCCCGGAACGGGCACCGCCGGACGGCAGCTCTACCCGTACGTGACCAGCGATATGAATTCCTACGAACCATTCGGCGACATGACCTTCAACGGTCTGGAGGCAACTCTCCGGAAACGTATCGGTTCCTCCATCCTCGGCGCCAGTTACACCTTTTCCAAGGCAATCGATAACATGAACGGCGACAACGGCGATGCCACCCTCTGGCGGACTTACCCGGTGTCCTACAGTCTGAACAAGCAAATCTCGGGCTTCGACCGCGAGCAGAATCTGCAGCTCTACTGGGTGTACCAGTTGCCTTTCGGAAAGGGACACAACCTGCTGAACCGCGGGCCGGTCGCGTGGATCGTGGGCGATTGGCAAATCAGCGGCACCATCGGGCGGATGAGCGGCTTGCCCTTCGGCATCGGCACCACTTCCAGCATCAATGCCGGCGGACAGCCGGACAGCGCCAACCAGGTCCTGCCCAACGTTCAGATCTATGGCGGCCACGACCAGAACCACCCGTATTACAACGGATTGGCCTTTGCCAATCCGCCTAATAACGTGCTGGGAACCACCGGCCACTACGTGCTCTTCGGCCCCGGCTTCTTCCAGATGAACGCCACCATTTCCCGCATCTTCCCGCTATGGGGCGAGAAGCTGAAGTTCCAGTTGCAGGGCGAGGCCTACAATCTGACCAACACGGTGGTGTTCTCTAATCCCGGCGGATCCTGCTGTTGGTCCACAACTGCCACCGGCGCCGCCAACTATAACGGCTTCGGCGTTATCTCGGGTACGCAATCCACGCCGCGTTACCTGGTCGTGGCGGGTTACCTGCGATTCTGAGACGGCAACCTCCACGAGGCCGGGACAAATTGTCCCGGCCTCGTAGCGCAACTTCCGTGTTTGCTTCGGAAGTCTGGATCGACCGGGACAAAATGTCCCGCTTGGGCGCCGCTTATCACTCCTATGAGAAGCGGGCGATGGCGCAATAGGTCGCCCCGGTCACGCGCGCCAGGTCGGCGGGCGCCAGCAGCATCTGGCAGCCGCGCACTCCCGCGCTTACCGAAATTACGTCCCAGAGCTGCGCCGTCTCTTCCAGGTAGACCGGATACGATTTCTTCAGGCCCACCGGCGAAACGCCGCCGCGAATATAGCCGGTCAGCCCCAGCACATCCTTCACCGGCGCCAGTTCGACGTTCTTGTTATCGCTGGCGGCCGCCAGGGCTTTGAAATCGAGCTCGGCGTTGGCCGGAATCACCGCCATCAGGATGCCCGTCCGGTCGCCGCGCGCCACCAGCGTCTTGAAAACCTGCTCCGGCGGCATCCCGATCTGCTCCGCCACGTGCGGCGCGCTCAGATCGGCTTCATCCACCTCATATTCCTTCAAGGCGTACGGAACACCCGCCGTGTCCAGAATTCGCAGCGCATTGGTCTTGGTCTTCACCGGGAATTCACTTCCAGTTGGGAACGACAGGCGGCACACTTCGACCGTCTTGCTAGAATCCGTTCTCCCGCAGCTCCTCCACGGTCCGGGCTTTCTTCACGTCGACCCGTTCCAGCAGCTTCTCCACGTGTTTCGCCAGCACGTCGCACTCGATATTCACGCGCGAGCCGGTCCGATAGCCGGCCAGCGTGGTATTGCGGTAGGTGTGCGGAATGATGGTCACCGACACCACTCCGCTTTCGATCGAGGCTACGGTGAGGCTGATGCCATCGATCGCGATCGATCCCTTATAAACCAGGTACCGGTCCAACTCGGCGGGAACGCGTATGCGCAGCCACCAGTTCTCGTCACCCAGCTCTTCCAGCGACAGAAATTCGCCGGCGCCATCCACATGTCCCTGCACGATGTGGCCGCTCAGCCGTCCGGAGGGCGAGAGGGGTCTCTCGAGGTTCACGCGCGACCCGGGCCGCAGGTCGCCCAGGTTGCTGCGCCGCAGGGTCTCGGGAGCGAGGTCGGCGGCAAAGGAATCGGGCCGCAGGTCGACGGCCGTCAGGCAGACGCCGTTCACGGCGATGCTGGCGCCTTCAGCCGAATCCTCCAGCACCTTGGAACAGCGCACGCGCAGCCTGGCCGAGTTGCCCTGCGGACCCGCGCGCATGGCCATCGACTCTGCCGTGCCCAATTCTTCAATGATCCCGGTGAACATCCGCGTGACCCTCCGCCAGGTAACCTTCCACGGCGAACTCATCGGGTGGAATCGGATGGATCCGCACGTCGTGAATGAGGATGGCATCGGCCCGGCGCCGCCGCCCGATCCCTCCAGCCAGCGGAAGTGCTTCCATTCCGCCTAAAATCTTGGGGCCGTAATAAAAGAAAATGCGATCGATACAGCCCGATTCGAGCGCCGCCCAGTTCATTTTGCTGCCGGCTTCGATCATCAGGGAGAGATAGCGCTGCAGGCCGAGCCACGCGATGAGCGCGCCGAGGTCCGCCCGGCCGCCGCGCCCGTCCATGGTGAGCACCTCGACGCCGGCCTTATGCAGCGTCGCGCGCCGCTCGGGCGACGCGGCCGACGTCGTCACCGCTACCAGGTCGCCGGCGGCGCTCCGCACCATTTTGGAATCCACGGGCAGCCGCAGTTGCGAATCCATGACGATGCGCAGCAGCGGACGGCAGCGGGGCAGGCCGGTGCGGTCGGTGAGCAGGCAATCGTCGGCCAGCACCGTGCCGATTCCGGTAAGGATGGCATCATGATCGTGGCGGAGTTCCTGCACGTGGGCGCGCGCCCGTTCGCTCGTGATCCAGCCTTCATTGTCGTCGGGCGCGGAGATTTTGCCGTCGAGCGTGATGGCGGTCTTGAGCGTCACCAGGGGACGGCCGGTGCGCATGAAGTGCAAAAACGGCTCGTTGAGCTTGGCGGCATCGGCCGCGAAACCCGCGGCGATCTCGACGGCGACGCCGGCATCCCGCAGTTTGCGGAAACCCTGGCCCGCCACCAGCGGATTGGGATCTTCCAGGGGCGCGACCACCCGCGCCACGCCGGCCCGGATCAGCGCATCGGCGCAGGGCGGCGTGCGGCCGAAGTGGGAGCATGGCTCGAGGTTGAGATAGAGGGTGGCGCCGCGAGCCCGCTCGCCGGCTTCCGTGAGCGCGATCACTTCGGCGTGGTGCACGCCGGCGAAGGTATGAAAGCCGCGTCCGACCACAACTCCATCGCGCACCAGCACCGCTCCCACCATGGGGTTCGGACTGGCCAACGAACGGCCGCGGCGCGCCAGCTCGAGCGCCTCGGCCATGAAGGCGGCATGCGTCTCGGTCATTGTTCGAAGAGCGATTCGATGAACTTCTCCGCGTCGAAGGGAAGCAGATCTTCCACCTTCTCGCCCACGCCGATATAGCGAATCGGCAGGTTCAGCTCGCGCGCGATGGCGACCACGATTCCGCCCTTGGCGGTGCCATCGAGCTTGGTGAGCACGATGCCGGTGACACCGGAGGTTTCGGTGAACTTGCGCGCCTGCTCGAGCCCGTTCTGTCCGGTGGTGGCGTCCAGCACGAGGAGCACCTCGTGGGGCGCGTCGGGAATCACTTTCCGGGCGGTGCGGCTCATCTTCTGCAGCTCCGCCATGAGGTTTTCTTTGGTTTGCAGCCGGCCGGCGGTGTCCACGACGACGTAGTCCACTTTGCGCGCCCGCGCCGCGCTTACCGCGTCGAACAGCACCGCGCTGGGGTCGCTGCCGGGATTCTGGCGGATCAGCGGAGTTTTGGTGCGATCCGCCCAAATCTCCAGTTGCTCGATGGCGGCGGCGCGGAACGTGTCGGCGGCGCACAATAAGACCGTCCGCTGCTCGTTCTGAAAACGGTGGGCGAGCTTGCCGATGGTGGTGGTCTTGCCGGCGCCGTTCACGCCCACCACGAGCACCACGGCGGGCGGCTCGGCCACGCGCGCCGGCGCCCGCTCGCTGGCTTCGAGAATCTCCAGCAGATGTTCCCGGATGAGCCCTTTCAACTCGGCGGCGTCGTTCAATTGATGGCGCTCGACGCGCTGCCGGATGCGCGCCAGAATCTCATCGGTGGTGCGCACGCCGATATCGGCCGCAATCAGCGTGTACTCCAGCTCATCCAGCAGGCCGGCGTCGATCTCTTTTTTCCCCTGAATCGCGTCTTCCAGCGCGGAAACCAGACCGGCGCGCGTTTTCTGGACGCTGCTCTTCAACTTTTCCAGCAGCGAGGGCTCGCGCTCGACGGTTCCGAACAGGGTCTGGATCATTTTGAATTCATTTTACCAGTGGAGTGCGCCGGCTACCGGCGGCCGGCGCGCGCGGCGGTGAGGCCCGACTGCGGGCGGCTACGGAAGGCGGGCGCGATCCAGCGCCGATTTGAGATCGATGCCCGGCGCGAACCGCGGCACGCGCTTGGCGGCGATTTCCATGGCGTGCCCGTCGCGCGGATTGCGAACGCGGCGCGCTTTCCGCTGCGACACCCCGAAGGTCCCGAATCCCGACAATGTCACGCGGTCTCCCTGAAGCAACCCCGTTCGAATTCCGCTCAGGAACGCTTCCAGCGCGCGAGCAGCCTGCACGCGGGTCAACCGCGCTTCCACCGCGATAATGCCAACCAGATCCTTTTTCGTCACAGCGAGCCCTCGTGCCCCGCAATGTTTATCAAAGCAGGCTGCCGGTGTCAATGCTGACCGGGTATGTCAACGCAAAGTAGAAATGTCACTCAGACCGGGCGCGCTGTCAACGGGCGTGCAGCACAGCTTCGGTATCCCGGAAGGGGCCGGCCGCGGGCAGCCATCCAGCGCGGCATGGCAAGCGGTCTTTTCACCTATGGGCCGCGGCGGACGGTCCAGGCTGTCCCGATCGTCACCAAAAACGGCGGCGATGGGGTCGGTTTCATACGGCGGCACCCGGATTGCCTCACGCAAAGGGAGGAGTTCGCCCCGCATGAAACTCTCTTGCTCTTTTTTCCTGGCCGCCGCCATTCTGGCCGCGCAGACGCCGCCGCCGCAGCAGACTCCGCCGGCGCCCGCGAACAATGGACAATCCACACCGATTTTCCGCATCACGGTTGTCTCCCGCACCACCAAGGCAATTAATTACCACCATCGAACCGGTACCACGCACATCGATTT
>Ga0335078_10007062_pt1 | contig 16638 bp, 14 predicted proteins | sample Lox_Sample_32_FD_206711 | JGI IMG/M metagenome (GOLD analysis project Ga0335078, IMG submission 206711) | Soil microbial communities from Loxahatchee National Wildlife Refuge, Florida, United States - Lox_Sample_3.2 | ecosystem: Environmental > Terrestrial > Soil > Wetlands | place: USA... | reverse complement strand
GCGCCTTTGCCCAGCGTGAACGCAGCAAGGGCAACAACGGCCAGAGCCACTGCGAACCCGGCAATGAGCGGCAGCCAACCCCGCCGAGTCTTGGCTGCCGCTACCTGAGAGAGAGGTGACGCCGTCGCCGTGCCGGGTGCCACTGCGCTGCGGCTCGATGCCAAGTCCAGATCGCGCTTCAGCCGCTTCAGGTCGGCGCGCAAGGCCGAAGCCGAGGGGTAGCGCAGCTCGCGGTCCTTCTCCAACGCGCCGTTGATGATCTCTTCCAGCTTAGGCGGGATCTCCTTGTTCAAGCTCACGGGAGCAGTGGGGGTCTGGTTGAGAATAGCGTTGAAGACGGCTGCCGACGTGTTCCCGCCGAAGGGCAGCGCGCCGGTCACCATCTCATAGAGCACCACGCCGAAGGAAAAGAGATCGGTACGCTGGTCGAGGTTCTCACCCAGGGCCTGCTCGGGCGACATGTAAGCGACCGTGCCCAGCGCCGTGCCCGGGCTCGTCAGATGGTCTTGGAAGGCGACAGTGGGTGCGTTAGAAGTGTGGGCCGCTCGGTCGTCCGCTGTCTTCTGCGGGGAAAGCTTGGCCAGCCCGAAGTCCAGTACCTTGGCCTGACCACGGTTGGTGATGAAAATATTGGCCGGCTTGATGTCGCGATGCACGATGCCGCTGGTGTGCGCGGCGTCCAGCGCATCGCCGATCTGGATGCCCCACTCCACGGCCTGCGAGATCTTCAGTGCGTGCCCTTCAATGCGATGCTTCAGGGTTGTCCCTTCAAGGCACTCCATCACAATAAAGTGCCGGCCCTGATCCTCCCCAACATCGTGGATGGTGCAGATGCTGGGATGGTTCAGAGCGGAGGCAGCACGCGCTTCCCGGCGGAAACGCTCGAGCGCAGCGGCGTCGGCGGAAAGCTCGGGCGGCAGGAACTTGATGGCCACAAAGCGCCCCAGCTTGGTGTCCTCGGCCTTGTAGACGACACCCATCCCACCACCGCCGAGTTTTTCCAGGATACGGTAATGAGAGATGGTTTCGCCGGTCACGTGGGGCGCCTTGATGGGTGGGAGAAATCTTAGGCTGTGGCGGCGATAGCGTCAACGTGGGAGCGTCATGCCGGGCGCACCATGGGCTCAGGCCCACAAAGCTCACTGATGGCAAGAAGGCGGTAGGCCGAGATCAGCGCAATCCATATCTTGCCGTTCGCCGCCTGCCGTTTGATTTGTTGCGCCCGGAAAGCCCGGTGGCGGCTGTTCCTGTTGTCTCTCGAGTGCCTGACCCGCGGGGAAGGGAAGCGCTGGAGCCACGGGAATTGGCCCGGGTGCTGGAGCGCTGGTGACAACGGCAGGTTGAGGTGTCACCGGAGGAGTTGAGATTAACGGCTGCGGCTCCCGTGCACCTGACGCTGGAAGCATCCGGGTAAGAATCACAGTCTGCACAGCGTCCGGGTTATCGGGCGAACCCATGATTACATAGTTCAGGCCGGAACCCTCGAGCAGTGCGGAAATTGCCTGCCGGGCAGAACCAGAGAGGTGTACTGCTACACGCTCGTTGGCCGCGCCGGGAGGCATTTCAAGCTGCGCTCCGATCTGGCGGCCTATTGTGTTCAGCACGGCCGCAAGCGTTGAGTTCTGCGAGTCAATCGTGAGCAGGCCATTCTCGTAGATGACGTTTGGCGGCTCCGCGGGGAGCTGTTCCGGCGTCATGGGCACGATTGCTACCGGCTGCTGCGGCGGCGGCGTAGGCACTGGCATGGCTCGGTTGTGGTTCACATGCACTGCTCTTCTGGCAGAGGGGCCGGGCACAGTGTCACCTGCTAATGCGGTTTGCCCTAGCAAAGGGAAAGCGAGAGCCAACAGGACTACACACTTTATGGTCACATGAAATGCGGTACCAGCGTCGATGAGTTTCATGAGTTCAACCTTGATCGTTCAGAGACAGGGGCGCCGGAGTGGGGAGCTCCGACGCCCACACTGTGGTTATCCTTACTTCCTGAAGCCGTCGTCCTATCCAACGTCGTCAGTGAAGCCTCGATCAGTGATGGTCATGGTGAGGCTCGATATTGAATAGTTCATCCCGAGCCTTGCCCGTGAGCTCAAAAACGTAAGCGCCGGTGCCATAGCGGTCAACGCAGTACACGAGGCCGCGATCATCCGTCGCACAGTTGTTGGTTCCGACCGTGTTGCTGCAAGTCGTCACGCCATTCCGCGTGGCGCAGTTCTGCTCGGTGTATTGGTTGGAGTTCGGGACAAACCACGCAACCTCTTTCGGCTGGAACGGATTGCGAAGGTCCCAGATCCGCACACCGCCGGAGAACCACGCAATCGCATTGAACCGGTTCTTGAAGGGCGGATATAGGTCCTCGCTGATGCCATGCGAGCCGAACCGGGCATCGTTGGCACAGAAGTCGAATTCTCCCTTCCCTTGAAGAGCCGGGATCTGGATGTTGGCTACCGTCTGTGGTTCGCTTGGGTAGTTCAGGTCCACGACCCAGGCGATGGCACGCCAGCCCACGCATCCGTTATTGGTTCCCTCCGTGCTGGCCAGCCCGAAGTCCTGAACCAGGGGGTTCGTGTTCCCTGGAACCGGTCCGGCCGCCGGGGGATAGTTTTGCGCGAAGTCAGCCATGGGGATGTGGAGCCATGGCCAGAAGGAGTGCAGACCAAATTCGTAGGACATCTTCTGAACACCGATCTGCGCTGCCAGAATGTCGGCGTCGGTCGCGACCGGATGGCCGAGGGCAATAATCTTGCTCAGATCGGCGACCTGCAGCCAGCCATCCCCGCTTACTGAAATACCGTACGCGCCGTAAAGTCGCGTACCGTACACAGGATCGGTGGAGATGACAGTTTCATGGACCATGGCGGGTCTCGGCGTGACCGTGGAACTTGGCGTCTGCCCGACAAGGCCCCAGTCGGTGATATATCTCGGATTGTACGGATCGTGGAGGTCGAAAATGGCGATGTTGCATCCGCCCCCAGCGCTTACCGTGCAGGCCGATCCGCTGGAGTGCCAGGTCGGAGCGCTCTTCGGCATCGCAATGTAGCCCGACTCACAGTCCCAGGACTCCTTGTGCGTGTAGGTCAGGTTGTCGATCAGCTTGCTGATGAGGACAGGATTCGCTGGATTGGTGACATCCCAAAGCGTGTGACTGACCTGTCCGTCACTGCCGACCGCGAAGTACTTGCCGGGATACAGCTTTCCCGGCAGATCGTCTCCGGCGCACACGCGTATGTGCCGCCGCTCGTTGTTGGGAGGACCGTAGAGGCTGGGCAGGTGGTGCAGATAGATGGGGTTGTGGGGGTTGGTCACGTCGATGATGGACGTGCCGTCATATTCCATCTGGCCGTTCATCGGGTTCAAATACGCCCCTGTCCCGACGTGCTCGCTGGCGTACAGAATGTACCGGTTGCCCTGCTTCTGCACGTGCGGCATGTACGATGGGCGAGTCTGCAGGTTGTTATACCCCAGAACCCGCATGTTGACCCCGACGCCGAGAGGCGACCTGTCGAAATCACCCTGGTCTCCAGCAAAACATGAACCTCCCAGCAGCCACAGGATGAGGGTCACAAAGAGAAGAAGAACCAACTTCTTGTTACGTGTATGCATTCGCGTTTCTCCTGGCACAGGTGAGCAGGTCCAAAGAACCGCGCGATGATTTAGGGCCGAAATTCGAGCTTGACGCGCGGATCAAGAACCCGCGATGAATTGCGCGCGGACCAGCGTCAGGCTCAAGGGCGCCGGCGGCCGCATTGATCGGAGGACCGAATGACTTCGGTGCTGACACTTCGAAAGAGAAAGCTAGCGCAGATCCGGTGAGTGCTTCAGCGGCAGCGTACAGATTGCACGTGCTCTGCCGTCGGCCAGATGCGCGCACGGAACCGCGGGGCAAGCTCCGCATGCTTTCGCTCCCTGCCGGCTTTCTCCGGCAGTTTCAGGAGACGACAATATCTTGATGTGGCCTAGCGAGGTCCTCTGCGGGCGGCTCCCTTTGTAGTCGCTTTGGCGGAAAGTTCTGTGATCCAGAACACTCTTCGCTGTGACCCCGTCTGAACTGCGCTGACTTCTTCGCGATCACCGGTGGCCGAGCCAGCCAATCAGACTGATCGACGCCGGCGCATTCTGTTTGCTGGTGAAAGAAAGCAGCTTCTGTCCCTGGCCCGATTCCACGTCGAACACCCACACTGCTTGGCTATCGGTAGGGGCCTCTGTGGGATTGTTTTTTGGGTCCGTTGCGAGCAGGGCCAGTTTGCGGCCCGAGCGCGACAATCGAAAGCAACGCAGTTCGCCCTGCACGTCTGTGCTCAGGGTTTTCTGCCTCTTCGCGAACGGATCGAGCGTATAGAGATAGGTTCCAGGATGAGCTGAGGCCGGCCCGGCCTGGAAGTCGCGCACCAGATAACGCCCGTCGGGCAGCGCTCCCAATACGACGGCGGCGCCAACAGCGGTGGCTTGCAATCCGGGCCGGTCAGGATGCATGGCCGCTTCCGGCGCGACACGCACCAGTCCGCTGCCGTCCTCTTTCATCACATAGCTTCCGACCTGCGAGTCGGGCAGCCGCCAATTGTCATCTTCATCGGACCGGTCGAGGGTAAAGAACAATCGTTCGCCGTCCGGCATCCAGCCGATGGTGGTCACAGACAAATCAAATACCATCTGGCTCATGTCCATCTTCCGCAGCAGCTTTCCCGAAGCTGTCTCGTGGAGGAACAGGTAAGGCTTTCCCTGGCAGACCTTCATGTACCCGATCTTCGCGCCCGTTGGACTGATGAACAGGTTGCGGAAATTGCTACCCATCGGGATTTCATTTTCGATATCGAAGACCTTGCGTGCCTTGCCCGAGCGGCTGGTCGGAAGTTCGAACACTGCGGCTGGGGAGTCCGACCGGCCGCTGGCATAGAGCTTGCGCTCCACCCCGCGCGAGAAGATCCGTCCGCCGGACGCGACGATATCGGACTGAACATCGCTTCCTGGCAAGAGCAGGACTTCCATATCCATATCCGAGAAGGCCAGCCGCTGTTTCCCACTCTCTGAATCGATGATGAAAATTTCCGTCTTTGGCGAAACCTGGGATGGCTTTGTCTCGCCGGTGCGGACCACGTACCCGAGAGATTCCCCGGCTCGCGCACCTTGCGCCAGAAACCCTACACAAAGAGAGAGGAGAAGAATCTGCCGCCTCATCCGTGAACCCCGCAACATGTGCTCTCCAGACGGACATTCTTGAACTGCTCTGGGTCTGATGGCACCAACGAATTTCAATCCGCCGACCTGCAGCACGCGGTGATCCATATCACTGCTCTGTGTGAGTTGAAGGGAACTTAGGAAGCGGATGCGGCGGCTGCGAAGACGCAGGCTCAAAGCCGGAAGCCGATTACCGCACTACCAGGACTTCGCGGACGTTGTCGCGGGCGAGGAAGAACTTGATGGAAGAGAAATCGCGGAATAGGTTTTCGCGGTGATCCATATCACTGCTCTGTGTGAGTTGAAGGGAACTTAGGAAGCGGATGCGGCGGCTGCGAAGACGCAGGCTCAAAGCCGGAAGCCGATTACCGCACTACCAGGACTTCGCGGACGTTGTCGCGGGCGAGGAAGAACTTGATGGAAGAGAAATCGCGGAATAGGTTTTCGATGTGCCGATTATTGAAGACGCGTTGCAGGCGGAAGCGCGGTCCGCACTGCAGTTCGAGCGTGTCCTCACCGGCGATGTGGTAGCGGTAGTAGGGCGCGTCGGGGCCGGCATCGCGGGTATGGAAGAAGGCCAGAAGGATGCCCTTTGGTCTCATGATGCGGTGAATGCGGTTCACCATCGGCTTGACCAGCGCCTCGTGCAGGTAGTCGGGCGTGTCCCAGCACAGGACGGCGTCGAAGGTAGTGCTGGGACTAAAGACCAAATTCTCGGCCAGGAAGCGGTCGGCATCGCGAGTAGGGCGCCCATCCTCGGCCGCCATCACCAGCGAGGGATCTTCAGATTCCTTCAGCACGTCTTCGTTGTGGATTTTGTGCCCCAGACCGGTGACATAGGCGATGTTGGTAGGGGAAGTGGGACCGAGGTCAAGGATGCGCAGCCCCTCTTCGCCTTCGATGGCATGGTTAAACTCCGCCAAGCCGCTCGAACGGCGGCGCAGGCGCTCGCCCAACTCGGCCGCAGGCATCGCGGATGCGGCTTCTGTGTTTCCCCGAAACCTCCGGAACAATTGGTTCGTCACGGAACTCATTTACTGCTGAACCCAAATCTATACCAGGCCGGACTTCAAGTGTTACTTGAACTATCTCGGAGTCATTTCTTCTGCTCGACCAGCGCCGGCTCTGCCGAGTCCGCGGGCGCGGAGGAGAAACTGCTTGACACACCGGCCGCAGCAGCCTCCACGGTACCACGCTTGGGCTCAGGCTTGGCGGAAGGCCGCTGGGTATCAAGAGAGCCTTTGAAGACGGCCCCGTCCTCGATAACGATGCGCTGAGTGATGATGTCGCCCGTGAGCATCGCGCTCTTCTTCAGTTCCACGCGCTCGCTGCCGTAGACGTTGCCGTTCAACTCGCCGTGCACCACCACCTCGCGCGCGTTCACGCTGGCTTTAACCCGGCCGTGTGGCCCGATGGTCAGGTGGTGGTCCTGTAGTTCAATGCTGCCTTCCACCTGGCCGTCAAGATAGAGGTCCTCGCTGCCCGAGAGTTCGCCCCTGACCACTACCGACTTCCCGATGTGAGCGACTTCGGCGCGCGCGCTGTCAGTCGGTTTGGACATTTCCATGGCAATCTCCCTGCCCGGATTGGGGCTACACTTATACTCGGTCCCCGTCCCACCTGATGGGAAAACACCAATCAAACTATACCCTCTCCGCTGGACAAGCAGCAATCCGGAATTTGGCGCGGCCATTGATGGTCTAGGGTCATGTCGCTTGGAGCGGGCACACCAAAGGGCATGCACGGAAGGTTACGCGAGAGGCCTCGCTGTGGCATCATGTGCGGTAGAGCAACATAGCGGACGCCGGCGGCGTCTAAACGTTTAAGAAGTCCTTGAAGGGGGATTGTGTCCAGAATGCTGATTGCGGCGGGCGTGTGTCTGTTGCTGGGGGGCGCAGCAGCGGCGCAGCCGGCGCCGCAGGCAGCCACAGCGCAGGTTTCCGCGCAGGAGCTGGTGCGTCGGGTAATCGCCAACGAGGACAAGGCGAGCAAGGAACACCTGCGCTTCCTGTACCGCTTGCGCACCGAGAAGCCCGCGACCGGCGCCATCACCAAGGAACTGGTTGAGACCAACGAAGGGGAGGTGGCGCGGCTGATTGCCGTCAACGACAAGGCGCCCACGGCCCAGCAGCGCCAGGCGGACGATGAGCGTCTGCAGAAGCTGGCCAGCGATCCCCAGTCGCGCGCGGCCAAGCGGAAACAGCAGAAAGAAGACGAAGAGCGTACTACCCGGATGGTGAAGGCGTTGCCCGACGCATTCCTCTACGAGTATGACGGCTTTGAGTCCAGGGACGGTCAGCAACTGGTCCGGCTGAAGTTCAAACCCAACCCCAATTACGATCCCCCCAACCGCGAGCTGCAGGTTTACCAGGGTATGGAGGGCGCCATGCTCGTCGAGCCCGGCGACGAGCGCCTGGTAAAGATCGAGGCTCACCTGTTCAAGGGCGTTAACTTTGGATGGGGAATCCTGGGCCACCTCGATCCCGGCGGGCAGTTCGAGGTGGGGCAGTCGCGCGTCGGCGGCGACCGCTGGGAGGTCACCGAGATGCGGCTCAAGTTCACCGGCAAGATTCTTCTCTTCAAGAACCTCAACATCACCGAGCACGAAACCGCGTTCGATTACCGGCGCGCGCCCGACAATCTGAGCTTCATCCAGGGTATCGAGTTTCTGAAGAAGCAGCCGGACTTCCTGGCGGAAAAGCAGCAGCGATAGCGCTGGCAAGCTCGCACACAAATCCCGCGAGACACGGTCGAGAGCATGCTGCGTCTCTGAGAATTTATTCCTGCAGGGTGGACTGTTCGCTCTGGGGCGAGCGGAGCAGGCGCTCCACCGAATAGGGCAGGCGGCGGGAAGGTTCGTGGTAATGGCGTGCCTGCATCTCGCCCAGCAGGCCGATGGCCAACATCTGCACACCAGCCACGATGAGCACGGCCGAGAAGACCACGAAGGGCCCGTGCTCGTCGATGACGTCCATCATGGGGTGCATGAACTTGATCACCGCCAGCCAGGTGCCGACCGCGCTGCCGACCAGGATGCCCGCCATTCCCATGCTGCCGAAGAAATGCAGCGGGCGCGATAGGTAACGCAGCAAAAAGCGGATGGTCAGCAGGTCGAAGAACACCCGGAAGGTGCGCGAGATGCCGTAGTGCGAGTTGCCATGCTCGCGATGGCCGTTGCGGATGGGCACCTCGCACATGGTGGCGCCGAACGCGGAGGCCAGCGCGGGGATAAAACGGTGCATCTCGCCGTAGAGCGGAATCTGCTGCAGGATATCGCGCCGGTAGGCCTTGAAGGTGGTACCGAAGTCGTGGATGCTGACCCCGCTCAGCTTGGCCATCATCCAATTGGCGCAGCGTGAAGGGATGCGGCGCATCCACAAATTATCCAGACGGCGTTTGCGCCAGCCGCTGACGATGTCGTAACCCTCGGCGAGCCTTTCCAGAAACTTGGGAATATCCTCCGGGTCGTGCTGAAGGTCGCCGTCCATGGCAATGATGTACTCGCCCTGGGCGTGATCAAAGCCGGCAGCCAGGGCGGAGGTCTGGCCGAAATTGCGGCGCAGCTTTACCACCACGGCCCGGCTGTCCACGGCGGCGATCTCTTGCAGCAGGCGGAAAGTGGCGTCGCGGCTGCCGTCATCGACAAACACCAGCTCAAAACTCTCGCCCGCGGCTTCCATTACCGCTTTGAGGCGGTCGTAGAGGACAGTGACGTTTTCCTGTTCGTTGTGGAAAGGAACGACGATGGAATATTTAATCATGGGGGATCTGGTTGTGATTATACCCCGCCAGCCCGGCAAACGCTTGCAATCACAGCAGTTTTATCCCCTGCTGGGAGGGTTTTGCAAGGCTGCAAAGGGTGCCTTTCCGGGAACTCCTGAATTCGGATCGCCGTGTGACCGAAATCACATTCGGCTGTGATTTTTGCCATAGGCGAGCGACCGGCCAAAGTGTTTTTATGAACGCGGGCCAAGACATTCAGCGTGGGGTGGCATTTATGTTGAGCTTCGAGACCGATAGCGAGCGAGTTACGGCCGAGATTACCACCAGCGACGTGCTCCGCATCGCCCGCGAAGTGGGCATGCCGGTCAGCACCAAAGAGGCACAGCTTTTTCTGCGCGATGGTTCCCGCGCCCACAGAATGTGGAAGCAGATGGTTGAGGCCGGGCGGCAATACATCGCCGAGAGCCTGGAAGCCGAGCGCCAGGATATCTGGTGGAGCGAGATCTCCGGCGACACGGACGAAAGTCCCGAGGAGTATGACGCGTGACAATCCTATGGTCGCTACTGGCGGTGGTTTTCGTTCTGGCGCCCACGTTTATCGGGGTGCTGGTGTGGACGGAGAAACCCGGCCGGTAATCTGAATTCGGAGATGTAACTGGCGGCGTCTCCCCGCCCCTGCGAGACGCTGCAAGCTCTCTAGTGCAATCCTGCCCCAAGTACTGCAAGCGGACACCATTCACTCACCCGGACACGGTCGACGTGCGCGTAACCGCCTCCCTGAGCGATACTAGTCTTTCTTATCGGGGGTCCCGTGGAGTCAAATAACAGTTTTCTGATCATGAGGCATGCATGACTACGCTGGCTGCAAAAGCTCAGGCCAAGGCAGGTGTTGGGAAACCGGCGATCGATCCCTCGCACGACCTGTTGCGGGTGGAAGGCCATCCGCTCAGTTCCATTTTCGCACCCAAGAACGTGGCCGTCATCGGAGCCACCGAGCGCCAGGGCAGCGTGGGACGTTCGGTGCTGTGGAACCTGCTGAGTTCTCCCTTTGGCGGAACGGTGTACCCCATTAATTCGAACCGACCCAACGTGCTGGGGATCCGTGCTTACAAAGACATTCGCGACCTGCCGGAGACGCCGGAGCTGATCGTGGTAACCACGCCTGCGGCCACCGTGCCCGCCATCATCCAGGAGGCGGTGGATCTGGGCGTGCCCGCCGGTATCGTCATCTCCGCTGGTTTCAAGGAGCACGGCGAAGCCGGCAAGGAGCTGGAGCGGCAGATCGCCGAGATCATTCGCGGCAAGATGCGCATCATCGGCCCAAACTGCCTCGGAGTGATGAATCCTCTCGGCGGGCTGAACGCCACCTTCGCCAGCGCCATGGCGCGGCCAGGCAACGTGGCCTTCATCAGCCAGAGCGGCGCCCTGTGCACCGCGGTGCTGGACTGGAGCCTGCACGAGCTGGTGGGATTCAGCGGCTTCGTTTCCGTTGGTTCCATGTTGGACGTGGGCTGGGGTGACCTGATCGACTACTTCGGCCACGATTCCCGCACCCACAGCATTGTCATCTACATGGAATCAGTGGGAGACGCACGCTCCTTCCTTTCCGCTGCGCGCGAGGTGTCGCTGTCTAAGCCCGTCATTGTGATCAAGGTCGGGCGCACGGCCGCTGCCGCCAAAGCCGCCGCCAGCCACACGGGCTCACTGACCGGTAGCGATGAAGTGCTCGAAGCTGCGTTCCGACGCGTGGGCGTGCTGCGTGTGAATTCGATTGCCGACATCTTCTATATGTCCGAGGTGCTGGCCAAACAGCCGCGTCCGCGCGGGCCGCGCCTGGCTATCCTGACCAACGCCGGCGGTCCCGGCGTGCTGGCCACCGACACGCTTATGTCGCTGGGCGGACAGCTCGCCGAGCTGTCGCCACAGAGCATGGAGGCCTACAACAGCTTCCTGCCCGCGCCCTGGAGTCACAACAATCCCATCGACATCCTGGGCGATGCCGAACCGGAGCGCTACGCCAAGGCGTTGGAAATTGCAGCCAAGGACCCGGGCATCGACGGCATGCTGGTGATCCTGACGCCGCAAGGCATGACCAACCCCACGCAGATCGCCGAGCAGCTCCGACCCTATGCCAATACCACTGGCAAGCCGGTGCTGGCGAGCTGGATGGGAGGCGCCGACGTTGCCGGTGGCGAGGACATCCTGAACCGCGCCGGCATTCCCACCTTCCCGTTCCCCGATACCGCCGCCAAGGCCTTTTGCTACATGTGGAGATATGCCTATAACCTGAAGGGCCTGTACGAAACGCCGTCGTTGCGGCACGAGGAGCGCCACAACCGCGCACTGGCCGAGAGCATTGTCAGGAAGGTCCACGACGCCGGCCGTACTATCCTCACCGAGTACGAGTCCAAGCAGCTGCTGGAAGCATACGGCATTCCGACCGTGCGCACCGAGATCGCCGAGAATGCTCGCGAGGCTGCGCGCATCGCTGGCGAGATTGGCTATCCCGTGGTGCTCAAGCTCTACTCCGAGACCATCACCCACAAGACCGACGTGGGAGGCGTGCAGCTCAATCTCAATAATCCTGACGAGGTGCGCGTCGCATTTGACGAGATTCGGGGGCTGGTGGAACAGAAAAAGGGTCCCGGACATTTTCTCGGCGTCACGGTACAACCCATGGCCAAACTCGACGGCTACGAGCTGATCGTCGGCAGCTCGATGGACTCGCAGTTCGGCCCGGTGCTGCTATTCGGCGCGGGCGGGCAACTGGTCGAAGTCTCTAAAGACAGCGCGCTGGCGCTGCCACCGCTCAACTCCACGCTTGCCCGCCGCATGATGGAGCAGACCAAAATCCTGACTGCGCTCAAGGGCGTGCGCGGGCGTCCTCCGGTCGACTTGGTGGCGCTCGAGGATTTGCTGGTGCGCTTCAGCGAGCTCGTCGTCGAGCAGCGCTGGATCAAGGAGATCGATATCAACCCGCTGCTGGCCTCACCCGAGCGCTTACTAGCACTCGACGCGCGCGTCGTGCTGCATGACAGGGAAACGCCGGAGGACAAGCTGCCCCGGTCCGCCGTTAGTCCGTATCCCGCGCAGTATGTCGGCGAGTGGATGATGAAGGATGGTGCGGCCGTGATCATCCGTCCCATCCGCCCCGAGGACGAGCCGCTGATCATCAAGTTCCACGAAAAGCTCTCCGAGCGCAGCGTGTATCTGCGGTATTTCCAGCCCATGAAGCTGAGCACGCGTACCGCCCACGAGCGGCTGACGCGGATTTGCTTCATCGACTACGACCGGGAAATGGCCCTGGTAGCTGAGTGCCACGATCCCGCAAGCGGCGAGCAGCGGATCCTGGGTGTTACACGCCTGAGCAAGATCCATGGCACAGACTCGGCCGAATGGGCGGTGATCATCCTCGACGAATTCCAGCACCGCGGCCTGGGTACGGAGCTGATGCGGCGCAGCATTGACGTGGCTCGCGCAGAAAAGCTCAAGCTCGTCATCTGCAATATCCTTCCGGAGAACTTTGAGATGCGCGCTATATGCCAGCGGCTCGGATTCAAGCTCAGCCACGCAACCGAGGACAACCTGGTGCGCGGGGTGCTGGAGCTGTAGCGACCGCGCTTCTCGCGGCTGATGGCCTAGGGCGTCTCCGCGATCACCATGGGCTGTCGGTCATAGTTTTCGAGAGTGACAGTCAGTGCTTTGCGCTTTTCGAACGCGTCTTGCGTGACCGGGAACGACACCAGCACCATGCCCTCAGTTTGCTCGCCGGCAGCAATTTTTGTCTCCGGCGTCAGAGGCGCAGTCCGGTGCAGACCCAGGGCGGGGAGCGCCTTAAAGTAACGCTCGAAGTCTACGGTCGAGGCAGCAGTGTCGGTCCATTCTCCCTGGTCGGTTTTGAGCTGGGCTTTGATCTCGCGCACCCACATGGGCTTGTTGCTCAGGTTATTGACGCGCACCTGCAGCAGCACAAAGGTGCTGCTTTTGTCCGGCAATTCTGCGGAATGAACTGCCATGATGGCCCCGGAGGCTCCGGGCTTCGGCCGCATCAGGTACGCCCCTACGCCCACGACCGCGGCCAGCACCACCACCACGATGATGACCGGCATCAGCGGCGGCAGAGTCCATTTGGCGCTGTCCATTTCTTCGGTGATGGGAATGTGTCCTGCGTCCGGCGCTGGCTGGCGCGGCTTCGGTTGCGTAGTTCCCTCGGGCATAACAGCTCTCCTCGTTTTCAGATGCGGCCAACCAGGAAACGAGACGTGGCTGAGCTACGTCTCTACCACCGCTTTTTCATCGCCCGGGCAAACTTCTCCGCCGGCAGCGTATTCAGCACGTCGGCCTTGGTCAGCCAGGCGCGCCGCGCCTGCAACACACCGTACTTGATTTTCTCCAGATGCGACGTGTGGTGGGAATCAGTGTTGATCACGATCTTTACTCCGCGCTCCTTGGCCATCCGCAAGTGCAGGTCGCGGAGGTCCAGCCGGTCCGGATAAGAGTTCAGCTCCATCGCGACACGGTGCTCGGCTGCGGACTTCAGTATCGCATCCATGTCGAACTCGTAGGCTTCGCGGCGCAACAACTGGCGTCCCGTGGGATGCCCGAGAATTGACACATGCGGATTCGCAATCGCCCGCAGCAGCCGTTCCGTCATCTTTTGCGGCTCCTGGTTGAAGTGCGAGTGCACGCTGGCGATCACCAGGTCCATTTGCTCCAGCACTGCGTCGGAAAGGTCGAGGTCGCCGTCGGCGAGAATGTCCACTTCGATCCCGGCAAAAATCCTGATTCCGTCAACCTCTGTACCGCGGATCGCTTTCGTGTGTTCGAGCGCCCGCGCGTCGTCGAGCCCGAAGGTCATGGCCAGGCTTTTCGAGTGATCGGTGATGGCCATGTACTTGTAGCCGCGCTGGCGCGCCGCCTGTGCCATCTCCTCGATCGTGCACCGGCCGTCGGTGGTGTTGGTGTGCATGTGCACATCGCCTTGCAGATCTTTCTCGGTGATCAACGTGGGAAGGGCATGCTTCTCCGCCAGTTCGATCTCGCCGCAGTTCTCCCGCATTTCCGGTGGGATGAAGTCCAGTCCCAGCTTGCCGTAGATCTCTTCTTCGGTGCGCCCGGCCACAGGTTTTTCATCTTGCAAGCGCGCGAGCGAGTACTCGCTCAGGGTGTAACCCTGCTTCAGCGCGCGCTGCCGCAGCGCGACGTTGTGGGCCTTCGATCCGGTGAAGTAGCACATGGCCGCTCCGAACGATTCCGGTGCAAGCAGGCGTACGTCCACCTGCATGCCGCTGCGCAGCTTAAAGCTGACTTTGTTCTCCCCGCGCGCGATGGTGTCCAAGATCCCGGGAAAAGCTAGGATGCGATCGATCACCGCCTCGCGAGGCTTCTCGCTGCCGCAACACTTGCCGGTGACCAGGATGTCGAGATCGCCTACGGTTTCACGCCCACGCCGCAACGAGCCCGCCGGAGTGACCGCATCCATGCCCGGGATGCCGTGCAGATGCTCGATCAGTTTTTCGGCAGTGCGGTCGGCCACGTCCAGCAGGAATCGGCCCGAGACCCGGCTGTATTGCTCGATGGCCTTCAGAATCTTCTGCTCCTGCTTCTCGCCCATGCGCGGCAGTTCGCGCAGTTTGCCTTCGCGGGCCAGCTTCTCCACGCCGGCCGGGTCGCAAACCTGGAACGTGTCCCAGATGAGCGCCACCGTCTTGGGGCCCAGGCCTTGGATCTTTAGCAGATCGAGCATCGCGGGCTGGTATTTGGCGAGCAGCTCGCTGTGCATGGTGAGCTTGCCCTCGCGAAACAACTCCTGGATGTGGCTGGCCATGCTCTTGCCGATGCCGGGGATCTCCAGCAGCTTCTTGGTGTCGCCAACAAGCTCGGCGACGGGTGTGGGCAACGTTTCCAGAGCCTGCGCTGCGTTGCGGTAGGAGCGGATGCGGAAGGAATCGTCGCCGCGCACCTCCATCAGATCCGCAGTCTCGTTGAGAATGGAGGCGACGCTCTTGTTGTCGAAGGTGGGCACGGTTGGTTGAGATTTTAGTCCCTGCGGGGTCCCAGTTCAGCACTTAGCAATTCGCAGTTAGCATTAGCCCCGAAGATAGCTCATCAGGGCCGAGTGCCAATTGCTACCTGCCAAAAGAAAAGCCCAGCCTCCACGGCCGGGCTGCGAGAGGAAATTTCTCGGGACTTGTTTACGAAGCGAGCTTCATGACTTTGTCGGCCTGCGGGCCTTTCTGCCCCTGGACGATCTCAAACTCGACTTCGTCGCCTTCCTGCAGGCTCTTGTAGCCTTCTGTGGTGATGGCGCTGTAGTGTACGAAAACGTCTGGCTGTCCGTCCTCGCGTCCGATGAATCCGTAGCCTTTCGCGTTATTGAACCACTTAACTTTTCCTTTCATACGTGCCAACGTTCTCTCCTTTGCGTTCGGGGCCCCGTACCGTTGGCGCGCTAACCTAGGCGACGGTCTCACCCGCACTGAGTTCTTTCGGCAAAAGGTATGCCGACGGCGCTGCTAGCGAGGAGGAGTCTTCATCCGGGTGGGCAGGTCGTCCGCGACCTATTGCTGCGTTAATAAAATTCTCTCTCCGCCCGAGCATGTTGTCAAGGTAGTAACACCACGAGACTGGCAAAGTGATGTCCGTTGAAAGGCTGAGCCAGTGGGGATTTCGGGTGGTTCAGCGCCGCAGGCTGCGTTCATACCACAAGACCGCAGCGATGCTCTTCCCGTCGCGGAGGGCACCGCTCATGGCCATGCGCACCGCCTGCGACAGAGGAAAAAAGCGCTTGCTGATCATCTCGTCCTCCTCTGGCTGGGCCACTCCCTGAGTCAGTCCTCGCGCCAGGTAGATGGCCATGGTTTCGTCCAGGAATCCGGGGCTGGAATAGAAGGTGAAAGCATGCCGCCACTCGCGGGCGGTGATGCCGGTCTCCTCCAGCAGTTCGCGCTTGGCGCCGGCGAGCGCGCTCTCGCCCGGGTCGATACGTCCGGCTGGCAGCTCCCACAGCGCTGCGCCCACGGCGTGCCGGTATTGGCGCGCCAGCAGTACCCGCGATTCGGCTCCACTCTCATCCACCGCCAGCACCACCACCGATCCCTGGTGCCGTACCATGTCCCGGCGCAGCGGCTTGGCGATGCCGGGCTCGCGCACGTAGTCGGTGGTGACGCTGAAAACCGGCCCGCGGTAGACGGTCTTCGATGAAACGACTCGTGCCTTTTTGCTTCCGCTCTTCTTTGCCATGGATGAGACTATAAATGAGCGTCACCTATGAGAGTGCAGAGACGTTGCTTGCAACGTCTCCGTATAAACGCTGAAGATTGGCAAGCTACGCTTCTACAATTTGGTGCCGATGGCTACCGACTACCGACCAACGACTGATGGCCAACGCCGTCCCACCATCAGCCTCATCGGTCCCGGCAACCTCGGACGGGTGCTGGGCCTGGCGCTGCACGCCGCCGGCTACCGCATCGACGAGATCGTCTCTCGCGACGCTCCCGAATCCCGCAAGCGCGGACGGGCTCTTGCCCGCCAGGTGGGCGCGCGGGCCGCGACGTATGCAGACGCTCAGCTCGCTTCGGAGATCATCTGGCTGTGCGTCAGCGATGACGCCATCGCTCCCATCGCCGCGGCGCTCGCGGCGCGCACAGATTGGGAAGGCAAGATCGTGCTGCACTCGAGCGGCGCGCGCAGCAGCAGGGAACTGGAGCCGCTCGCCCGACGGGGTGCTGCCGTGGGCTCGCT
>Ga0335078_10007061_pt1 | contig 16641 bp, 14 predicted proteins | sample Lox_Sample_32_FD_206711 | JGI IMG/M metagenome (GOLD analysis project Ga0335078, IMG submission 206711) | Soil microbial communities from Loxahatchee National Wildlife Refuge, Florida, United States - Lox_Sample_3.2 | ecosystem: Environmental > Terrestrial > Soil > Wetlands | place: USA... | reverse complement strand
TTGAGCCGCGCGCCGTCTTTGGAGGTGCCGGTGACGATGATCAGCGAGGCGCCGGCCTGTTTGCAGATCACGGTCTGCGACAGACCCTGCTGCCCCGGTCCCTGGATCAGCACGGTGGAGTCGTAGCCGACGCCGCCATCGAACAGCGACCACTCCACCCCGTTCGCCATCGGCGTCACCAGGCCCGCGAGTTCCGGCGTAACGCCCTTAGGCACGTGATGCACCACCGCGTTCCAGGGCAGGTAGACGTATTGCGCAAAGCCGCCATAGAGGTGCGGCGGCTTCTTCGCCGAAGTGTAGCCGTAACGGATCGCGTCCGGATTGGTGCGCCAGTTGGTGTTCTCGCAATGCCGGTACTGGCCGGCGTGGCACCACTCGCACTTGCCGCACATCACATAGTGCTCGACGAAGACGAGATCGCCTTCCTTGAAGCCCTTGCGGTTGGTGAACTCGCGGCCGGCTTTGGCGATGTAGCCGATGTTCTCGTGCCCCATGATGACGGGGTCGCTGGTCGGCGGGTGCTGGTAAAGCTTGACGTCGGTGCCGCAGATGCCGCCGACCTCCATCTTCATCAGCGCCGCGTCCGGCGCGATGTCCGGCATGGGATATTCGCGGATTTCGGTCTTGCTCGGCCCAGTTCGCACCGCCGCCAATACTTGTTCGGCCACTTTAATTTTCTCCAGCGTCCTGCCCGGCCTTGTGCCGGGCATCCACGACTTAATACGTTAGCGAACAAATTCAAAGACGTGGATGGCCGGGGCTAAAAGGCGTTCACGCCCGTCTTCGGACGGGCTATGCCCGGCCATAACGGCGAGGAGCGATGTCCAGGCCGTTCGAGATGATGCGTTCGCGCAGGCGCGGTACCGATAGCGCCGCGATCGACCGCGTGCGGGAATGGGTGCAGGCGCGCTTCAGACTCGCCGTGGACGAGACCGTGATGGTCTCGGAAGTCGCATGCGGCGTCCCGGGCTGCCCGCCGATCGAGACCCATGTGGTGTTCTGGACCGCGCTGGGCCGGCATCATTTCAAGGTGTTCAAGCCGCTCAGTGAGGTGGCCGAGGACGACCTCCCGCCGGCCTTCATGAAGAATGCGCTCATGTGGGTCGAGGGCGCGGAGTGCAGCTGCTGCTGACGCGCGAACACGTCAACCGGCGGACATCTCCCCCCTACGCGTGGCCGGCAAAATACCTTAGCCTGGGGGATGCCGCTGCCCGGAATGGCAGGCGTTAAGCTCGGGGGATCGTCATGGCACTTGCGCGTCGGCGATTTGTGCACCTGGCAGCAAGCGCTGCCGCGACCGCCACCCTGCCCCGTTTAGCGGCGGCGCTCGATTATCCGGCGCGACCAGTGCGGCTCATCGTCGGCTTCCCGGCCGGCACCGGGCCCGATGTGATCGCTCGCCTGATCGGGCAACGGCTGTGGGACCGGCTTGGTCAGCAATTCATCGTCGAGAACCGGTCGGGCGCCGGCAGCAGCCTGGCGGCCCAGGATGTCGTGACCGCGCCCGCGGACGGCTACACGTTGCTGCTCGCCGCCAATGCCAATGCAGTCAACGCGAGCCTTTATCCGAAACTGTCTTTCAATTTCGTGCGCGACACCACAGCGGTCGGCATGATTTGCAGCGCGCCGTTCGTTCTGGTGGCCAATCCGGCACTGCCGGCAAAAACCTTCCCGGAGTTCATCGCCTACGCAAAAGCGAATCCGGGCAAAATCGATATGGCGTCGCCGGGCGTCGGCACGACGCCACATCTCATGTATGAGCTGCTGAAGATGATGACGGGCATCGAACTCGTTCATGTGCCGTATCGCGGCGGCTACGTCGCCGATCTGCTCAGCGGGCAGGTGCAAGTCGCCTTTTCAACAATCACGCAGGTGATCCAGTACGTCAGAGACGGCAAATTACGCGCCCTCGCTCTGAGCAGCGCGGCGCGATCGGATGTACTGCCTGACGTGCCGGCGATCGGAGAATCAGTTCCCGGCTACGACGCCAGCGGCTGGTTCGGCATCTGCGCGCCCAAAGCCACGCCCGCGGCCATCACCGACAAGCTCAACCAAACGATCAACGCCATCGTCGCCGAGCCGGACATGCGCAAACGCCTAGTGGGTTTGGGCGTTCGGCCGCTGTCGATGACACGGACACAATTCGGCAAACTGATCGCCGACGACACCGAGAGATGGGCCAAGGTGATCCGGGAAGCGCACATAAAGGTGGATTAGCGAGTTGGTCCGCCCCGTCGGCGCGGACGACGAAAGTTTACAATCCCGCCGCCTTGAGTACGTCGGCTTGGCGCTTCTCGACACGATCGATGGAGAAACGCTCGATCGCCTCGTTGAACAGCTGATAGAAATTCAGCTCCGCGCGCAGGTGCAGAAACACCGCGCCCAGGCCCACCGCAGCGCGATCCATGAAGACGAACTCGCGCGGCACCGTCACCGGACCCTTTTGCTTGAGCGCCTGGTGGACGCGGAACGCCTCGCGGCGGCCGTATTCGCCGGGCGCCACGCCGTCGGCGATAGTGCGCACGCGGTCGTCAAGCAGCGGCGCATAGATGAAGCGCGCCCAGATGTTGAGCGTATCGATCAGATCGCGCGACAGCCGGCGGAATCCCCAAGTCTCGTAGGCATGCACGATGAGGTCGTCGTTGCCGCGCAACAGGCCATGATAGAGGTCGACGACGCCCTGGACGAATTTCGGTGCGAAGATGCGGATGCAGCCGTAATCGAGCAGGTTGATGCCGGCCGCCTCGCCGTCGCGGGAGAAGACCGTGTAGTTGCCGAGATGCGGATCGCCGTGGATGACGCCGAAGCGGCTGAACGGAAACCACCACGCCGTAAACATCGCCGTCGCCAGTACGTTGCGCGCCTCGAGCGGGTCGTTCTTGTGGGTGAGCATGCGCGTGCCGTCGAGCCAGTCGAGCGTCAGGAGCCGTCCGGTCGACAGCTCCGGCCACGGCCGCGGCACGCGCACCGACACGGCGCCTTCGAGCATCAGCCGATACAGCGCGACGTGCTTGGCTTCGCGGTAATAGTCGAGCTCTTCGCGCACGCGCTCGCCGATTTCCTTGGCGACTTCGCTGGTGTCGATTGCCGCGTCGAGCCGGCGGCGGATGGCGAGCAGCACTTGCAGCTGCACCAGATCGGCTTCGACGGCGGACTGCATGTCCGGGTATTGCAGCTTGCAGGCAAGCTCCTGTCCGTCGAGCGAACGGGCGCGATGCACCTGACCGAGCGAGGCCGCCGCAGACGGCTGATGCTCGAAGCTGTCGAACTTTTTCTCCCAGCCGGCGCCCAGCTCCGCCATCATGCGGCGCTTGACGAAGGCCCAGCCCATCGGCGGCGCCTCGCTCTGCAGCTTCTGCAATTCGGTGGCGTATTCGGGCGGCAGCAGGTCCGGAATGGTCGCCATCAGCTGCGCGACCTTCATCAGCGGGCCTTTCAACCGGCCAAGCGCCGACGACAGCGCCAGCGCCTCGCCGGCGCGGTTCGGCGCGCCGCCAAGGAGCCGGCGTCCCGCATAGCGCGCCGCCACGCCGCCGACATTGGCGCCGACGCGCGCGTAGCGCGCGGCGCGGGCGGAGAAGCGGTTCTTTTCGGCGTCAGTTTTTTCGTTTCTCGGCATTTACTTCTTCGGCCAGTTATCACGAATCCAGCGAGCGAGACTTTCTTCGCTCACCTCGCCGGCCGCGAGCGATAATATAATTTTCGTGACGTGCGCCTGCTCGGGCGCAAATCTCACGCCGTTTTTGCGCAGAAACGTCATCATGCTCATAAACGCGATCCGTTTGTTGCCATCTACGAACGCGTGGTTCTTTGCCAGACCGAAAGCATATGCCGCAGCGAGTTCGGCGAAATGGGCTTGCTCGTAATGCCACTTATCGACGGGCCGCTGGATCGCCGAGCGCAACAGACCGTCATCGCGCAAGCCCGCGGCCCCACCGAAGCGGCGCAATTGTCGGCTATGGATTGCGACGATCTGATCGTAGGCCAGCCACTTGGGCTCGTCCGCCATTTGACGCCACGGTCATTTTGCCAATGTTGCCATGGTGTCGCGGTACTCGTCCATGATCTCGTCGGCAGCCTCCATGGTTGCCTCGAAATCGGGATCGTAGGGCAGCAACTGTAGCCCGCCGCCAGCCAATTCGGTGACGTGAAATGACTGTCCGCGTTTGATATCGAGCCGCTGCATTAATTCACGCGGCAAGATCAAACCGTCGGAATTCCCGATCCGCTTCACTTCGAGTTTCATCGATCCGCCCCTCGTTATACATTCAGTATAACGGAATATCGGCGCAAGTTCAACATTCGTTTTACGTTCCCTAAGCCATTGCTAATTCAGCTCTTCCAATTCCGAAATCATCCTCTCGATCACCGACAGCCCGCCCTGCCAAAACTTCGGATCGCGCGCGTCGAGGCCAAAGGGCGCCAGCAACTCGGAGTGATGCTTGGTGCCGCCGGCCGAGAGCATTGCGAGGTAGCGCTCGGCAAAGCCTTCGGAGGCGTGCTCGTAGACCGCGTACAGCGAGTTCACCAGGCAATCGCCGAACGCATAGGCGTAGACGTAGAACGGCGAGTGGATGAAATGCGGAATGTAGGTCCAGAAGGTCTCATAGCCGGGCTTCAGCTCGATCGCCGGGCCGAGGCTCTCGCCCTGGACCGACATCCATAGCTCGCCGATCTTCTGCGCGGTCAGTTCGCCGTTCTTGCGCTCGCTGTGGACGGCCCGCTCGAAGGTATAGAACGCGATCTGCCGAACCACGGTGTTGATCATGTCCTCGACTTTGGCGGCGAGCATGGCCTTGCGCTGCTTCTTGTCGGGCGTCGCGGCGAGGAGCTTCTTGAAGGTCAGCATTTCGCCGAACACGCTCGCGGTCTCGGCCAGCGTCAGCGGTGTCGGCGCCATCAGCGCACCGTTCGGCGCGGCCAGCACCTGATGCACGCCGTGGCCGAGTTCGTGCGCCAGCGTCATCACGTCGCGCGGCTTGCCCTGATAGTTGAGCAGCACGTAGGGATGCGCCGATGGCACCGTCGGATGCGCGAACGCGCCCGGCGCCTTGCCGAGCCGCACCGGCGCGTCGATCCAGCGCCGATCGAAGAACTGCTCGGCGATCGCCGCCATTTTCGGCGAGAACGCGCCGTAGGCGGTGAGTACCGTATCCCGCGCTTCGCTCCAGCTGACGTTGCGCGCTGCGACCTGCGGCAGCGGCGCGTTGCGATCCCAGTGCGGCAATTTCTTCTTGCCGAACCATTGCGCCTTGAGCGCGTAGTAGCGGTGCGACAGTCGCGGATAGGCGGCGCGCACGGCCGCGACCAGCGCGTCGACCACTTCACGCTCGACCCGGTTGTCGAGATGCCGCGCATCGGCGATGTCGGCGAAGCCGCGCCAGCGGTCGGAGATTTCCTTGTCCTTGGCGAGCGTGTTGGTGATCAGCGCAAACTGCTGCAGGTTCTGCGCGAATGTGTGCGCCAGCGCCTGGGCCGCGGCCCTGCGTTTCACGCCGGAGCGGTCCTGCAACAGATTGAGCGTCGGCTCGATCGCCAGCGTCTTGCCGGCGACTTTGAAGCGCAGGTTGGCGATGGTGGAATCGAACAACCGATTCCAGGCCGAATAGCCGGTCATCGACTTTTCGTGAAACAGTTGCTCGACGCGATCCTCGAGCTGATACGGCTTATAGCGGCGCACGTCCTCAAGCCACGGCCGGTAATGGCCGAGCGCCGGATCGGCCATTGCGGCCTGCAGCAGCGCGTCGTCGACGCGATTGAGTTCAAGCGCGAAGAACAGCAAGTGCGTGGAGGCCGCCGTCAATCGCTCCTGCACGTCGCCGTAGAATTTGGTGCGTGCCGGATCGACCGTATCGCCGGCATGCACGAGCCCCGCATAGGAGCCGAGCCGACCCATCAGATCGTCGAGCGCCTCGTAGCGCCGCACCGCTTCCGCGAGCGCCACGCCGGCATCCGGTCCGCGCGCCAGGTCTCCGAGCTTGCCCTTATAGGCCTCCTCGAATGCCACGCTTTCGGCATCGGATCGATCAAGATCGCGCTTGATCGCCGGATCATCGAGGCCGGCGTAAAGGTCGGCCAAATTCCACTCCGGTAACGCGCCGAGCGGCGATTTGCGCACCGGCGCACTCGCTTGCATCTGCCTTTTGGTAGCCTTTGGTGCCGCGTTTCGCCTGGACATTTTACGCTGGAGCATGAATTGACCGGCCTCCCCTGCTGCTCCGTGATGTGGCGCGGCAAAAGTGGCCTCGCAAGGGCGCTTGTAACTGTCATGCCCGCGAAGGCGGGATCACCCGCTTTGGCAAGTGACGACACGGTGCATCTTGCCGGTGACGTTACTTCTGCTGCGATGCCGCCTGGAACGCCTTCCAGTCGAACTTTTGCGCCAGCGGCAGCGCTTCATCTTCGGTCATGCCGTTGTAGGAAACGCTGAACAGCGCGGCCGGTCCGAGCGCGATCAGCAGCGCCCCGGATTTTTGCGGTACGTTATAGGTCTTGGCGACCGCAAAGCCGTTCATCGTCGTCGAGATCATGTGGCCTTCGCTGGTCTCGATGTTCATCCCGGTCTTGGTCGTCGCCAGCGCGCCCGCGGCCGCTGGGCCGGTTACGACCGACGCATGCAGCTGCGCCGGACCGCGCGTGTAATCGCGCTTGGCCGTCGTCATGGAGTTGTCGGACATCTCCATGGTCATGCCGTCCGGCTTGCCGCCCTTCCAGCCGTCGATGTCGATGAACAGTGGCAGATAACGCCGGAACGCCTGGTCGGCGCACGCGGCGGCAGAGCGCAGTACCGCGCCCGCGGACAAAGCCGCCAAGGCAAAACGGATAGCGCGGCGACGATCGATCATGGGCCCCTCCAATGAATTGCAATGGCGGGGAACATAACAATCGACCGGCGCGCGGGGAATGGGCGGCGGCCGCTAGCCAAATCCGAAAAACCGCGCCGGGTTGTCGACCAGCACGCGGTCACGCGCGGCGCGGTCCGGCAGATAGCGCTCGAACAATGCGACGCGCTTCATTTCGTGCTCGAGGCCGTAATCGGACGGACCGTCCTTGTCGGGCCGCATGAAGCGATGCACGTGCGGCCAATCGGTGCCCCACAGGCAGCGGTCCGGCGCGGCTTCGTAGTACATCCGGCCGAATGCGACCGCGTCATCCCAGGGATAGGCAACGTGGGAACGCAGGTCGCCGTTCGACAGACCGATCCACCAATTGCCGTTCGATAACAGGTCGAGAATGAGATGCACCGAAGGGTCTCCGGTGCCGCGCCGGAAATCGGGGCCGCCCATGTGATCGATGATGGCGGGAAAATCGATTTTCTTCAGCTCATCGGCGACGGCAAGAAAGTCGTCCTCGAAGCCGAACACCTTGACGAACCAGCCGAGTTCGCGCACGCGCGCAAGGCCGCGGCGGAAATCCGCAATACTCGGCGCGAGCTTGAAACGGCCGCCGAAATTAAACCGCGCGCCGCGCACACCGACGTTGTTGAGCCGATGGAGCTCCGCGTCACTGACGCTGTCATCGACGATGGCGACGCCGCGATAGTTCTGTTTGCCCACGACTTTGAGCACGTCGTGCAGCGCCCGGTGATCGGTGCCGTAGATGGTCGGCTGCACGAACACCGCCCGATCGACGCCCATGGCGTCGTGCAGCGCCTTCACGGCGCCGATATTGCAATCGCCCGGCGGCGCATAAAGCGCGTTCGGATTGGCGGCCGGATAGATCTTCGGATCGCCAAAGATATGCAGGTGCGTGTCGCAGCTGTTTTTGGGCAGGCGTTTAGGCATGATTTTTGACCTGAATTTTAGGTTTGGTTCTCTGGACAGCAACGTCATTGCGAGGAGCCCGCAGGGCGACGAAGCAATCCAGAATCTGTCTTCGCCGCCCTGGATTGCTTCGCGGAGCCTGGCATCGGACCGCGCGACTTCGCGCGGGTCCGTTGGCTCGCAATGACGACTCTACTGCAAGCTGATACCGGCCTGCTTGATGATCGGTCCCCATTTGGCATTCTCGCTCTTGATGTAATCGGCGAGCCAGGCCGGCGTGCCGCCCATCGGCGTCATCCAGATGTTGGCGAGTTGCTTCTTGCCGCCATCGCTTTGCAAAAACTCGTTCACGCCTTCATTGATCTTGGTGATGATGCCGGGCGGTGTCCCGGCCGGCGCGAATAGAGCGAACCAGGCGCTCGCCTCCAAATCAGGAAAGCCCGACTCGTTCACGGTCGGCACATCCGACAGTTCGGGCAGACGCTTGCGGCTCGTCACCGCGAGGCCGCGCAGCATGCCCGACTGCACCTGCGGCACGAAGGTCGGAACGTACTGGACCGAAAGCTGCAGATCACCCGAAGCGAGATCGGGCAGCGCCTGCGAGCTGATGCGATACGACACGTGCCCGATCGAAATGCCGGCGAGCTTGTTGAGAAGCTGGATCGTGATGTGGGCCTGCGATCCGACGCCGACGGTGCCGGCGTTGAGCGGTCCGCGCTTGGCTTTCGCGTAAGCCACGAGCTCTTTCAGATTCTTCACCGGCAGCTTGGGGCTGCCGACAAAGATGAGCGGCGAATCAGCGAGCGCCGCGACCGGCGCAAAGGCGCGGTCCGGATCGAAATCGAGATGTTTGTACAGGAACTTGTTGTTGACGATCGGCCCGACAGTGCCGATCAACAGCGTGTAGCCGTCGGGCGCCGCACGCGCCGCCGCTCCCGCCGCAATGTTGCCGGTCGCGCCGGGGCGATCCTCGACGATGAAATTCTGGCCGAATTTTTCGCCCAGCGACGCGTTGACCATGCGCATCAGCGTGTCGGCGCTCGTACCCGCCGCAAATGGGCAGAGCACCGTTACCGGCCGCACCGGCCAGGCCTCCGCCGCCAGTACGGGCCGCGCGAGCGGGGCGAGCGCGGCCGCGCCGAGCGAGCCCATCAATCGCCGCCGATCCACCTTAGCAGTCATTTCCATCCCCCGGCATTCGTCGGCTCTCGTTGCGGAGCCACGCCGCTCTTTAATACGCCCTTAAGTCTCTTGCCGGCAAAGTGCCCCAATTCGGCACAGAGCGGGTTACGGAAGGTGCAGCCCATGAGCAGCCGCGTGCTCATTGTCGACGACGATCCGGTGCAGTGCCGTCTGCTTGAGGGCATGCTGCAAAAATTCGGCTACGAGCCGCTCGCGCTCGACAACGGCGATGCGGCGCTGGAGCTGCTCGGCTTGCCGGACAGCGGCCGGATTGATTGCATAATTCTCGATCTGGTGATGCCGAACCTCGACGGGCTCGGCGTCTTGGCGCGGCTGCGTCAGGCCGGCATCAAGCTGCCCGTGATCGTGCAGACCGCACATGGCGGCATCGACAACGTGGTCTCGGCGATGCGCGCTGGCGCCGTCGATTTCGTGGTCAAGCCGGTCGGCGCCGAGCGGCTGCAAGTCAGCCTGCGCAACGCGCTTAACACCAGCGCGCTTGAAGGCGAGCTCGCCCGGCTCAAGCACAGCCGTTCTGGCACGCTCAGTTTTTCCGACATCATCACGCGCAGTGCCAATATGCAGGCCATCATCCGCGTCGCCGAAAAGGCGGCGGCCTCTACCATTCCGGTGCTGATCGCAGGCGAGTCCGGCGTCGGCAAGGAATTGATCGCGCGCGCCATTCACGGCACCAGCGAGCGCCGCAGCCGGCCGTTCGTCGCCGTCAATTGCGGCGCCATGCCGGAAAATCTCGTCGAGTCGATCCTGTTCGGCCACGAGAAGGGCTCGTTCACCGGAGCCACCGAACGCCACACCGGAAAGTTTGTCGAAGCCTCGGGCGGCACGCTGTTCCTCGACGAAGTCGGCGAGTTGCCGCCGGCCGCTCAGGTCAAGCTGTTGCGCGCCATCCAGGAGGGCGAGGTCGAGCCGGTGGGCGCGCGGAAGGCCGTGCGCGTTGACGTGCGCATTATCTCGGCCACCAACCGCGACCTGATCGCCGACGTAAAGGCCGGGCGCTTCCGCGAGGACTTGTTCTACCGCCTGCATGTTTTCCCGATCACCGTGCCGCCGCTGCGTGAGCGGCCGGCGGATATTCCGGCGCTGGCGCGGCATTTCCTCGCCCGCTTCGCCGCCGAAGAGGGCAAGCGCATCCGCCTGATTGCGGCTGAAGCGATGCAAATGCTCGCCGCGTTCCCGTGGCCGGGCAATATCCGGCAACTGGAAAATGCCCTGTTTCGCGCCGTGGTGCTGGCCGATGGCGACAGCGTCGGGGTCAATGAATTTCCGCAGATCGCGGCGGCGTCGGCGCAAGCTGGCGGTGAAGCGGCGCTCCCGCACGCCGCGCCCGCCACGGCCGAATTTTCGCCCATGCCGGACACCGACCAGGCCGAGTTTGCGGCGGTCAGCGATCACCCGCCGCTTTTTCCTTCCGATAGCCCGGTCCTGACCGATGCCCTGCCGCTACTCGACGCGGCCGGCGAGGTGAGGCCGCTCGATGAGATCGAGGCCGAGCTCGTCCGCTACGCCATTACGCATTACCGCGGGCAGATGTCGGAGGTGGCGCGGCGGCTTCGCATCGGGCGCTCGACCCTGTACCGCAAGCTTGACGCGCTGGGGCTAAATAGCGAGCGCGCAGAAGACGATAGCGAAGCCGTTGCCGCGGAGCGACAGCCGCAGAAAATCGCCTGATTTGCCCTTAATTTCGCCCTCCCGGGCGGGACAGGCTCCTACGGCTCGCGTAAGGTGATTCCTGGCTTCCGTCCGCAGCATTGACACTTTTGGGGTGAAGGTTCCCCGGAAGTTCGGGCTCTGCGGTCTGTTGCGCAGGCTTGGGGGGAAGCACGCTGACTTAAGGAGAATTCGCAATGCCCGGCGTTCGCCTGAATGGGTTTCTTGCCTCGACTGCTGTCGCACTGCTTCTGTCTGCGGGCGGTGCGCTCGCGCAATCGATGCCACCGGGCGGCGCGCCGACCGTCACTCCCCCAGACACCGCCAAAACAGCTCCCGCCACAACCCCCGCTGCCGCCACCGAATCCGCCACACCAAAGACAACTCCGTCGGCAGAACCGTGGGGATCGCCAGCGCCCGTGGCCGCCGTAACGGCGGCGCCGGCACCTGCCGCGACGCCTCCGGCTGACACAGCCTCTGCCAAGCCTGCCGCAATACCGCAGACACCGGCGGCCGCCAGCACACCGCCCGCGTCACCTGCGCCCGCCGCTGCAGAAAGCGCGCCTGCATCCGCAACACCACCGGCTGCGGCCGCCAGCACGCCCGCGCCGAGTGGCGGCGGAACGGCCGCGGTCCCGGCAGCGGCTACGCCCGCTCCCGCCGCTACCGCGGCGGCGCCCACCTCTCCGCCGACGATCACCGATCAGATCGCCGATCAATTGCGCGGCCTCTCCAGCGGCAAATTCGACCGCATTCTCGGCGGCAAGCCGCAGCGCGCCGCGATTGAAGCGTTCTATTCAGGCCGGTCGTTCGCGCCGATCTGGCTCACTGACGGACACGCCAACGCGCACGAACAGGCCGCGGCCGACTACTTGTCCCATGTCGGCGCCGACGGGCTTAATCCGGCCGATTATCCGGTCCCTGACTTCAAATCGCTGACCGATCCGCAGGCGCTGGCCGAAGCCGAACTGAAATTCTCGGTCGCGGTGGTGACCTACGCGCGGCATGCATCCATCGGCCGGATCGCCTGGTCGCGCGTTAATGCCAATATCGAATACGACACCAAGGCGCCGGACCCGGCCGCGGTGCTGGCGACCATGGCCAGCGCCAAAGATGTGGCGGCCGAGCTTGACTCCTACGAGCCGCACGCTGCCGGCTACCTCGCGCTCAAGGCCAAGCTCGCGGAGATCCGCGGCGGCAAGCAGGATGGCATCAAGCAGCCGATCCCGGGCGGCCCGGTGCTCAAAATCGGCATGCACGATCCGCGCGTGCCGTCGCTGCGCGAAAAGCTTGGCGTGACCGGCGACGGCGACACCTATGACAAGGCGCTCGCCGAGGCGGTGAAGAATTTCCAGAAAGAGCACGACATCAGGCCGACCGGCACGCTAACGGCACCGACACTCGACGCGATGAACGGCCCGCGACCGGCGCATGTCGAAGACATCATCCTCGCCAACATGGAACGCTGGCGCTGGATGCCGCACGACCTTGGCGGCAAGTTCTACGTGTTGATCAATCTGCCGGATTTCACGGCCAGTGTGTACAACGACGGTAAGCGGATCTGGAAGACGAAGATCGTCATCGGCAAGGTCGACATGCCGACGCCAATCATCTCAACGTTGATGAAATTCATCACCGTCAATCCGACGTGGCACGTGCCGCCGTCGATCATCAACCATGAATATCTCCCGGCGATGGCTCAGGATCCCAGCGTGATGCAGCGCATGGGACTTGTGGTCCAGCGCGACAATTCCGGCAAAGTCATCGGCATCTATCAGCCGCCAGGCGATAAGAACGCGGAAGGGCGCCTACGCTTCAACTTCCCCAACAAATTCCTGGTGTATCAGCACGACACGCCAGACAAATACATGTTCAACTATGCGCGGCGCGCCTTCAGCCATGGCTGCATGCGCACACAGGACCCGGCGAAATATGCCGAAGTGCTGCTGTCCCTGGTGCGTCCCAACGACCACTACACCAAGGAACGCATCGAGCACATGTACGGTCCGAACGAGATCAATATCGACTTCCCGACCTTCATGCCGATCAACGTGACGTACCAGACGGCGTTCGTGGACGACGAAGGCAAGCTGCAGTTCCGCGACGACATCTATGGCCGCGACCGCGAACAGTTAGCGATCATGCACAACGCGAACGAAATGAAGATCGCGGATATCCCGGTGGAGCATCCCGTTTCGGCGACGAAGCGTGAGATCTTGAGCGCCGCCGATCATGCGCCGACCTGGGGCAACCCCTATGGGGGCGGATCCAATGGTGGCGGCCCGGTCGGCTTCTTTCAGCAGCTGTTCGGCGGCTTTAACCCACCACCGCAGCAACGGCAGAACATCCACCACCGACGGGTGAGCCGTACCTATCAGGCGCGGAGCAGTACGGCACAGAACTACAGGTAGTCCGCTCCGGCGCTGCCGTAGCAACCCGTAGGCCGGGTCTCGCCCGGCCAAGGTCGATCTAGTCAAACACGGCCGCCTGCTGTCTGGGCCACGAGCGCCTGTGGGCGCCGGCCGATCACGGCCAGATTTTGCCACACTGCCCGGCTAACCGTATAGGGTCGGGGGTGGGGTGACGGTAACTCCTCGTTTACCCTTCCCAAATTAGCAATGCGTTAGCGTTGTTCGCCGCTGGGACGCGGCGGACGGTGACGTTTAACGCGGGGACGCGAGATCGCCAGTGCCCACCGGTACCGCGCGCGCGAAGGGTAATCGATTCTCGGCTGCACAGGCCGGTTATTCGTGCAGCCTCGCCCTTCTTATCGTGTTGTTCGCGAGCCGTGGCTTGCAGACCGCGGTCGCCGATGGCGACACGCGTACCATCTCGATGCACCACGTCCATACCGACGAGCGCATCACCATCACCTACAAGCGCGACGGCCGCTACGACGAGGCGGCGCTCGAAAAGCTCAACTGGTTTCTGCGCGACTGGCGGCGCGGCAAGTCCACCCACATGGACCCGCAGCTGATCGATTTGCTGTGGGAAGTGCAGCGGGAAACCGGATCGAAGGACCCGATCGACATCGTGTGCGGGTATCGCTCGCCCGAGACCAATGCGATGCTGCGCCGGCGCAGCCGCGGCGTGGCGCGCTTCTCCCAGCATATGCTCGGCCACGCCATCGACTTTTATATCCCCGGCGTGCGGCTTGAAGAGATCCGCGAAATCGGTCTGCGGCTGCAGCGCGGCGGTGTCGGCTTTTATCCGACCTCCGGTTCACCGTTCGTACACATGGATACCGGCGGGGTGCGGATGTGGCCACGCATGACGCGCAACGAGCTGCTGCGCGTTTTCCCGAGCGGCCGCACTGTCTACCTGCCCACCGATGGTCATCCGCTGCCCGGCTACGCGCTCGCAATGGCCGATCTGCGCAAGCGCGGCCAGAATCCGACGGCGACCTGGAGCGAAGAGGCGCGCGACGAGGGCCTGGACGAGAATATCGTGCTGGCGAGCGACACCAGCCGTAAACCCGCTGCGCCGGCACGTCCTCTGGCGCAGACGCCCGTCCCCGCGCCGGCACGCGTGGCGAAGGCAGAACCAGCGCCCGCCCCTGCCCCCTCGCAAGCCGCGCGTTGGTCGCTCGCGTCCGCGCCGGCAACCGTCGCGCCGATGAATTCTCTGTTCGCCGCGCTCCAGCTCGAAGCCGCGCGTAAGCGCCAGCAAGCGGCAATCGCTGCCGCAGCTCAGGCACCGAGCGCCGATGGCGGTGCTGTCTACCAGACCGCTTCCTACACAACGCCGCCTGACACCCCTGCCGCCTCGCTGCGGCCCGCTGTTGCCACCACTGCAGACGCCAGCGACACGCCAAGCGCCGCCGGCAAAGGCGACGGGCAGCGCACATTGCAGCTTGCCAGCGCCGATATGACGGGCGCGGTCACGCCGTGGCCTGACGCCTTTGCCGACCGCGTGCCGCCGCAACTCGCGCTCGCCTATGCGCGGCAGACGGAACAGCAAACGCCGCCCGCCACGGCCGCGGCACGGTCTGCGTCCGTCCATGTGGCTCAGGCGCAATTGCCGCGTCCGCAGGCGGGAACCACGATCGCGGTAAAGCGCGTCGCCGATCAATTCACTTCAACCATCGTCGCGGCACGGCCGAATGACGGATCGGATCAGCTGCAAGGCTTGCGCTTTGACAATCCGTGGCTCGATGCCGTGCTGGTCTCGCCCGACGTGCGTCACTTCATGACCGCACTGATGCTCGGTGCGGAAAACTATCGCGCGCTCACGGCGCTTGTGGAAAAGCCGGCGCAATCGGTGGTGATGACGTTCGGTCCTGAGCCTAATCCGGGTCTGAGCGCCGATCATTTCAGCGGCCCGGCCGTCGGTGTCATCTCTACGGTGACCTACACGCAGGCGCAGTCGCAAGCGCGGTCCCGCACCCACACCGCGTTGCGATAGTGGCGGTCATTCCGCGGCCTCGCGCAGCGCGGAGCCCGGAATCCACAATCGCAAACGATTCAGAACCTGTCTGGTAGCGCCGAACAACACCGGCCCGCACCGGGATTATGGTTTCGCCGCTTCGCGGCAATCCGGAACGACACGCTACTCCAGCAGCATGCCGAGCGCGTGCAGGTAGGTCTCGAGAATTGCCTCCTGCTCCTTGCGCTCGTTGACATCCTGCTTGCGCAGCCGCACCACCGTGCGCAGCGCCTTGATGTCGTAGCCGTTCACCTTGGCCTCGCCGTAGACGTCGCGGATATCGTCGGCAATCGCCTTCTTTTCTTCTTCAAGTTTTTCGACACGCTCGACGAACGCCTTGAGCTGCTCCTTGGCGAAACGGTGGGCGGGCTGGTCGTCGCGAACGGCGGCATTGGCCATCGGGCACTCCTCACGATGAAAACGCAGGATTGCGGCAAGCGCCGAATCCAGTCCCCGGTGAAGCACGCTCCGCCGAAAACCGTCGTGAGGTTTCGGAATTGCAGGGCCAGAAATCAAGCCGCGCGCGCGTTCATCCACGCAACGCACAGGGCGACAATGAAACGGCCGCGCGCCTAATGTTTTTGGCTTGCTTTTTCGAACGCCGCCTTCTGCTGCGGCGTCGCGTCCTTCTGATATTTCGCGCGCCATTCGTCGAACGGCATGCCGTAGACGATTTCGCGGCTCTCGTCCTTGGACATCGGCAGCCCCTTGGCGTCTGCCGCATCCTTCATCCAGTTCGACAGGCAGTTGCGGCAGAAGCCCGCGAGATTCATCAAATCGATGTTTTGCACGTCGGTACGCTCGCGCAGGTGCTGCACCAGGCGGCGGTAAACGGCGGCTTCAAGTTCGGTACGGGTCTTTTCGTCGGACACCATGTTGTTCTCCCAAAGCGCGCTTGGCCGAACCGGGAACCGGCCAGACAGCGGCCAGACGCGACACCGCGCGACAATGCGGCGGCCGTGGTAATCATGCCAAACATAGAGGCGTCAGTGCGTTCTTGCCATAACCCCTTTGTTTCTTGCCGATGACCATGCCGCCGCGCGATCTGCTCGAATCGCTGTTCCGTACCGCGGTCGCGGCCGCCCATCCGAGCCAGTGCCTGCCAGCGAATCTGCCCGATTTCCCGCAGGCCGGTCGCCTCATTCTGCTCGCCGCCGGCAAGGCCGCAGGCTCGATGACCGAGGCGGCGGAACGGCATTATTTGGCGCAAATGTCCGCACGCGGCATTGCCGCGGACCGCCTCACCGGCATCGCCGTCACGCGCCACGGCTACGCCCGGCCGACGAGCCGCATCGAGGTGGTCGAGGCCGGCCATCCGGTTCCGGACCAGCCGGGGCTCGCCGGGACCGAACGCGCCCTTAAGCTCGCCGAGGCGGCCGGCGCCGACGATTTCGTCGTGGTGCTGCTGTCAGGCGGCGCTTCAGCCAACTGGATCGCGCCGGCGCAGGGTCTCACGCTTGCAGAGAAGCAGGACGTGACGCGGGCGCTGCTCCGCAGCGGCGCCAACATCGGCGAGATCAACACGGTGCGCAAACACCTGTCGCGCATCAAAGGCGGCCGGCTGGCGCTGCGCGCTCACCCCGCCCGGTTGGCGACGCTGTCG
>Ga0335078_10007060_pt1 | contig 16642 bp, 16 predicted proteins | sample Lox_Sample_32_FD_206711 | JGI IMG/M metagenome (GOLD analysis project Ga0335078, IMG submission 206711) | Soil microbial communities from Loxahatchee National Wildlife Refuge, Florida, United States - Lox_Sample_3.2 | ecosystem: Environmental > Terrestrial > Soil > Wetlands | place: USA... | reverse complement strand
CGATCTCCAGGGGGATGGTGACGTAGCGCTCCGTCTCCTCCGCGCTCCAGCCGGGCGGCTGCGCGATCACCTCGACGAGCGGCGGGACCGGGTTCGGGTAGGCCTCGATGGGGAGGCGGTGGAAGGCGGCCAGGCCCACGAAGAGGAGGAGGACGGCGCACACCGCCACCAGGATGCGGTTCCCCAAGGCGATCTCGACGAGCTTTCGAACCATGGGGCCGTCTCGACTAGAGTCCTAGCAGGAAGATGGAACCGCGCGCGGCCACGCGCTCGCCGGCGGCGAGCCCGGAGAGGACGGGCACGACGTCGCCCGGGATCTGCTCGTTCGTTACCACCACCTGCTGCCGGAAGGCCACCCGGCCGTTCGCCTCGCCTGGCCTCTCGACGAAGACCACGGTGCTGTCTCCCACGCGCAGCACCGCGTCCCGGGGCACGGTGACCGCCTCCCGCATGGGGGCGGCGATCCGGACCACCCCGTACATCTCGGGTCGGAGGAGCTTCTCCGGGTTCTCGAGGACGCAGCGCACCTTGGCGGTGCGGAGCACCGGATCGAGCGTGTCCGAGATCCAGTCGACGCGCCCGCGGAAGGTGCGCCCCGGGTAGCTCGAGACCTCGAGGTCGAGCTCCGCCCCGGCCTTCATGTAGGGGAAGTCGGTCTCGTAGACGTCTCCGAGCAGCCACAGGTGGTCGATCTTCCCGACGGTGAAGAGCTCCACCACGTTGCTCGCCCCGGAGTACTGGCCCTGCACCTCCAGGCCGGGGTTGGCCGCTCGCGCCACCACCTCGCCCTCGATGGGGGAGCGCAGCACGAACTCCTGGCTCACCGCGTCGACCGCTCCCTCGCGCAACAGCCGGCTCTTCTGGGCCGCCCGCTCGTACTCGGCCTTGGCCCGGTCGTAGTTGTCCTGGGCTCCCTCCAGGTCCCGCTGGGCACTCGCCTTGAGCTCGTACATCTCCCGCTGGCGCTTCATCTCGTGCTCGGCGGCGATGAGGTCGGCCTTGGCCTTGAACTCGTCGGAGAAGGCGCTGCCCAGGTCGGGGGAGACGAGGACGGCGAGGGGCGCGCCCTTCTTCACGTGGTCCCCGGGCGCGGCCAGGAGGCGGGTGATGCGGCCGTTCACGGGCGAGAAGACGTGCGTGACCCCGAGGTCGTCGAAGGTGAGCCGGCCCCCGACGGTGACCGTGTAGGGCACGTCCCTCTCCTCCACGGTGGCGATGGCGATACGGAGCTTCGCCTCGTCGGCGGTGAGGGACACCTGGCCCGCCTCCGGGCCCGGGTGGATGGCCTCCACGAGCACCTTCTCGCCTTCGGCGACGCCTCCCTCGATGGCCACGGCGCTGGGCTCCCGCGGGTCGTAGGGGAGGCGCGGGCCGGCGGCCCGGTCCGGCGGGAAGGCGCGCTCCGAGATCTGCACCTGCCGGCGCTTGAAGACCTGCCGGCCGTCCGGGCGCGCTCCCGCAGCCACGTAGACGAAGGGGTGGTCGTTGATGCGCACCAGGGCCTCCCGGGGGAGGGCGAGCTTGGCCACGGCCGGGCGCTCGATGGCCACGGTGGCGTACATCTCCGGCTTGAGGAGTCCCTCCGGGTTCGGGAGCGAGCAGCGGATCCGGGCGGTGCGGAGCGCGGGGTCGAGCACCGGGCTCAGCCAGTCCACCTTGCCGCGGAAGACGCGGTCCGGGTAGGAGAGGACCCGCACCGTCACCGCCGCTCCCACGCGCACATCGGAGAGGTCTGCCTCGGCGACGTCGGCGTAGAGCCAGAGCCCGTCGATGTCCCCCACCGTGAAGAGCTCCACCGCCGTGCCCCCGGAGAACTGCCCCTGCACCTCCACCCCGGGGTTCACGAAGCGGGCCACCACCCGGCCGGCGATGGGGCTCGGCAGGGCGTACTCCTGGGTGACGGCGTCGATCTGCCCGGAGCGCAGGGTCCGGAGCCGCGCGAGGGCGCGCTCCTCCTCGGCCCGGGCCCGCCGGTAATTGTCCTCCGCGGTCTCGAAGTCGCGGCTCGAGGCCGCCTTCTCCGCGTAGAGGGTCCGCTGGCGCTCGAAGTCGTGCTCGGTCGCCACCAGGTCGGCCCGCGCCTTCACCTCGTCGGAGACGGCGCTGCCTACGTCCGGGGAGAGCACGGCCAGCAGCGGAGTCCCCTTCTTCACCCGCTGCCCCAGCTGGGCGAGCACCCGGGTGATGCGCCCGGTGACCGGGGAGAAGACGTGGGAGACGCGCTCGTCGTCGAAGGCGAACCGCCCGCCCGTGACCACCGGCTGGGAGAGCCGCTCGATGCGGGCCTCGACCACCTTGGCCTCGCCCTTCTGGAAGGCGTCCGAGGCGATCCAGACCTCGTCCTCCGGGGGAGTCGCCTCGCTCCGCGGGCCGGCCCGGCAGCTGGCGAGGAGGAGGCAGGAGAGGGCGGCGAGGGAGGCGACCCTCATGGCCGGAGCTCTCCCGCCACCGCCTGCTCGAGCAGCGCGACGGACGTCCAGTAGGTGGCCAGGTCTCCCGCGTACTCCGCCCGCGTCGCCGTGTAGGTTCTCTGGGCATTCAGGAGGTCGAGCAGCGAGGCCGCCCCTTTCTCGTACTGCACCTCCACGATGTCCCGCGCCTTCCGGGCCCGCTCGAGCAGGGTCTTCTCCATTCGCTCCACGAGCTGCCGCGACGCCGCCACCTGCGCCCACGCCGTCTCCAGGTCGGACACCACCGCCGCCTCCGCCTTCTCCCGGAGCACCCGCTGGGTGGTCAGGTCCGCCTCCGCCTTCTCGATCTCGCCGCCCTGGAAGTAGAAGACGGGCAGCGTGAACGAGAGTCCCACCGTCAGGTTGGGCGGCGAGATGTTGCTGTTTCCCGCCCCGTTCGCCGAGTAGGTCGCCGCCAGGCCGAAGTCCGGCACCCGGTTCCTCTTCGCCAGGCTCAGGCCCGCGTCTGCTCGCTTCTCCTGGGCGACGAGCGCCCGCAGATCGGGCCGCTGCTCCATCGCCACCTTGAGCAGCGATTCCCGCGTCCCCCGGGCCAGCGCCGGGGGAACCGCGAAGTCGAGCTCCTTTCCCTCGATCGGGAAGTCGGGGATGAGGGTCCGGAAGCCCAGCAGGAAGGCCACCGATACCTTTGCCGTTCTCAGGTTCTGCCTCGCCTGGTCGACCGCCTGCTCCGCCTCGAGCTCCGCGACCTGGATGGTCGCGAGGTCCCCCTCGTTCATGGCCCCGAGGGCAAACCGGCGCTCGTTGAGCTGGCGCGTCCGCAGGTAGCTGTCCCGCGTCTCCACCGCGTTGTCGAGAAGCGCCTGGGTCTGCAGCGCCGAGATGTAGCTCTGTTTCAGCTGGAACTCGAGGGTGCGCTGCGCGTCGTCGCGCGACTTCCGCGCCGCGGCCAGCGCCGACGCGGCGACGTCCACTCGCAGCCCGTACTTCCCGGTCGCGAAGGTGGAGAGGATGGCGTTGTCCTCGATCCCCACGCTGTAGGAGAGCACGCTGCAATCCTGTCCTGCGGCGCAGTCCCAGTTCTTGCCCAGGGCCCCGGAAAGCCCGGGGTTCGCGACGCCCCGGGCGATGGCGAGGTCGCCCTCTGCCGACCTCACGGTGGCCTCCGCCACGAGCAGGTCGAAGCCCCGCTCCCGAAAGATCTCGAGCGCCCGGTGGAGCGTCAGCACCGCCGGAAGCTCGGGCGCCGGCGGCGGCTCGGGCTCTTCCGCCCGGGCGGCCGGCGCCGAGGCGAGCGCTGCGAGGAGCGCGAGAACCCTGGCGGAGCGGCGGGCCGCCACCTGCCCCGGAGAAGCGGGGGCCGCCCCGCTCGCGAGAGGGCGGCCGCCGGCTCCGCCTTCGCGCCCGGGGGCGAGGCTCCTTCTCTTTCTCAGGTCTTCCATTCCGTCGGCGCTCTAGAAGGGTCGTGTCCCGGCGTTCGATTCCCGATGTCCCTCGACGGATCTCGCTTCGTTGGCTCGCGAGGCGGAGGAGGCGACCTCTCGAGCCCGCTCCCTCCTAGCATGAAAGCGGCGGCCCATGTCCGCTCCGTCTCGTGGGCGAATGGGGGAGAAGAGCGGAACCCTGCAACGCGGCCGTGGCGCCGCCGGGCCGTTTCCAAGGAGAGTGCCCGAATGGGGCTCATGCGGGTCGCGTCGCAGAGGTTCTGTCCCGGAGCCGGCGATCGGGTCCGCGTGAAGGTCATGTCAGGTCACGTCGATAAGCCCGCCTTCTGGAAGGCCGTGGCCCGGCGGAGAAGCTCCTTCGCGGTCTCGAAGTCGTCCGTCCGCACCAAGACGCGGAGGATGCCCTTCTCGAACTCGGTGGAGATGGTGAGGCGCCGGCCCGGTACCCAGTAGGGGTCATCCACCGGGGCTGGCTCCCCTTCGCGGCGGAGCTCGCGGCGGGCGTTGTGGCAGGTGAGCAGGCTCGCCACGTTCTCGCTCGTCGTTCCGAGCGGCAGGTGCACCCGCAGCGTCACGCCGATGAGGTGGACCGCCTCCCCGCTCCGCCCCGACTGGACCGTCGCGTAGAGCGGCTCGACGTCCCTCGTGTTGCGGGGATCGAAGAGGCCGGGGGGGTATTCCGGAGCAATCGGGCAGGCGTCGCGCTCTCGCTCTTCCGCTTCCCGGGCCGGGTCGGCGGATTCCGGCCACAAGTGGACGACGCAGGCCGCCGACGGCAGGAGGAGCAGGGCGAGGAGGCGGGGGTGCGCTCTCATGGGGAGACCCTCCCACATGCTACATGCGGAAGAGGAGGTAGAAGATGACGCGGTCCTCGGAGGGCACGAGGTCCGGCACGTAGGACGGGTCGAACCCTCCGCCTGGCCAGGTGCCGGTGGCGGAGGTGACGCCTCCGGGCCCGGCGAAGTAGGGCACGCTCGCGTGGCGGTGCACGTACTCGACTCCCCAGGTGGAGAACTGGTCCGGCATGTACTGGATGCCCGTGGAGGCGTCCCAGGCGTCGAACGGGTCGCCCGGGTTCATGGTGAACGGGTAGCCGCCGTTCACCGGGTTGGCGTTGCCGGTGGGAGGGAGCACGAGGTAGCGACCGGGGTTGTGCATGAACCCGCCCCCCTGGGTCCAGGCGAGGTGGTCGTCGAAGAACCAGAAGCGGTTGTAGCCCATGCCGCTGATGAAGTTCTGGGTGCAGCCTTTCGGGTTCGGGTTCGGCCCGAGGGCGCAGGTCGAGGCTCCCGGGGGGCCCTCGTTCACGCCGCCGCCGAACGGCGTCACCCCCCCGCCCCACTCGAACCCCAGGTCCCCGGTGACGGAGATGGCCGCCTTGCTCAGCAGGCCGCCGGGGTTGTTGTAGTAGCGCAGGAGGAAGCTGTTGTCGGTGTGGAACCTCTTGCGATTGGCCGGGTTCCCCGGGAAGGGCGTCACCGGCGAGCAGGTGGACGTCTGGGCGGTGGAGGTGGGGGTGGCGGTGCACGCCTCCCCGTAGGCGATGGTGTCCTTCCCGAAGTAGTTGTTGGAGAGGACGGAGATGGACTCCACCGGCCGCCACAGCCACTGCAGCCCGAAGCCGGGCATCTCCGTGAACATCCCGTAGCTCTGCCAGCCGTTGATGAGCCAGTACTCGATCTTCATGCGATCGCTGGGGAAGGTCTGCACGCGGATGCCTTGGAAGAACCAGGGGGTGTTGTCCGAGGTGTAGGAGGGCTGATACCCCCAGTTCTCGAAGTTCGCGTAGGAGAAGAGGCCGATGTAGGACATGAAGATGCCGGCGTCCAGGTTGATGCCGTGCCAGGCGTCCCAGTGGTAGCCGGCGTAGGCCTCGCTCAAGTAGCGGAAGGCGTCCCGCAAGTCGAACTGCCCGCGGTCCGGGCTCAGGTCGTTGCGGGCGATGCCGGTGGCGCGGGTCCCGTACTGGAGCATGATGCGGCCGCGCGCGTTCTTCCAGTGGAAGTCGCCGCCCCAGCCGACGAACGACAGGTCGAACTCGCCTTCCCGGAACGTGGCCGTGGAGCCGACGTTCGTGTGGTCGATGGGGTGATTGAACGAGTAGTTGAAGTTCGTGTCGAGCAGGAAGCTCATGGTGAAGTACTTGGTGTCGAGCAGCGCCTCCTTCTGGCGGTTCGTCCCGTTCAGCCAGGTGAAGTCTCCCCAGGCGAAGGGCTCGGCGGCCGCCGGCTCGGCCGGGGGAGCGGAGGGAGCAGGGGGCGCAGGGGGCGCGGGGGGAGGCGCGGCGGCCGGCGTTGCCGGCGCCGTCTGGTCCTGCGCGAACCCGAGGCGGGGCGCAAGAAGGGCGCCCGCGGCGAGGAGGAGGAGAAGTCTTCTTCCCATGGAGACTCCCGGAGAGAGCGGAGGTGTCCGCTGTGGCAGGACGTCGAAACAGCATGCGCTGTGCCACCTGGCGGCCGGTTCGGACGAGTGTCACCGTCGGGCCGTTCGCCTCCGAGCCAGGCCAGTCACCCGCGGTGGGCGCTTGCAAATGAAGAGACTCCCCGTGTCTTTTGCACGAGCCCTTTTCGGCCTGTGAAGCGGCGCCAGCCCTTTCGGGTGCGCCCGGCGAGGAAGGGGTGCCCCGCGCCGGCCACCCGCTTTGCAAGGCGCAACCCGCAGAAAAGCTCGGGCCTGCAAGTCGCGACGGGGAGGCGTCTAGCGCGCTCGGGCGAACCCGAACGGGAAGCCCCCGGGTGCACGAAGAGGTGGCGCGGGACCTGCTCGGAGGGCCTGCACCTCGCCCGGTCCCGTCCGGCCGCGGCGCGAAATGCGCTCGCCGACGTCGAGGCGGCCCGGGTTTTTCGCTCTCTGTCGGCAGCGCGGCTACAGCACCCTTGGTCAACGGGCCCGTTTTGTCCCGGAGCCGCCCGTCCCAGAGACGTCTCCCGGCGGCTTCGCGGCCGGGGCGGTCCGACGAGCGCCAGGCGCCGGACGCCGTGACGTTCCCGGGCCCCGCGCCTGCTTCCCGGTACCGCGCGTCCCATCCGGGCGTCCGGTCCGCGTCTTACCGGCGCGTAGGGTGATGGCCCTACACCCTCAGTCACCGTCAGTGTCAGATATGATTTGACATGCTCGAACTCGGTGCTACCGTTCGCGTCCCATGTCCTTAGCCAACATCGTTGCCCAGAACCTGCGCGCGCTGCGGCTCCAGCGAGGCCTGTCCCAGGAGAGCCTGGGCCGGAAGACCCGGCTCTCGGTCTCCTATGTCTCGATGCTGGAGCGCGGCCAGAGGACACCTCCGCTCGACACGCTGGAGGTGCTCGCTAAGGCCCTCGCCGTCTCGCCGGTGGAGCTGCTCACGGCGAAGCGCGGTCGGCCCATCGGCCGATAGTCGCGTCGGCGAAGAGGCGTCCCCTCGACGGGAGACGGGCCGGGCCCCCGGGCCAGGCCGGGATGCCCTTTGCCAAGAGACGGAGGTCAGCGCGCGGCGCCGTAGAAGCGGTACGTGGCCTGGTAGGGGATGCGAGCCTGCGTCCCCGCGTGGGCCGGGTCGCAGCTGCTTGCCGGAGGCGCCTTGCCTCCCACGGTGTCCACTCGCTGGACGGCCTCGACGCGGCTCAGGAGCCCCGGACCGGAGGTCGCCTTCGCGACGAGGAGGAGCCAGGGAACGGCGGTTGACTCCGGGGCGCTCGCCTGGGCCTTCAGCCGCCCGACCACCTTGCTCCCGTCCACGGACTCCCACGTCGGGCCGGCGTAATGCCGGCCGATGCGAGCCCCCGTGGCGTCGAAGAGATCGGCCTCCGGCGCCTGGAAGACCCACTGCGAGGAAGCGGGGTCCTCCTTGCCCGGGCCGCAGACGTATATCTGGACCCCAGTGGCCCGGGCCTCGAGCAGAAGGACCAGGGCCGGGTCGACGCGCAGCTCCTCCGGTACCCCGGGAAGGGCAGCCGGGCGCGGAGTGGCGCAGGCCGCGACCGCGGCGAACGATGCGAGAGAGGCGCTGAGTCCCTTCATGGCTTTCCCCCTTCGAGGCCGAGCGAGGCACCTTCGTAGCCCGGCCGGGCACTGCGACTCCGGGAGAGAGTCGTTCCGTCCGGGCAGACCCGCCGAGCGCGCTCGAGTCCTCCGAGGCCACTCCGAAGAAGGCAGCTCCCGAGGCGACCTCGGAGAGCACGCCCTCCCCCTCACCGCGCCAGGCGGCGAGGCGCGGCAGCGCCATCCCCACCCGCCGTGGGCATCGCCACGACCCGGGAAGCGGGCGCTCGCACCCGAGCCTCCCGTCCATCCCCGGCCGTCGCTGCACCGGCCGGCGCGGCGGAACGCCGGCCCGAGAGAAGCTAGTGCAAGAGCGAGGTGGGGCTCACCTTGAGCGCCTTCGCGAGCTTCGCGAGGGTCTCGAGCGGGGGCGTCCGCTGGTTTCTCTCCAGCATGGACACGTAGCTCGTCGACATGCCCGCCTTCTTGCTGAGCTCGAACTGCGACATCTTGTGCTTGGCGCGCTCGTGCTTCAGGTTGTGGGAGAACTTCTCTGAGAGTGTCATGACATCTTCTCCGTCCGGCGCCCCGGGCCTACCCTCACCCTAGGAGTGGACGCCCAGGGTCTACATGTCGCTCTCCCCCCGGCCGGCGCAACCAAAAGTTCGGCTGCCCGTAAAAACCACTTTGCGAGGGTGTGTGCGTTCTCCGACATCCGCGCGACCTCCGCCAGGGGATCCACTCGCGGCGACTGCCACGTGCTTTTCGGGGCGAGGGCGACTCCCGGTTCTCGAGGGGCGCTCGCTTGTCCGCGCCCGGGGAGGCGGCTCGGAAAGGCTTCGCCGCGGATCCGGGAGGCCTAAGCGATAGACGGCTCGCTCCTCACCGCACCCCGGCGCCGACCCGCTCGCCGAGGAGCGGCGAGCGGGCTACTCGGGCCAGGCGGTCCCTACGCTCGGCAAGTGAAAGACGGACGGCCGCGGCTCGCCAGCGGACGGAGCGGACGGCGACCCTCCACGGAACCTCCGCCTGGCCCGGGCAGGACCGGTGCGCGTTCGGTTGCCGCTCGCGGCGGGCGCGCAAATCGACTCCCCGGCCGTCGACCCGGTTGAGGTTTGAAGGCCCTGGCCCGGCGCGTTAGCTTGGCCGGGAGAGTCTTCCCGGTCGCCCTCCCTGCCGCCCGCCCCGGGTGGCTCCGGCGCGGAGCGGTCTCGCGCGGGACGACCGAAAAGAGGAGGTGCGGCCGTGAAGACGTCCCTGCGCGCGGGACTCCGGTCCGAGTTCAAGTACCGGGTGCCGGAGACGAAGACCGTCCCCCACGTCTACCCGGAGTCGGATCTGTTCGCCTCGATGCCTCCGGTCTTCGCGACCGCCTACCTGGTTGGGCTCGTGGAGTGGGCCTGCATGGAGGCCATGCGGCCTCACCTCGACGCCGGCGAGCAGTCGGTGGGCACGGACATTCGGCTCTCGCACACCGCCGCGACGCCCCCCGGCCTCACCGTCGCCGTCGAGGTGGTGGTCGAGGCCGTGGAGGGCCGGCGGGTTCGCTTCTCGGTGAAGGCGAACGACGGGGTGGAGCCCATCGGAGAGGGGACCCACGAGCGGTTCGTCATCGACCCCGCCCGCTTCCTCGCCAGGGTGCGGGAGAAGGCGGCGGGCGCCCGCTAGGGGGATGGGTCGGGAACCGCTCCCGGCGCACCGAGGGGCCCGGAGGAAGGCATGGAGTACTCCATAAAGACGGACGTGAAGTTCGCTGCCCTCGAGCTTGTGGACGTGCGCGGGCTCGCCGAGAGCTGCACGGAGCGCTGGTGGAACCAGACCCTCAGCCGCGTGAACGACTGCGTCATCCGCCTCGGCGTCTTCCAGGGGGAGTTCCACTGGCACAAGCACGACCGGGAGGACGAGTTCTTCTACGTGCTCGAGGGGAAGCTCCTCCTCGACCTGCCCGAGCGAACGGCGGAGCTCGCGCCCGGCCAGGGACTCGTCGTCCCGCGCGGCGTCGTGCACCGGACCCGCGCGCCCAGCCGAACGGTGGTCCTCATGGTGGAGGCGGCGACCGTCGTGCCCACCGGGGACTGAGAAGCGGGCCGCGGCCCTCGGGTCCCGCCCCCGGTTCCGGGAGCCCGGCCGCTGGCGAGAGGGGAGCCCCCCCCGGCACCGGCGGCGGAGGCCCTGCCTCCTGCCGCGCCTTCCGGGAAGCAGGCCAACACCGTGAACTTGTAGCGTTTCCGTGGTCCCGGCGGACCGGCGACTCCCGGCTCGAAACCTTCGCACAATAGACCCCTCGGCTCGTGCGACTACCGGGTGATGGAGGCGACCGAGGAGATGGACCTCGCCGAGCTGTTCGACGACTACGGCCCGGGGCTCGTGCGAGCCGCGAGAGCGCTCGTCCGCTCGGAGGCGGACGCCGAGGACGCCGTCCAGGACGCCATGGTGGCGGCGCTTTGCGCCCCCCACCTCCTCGCCTTCGTCGAGCGCACCGGCGGCTGGCTCTACACGGTGGTGCGGAGGCGTTGCCTCGACGTCCTGCGGCGGGAGGTCCTCCGCGCGGACGAGCGCCAGGACGCGCTCCAGGAGCTCTTCGACGACGCGCCGGACGCGGCCTTTCACCTGGAGCGCCAGGAGCTCGTCTCGGCCGTCGCGAAGGCCGTCTCCCGCCTGGAGGCGCCGCTCCGCTTCGCATTCGTGGAGAACGCGCTCGAGGGAAGGACCTTCCGGGAGATCTCGGCGAAAAGCGGCATCCCCATGGGGACGCTCATGGCCCGCAAGCAGCGGGCCATCGAGGCGGTGAAGGAAGACCTGCGCGCCGGGGGCCTCTGGCCCCCGGACGCAGAAAGCGGAGAGGAGAAACGTCGATGAAGGTGCTCAAGGTGGTTGGATGGGTGCTCTTCGGTCTGTCGGCAGCGGCGCTGCTGGGCCTCGCCCTCGGCTTGCCGGTGATGTGGTTGTGGAACTGGCTCATGCCCGCCCTCTTCCACCTGCCGGCGGTGGGCTACTGGCAGGCGGTGGGGCTCCTCCTCCTCTGCCACCTGCTCTTCAAGGGGCACGGTCGGGGCTTCGGCCACCGCCGGAGGCACGACCGCGAGCACTGGGACGGCTTCGCGAGGAGGGTCAAGTCCTCGCTGGATGCCGGGGGCCCGCAGCCCCCGATCCCCGCGCCCGAGGAGCGAGGAGGCGGTCGATGACCTCCTCCCGGACGATGTGGACGGGGCTCAAGGCGAGGGTGGCGCGCGGCCACCTCGGCGGCGACCGCCGGGAAAGCCGCGACGGGGACTTCCGGAGGGGCGTCCTCGCCGAGCTGCGGGGCGACGAGCGCGTGCTCGACCTCGGTGCCGGCACGGGCTACCTCGCGCTGGCGCTCGCGAGGGCGCTCCCCCGTGGCCTGGTGGTCGCCGTCGACCTCTCGGACGACATGCTGGCGGAACTCCGGCGCCGGGCCCGGGAGGAGGGGCTCGACGCGGTGGTCGAGGTCCGCCGGGCGGACGCGGCAGCCACCGGGCTTCCTCCGGCCTCCCTGGACCTCGCCGTCTCCCTGGGGATGCTGCACGAGGTCCCGGACCCCGCCGCGGTGCTCCGCGAGGTCCATCGGGTCCTCAAGCCGGAGGGCCGGGTCCTCCTGAAGGACTACCGACACGGCCCGCTCTTCGGCCCTGCCATGCGGCTCATCCATCCGCGGGGTGCGGGTGGGCCGCTCCGCCCGGCCGCCGTGGAGGGTCTCCTCGAGGCCGCGGAGTTCCGGGACGCCGCCGTGAGCACCGTGGGGTCGCACCACTTCGTGGCGCAGGCGCGGAGGTGATGGGGAGGCCTCGCTCCGCCGGGCTCGCTCCGCGTCCTGGAAAGCTCGCCATCCCCGCTGGAACCGGATGTCGGGGCGAGCCGTTTCCATGGCGGAGGTCCCCGGTCGCACCTGCATCCCAGGGGATCGGGGCGGCTCGGCGCCCCAAATGACCGGTGCCCCGGAGGACCGGCGCCGTGTCTCGCAAGGGGGAGCCGGGTGCAAGACGGCCGGAACGGCGCCCTGACCCTGGATTAGGAAGAGGGCACGGACTCGACCCGGAGGAAAGCCTTGACCCGGCCAAGCCTCGCAGCGCCTCGCATCGCCCTGGCCGCCGCCCTCTCGCTCGCGCCCAGCGCCGGCCTCGCCTGCGCCTGCGGCTGCGGGGTCTTCGAGGTCGGAGCCGGGACCCTGATGGCGCGGCCCAGCGACTCGGAGTCCGGGTTCTCGGTCTGGCTTCGCTACAGCTACATGGACCAGGACCAGAACTGGGAAAACGGCTCCAAGGCGCCCGCCTCCGACAACTTCGACAAGCGCCTGGAGACGAGCTTCATCACCCCCGGCGCCGAGTACATGATCAACCGCAGCTGGACGGTGATGGCCGAGCTACCCGTCTACGTCCGGGCCCTCACCACCACCGACGACGGGACCGTCTTCGGCCCGGCCGGGAGCATCTACACGGCGAACCTCACCGACATGGGAGACCTCGTCCTGAGCGGCATCTACACGGGCCTCTCCGAGGACATGTCGACCGGGCTGAGCTTCGGGCTCAAGCTCCCCACGGGCAACTACACCGGCCCCAACGGCCCCCTCGGCGGCGCCGAGTTCGACCGGGACAGCCTGCCCGGGACCGGCAGCACCGACCTGGCGTTCGGCGCCTACCACATCGGCGGGTTGAACGCGGACAACACCTTCGCCTACTTCGTGCAGGCGAGGTACCAGTTCGCCGTCTTCACCCGGAACTCCTACCGGCCCGGGAACGAGCTGGACGCGGCGGCGGGGCTCACCTACGACTTCGGCCTGGGCGGCTCGAGCGCCATCTCCCCGGTCCTCCAGGTCATCGGAAGCTACCGGCTCCGCGACCAGGGCGCGAACGCGGACTCCTGGAACTCGGGCTACGTCCGCTTCCTCCTCGCGCCGGGCGTGGAGCTCAGGGTGGAGAAGGTGAGGTTCTTCTTCGACGTGGAGTTCCCCTTCTACCAGTACGTGAACGCGGCGCCGAACGTCGCCATCGAGGGCACGTCCGGACAGCTCGTCGCCTCCGTCCTCCTCAAGGCGCAGGCCATCTTCGACTTTTGACGAAGGGAGGAAGGAGGCAGGCTCCATGAATGGGATGCGAAAGGCGCTCCTCGCCGCCTCCCTGGCGGCCGTCGCCCTCCCGAGCGCCGGGCTGGCCCGTCCCGCGGCCGGAGAGCCGGCGCCGGCGCTCGTCTTGCCGGAGCTCGACGGCACCCCCTTCGACCTCGCCGCCCTCCGCGGCAAGGTCGTGCTCGTCAACTTCTGGGCCACCTGGTGCCCGCCGTGCCGGGAGGAGATGCCCGCGCTCGACGCCCTCTACGCCCGGTTCCGAGCCCGGGGGGTCGAGCTCGTCGGGGTGAGCGTCGACCGGCGGCGGGACCGGCCAGCGGTCGAAAAGGCCGCGGCCCGGCTCCACTACCCGGTGGGGCTCCTCGCCGAGGCGACGAGCGACGGCTTCGGGAAGCAAGCGGCCTTGCCCGTCACCTACGTCGTCGACCGGGACGGGAAGGTGCGCGCGGTGATCGCCCCGGGGACAGCGGCGGAGACGGCGGCCGCGCTGGAAGGGCTCTTGAACGAGCTCCTGGGGAGCGGCCCTCCTGCCCGCTCCGGCGCGGCGCCCTCCGCCGCTCCCTAGAGGGGAGGGGCGGTGGCCCTACGAGCCCCTCCCCACGTGGACGATGAGGCTCCCGGCCAGGATCACCGCCAGACCGACCCAGGTGGACAGGGGAATCGCGTCCCGGAAGACGAGCCTTCCCACGAGGACGCTCACGACGGCGAAGACCCCCACGTAGGCGCCGAGCAGCCTCGAGAAGTCGAGGTCGAGGAGGTTCACGACGATCCCGTAGCTCCCCAGGACCGCGAAGCCCAGGGCGACGAAGGCAGCGCCGCTCCCGCGCATCCCCTTGCGGATGAGGGCGTCGCCCACCACCTCGAGCACGGCAGCGCCGAAAAACAAGCAGAGCGCCAGGACCTTACTCGTTCCCGCCAAGACCCATTGCATGGGGCCCATCTAACGGTGAGTCTCCCGGGGCGCGACCGGGTCCGCCGCTCCTCCCGCGGGGCCGGGGTCAGCCCGGCCGCGGGGCCGCCCCCTGGTCGAGACCCCCGCTCGAGACCAGTCCGTGGAGGAGGTCGGCCCGGTCGACAATCCCTGCGAGCCGGCCGCTCCCATCCACGACCGCGAGCACCTTCTGGTTGCCGCGGAGCATGGCGCCGATGGCGGTGCTCAGGAGGGCGCTTTCCGGAGCGGTGGGGACGTCCGTCGTCATGAGGTCCGCGGCCCGGCGGGCGGTGGCGTGGTGCTCGGTCGAGAGCTCTCCCTTGGTCGGGTGCGCGAAGGGCAGCCGGTGCATGAGAGACCGCAGCGCGCTCGGCCGGAGGGAGGGGGTGAGGCGGTCGAGCAGGTCGGCGTCGGTCACGAGCCCGAGGACGCGGCGCTCCGCGTCCACCACCAGCGCCCGGTGAAGGCGGGTGGAGATGATGGCCTGGAAGATCTCCGGGAGCGGCGTGTCCGGGAACACCACCGGTACGTCGCGCCGCATCACCTCGGAGAGCGGAGTGTCTCCCGCGAGCCCCGGCTCCCACGGCTTCTCCTCTCCGCCGGGAAACCCGCGAGCCGCGGTGCGGAGGAGGTCGACGCGGCTCACCATCCCCACGCACTTTCCGCGGTCGTCCACGACCGGCAGGCGCTTCAGGCGCCGGTGGGCCATCACCTCGGCCACCCGCGGGAGCGGAGTGGCCGCGCCTACGGTCACCGGAGCGGGGGTCATCACGTCCGCGGCCACCTTGCCGCCGGTGGCGAGCCGTTCCAGGACGTCGTGGATGTCGGGCTTGTCGAGGCTCGCGAGGAGTTCGAGGCGGACGCCGAGGCCACCCCTCTGCACGAGATCCCCGTTCGAGATGATCCCCACCGGGGCGCCGTCGTCGAGGACCGGGACCGTCCGGTACTCCCGACCGAGCATGAGCTCGACGACGCGCCGGACGGGCGTGTCCCGGGCCACCGAGGTCACCTCCCGCTTCATGATGTCGCCAGCGGTGAGCGCCTTCGGGAGCTCCCGGACCGGGTAGGGCTCGTAGAGGACGATCTCGGTGTCGTCCACGGTGATGAACCCGTGCGGGACCATGCCCTTCAGGTGCGCCAAGAGGCGCTCGACGCGGTCCGGCCGGTCGACCCACTCCACCACGATGGGGAGCTTGCGGGCCACGTCCGGGAGGTGGGAGACGTGCATCACCCCCGTCGCGCCGAACCCCTCGACCCCGCGGAAGACGGAGGCCCCCTGCGCCCCCTCGCCGCGGAGGAAGCCGAGAATGGCCTCGGGCGCCCAGCTCCGGCCGACCCGGTCCTCCTCGTTCAGGTAGATGCGAACCCGCTTGGCCTTCCCGACGAGGTCCATCCCGGCCTCCGAAGCACGCTGGACCGCCAGTCGCGGCGCCGCCCCGACCGGCTCCCGGATCCCGATAGCCAGTCCCGGGCCGGGCCATTATACGGCGGCGACTCCGGCTGCGAACCGCGGACGCGCTCCGGGCGAATCCCGTTGCCACCGCGGGAGCCCGGGGATACGGTTTCGGGGTCCCCAAGCGGCGGTGGAGTCCGCCCCCAACCGCCGGTTCTCCGGCCAATGACTCCTGCGAGTCCGCGAGGCGCTGGCAGGAGCCCTTCCTCTCGAGAGCTTCTGAGGGCCCCTCCAGGAAGAGAGGAGAGGCATGCAGGAGCCCGTCGCTGCCCACCGGACCCAGGGAGAGAGCGCCTCCCCGTCCCCGGCGGCCCCGGGAGCGCGGTCGCGCCTCGAGGTGCTGGCGCAGCTCGCCCGTAAGGCCCAGAGCGGCGAAGTGGCTCGCCAAGCGCAGGAGCTGGCCCAGCGCGTGGCCGAGGGGCGCTTCTACCTCGCTTGCGTGGGGCAGATGAAGCGCGGGAAGTCCACGCTCGTGAACGCGCTCGTCGGCGAGGCCCTCCTCCCCACCGGGGTCGTGCCCATCACCTCCGCGGTGACGGTCCTCCGCCAGGGTCCGGCGACGGCGGTGCGGGTGTGGTTCGAGGACGGCCGGTCGCTCGAGGTCGCTCCCGCCGAGCTCGCGCGCTACGTCACCGAAGCCTCGAACCCGGACAACGAGAAGGGCGTGCGCGCCGTCGAGGTCTTCCACCCGAGCCCGCTCCTCGCAGGAGGTCTGTGCCTCGTCGACACCCCTGGCCTCGGCTCGATCTTCCGCGGGAACGCCGCAGTGACCCGGGGCTTCGTCCCTCACCTGGACGCCGCGCTCTTGGTCACCGGGGCCGATCCGCCCCTCTCCGAGGAGGAGGTGGCGCTCGCCGAGGAAGTGGCGAGGGAGGTCGCTCACCTCGTCGTCGTCCTCAACAAGGCGGACCGGGTTCCGGACGCCGACCGGGCCGAGGCGGCTCGGTTCGCGAGCGACGTCCTCTCGCGACGCCTTGGCCGCGCCGTGGGCGCCGTCCTCGCGGTGAGCGCCGCCGAGAGGCTCGAGCGCGGAGCGCCGACGCGGGACTGGGACGCCCTCCTCCGGGCCGTGGAAGGGATCGCGAGCGGCCCTCTCGCGCTCGTCCAGAGGGCGGAGGCCCGCGGGGTGGAGCGGCTGGCGCAGGCGCTCCTCCGAGAGCTCGGGGAGAGGCGCGCCGCCCTCGTCGAGCCGGAGGAGGAGTCGGCGCGCCGCCTGGCCGGGCTCCGCCAGAGCGTGGGCGCGGCGGAACGCGCCCTCCTGGACCTGGGCGTCCTCCTCTCGGCCGAGGAGGGGCGCCTCGCCCGCGAGTTCCGGGCCCGCCACGAGAGCTTGCTGCCCGAGGCGCTCCGCCTGGCCCAAGG
>Ga0335078_10007058_pt1 | contig 16642 bp, 15 predicted proteins | sample Lox_Sample_32_FD_206711 | JGI IMG/M metagenome (GOLD analysis project Ga0335078, IMG submission 206711) | Soil microbial communities from Loxahatchee National Wildlife Refuge, Florida, United States - Lox_Sample_3.2 | ecosystem: Environmental > Terrestrial > Soil > Wetlands | place: USA... | reverse complement strand
GCCGCCCTTACGGCGATCTTCACCGCCGTGGCGACGGTTCTCGACGCGAGACGCGCCTCCGCAGTGACGCTGGCGGTGGGAGCCACGCCGCGGCAAGTCCGAGCCGGCCTGGTCATGGCACAGGTCATCCCCGCGCTGCCCGGCGCGATCCTGGGCCTCCCCCTCGGCCTCGGCCTGTACAAGGCGGCGGCACATGGCCGTGGCGTGAGTGGCCTGCCGCCAGTGCCCTGGCTAGTCGCCGCGGTGCTCGGAACCGTACTCGTTGTGGCGGCGCTCACCAGTGTTCCGGCACGGATCGGCCTCCGGCGGCCCGTTGCCGAGATGCTTCAGACCGAGGCGGCGTGATGCCTCGCGGCTGGGCGGCTTTGCCGGGGCGCTGACCCCCGGCCAAGGCACCGGCCCGAATAAAAGACCGGTCTGCGAATTTCCCGGGCGCCATTTATTTAATCGGCTGCGAAATGCAATACTCGGCGCATGAGCGAAACAGCAGGCTTTGACATCCGCCCGGTCCGTGATGAGGACCACCCCGCCGTGCTGGGCCTGAGCCCGCGGCTGACCACCGGCGCCGCGCCGTGGCGCGACCCGGGGAGGTTCGCCGCGGCGGCCCGGGGCTGGGTCGAATCGTCGCTGGCAGCGGCGCAGGATGAGGGGCGGGCCGTGCTGGTCGCCGTGCTCGGCGGCCGCGTCGCGGGCGTGGTGAGCCTGGCCGAGCGCCAGCACTTCACCGGCGACCGGGACGCCTATATCGGCGAACTGGTCACCGACCGCGCGGTGGAGGGGCAAGGGGCCGGCCGGGCGCTGATGGCGGCGGCCGAGAAATGGGCAGCCGAGCGCGGGCTGGCCCGTATAACGCTCGAGACCGGGGCGCGTAATCACCGGGCCAGGCGCTTTTATGAGAAGGCCGGATTCGAGGAGGAGGAAATCCTCCTTTCTAAGACGGTCGGGCCCGGTCGGCCGGCGGTACCCGGTCACTAGCCCGGCGGCTGACCGCCCTGGCCGTCACCGCGGCGGGCGACCGTCCAGGCCACGACCGGGCCGGCACAGTTGGCGGCCAGGTGCAGCGCCACGGGCGCGGCCAGGCGGCCCGAGCGGGCCCGCAGCCAGGCGAACAACGCGCCGCCCGCGGCGGTCGCCGCGACGCCGGCGGCCACGCGGGCGGTGGCGCGCCGCCGGTCGCCGGCCAGCCCGTTGATGCGCAGCGCCGCGGCGGTCGGGCGGATATGCCAGACGCCGAACACGCCGCTGGCCACGGCGATCGCCGCGGGCTCGGGCAGGACCCGGCGCAGCGTGGCCTGCAGCACGCCGCGGAAGGCGATCTCCTCCCACAGCACGGTGCCCACCGGGATCCGGAAGGCGACCTGGTAGGCCAGCCCGCGGCCGTCCAGGGCCGTCACCCGCTGGTCGTTCAGCAGCGGGCGCGTGACCGGCAGCGCCGCGGCCGTCAGGTACCCGGCCGCCGTGGCGCCGGCCAGGACGCAGGCGAGCCGGCCCGGCCGCCACGCGCCGGGCGGCAGACCCAGCTCGGCCGCGGTCAGGCCGCTGGCCCGGGCCACCGCCAGTGCGGCCGCGGCGGCACCCGCGTTGGCCGGCGCGTACCAGCGGCGGTGCCACGGCTGGGCCCCGATCACGTTGTTGTAGCCGGCCAGCACGGCGCACCAGGCGACCGCGCGGGCGGTGTCGCGCCGGCGGCGAGCCCCGGCCGCGACGGGACCCACCGGTCAGCCGCCCGGGTGCACGAGGCCGCTCTCGTAGGCGAGCACCACCGCCTGCGTGCGATCCCGCAGCCCCAGCTTCATCAGGATGCGGCCCACGTGGGTCTTGATCGTCTGCTCGGCGACGACGAGGTGGTCGGCGATCTCCGCGTTCGACATGCCGCGGGCGACCAGGGCCAGCACCTCGGATTCACGCTCGGTCAGGCCGTCGAGCTGCTTGCGGCCGGGGCTGCGGGGCGCGCCCATCCGGGCGAACTCGGCGATGAGCCGCCGGGTCACCCCCGGGGCGAGCAGCGCGTCGCCGGCGGCCACCAGCCGCACCGCGTTGGCCAGCTCGGTGGCGGAGGCGTCCTTGAGCAGGAACCCGCTGGCCCCCGAGCGCAGGGCCTCGTAGACGTAGTCGTCGAGGTCGAAGGTGGTCAGCACGAGGATCTTGGGCGGGTCGGGCATCGCCGTGATCTGCCGGGTGGCCTGCAGGCCGTCCAGCACCGGCATGCGGACGTCCATGAGAATCACGTCCGGGCGCAGCTCCCCGGCCTGCCTGATGGCCTCCTGGCCGTTCACGGCCTCGCCGATCACCTCGATGTCAGCCTGGGCGTTCAGCAGGACCGAGAAGCCGGACCGGACCATCCCCTGGTCGTCGGCCACCACCACCCGGATGGTCACGTTGTCTCCTCGTCCTCCTCCTCGCCGCCGTCGCCCAGCGGAAGCGCGGCGGTCACCAGGAACTCGTGGTTCGCGACCGGGCGGGCGTCGAGATGCCCGCCCAGCATGGAGGCGCGCTCACGCATGCCGATGATGCCATGCCCGCCGCCGACGAGCCCGTCCCACCGCTCGGGCCCGGTGGCGGCCGGGTCGGCCGGAGCGGCGCCGTTCCCGCAGCGGTCGTTGCGGATCTCCATGATCAGGGCGGCCTCCCCGTAGAACAGCCGCACCTGGACGGTCGAGCCCGGCGCGTGCCGCATCGCGTTGCTCAGCGCCTCCTGCACGATCCGGTAGGCGGACAGGTCCACCCCGTCCGGGACGGGCCGGGGCGTGCCGGCGACCTCGGTCGTGACCGTCACCCCGCCCGCCCGCGCCGAGTCCAGCAGGCCGGGCAGGTCCTCGAGGCCGGGCTGGGGCGCGGTGTCCGGCTGGTCGCTGCGCAGCACGCCCAGCACGCGGCGCAGCTCGGACAGGCCGCTCAGCGCGCTGGCCCGGATCTCGACGAAGCTCTCGACCAGCTCCGGCGGCGGGCTGGCCATCTTGTACGGGCCGGCCTCGGCCTGGATCGCGATCACCGACATGTGGTGGGCGACGACGTCGTGCAGCTCGCGGGCGATGCGCTGGCGCTCCTCGAGCAGGGCGCGCTCGCCCTCGTGACGGCGCTCGGCGACCGCCAGCACCTTGCGGTTGCCGCGCCGGATGCGGACGATGACCCCGATGGATACCGGGAGCACCGCGACGATCACGGAGGTGGCGGCGGGCTGCGCGACGACGCTGGTGGCGGCGAGCACCGTGACCAGGGCCGCGACGGTCACCACCCACGGCCTGCAGCGGACCGCGACCGCGTACAGGCACAGGACGTAAACGACGACCGCAGCCGGGATGTACAAGGCCCCGGAGGGGGAGTACGACTGGACGACCAGGCTGGCCCAGAACATGGCGAGCACGGACGCTGACCACGCGGTGAGCGGGTAGGCCGTGCGCAGGACCAGCGGCGCGCACAGGGCGACAGCGAGCAGGAACATCACCCACGGGTTGTGCGGGCTGTGGTGATGGGTGTTCTGGGTCACCAGCACGCCCCAGGTGACGGCCCAGCAGATGATCGCGGTCAGCACGTCGGCGGCGAACACCAGGTCCAGGCGGCCGCGGCGCAATCGCGGTGAACGCGGCGCCGCCGGCCCGGTGACCCCGGCCGCGATCGTCGCGGTGATCTTGCTCCGGAGACCGGTGACCCGGCTCTGGAGATCAGAACTCATGTCCTTCAGCGTAGGTCGCCGCCGCGGATATCTCGTGCCCCTGAAGGCGTAACCGCAGGGTCGTACCTGAGTAGGGGGTGGACTACGCGGCCGCGCCGCGGGCGGGCGGCCGGGGCGGCCGGCTCACCCTCCTGGTACCCGCGGGGCAGGCCGGCAGTGGGCTCCGCAGCGTGACGCCGGCCACCGGGGCGCGTCCGTAATTTCCTGGCTAGCCGCTCATCCGGCTGGACCGAAAGGACGCCCCCGTGAGACTCCACCGCAAGCTCGCCATCGCGGCGGGCGCCGCCGTAGCGATGACCGCGACCACGGCCGCCGCGTTCCCCAGCGTTCCGGTCGACCGGCCGCAGCCGCTCCCGGCGCTGACCGCGCCGGCCCTGGCCGCGCGTTACGCGACCGACTCCCGCATGATCGGGCAGGCTGCCCGCGCCGCCTCGCGCGCGGGCAACCAGGGCCTGGCCCGCTCGCTCGACGCCATGCGCGGCGAGCACTTCATCGACTTCAACCCGGCCGGGCAGGGCCTGGCCGTCGAGGTCATCGGCAACCTGGCCCAGGCCCGGCGGGTGGCCGTGCTCGTGCCCGGCTCGGACACCACCCTGGCCACGTTCGACTCCCGGGGCACGGCCTCGCCCGGGGGCGCCGCCGCGGCCCTGGCGGCGCAGGCCCGCAAGCTGGACCCCGGCGCGCACCTGGCGGTCATCGCCTGGCTCGGCTACGCGGCGCCCGCCACGCTCAGCCCGGGCGTGCTGACCTCGGGTGACGCCGGGCAGGGCGCGGACGCGCTCCGGTCGTTCACCGACGACCTCGCCCGCCGCGGCCATCAGGTCGCGCTGATCTGCCACAGCTACGGCTCGGTGGTGTGCGGCCTGGCCGCGCCGGGCCTGCCGGTGACCGACATCGCGGTGATCGGGAGCCCGGGGATGGACGCCTCCTCGGCGGCCACGCTGCACACCACGGCCCGGGTGTGGGCCGGCCGCGGCGCCGGCGACTATATCCGCTACGTGCCGCACGTCCAGCTGCTCGGGCTCGGCTTCGGCACGGACCCGATGTCGCCCGCGTTCGGCGCCCGGATCTTCGCCGCCGGCCGCGGCGGCCACAGCAGCTACTTCCGGCCCGGCGGCATCGCCCTGCGCAACCTCGCCTACATCGCGCTCGGCGACCCGGCCCGGGTGACCGGGCCGGACGGGGCGACGGGGGTGGCCCGATGACCCGGCCCGCCCTCTCCCGGATCCGCGGCCTGGCCGCCCGGGTCGACGCGGCCACGCCCGCCGGCCGCGACCGCACGGTCGACGCGCTCCGCGCCCTGGCCATCACGGGCGTCATCCTCGGCCACTGGATGGTCACCGCGCTGGTGCTGACCCAGGGCCGCTCGGGCGACGTGCTGCACGACGCGAGCCCGCTGGCCAGCATGCCCGCGCTGACCCCGGTGTCCTGGGTCTTCCAGACGCTCGCGATCTTCTTCTTCGTCGGCGGGTTCTCGGCCGCGCGCAGCTACCGCGGCGGCTACCGCTCCTGGCTGGGCCGCCGCCTGGCCCGCCTGTCGCGGCCGGTGGCCGCGCTGGTGGGCGTCTGGGCGCTGCTCGCCGCGGGCCTGTACCTCGGCGGCGTCCCGGCCTCCACGCTGCACACGGTGCTGCTGCTGGTGCTCGACCCGTTGTGGTTCCTCGGCGTGTACGCCGGGCTGACCGCGCTGACCCCGCTGGCCGTGGCGCTGGTGCGCCGGTTCGGGGCGATCGCGGCGCTGCTCCCGGCCGCCGTCGTCGCCGTCGACGACCTGGTGCGCTTCGGCCTCGGCGGCCCGTCCTGGGTCGGCTGGATCAACCTCCCGGCGGGCTGGCTGGTGCCGTACCTGCTCGGGATCGCCTGGGCGCGGGGCGCGTTCGCCGGCCGCCGGGTCCCGGCCCTGATGCTGGCCGGCGGCGCCGCCGCCACCGCCGCGCTGATCCTGCGGGCCGGGTACCCGGCGAGCATGGTCGGCGTGAACGGGGCCAGGATCTCGAACCTGAACCCGCCCACGCTCGCCGTCGTGACCTTCGGCATCGCCCAGGTCGGGCTCGCGCTGCTGCTGCGCGGGGCGCTGGCCCGGTGGATGCGCCGCCCGCTGGCCTGGGCCGCGGTGGCGATGGTCAACCTGTCGGCGATGACCCTGTTCCTCTGGCACCAGACCGCGTTCCTCACCGTCACCATGGGCGGCCTGCTGTTCGGCCGGCTCCCCGGCCTGCACACCGCGCCCACCACCGCGGCGTGGGTCGCCGAGCGGATCGCCTGGCTGCCAGCCTTCGCCGTCGTGCTGGCCGTGCTGTGGCTGGTGTTCCGGCGGGCCGAGCGGGCGCCGCGGCCCCGGCGCCGCGGCCGGCCCGGTGGGGCGTCAGCAGAGGTCCGGCTGGCGGGCGAGCCGCCCGGATAGCGGGCCGTGGCCGGACCTGGTCGAGCCGGGCCTGGTCTCCTGCCCGCGGTGGCGCCCGGACGACACCTCCGCCGTCCCCGGCGAGGTGGACACGTTCGGCGCGGACGGCCGCAAGCCGTAGCTTTCGCGTCTCACGTCCGGGCCCGGGATGCGGTGTTACCAGGGGTCTCAGCGGGGATACAGAACGTGATAGCCGGACGCCCGGGCCGGGACCTCCCCGTCACGCGCCGGACCGGGAGCGCTGGCCAGGCAGCCACCGGGGGAGGCTGATGGGCGGCAGCGACCGGGCCAGCTGGACGCGGTCGGGACGGCTGCGGGGCCTGCTGGCCGTCATCGCGGTCATGGTGGCGCTGGCCGCGGGGTGGCCGCTGGTCAACGCGGCCATCTCCGGGAGCGTGCCGGTGGCCGCCGGGCGGATCACGGAGTCCGCCGGCTCCGGGCAGACCTTCCAGATCACGGTGGGCCCGGGCTGGTCGGTGAAGTCACCGGCCGACCAGGGTGTCATGACCCGGGCCGGGACGTCGCTGGCCGCCGATACGGTGACGATCCTGGGCGGCACGTCGGTGTCCCAGCTGTGGTCCGGGCTGGGCCGCATCGCGCTGATCGGCAACGCGGGAGCCAGGCTGGGCCAGCCGGTCGTGGTGCGTGCCCGGCGGGGTGCCGTCGGCCTCATCGGCGGCCTGTCGGTACCGGGACGGCCCGGGCTCGCCGCGCTGTTCCCCGGGCCGGACGGCAGGTTCGCGGTCGAGATGATCGCGCTCGGGAAGCCAGGCTCCGTCGCCAGCCTGGCCGCAGCCCTGCAGGTGATCAGGTCCGTCAGCTTCCCGGCGGGGTCGCGATGAGCGAGCGGGCCGGCGTGGCCGTGGTGCGGGTGACGGCGGCACTCGCGTGCGGATTCGGCCTCGCGGTCATCGCCTGGCTGTTCGCCTGGACGGTCCGGGTCTTCCCGGCCGCGGTGGTCCTCGCCGTGGTGGCGGAGGTGCCGCCGCTGCTGATCGGGTTCGCGGTGCTGCGCTGGCTGCGCCCGGTGCGGCCGCCGCCGTGGGCGTGGTCGGCAGCCGCGGTGGCCTGGGGCGCCACGGCGGCCATCGGATGCGCGCTGCTCGCCAACGACGCCCTGAGCAGCGTCTGGGCCAGCCTGGCCGGACCGGGCGTGAGCCAGACCTGGGGCCCCTCGCTGACCGCGCCGCTGGACGAGGAACTGCTGAAGCTCTGCGGCGTGGCCTTGATCGCCCTGGCGGCGCCGCGGGTGATCCGCGGGCCGGTCGACGGCCTGATCATCGGCGGCCTGGTCGGCGTGGGCTTCGGGGTCGTGGAGAACATCACCTACGCCGCGAACGCGATCACGCAGGCCGGCGCGACCAGCCCGATGTACTCGGTCCTCGGCACCTCCGCTGGCCGGCTCCTCCTCGGCGCGGTCGGGTCCCACTGGACGATGACCGGCGTGGCCGGCGCCGGGATCGGGTTCGTGGCGGCCCGGGGCCGCCGCGGCGTATGGCCCGCCGCGGCCCTGCTGCTGCTGGCCATGGCCATGCATGCCTGGATCGACGCGCCGTCCCTGCCGGTGTCCGGCCTAGCCGACGACCTGATCAAGGCCGCGGCCAACCTGGCCGTCTTCGCCGCGCTCTACCTGGTCCTGCGGCACCGCTACATGGCCAGCGCCCGCGGCGCGCTCACCGCGGAAGTCGGCGTGGGCGCCATCACCCCGGACGGGGCCGCGTCCCTGCTCAGCAGGCGCGGCCGCCGGCGGGCCCGGCGCAAGGTGCCGCGCGGCGAGCCGCGGCGCCAGCTCGGCGCCTGGCAGCAGGCCCGGCTCGGCCAGATGGAGGACGTGATCGCGTCCGGCGCGGCTCCGCCGGAGCCCGGCCAGCCAGCCCCCCTGTATCCGGTCAGCCACTGAGTCAGGTCCGCGCGCACTGCAGGTCGAGCTTCCAGGGTCACCGTCATGCTCGCCTCCCAGCGGCGGCCGTTCTTGACCGCCTTGCGCAGCCACTCCGGCGCCCGGGTGCAGTCGGCGGTCCCGGGGCGGGCGCGGCTATCGTGAGCCGCGATGGATGACCCATACGATCTGCGGCGCTTCACCGACGCCCAGGACGCGGGCGGGACCTACCCGCGCGCCGTCGCCGAACTGCGCCGCGGCCGCAAGACCAGCCACTGGATGTGGTTCGTGTTCCCGCAGATCGCCGGCCTCGGGCAGAGCCCGACGTCGCGGGCGTTCGCGATCTCCGGCCTGGCCGAGGCCCGGGCCTACCTGGCCCATCCCGTGCTCGGCCCGCGGCTGGTCGAGTGCGCGGCCATCCTGGCCGAGGCCGAGGGCCGCAGCGCCGAGCAGATCTTCGGCGGCCTCGACGCCCAGAAGCTGCGCTCGTGCGTCACGCTGTTTTCGCGCGCGGACCCGGACGAGCCGGTGTTCGGCCAGGTGCTCGACCGTTACTTCGGCGGCGTGCCCGACCCGGCCACCGATCAGCGCCTCTGACCGGGCCGCGGCCGCGACAAGACCCAGGGCGGCGATGATCGAGATCGGCGAGGCCAGCGAGCTCGCGACCTGGTGCGGCGGCGACACGCTGTGCCTGTGGGTGGGCCAGGGCCTGGGCGGGCGCGGGCGCGCGTGGCGGAGCGCGGACGGGCGAGCGGTGGCCGTGGCCGGGCCGGGCGTGGCCGCCCGGGACCGGCTCGCGGTGCGCGGGCCGGCCGGCGTGGCCGTGTCCCTGGCCAGCGAGGTCCTGGACCTGCTCGGGCCGGGCTTCCGCCCGCTGGGCGACCCGGCGCTGATCGGCGCGCTGGTGGCCGCCGATCCCCGGCTGGAGATGGTGGGCCGCTTCGGCTGGATGTCCTGCCAGCGGCCGGAGGCCGCCCTGCCGCCGGGCCCTGGCCGGGCCGCCTGGCTGCCCGGCGCCGCGCTGGCCGAGGCGGCCGCGCTGATCCAGGAAGCCTTCCCGGACTCGCTGGCCCGGCCGGGCATCCCGGGCGCCGAGCGCTGGGCCGGGGTCCGCGACGACGCCGGCGGCCTCGTCGCCACCGGCACCCTGGCCTGGCCCGCGCCGGCCGTGGGGCTGCTGGCCGGGATCGCCGTCCGCCCGCGGGCCCGCGGGCGGGGCCTGGGCCGCGACATCTGCGCGTTCCTGCTCTCCGAGGCCCTGTGCCGGCACGAGGCGGCGGCGCTGATGGTCGACGACTGGAATCACGCCGCGCTGCGGCTGTACCGGAGCCTCGGCCTGCGCTACCGGGCCGTGGCCGCCGCCGCGCGGCCCGGCGGAGCCGCGTCAACTTCCCGTACCCCGGTCCCGGGCCCGGGACCGGGGTATGGGCGATGATGTACCCGGATGAGCGGTGGCTCCGGTCCGGCCAGTGCGGAGTCCAGCAGCCGACCCGCTGGCCGCCCGGCCACGCGGCAACGCCTGGTTCGTTCAGGAAATCACCACCCGCCTGCCCGGCCGGTGAACCGAGGAGGAGATCCCATGAGCGACTATGACGTGATCGTGCTGGGCGCCGGGTCACCGGGCGAGCACTGCGCCGGCGAGCTGGCCGACGGCGGCCTGCGGGTGGCCGTGGTCGAGCGCGAGCTGGTCGGGGGCGAGTGCTCCTACTGGGCGTGCGTACCGTCCAAGACCCTGCTGCGCCCCGGCGAGGCGGTACAGGGCGCCCGCGACGCCGCGGCGACCGCCGAGGTGGATGTCGCCGCGGTGCTGGCCTGGCGTGACTACATGGTCTCGAACTATTCCGACGCCAGCGCGGCGCAGTGGCTGGCCAGCAAGGGCATCGACCTGCTGCGCGGCCACGGCCGCCTGGCCGGCCCGGGCGTGGTCGAGGTCGACGGGGCGCGGCACACCGCCGACCACGTCGTCCTGGCCACCGGCGCGGACCCGGTCTTCCCGCCGCTCCCCGGCCTGAGCGAGCTCGACGGGGTGTGGACCAACCGCGAAGTGACCGGCATGAAGGCCGTGCCGCGGCACCTGCTGATCCTCGGCGGCGGGCCGGTCGGGGCGGAGATGGCCCAGGTCGTGCTCCGCCTGGGCGGCCAGGCCACGATCGTCGAGGCCGGCCCGCGCCTGCTGGGCCGCGAGGCCGCGCCGCTGGGGGAGGCGCTCGGGGAGGACCTGCGCCGCGACGGGGCCGAGCTCGTGTTCGGCGTGCAGGCGACCGCGGCGCGGCGGGACGGCACCGATTACGTCCTGGTCCTGGCGGACGGCCGCGAGATACGCGGCGACCACCTGCTGATCGCCACCGGCCGCCGGCCGCGCACCGCCGGGCTCGGCCTGGAGACGGTCGGCGCGAAGGCCGGCCGGCACGGCGTCGAGGTCGACGCGCGGCTGCGGGCCGGCGAGCGGCTGTGGGCCATCGGCGACGCCACCGGCCTGTGGATGCTCACCCACGTCGGCAAGTACCAGGGCGAGGTCGTCGCCGCGAACATCCTCGGCGAGTCCCGCGAGGCCAGCTATGACGCGGTGCCGCGCGTGGTCTACACCGACCCGCAGGCGGGCGCGGTCGGCGCCACCGAGGGCCGGTTCAGCGCCACCACCCCGGTGTCGGGGCTGGCCAAGACCGAGACCTACACCCGCGCCTACGCCAAGTCGAACGGCTTCCTGACGCTGCTGTCCGACGGCGAGAAGCTCACCGGCGCCTACGCGCTCGGCCCCGAGGCAGGTGAGTGGCTGCAGCAGGCCACCCTGGCCATCCGGGCCGGGGTGCCGCTCGCGGTGCTGCGCGACACCATCCAGCCGTTCCCGACGTTCTCCGAGATCTATGTGGCCGCGCTGAAGGCGCTGCGCGGCGAGATCGCCGCCGGCCGCCCCGCCGAGGCCCCGGCCGGAGTGTAGCCAGCCGGCCCGCCCGGCCCGTTACCTGCTCTTTGCCGGGCGGGGGGATTCGGCAGGCGTGAATCCGGCGAGCTTTCCGTCGTTATGACCATTTCGCCGGGTCACGCGCTGAACTTGGTCGGTCATCAGCCCGGGCATGCGCCCTGGTTCTCGCTCCGCGCGTTCGTCCTGGTGCTGATCGTCCTCGTGGTCATCGTCATCCTGCTCGCGGGCCCGCTCGCGGCGGGCGCCCTCTACGAGGCGCTCTGCAAGGGCGGGGAGAAAGCGGCCCCCGGCATGTTCGTCGTCGGCGTCGGGGTGGGGGTCACCGGCCTGATCTTCGGCAACAAGATCCTGATCATCGCCGGGGCCGGCCTGATCGGCGCGATCGTGATCGGCTTCCTCCTGGACAACTACTTACCGTCGGCCCGGCCCGCCCGAGCTTTTCGCGTCGGCCTGTATCAGCGGGCGCCCCCGCCGCCTCTGTCTGGTGGCGCCACTAAAGGGGGCTGCGGTGTTGCCGACGCTGTCGAAGCTGTCACGCGTGAGGATGGCGGTGCTGCCGCCGTTCGGCCGGCTGCGGTTCGCCGACGACCTCGAGCCGGCCTTCCGCGATTACTACTTCCGGCACTCGCTGCCGTTCGTGCGCTTCGCGCTGGTGCTGGCCGTGGTGCTGTACGCGCTGTTCGGGATCCTGGACATCTACGTCGCCCCGGGGGCGACCACCTGGATCTGGACCATCCGCTACGCGATCTACTGCCCGGCCGGCCTCGCGGTGCTCGGCCTGACCTTCACCCGGTGGTACAAGCCGGTCATGCAGCCGGTGAACGCGGGGATCGCGGTGCTGACCGGGCTGGGCATCGTGGCGATGATCGTGGTCGCGCCGCCGTCGGCCGGCCACCTGTACTACGCGGGCCTGCTCCTGGTCGTGCCGTGGGCCTACACCCTGCTGCAGCTGCGGTTCGCTTATGCCACCGGGGCATGCGCGGCCATCGTGATCGGCTACGAGATGGTGGCGGTCTGGCTCACGCATACCCCGGCCGAGATCCTGGTCAACAACAACTTCTTCTTCGTGTCCGCCACGATCATCGGCATGGCCGCCGGGTACACGATCGAGCGCGGGCTGCGCACCGACTTCCGGCAGCGCCGGGTGATCGAGGAGCAACGGGCCGAACTGGCCTCGCATAACCGTCAGCTGGACTGCGCGCTGCAGGACTCGTTGCAGGAACTGCGGGTCAGGGCCGACGAGCTGCAGGCCTCGCGGGCCCGGATCGTGGCCGCCGCCGATGCCGAGCGCCGCCGCATCGAACGCGACCTGCACGACGGGGCCCAGCAGCGCCTGACCGCGCTGGCCATCAAGCTGCGGCTGGCGGGTGACCTGGCCGCCGACGGCAACCCGCTCCAGCCGCTGCTGGACGAGCTGGTCGGCGAGGTCAGGGACGCCGCACAGGAACTGCGGCACCTGGCGCACGGCATCTACCCGCCGCTGCTGCAGGAGGAGGGGCTGGCCGCGGCGCTGACCGCGGTCGCGCGCCGCTGCACCCGGTCCGCCACCGTGCACGCCCCGGCCCTGGGCCGGTACCCGGCCGGGGTCGAGGCGGCGGTGTACTTCTGCTGCCTGGAGGCCGCGCAGAACGCGGGCAAGCACGCGGGGGAGCGGGCTACGCTGCGGCTGACCGTGCGCGAGGACGCGGGCGCACTGTGCTTCGAGGTCGCCGACGACGGCCGCGGCTTCGACGCGAAGCACCGTGGCCTGGGGACCGGGTTCCTGAACATGGCCGACCGGCTCGGCGCCCTCGGCGGCCGCCTCGAGGTGTCGTCGGCGCCGGGCGCGGGCACCCGGGTCCGCGGGAGCGTCCCGCTGGGCGCGGCCGCCGCCCCGGCCGGCCCGGCGCGCGGCCAGGAGGCCGGCCCTTGCCTGGTCGCGCCATAAATAAGTCACAGAGAGTGACATTCAGCGCAAAGAGTGGCAGCATGGACTGAGTCAACCGGGCAATGGCGGCCGCCTTGCGTGGGGGCGCCCGGGACGACCCGCCTGAGGGGGGAAATATGACGATCTCGAATGGTTCCCTGGCCGACGGGGAGGGGCAGAGCGGCGCCCTCGGCCTGGCTGAGAACGGTTCCTTGTTCTACCGCGAGATAGATTCCGGGCAGCGCCGGAAAATCCGGGAGCAGGGCCGGCGTTTCGCCCAGCTGACCGGTGGCGATCCCTGCCTGCTCTTAATTGGCCGGCTTCTCGGCGTGGGGGATCCCGGTACTTCGACCGAACGCCGGGTCCAGGTCGCCTGCCAGGAACGCTTCGGGTTCCCGAAGCCGGTGCCCGAGCAAACGATCAACGTCATCCTCGACTCGAACGGCGGGCCGCTCGACAGCGCGTTCCGGACGGCGCTGTATCTCGGCCGGTACGCCGCGAACCTCAACATCTACGTCCCGCGCAAGGCGAAGAGCGCCAGCACCCTGATCGCGGTGGCGGGGAACACCATCGTCATGTCGCCCTTCGGCGAACTCGGGCCGCTGGACACGCAGATCAGGGACCCGAGGAATCCGACCGACTACATATCGGCGCTTGACTGCTATCAGAGCGTCGACTACGTGCGGGAATTCGGCTTCTCCACGCTCTCGCAGGCGCTCAAGCAGCTCGCCGCGGTGACCCAGGGCAAGCTGCTGCTGACCGACTCGCTCGACGCGGCCGCCCAGTTCGCGATCGGCAGCATCACGCCGATGCTGTCGCAGACCAGGTCGCTGGACTTCGGCGCCTGGGGGCGCAGCCTGAAGATGGGCGAGAAATACGCGCAGATACTGATCTCCCGGACGGCGGAGATGGATAAGGGAAAGGCCGAGAAGATCGCCTCCCGGCTGGTCTACGGCTATACCCACCATTATTTCCCCATTGACCTGACCGAGGCCAAGGATATCGGCCTGAACCCGCAGGAGATGACCGAGGACGTTTACGAGAGCGCGATCGACATCGTGACCACGTGCAACGACAATCAGATCTGCATTGAATTCATCGACGGACGTGCCGGAGCCGCCGAGGAGAACGGTTCCGCAGCGTCCGGGGCGGTCCCGGAGGCCGCGGAGCCGGCGGCATCCGCGCAAGTGTAGGACAATGGACGCCGGTTAGGTATTGGCAGTCGAGGTTACGAGAGTAGAGGTGGGCAGTAATGTCCAGGGTGTTGTGCCTGGAGCCTGGCTGCAACGAGACCGTGGAACTTCCTGAGGAACCCGTCGCCGTCATCGAGGAATACCTGCCGCCGCAGGAGCGCGAGATCGTGATCATCTGCCCGAGGGGGCACCGCAAGGTCTACGTGATGAAGTACTGACCCGCTCCCGCGCCAAAGGTTGTGGTTTTCCACGTTCACAACGCGTGGCCCCGCTCGTAGCGTCAGCCTCAGCATCGTTGCGCATCGACACCGGAAGGGGCTGCGGTGTTGCCGACGCTATCGAACCTTTCACGCGCCAGGACGGCCGTGCTGCCGCCGGCCGGCCGCCTCAGGTTCGAAGACGACCTCGAGCGGCGCTTCAAGGCGTACTACTTCGAGCACTCGCTGCCGTTCGTGCGTTTCGGGCTGGTGCTGGCCGTGCTGTTGTACGCGGTGTTCGGGATCCTGGACGTCTACGTGGCCCGGGGAGCGACCACCTGGATCTGGGTCATCCGGTACGCGGTGTTCTGCCCGGTTGGCCTGTTGGTGCTGGGCCTGACCTTCACCCGCTGGTTCCGGCCGGTCATGCAGCCGGTGATCGCGGGGGTTGCGGCTCTGGCCGGGCTGGGCATCGTGGCGATGATCGTGGTCGCGCCGCCGTCGGCGGGGCGCTTGTACTACGCGGGCCTGCTGCTGGTGGTGCCGTGGTCCTATTCCGTGCTGCAGCTGCGGTTCTGCTATGGCACGGGCGCGTGCGCCGTCATCGTGATCGGATACGAGATCGTGGCGGTCCGGATCACGCACACTCCGCCCGAGATCCTGGTCAACAACAACTTCTTCTTCGTGTCGGCCACGATCATCGGCATGGTCGCCGGGTACACGATCGAGCGCGGGCTGCGCACCGGCTTCCGGCAGCGCCGGGTGATCGAAGCGCAGCGGGCCGAACTGGCCTCGCACAACGTCCGGCTGGACTCCGCGCTGCGCACGTCACTGGCCGAACTGCGGCTTCGGGCCGATGAGCTGCAGGCCTCGCGGGCCCGGATCGTGGCCGCTGCCGACGCCGAGCGCCGCCGCATCGAGCGCGACCTGCACGACGGAGCCCAGCAGCGCCTGACGTCCCTGGCGATCAGGCTGCGCCTGGCCGCCGAGGTGGCCGGGCCGGACGCCGAGCTGGCCAGCTTGCTGGCCGAACTCGGCACCGAGGTTCACGACACGGCCCAGGAGCTGCGCAGACTCGCACACGGCATCTACCCGCCGCTGCTGCGGGACAGCGGGCTCGCGGCCGCGTTGTCTGCGGCGTCCCGGCACTCCCCCCTGCCCACGACGGTGCAGGCCGCCTCGCTCGGCCGGTACCCGGTCGGCGTCGAGGCGGCGGTGTACTTCTGCTGCCTCGAGGCGCTGCAGAACGCGGGCAAGCACGCGGGGGAGGGGGCCACCGTCTGCGTGCGCGTGCGGGAAGACCCGGGAACGCTCACGTTCGAGGTCGCCGACGACGGCGCCGGATTCGACGCCGGGAGTCACGGGCTGGGCGCGGGGTTCCTCAACATGGCCGACCGGCTGGGCGCGTTCGGCGGCGGCTTGCGGGTTGACTCGGCCCCCGGCCGGGGCACCCGGGTCACCGGGACGGTTCCGGTGACCGCGGCGGTCCCGCCGCGGCCGGTCACGGCGCAGCCAGCCGGCCTGTTCCGTTCGCGAGCGCAGCCCGCGTGACGCTCGAGTTCCTCAGTCGCGCTGCAGCACGCGCGCGGCCGCGGCGAACACGGTGGCGGTCAGCACCCAGCCGAACACCACCAGCCCGGCGGCGGCGACCTCGCCCAGCCCGTTGGAGGACTGCCATACCTGGCGCTCTTGCAGGGCGCTGGACGGCAGCAGCAGGTCGAGGGTATAACCCACCGAGTTGGCGACCGTGAAGGAATGGTGCCCGGCCGCCACGGAGTACGGCACGGACACATACCGGAAGAGCACGACCCCGGCCGTGAACAGCACGAGCAGCAACAGGAACGCGCGCGTGGGCCGGTAGCCGTAGCCGATCGCCGCGTCCTGGACATAGTTCCACAACTTGCTGTACCAGCGGCGCCACTTGATCACCTTGTTGCGCTGCCGGTACTTGGCCAGTTGGATGCTGTGCGCGGCGCGGTCGTCGCCGGCCCGCCGGTACACCGCGGCCAGTTGCTCGTAGGGCTGGGGCACGTACCCGTCGTGATCGCCGCCGGGCTTGCGCTTGCTGGCCTCCATGGCGCGGCTGAGCCATTGCTCGCGCTGCTTGACCGTCACCCAGTTCATGTCGATCGCGCGGTAGTCGAAGCCGTCCAGGATGACGTCGCCGCTTTGCCAGTAGGCCGCGCTGTCCTTGAAGAAGTCCGTCCTGGCCTTGGAGAAGTCGAGGACGCCCGGCGGCGGGTCGCCGCTGATCTGGATCATGGCGGACTGGGAGTTGGACAGGTCGGCGGCCTTGGGGTAGCCCTTCAGCTCGGTGGTGCGGAGCCGGAACTCGCCGGCCACCGACGTCCGCGACAGGTCGATCGTGCCGTGCCCGACGAACCCCTCCCAGCAGCCGAGGTCCCCGTCGATCCTCGACCGGACCAGGCGCAGCGCGACCCCGGTCGGCGTGATCACGGCGGGGTTG
>Ga0335078_10007057_pt1 | contig 16644 bp, 13 predicted proteins | sample Lox_Sample_32_FD_206711 | JGI IMG/M metagenome (GOLD analysis project Ga0335078, IMG submission 206711) | Soil microbial communities from Loxahatchee National Wildlife Refuge, Florida, United States - Lox_Sample_3.2 | ecosystem: Environmental > Terrestrial > Soil > Wetlands | place: USA... | reverse complement strand
GCGCGGCAGGTGGAAAGCCAGCGTCTTTTGATGCCGCTGGTGCTGGAACTTTCGCCCGCGCAGCAGGCGCTGTTTGCCGAGATTTCGGAAGAGCTCAACCAGAACGGTTTTGAGGCGGAGGCATTTGGGACCCGCAGCATCGCGGTGAAGGTGGCGCCGGCGGGCATCGACGCGGCGCAGATCGAGAAGATGCTGCAGGAATTGCTCGGCCAGCTGGCGCGCGAAGAGCAGGCGCTCAATCTGGAGAAAGTCCGCACGCGGGTCGCCGCTTCCATCGCCTGCCACGCCGCCATCAAGGTGAACATGCCGCTCGAACAGAACAAAATGGAATGGCTGCTGGCGGAGCTGGCCAAGACGGAATTTCCCATGTCCTGCCCTCACGGCCGGCCGGTACTTCTGCGATACTCTTTGAAGGACATCCAGAAAGCGTTTAAGAGAATCTGACGGAAAATGTCATCCTGAGCGAAGAATCTATGCATTCTTCTGGGAGTGCACAGGTCCTTCGCTTTGCTCAGGATGACAATCGCTCACAATGTTTGACATCGATCAGCTTCGTCGCGAAAAGTGGCGCCTGGACGGGCGGGCGATTCATACGCTCGAAGACTCGCGCGAATTCATCGAGTCGGTCGGATTCTGTCTCATGTACCCGCACAAACCGCCGGTACTGGCTCCCACGTTCATTGGCGCTTGCACAGGTTCGGGGGAGCATTTGCCGACCTGGCAGCATGCCTTCGCCGATCCCCGCGCCCGGGAAGCGAACGAGCTCATGGTGCGGCTGCTGCGGGAGCGTGCGGCTTATGAGGCCAATCCGTTCGACGAAAACAACGGTTTTCTGGTGGCGGCGTCGATTTTTCCGTTTTTCTACGCGCTCGTGGGCGAGCGTAATCCCAAGCTGGCGCCGAAGGCGGGTCCGCGGTCCGAGTACTCGCAACTGGCCCGGGACGCCTACGACATCATCCGCGATCACGGCCCCCTCTCGCGGAAGAAGCTGCAGGAGCAGTTGGGCGGCAGCATATCGTTTTCGGCCCTCGATCACGCACTCGGTGAGCTTTGGGCCAAGTTACGGATCACCCGCGTGGATTACAACGCGAACGAAGGGGCTTCCTGGGATGTTCTGTTCCGCTGGTCGCCGGATGCGGTTCGCGAGGGAATCGGTCTGTCGGTTGCCGAGGCGCTATCGGCGCTGCTGACCAAGTATCTGGATTGCGTGATCGCCGCCGACCAGCAGGAGGTAGAGACATTCTTTGGCAACTTTGTGCCCCGCTCCCGGGTGCGGCAGTCGATCAACGCTCTGCTGGCGGCACGGGAACTGAGCTTCGTCCATGTGGGGACGCGGTCGCTGCTGCAGATCACACCGGCGAAGGTGGAACCGGTGGTTGCGCCTCGTGAGCAGAGGGTGCGGCGGTAGAGTTGTGGAGGGTAAGCAGGAGATTCCTCATCGCTGCGCTTCTCGGAATCGCAAGCTGTTAGAGGCCTCGGAATGACAAGGGTTTGAAAGGGCATGACTTTTCCTGCCTGAGTGCGTCGAAGGTACATATGCGTAGCGTTTGTTGGGGATTCTGGTTGATCGCAATCATACTGCCGCTTTGCGCGGCGCAGCAGCGAGGGCAATCCTCGCAAGAACCCGCTCTTCCTTACACACCGAGTCTTGATGTGAACTCGATGGACAAATCGATCGACCCATGCATCGACTTCTATGAGTACTCCTGTGGCGGCTGGAAAAAGAAGAATCCCATCCCCGCTGACGAGACCTCCTGGTCGGTGTACGGCAAGCTCGACGAAGATAATCTGAACTTTTTGCGGGGAATCCTCGAGCAGGCGGCGGCTGGTGGTGGCCAGCGCGACAAAGTGACCCAGGAAATCGGAGACTTCTACGCGGCCTGCATGGACGAATCTACAGTCGAGAAGCAAGGGCTGAAACCGATCCAGGCTGATCTGGATGCGATTGCCGGGCTTCAGTCTATGGTAGAAATTACGCCTCTGGTGGCGCGCCTGCAGTTTGCCTACGGGCGTCCCATCCTTTTCGCTCATTACACGATTCAGGATCCCGACGATTCCGAAAAGCAAATCGCCGCCGTCGACCAGGGTGGTCTGGGGCTGCCGGACCGCGATTACTACTTCAAGAACGACGCCAAGTCGAAGGAGATTCGCCAACGCTACCTACAGCACGTGCAGAAGATTCTCGAACTGATGGGCGAGAATCCGGAAGCGGCGAGGAAGAATGCCGCCACCGTCATGAGTATCGAAACCGTACTGGCCAAGGTGTCGCTTACCCGCGTGCAACGCCGCGATCCCTATCAACTCAAGCACAAAATGACGGTCGCCGAGCTTGCCCGCTTGGCGCCCAACTTTGACTGGCCGGCCTACTTCAAGAACCTACAGTATCCGCAGTTCGAAACCCTCAACGTTATGGCACCGGCTTTCTTCAAGAAGGTCAACAAGCTGTTGGCCAGCGAGTCGCCGGAGCATTGGAGGGTCTACCTGCGCTACCACGTCGCCGACTCCTTCTCGCCGTATCTTGCTTCGAAGTTCGTCGAGGAGAACTTCGACTTTCACGTGCGCTATCTGCGTGGCGCGAGCGAGATTGAGCCGCGCTGGAAGCGCTGCGTCGAGTACACCGACGACAACCTGGGGGAAGCACTGGGCCAGGTCTATGTGAGCAAAGTGTTCTCTCCCGAACTGAAGGCAAGCACGCGGGATATGGTCCGGCGGATTGAGGCGGCGATGGGTGAGCGCATCCGTCAGCTGGACTGGATGAGCCCGGAGACCAAGCAGCAGGCGCTCACCAAGCTGGCCGCGATCAGCAACAAGATTGGCTATCCCGACAAGTGGCGGGACTACGGCTCAGTGGCCGTCGCCCGCGATGATTTCGGAGGCAACCTGCAGCGCGCCGGAGCTTTCGAAGCGCGCCGCGAGATTAACAAGGTCGGCAAACCGGTGGATCACGGCGAATGGGATATGACACCGCCTACAGTAAACGCAGGCTACGATCCACAGATGAACGACATTGACTTTCCTGCAGGCGTGCTGCAGCCGCCGCTCTATGACGGCAAGCTGGACGACGCTCCCAACTACGGCGACACCGGCGGCACCATCGGCCATGAACTTACCCATGCCTTCGACGACGAGGGCAGCCAGTTCGACGCCAAGGGAGATCTGAAGAACTGGTGGACTCCGGAAGACCGCAAACGGTTCGACGCGCGGACCCAGTGCGTGGTGGATCAGTATTCCGGGTATGTGGCGCTGGAAGATATTCATCTCAACGGCAAGCTGACGCTGGGCGAGAACGTAGCTGACCTCGGCGGCGAGATTCTGGCTTACATGGCATGGAAGGATGCCACCAGGGATAAGACGTTGCAATCGATTGACGACCTCACTCCAGACCAGCGCTTCTTCGTTGGATTCGCGCAGTGGGCCTGCTCGAATGAGCGTCCCGAGGACCAGCGCGTCCGCGCCAATACCGATCCTCACTCGCCGGCCAAGTACCGTGTCAATGGGGTGGTGGTGAATATGCCGGAATTCGCCCGGGCTTTTTCGTGCAAGGCGGGTCAGCCGATGGTCAAGCCGGCGGAGAAAGTCTGCAAGGTCTGGTAGGAATTGTTACTTTTTCTCGTCCCGCTCGACCACGCCGTCTTTAATGTAAATCACGCGGTGCGCGTACTCGGCAATGTCGTGTTCGTGGGTGACCAGAACGATGGTGTTGCCCTGCGCCTGCAGACGATCGAACAACGCCATGATTTCATTTCCCGTCTGCGAGTCCAGGTTTCCGGTGGGTTCGTCGGCCAAGATGATGGAAGGACGATTCACCAGGGCGCGAGCGATCGCGACTCTTTGCCGTTGCCCGCCGGAGAGCTCATTGGGTTTGTGCATCATGCGCTCGGCCATGCCAACGGCGGCCAGTGATTCTCTCGCGCGTTCAGTGCGTTCCTCGGTGGGAACACCGGCGTAGATCAGCGGAAGCTCGACGTTGTGCAGGGCGGTAGCCCGCGCCAGCAAATTGAAGGTCTGGAAGACGAATCCGATTTCCTTGTTGCGAATGCGCGCCAGTTCGTCGTCGTCCAGTTCGCTGACCAGTTGGCTATTCAACCAGTATTGGCCCTTGCTGGGTGTATCCAGGCAGCCGATAAGATTCATGAGGGTCGATTTGCCCGAGCCTGAGGGACCCATGATGGCGACGTACTCATTGCGCTGAATATTGATATTCACGCCACGCAGCGCATGCACCTGCTGCTCCGAGCCCATGTCATACGTCTTCCAGAGATCGATGGTGCTGATCATGTAGGAGCTGGGCGAAGCCGACACTTCGGGCTGTGAAAAATTCAATACTTCAGCGGTTGACATTCTCTTCTCCTGGTCCGCTTGGGACAATTACCCGCTCCGATCTTGTCCGGCTCTCCATTGGACGAGCCATCCTTGCGAAAGTTATGAACTCTCGGCGCTTGCGTCGTCGTCCTGCTTCTTGGGCGCGCTATTGTCGACCTTCACGCTGCTGCCTGGGCGCAGCGTGCGCAGGACTTTGTAACTGCCGGTAACAATCTCGTCTCCGTCGTTAAGTCCTTTCAACACTTCAATATCCGTCGTACCCGCGATGCCCGTCTCCACCGCCACAAATTCTGCCTTGTGATTGCGCAGGACGAACACGCCCTGGATTTCTTCCTTGCCGGCGGCTGGAGAGACTTTCTGCGGAGGTGCTGCCTGCACTGAGCCCTTTTCACTCTTCGGAACCAGGTCCTCCGCCGTGCGAACGGTGAGCGCCTGGATGGGAACGCTCAACACGTTGCTCCGGGTGGCAGTGGTGATTTTCGCGGTGGCGGAAAGGCCAGGTCGCAAATCATCCGGCGGATCTTTCAGCGTCACCACAACTTTGAAATCTTTCGCTTCCTGGGTTCCGGTGATTTGTTGCGAGGTGGAAACACCGGTGGAGCGCACAATTGCGTTGTCGCCAATCTGGGTGACCACCGCGTGAAACTTCTTTTTGGGGATGGCGTCGATGGTCACTTCAGCCGATTGTCCCAATTCCACGTTTACGATGTCGGTTTCATCCACGCGTACCTCGGCCGTGATGATCGACATATCGGCCAACGTCATCATGGTGCTGCCGGGAGCGTTCTGAATACCGATCACCACGGTCTCGCCTTCGCGGACTGGAAGGTTGGTGATAACGCCGTCGAAAGGAGCCTGATAAGTCGTCTTCTTCAACACGTCGGCAGCATGGACCACGTTGGCGTCCGCCTGGCCGACGCGGCGGTCGGCAGAATCTTTCTGCGCCTTGGCCTGGGCCACTCGGGCTTGCGCCTGGGCCAATCCGGCCACGGCGGTCTGGTGCGCGGCGCGTCCGCTGTCGAAATCGGACTTGGAAATCAATGCCGCCTTGTACAAACCCTGAGCCCGGGCCCAGTCGAGATCGGAGCGTTCGGCGTCGGATTTCGCGCGATTGAGATCGGCGTCCGCAGTGTTCAGAGCGGCTTCAGCCGCCACTGCGTCGGTGCGCGCCGCCTCCAGCGAAGCCTTCATGGCATCCATGTCGGCTTCCGGCTGAACATTCTCGATCTGGGCCAGCATCTGCCCCTGCTTGACGCGCTGACCCTCTTTGACATAGAGGTTAGTAATTTTGCCGAAGGCGTTAGCGCCGATGTTGACGTAAGTCTTCGGCCGGATTTCGCCCGAAGCGGTGACCATCGAGGCCAGGTCCTGCCGCTGTGCCTTGCCGGTCTGCACGGTGACTACGTTCTTGTGGCTCTGGTAAACGGTAAAACCGACAATGGACGACAGAACCACGACTGAGCCCGCACCAATCGCGATTTTTTGCCAAGTCTTCATTGTTTCACCAATTCACTCCCCAGTCGTTAAGACGCAAAATCGGGCAAATTGGTATTCCGCTGCCGCCAAATCTTAGACTCTACGAGGAACCACCCGTGGGCACACACCTCTACATACGGCAGTCACAACCCAAAAGTTCCCAGAGTACGGATCGGCCGGAAACGCCATACTTGCGGTGGATTAATCGGCACGCCGATTATAACGTGCCGGGCGAAACCGGGAAGTGATAGGGCTGGCCCGCACTATGCAAATTGTTGCATGGGCGTACTTAGCTATTCAGGATTTACCAAAAATTCATACTCTCGCCGCGACCATCCAAGCCAGGTCGGGTTTCAATCACTTTCCAACATCTCCATCGCTTTGCCAGGATCCCTCATGGAACAGAGTCTGGTCCAGCTCAGTCCTCGTGAGCAGCAGATCGCTGAGCTGCTGCTGCAAGGCTATGACAACCCCGAAATTGCCCGGGAGTTGAAGATGAACAGGCGCACCGTAAAGGCGCATTTCAGCCGCCTGTTCCTGCGATTTGGAATCCGCGGCGGAATCAAGCGGGTGAAACTCGCCACTGTTCTCTATCGCAGGCAGCTATGTCTGCAGCTGAAGGCTGCGGAAGCCGCGTTCCCACTCAGCGAGAATGGCGAGTCATTCGACTGGTCGCGCAGGGTCTGACCAATAAAGAAGTCGGGCAAGCGATTGGCTGCAGCGAACTCGTCGTCAAGAACTGCCTGCGTGGAATCTACGACAAACCAGGCCTCTGGAGCCGGTTCGAACAGGCCCTCTGGCACGAAGCCCAGGCGCACGGAAAGCGGCTGCTCCCAGGGAAGGGCCGTCGCGCCGGCGTCAGCCCAAACCTGAGGCGTGCCAGGGGCAGCGCATCATTCGTGCCCGGGAAAAAGGGATTGAGCAACCTTTTCAGATGGCAGCCGGCATCCTACAAACTGGTTTTGACAGTGAGGGTTAGCCTTGCCTTCGGTCCCACAAAGACTTAAAATGGCCTTCACGAGAGTGTGTCGAGGAGTACCCCTTATCATGTCCCAGGTAGGTTTCCACCGGTACGTTCCGTACTCATCTTTGTTGGCTTTCTGTCTGGTAACCGGGCTGGCTGCCGCCCAGCAGGATGCCAAGCCAAACTCGGCACCGGAGAGCCCGCAGACACCGGCCAGCCAGCAAGTCGACCCGCTCAAGCGTCCGATTACCGATAAACAGAAGAAAGAGAACGCCAAGTCGCTGCGGCAGGAGCTCAGCAAAACCTACAAAAAGTGGTTGGACGAGGACGTCGTCTACATCATCAGCGACGAAGAGCGCAAGGCTTTCAAACAGCTCTCGAACGACGAAGAGCGTGATCAATTTATTGAGGCCTTCTGGCAGCGCCGCGACCCCACTCCGGATACGGAAGAAAATGAGTTCAAGGACGAACACTACCGGCGGATCGAGTACGCCAACGAGCACTTCCCGGCTGGGATCCCCGGGTGGAAGACCGATCGTGGCCGGATTTATATCATGTACGGACCGGCGGACGAAATCGACTCTCATCCTTCCGGCGGGACCTATGAGCGTCCCACCGAAGAAGGCGGCGGTGAGACTTCGACCTTTCCCTTTGAGGATTGGCGTTATCGCTACCTCGAGGGCATCGGCCAGGAAGTCATCATCGAGTTCGTGGATACCTGTATGTGCGGCGAGTATCACATGACCATCGACCGGTCGGAAAAGGACGCGCTGCTGGAAACGCCGAATGCCGGCCTGACCCTGTACGAACAGATGGGTCTGTCCAACAAGGCGGACCGGTTCTCCACCGGTGGCCTGGAGCGCCTCGGTCCCGGACCCATGAGCACCGACCTGCAGACCAAGGAATTCGACCGTCTGGAGCAGTACGCCAAGTTGCAAGCGCCGCCTCCGGTGAAGTTCAAGGACCTGGAAGAAGTCGTCAGCCACAAGATCAGCATGAACCTCATGCCTTTCGACGTATTGGCGGACTTTGTGAAGGTGACCGGGGACACGGTGTTGGTCCCAGTTACCATTCAATTGAAGAACCGCGACATTACTTTCACCAACAAGGATGGGGTTCAGCGCGGGACCGTCAACATCTTTGGCCGCGTTACGACCCTCACCGGGCATGTTGCCCAGACCTTTGAAGACACCGTTCAGGCCGACATACCGGCGGAGTTGCTCGCCAAGTCGGCGGAAAATTCACAGATTTATTGGAAGGCCTTGCCATTGCGCCCGGGGCGTTACCGCTTCGACATCGTCGTTAAGGACGTGAACGGCGATCGCGTCGGCACCTGGAGCAAGGGCGTGGTGGTTCCCGACTTCGCCGACGACAAGTTAGAGGCGTCTTCTCTCATCGTCGCCGACCAGATGTATCCGGTTGCGTCGAAGGAGGTCGGCACGGGGAGCTTCGTGATCGGCACTATGAAAGTACGGCCGCGCGTGCCGCCGTCTGACGGCAAGCCGGTGTCCTTTAAGCGCACCCAGAAACTGAACTTCTGGATGCAGGTGTATAACCTGAGCGTGGACGATAAGACTCATAAGCCTTCGGCCACGGTCGAATATAATGTCGTGAATGCGACGACGAACAAGCCGGTGATTCATGCGGTGGAATCGACCGACACGATGGGAAATATTGGCGACCAGGTGACCCTGCAAAAAACTCTCTCGGCCGCCAATCTGGAACCGGGTACGTATCGCATTCAGATCAAGGTGAACGACAACATCTCCAAGCAGACAGTGGATCCCACGGCGATGTTCGCGGTGGAGTAAACTGTCAGGCCTGAACTCCCTCGAGGTGGTGGTGGGCATGTTCCGCAAGCTCGGGTGCTCGGTAATCGTTCTGGGCATAGTGCTTCCGCTGTGGTCTGCCGACCGGCCGGGGACGATTTCCGGGTACGTGCGCAACGCCGAAGGCGTGCCCCAGATGGGCGCGATCGTCGAACTGCTGAGTTCGTCGGCGCGAGCCCTCACTGTCTTCACCGACGAAAAGGGATTCTATTCCGCCTCCGGACTCCTTCCCGGCACTTACAACATCAAGTACTCCGCGGCGTTCTTTCTGCCCAGCTTTCGCGACGGTGTGGATCTGCGCGCCGGCAGCCGGCTTTTGGTTAACGTCACCTTGAGCACCTTGTTCGACGCGGTCAAAATGGTGCCCATGCGCGGACCGCAGGAAGACGATGACTGGAAGTGGGTGCTGCGTTCCGCGGCCAACCGTCCGATTCTTCGCATCGTCGACGACAACTCGCCGGGATCGACTCCGGGTCGCGAAGGTGGCGGCAGCGATCATGATTTGAAGGCCAGCGTATCGCTTGTCGCGGGCTCGGCCTCGGAGGGATTTGGCAGCTCCTCGGATGTGAACACCGGTTTCTCCCTCGAGCGCTCAATTTTCTCCTCCGATACGATCGGCCTGCGCGGGAACATCGGATACGGGAGCGCTTCGCCGGCCTCGGTTCTGCGTGCCTCCTACAGCCACAAAATGAACGACGGCTCCGAGCCCCAGCTGGCCTTGACCATGCGCAGTTTGCCGGCGCCGTTCACCATGCCGAATGGCTCGCTGCAGGCTTTGTCTCTCACCACTTCCGACCGGGTCGCGCTGGGCGACTTGATCGAGATGCAGTTCGGCAGCGAACTGCAGACGGTCCAGTTCCTGGGCCGGGTGACGGCCTTTCGTCCGTTTGGTTCGGCCGATGTTCATCTTTCTTCCAACACGGTGGTGGAGTATCGCTACGCTACCTCGGAGCCCAACGACCTGCTGGAACGCGGCTTCGAATCGGCGCCCGCGGATTTGAGCGAGTCGCAGCCGCGCATGACCATGGTGGGTTATTCGCCGGCGTTGGAGCACGCGCATCATCACGAACTTTCTCTCTCCCATCGCATGGGTAAGACCGATGTGCAAGTGGCGGCTTACTATGATCGCGTCGTTGATCCGGCGTTGACGGGTGTGGGAGAGTTCGGCACCGACGGCGGCATGGTTTTACCCGACATTTATTCTGGAACCTTCAGCTTCCAGGGCAGCGATCTGAAGACAGAAGGCGTCCGCGTAGTGGTGCAGCGAAAACTCAACGACCAGATCACCGCCACCATGGATCTCGAATACGGCGGAGTGTTGGACCTGGAGAATCCGGGAACCAGTCTGGCCAACGCTCAACAATGGATTGGCACCCGGGATCGTCAGAGCATAGCCGGGAAAGTCGGCGGCGTGGTTCCAAAGACCAAGACGCATTGGGTTGCCTCGTATCGCTGGATTGACGGTCAGGCGCTCACGCCGGTGGATATGTTCAACGCGTCGGCGGGTCGGGCCGATCCGTACTTCAACATCTTCTTGCGTCAGCCCATTCCTGGCATCCTGCCGGGGCATGTGGAGGCCTTGATCGACCTGCGCAATCTGCTGGCTGAGGGCTACGTTCCGGTACTGGGCCAGGACGGCCACACTGTCTATCTGGTGCAGTCGGCGCGCGCTGTCCGCGGCGGCCTGAACTTCACGTTCTAAATCTTCCTGATTCCTTGCTGAAGAGTGGTTGTCATCCCGAGCGAAGCGCAGCTTCGCTAGCCCGTTACTTCGGAGAGCACCCGCAGGTTACCTTCCGGTGAGATTCGCGTTACTGCCGTGGCATTTACCCGGGACGGGTTTGCCCGTATGCTCGGAATCTCTATGAGTGTGGCAGGCGCGACGGGAGTCACCATTCTCGGGCGGTCAAGCACCCGGCCCAGCGAACGCCGGCGCAGCCTGCGTTACCGTTGCAACGGGCTCGCCGACGCACTCCGCATACCGTCGATCGGCAACACGGTGAAGGCAACCGTGTGGGATATAAGCTTGCACGGCTGCCGCATTCTGACTGAGCTCTCCTTCGAGCCGGGCGTGCCGCTGGAGCTTCTGCTGCGGGTGAGATCGATCTCCTTCCGCGCCAGCGGCCACGTCAAAGTAGTTCGCGGACCGGCTGAGATTGGCATCGAGTTCGCGCGGATGAGTACCGGCGGCGAACGCCGGTTGACCGAATTGCTGGCGGAACTGGATCGACTCTCTTCGCCGTTATTCCGGAAGGCAGCTATGCCGCGAGTGATCGAAGGCGAATTTGACTCGGTAGATTCAGAGGACGACCTCGAGAGCAAAGTTTTGAGGCGCAGCCTCGTCATCGCACCCACGCAGCCACCGCTCGCTGCGAGCTCGAACCGTCCGCCGCAGCCTCGCGTGGTGCACAGCCACCGCTCGCTGGCGGCTCTGCCCATGGACGTCGACGTTTACTTCTGACTTCCCGCGCAGGCCTCATTCCAGGCGTAAACCACGAAGGACATAAAGGTTCACAAAGGAAGCCGCGGAAGTAAAGCCTTCGTGGAATTTCGTGTCCTTTGTGGTTGATGGTTTTGCGGTTGTTATATATTGGCTCGCGTGTTGCGAAAATCTTTCTGGTATTTTTTCTCTTGCTTAATGCTGGCGGGGGTGGCTCACGCTGCCTCTTACCAGTATTTCCGTCTGGGCTCTAAAACGGATGTTCAGCCGACGCCGCGTTCCGGATTCGCCTTGATGGGTGGCGGCACCGACATAGATGACGCGTTTCGCTGGCTCTGCGAAAAGGCGAACGGCGGCGACTTCCTCATTCTCCGCGCCACCGGTGACGACGATTACAACCCCTACGTCAACGGCCTCTGCACGCTGAACTCCGTGGCTACCGTCGTGATCCCCGATCGCAACTCGGCCATGGACCCGGCCGTGGCTGACTTCATTCGTCACGCCGAAGCCGTTTTTATCTCCGGAGGCGATCAGGCGCGCTACGTCCACTTCTGGCAGGGCACGCCCGTCGAGGATGCGCTTAACGCCCACATCGCTGCCGGCAAACCGATTGGCGGTACCAGCGCGGGATTGGCAATTCTCGGCGAATTTTCTTACGGCGCATTGAACGATCCGCCGGACGACAGTTCACTGGGATCGGCCGAGGCGCTACGCGATCCGTTCCTTGCGCGCATCACTCTGGTGCGGGACTTTCTGAAGGTCCCTTTGCTGCGAGACACCATCACCGACAGCCACTTTGCCAAGCGCGACCGCCTTGGCCGTAGCCTGGTCTTTCTCGCGCGCCTCATGCAGGACGGCTGGTCGAAGCATCCCCGCGAAATCGCGATTGATGAGAAGTCGGCGGTGCTACTGGAAGTGGACGGCAAGGCCAGAGTGGTTGGCGCCGGCAAAGGCGCATACTTTATTCGGCCGGGTGGGGCGCCGGCGATCTGCGAAAAGAATGTTCCACTGACTTTTCGGAATATTTCCGTGTACAAAGTTCCGTCGGGCGGGCATTTCGATCTGATCGGCTGGACGGGTGAAGGCGGAGTGGGCTTCACGCTCTCCGTGGATCGCGGAACCATCCAATCCACCCAACCCGGGAATGAAACCTACTAGCAGCTGTTCGTGGAGGACGGGTGTCCTCACCCGTCATGTTCGGAGCCCAAAAGTTGACGGGCAGAGACGCCCGTCTTCCATTTTTGTGATGGGTTGCGAGAAAATTAGCGAAAGGCCGATCAGCGAACCCAATCCATAAACCCCACCCCTAGCGGTCACCGAATCAGTTAGCCACAATTTCTGGTGGTTTCCTAAGGCTCCGGATTATCCTCATACCTACCTATAACTTTCTTATTGACAACAAACAGGTTAAGCGTAAGATGTGGACAAAAGTGGTAAGAAGTGGTCAAGACGGTAGAGGTCGTGGGCGAAACTGAAGCAAACGAGAGGCGCCAGTGGATTTTGCAGCTGACACCGCCAAGATAAGCCCGAACGAACCCGAATTGACCTGTTTTGCGACCGTTTTTACCTCCCTCGTAGCTGTGGCCGTAGTGAAGCGATGTTCCACCCCGTTAAAGGGAAAAATGCATGTTTCGCGGCAATCACCCAACTCGCGTCGACGAAAAGGGACGGCTCAAGGTTCCCGCCGAGTTCAAGCGGGTGATCGACGAGAAATACGCCGCGCAATTCTACATCACAAGTCTGGATGGGAAGGTTGCCCAACTGTATCCCTTCGAGGAGTGGGAACGGATCGAGCAGAAACTGGCGGCGCTCTCCACCTTCAATCCGACGAAGAAGAAGTTTCTCGACCGGGTGAACTACTGGGGGCAAATGGTCGAGATGGATGGTCAAGGGCGGTTGCTGATGCCGCAGTTGCTGCGCGATTCGGCGCAGATCAAGGGCGAAGTGGCGGTGACCGGTAACCTGACGCATCTGGTGGTTCGCAACCTGGAGCTGTACCGGAAAGAGATCGAGGAACAAGAGTTCACTTCTGAGGATGAGAAGACGCTCGACGATCTGGGCATCTAGTGGACGAGGGTTCAACACACACCCCTCAGGGGGTTGGGCATGGTGGCAACCATGTGCCGGTTCTTTTAAAAGAAGCGATCGACTTTTTAGCCGTAAAGCGCGGCGGGACTTATATCGACGCCACGGTGGGCCTTGGCGGGCACAGTTACGAAATCGCAAAACGCCTTGGCGCACCGGGTCATTTGATTGGGGTCGATAAGGATCCGGCAGCGCTGGAAATTGCGCGGGAGAAGCTAAAAGCAGGTTCCTCGACTGCGCTTTCGTCCCGCGAGCGGGACGAAATGCTCGCTCGGAATGACAAGCAGGAAGGTTATGACAAGCAAGAGGATGACTGGCCGACGGTGACGCTGATCCACAAATCGTTTGCCGATCTTGCCAACGACCAACGACCAGCGACTATCGACGGAATTCTCGCTGATGTTGGCGTGAGCAGCCTGCAATTCGGCGACCCGGCGCGAGGCTTTAGTTTTCAGGCGGAAGGACCACTCGACATGCGGATGAATCCGCAAGCCGAGTTGACCGCCGAACAAGTGGTAAACCAGTTCGACGAGCGCGAGCTTGCCGACCTGATTTACGAATTCGGTGAGGAAAGGAGGTCGCGGAGAATCGCCAGAGCCATTGTCCGGTCGCGGCCGATATCAACGACAGCGCACCTTGCAGCCGTGATATCAGCCGCGGCCCGGCCAATGAATCAGGCAGAACGACGGATTCATCCCGCGACGCGAACCTTTCAGGCTCTCCGAATTTTCGTAAACCATGAACTGGACGAACTGCGGGCGCTGCTGCATGCCGCCCCGCAGCTGCTGAAACCGGGCGGACGGCTGGTGGTGATCAGCTTCCACTCCCTGGAGGATCGCATCGTGAAAGATGCAATGCGCGAGGGAGCGAAGCTGGGTCAGTACAAGCTGCTGACCAAGAAGCCGGTGACGCCGGGTGAAGAAGAGATCGATCGCAATCCGCGGTCGCGCAGCGCGAAGCTGCGGGCAGCGGAAAAGATTTCTTAAGTCTTGTCATTCCGAATCCGGCTTCAGCCGGTGAGAAATCTGCTGTTTGCCGGTGCGGAGAAAAAGCAGATTCCTCGTTTCACTCGGAATGACAAAACGAGTTAAGAATGACAAACAAGTTAAGAATGACAAACAAGTTAAGAATGACAAACAAGTTAAGAATGACAGACAAGTTTAGAAAGTTCCAGGCGGGTAGGTAGAAAAGAGGAAACGATGTACACGGGTACACTGATCGACGATCTGATGAAAACGGTGGAGCGCAGCGAAGAGCAGTCTCTTCGGGCACGTTCGCACGAAGAGAAGCTGGCGTACTTCTACAGCATGACGCAGTCCGAGCCGATCGAGCCCCAACTACGGGGAGTCGCGTAAATGGCCGCATCCGCAATCGCAGCACCGGGCACCCTTCAGCCTCGGCGTAAGCCGTTCTGGACGGGCACGCCGGAAATTTACTTCGGCAAAGCCATCGACAATTCCCGGCTGGTGAAAGTCGAAGATCCCAAACGCGGCCGGGAGATGCGGCAATTCGGCGTCGCGCTGGGTTGCCTGTTCCTGCTGGTGATGACCTATACCTGGCAGCATTTCAAGGCGATCGAGTACGGTTACAAGGTCGAAGCGCTTAAGACCCAGCGCGACAGCCTGCTCGAGGTCAACCGTGCGCTGCGGCTGGAAGAAGCTTCGCTGAGTTCACCCGAGCGAATCGACAAACTGGCCCGCGAGTATGGCATGCAGCCGCTGCAAGCCGGCCAGGTGATTCGCATGGATTCGTCATCGGCGGATTCAAGTACGCCGGAGATGGCCAGTGCGGCGTCGGTGAGGGTGATCTCGATCCCATAGTTCTTGCTCGTGGAGGACGGGCGTCCCTTCGGCTTGGCTCAGGGCAGGCTCCCGCCCCGTCGGGCCGAGCAAGTTCGGCGCTTCAGTTCCTTGGCGGCCTTGATATCACAGGCCGCCATGTTTGTCTGGCGATGTTTGTCTGAGAGGCAAATTCGGTGGCGTCCAACTCGTCGCGTAACTCGAGCAACGTGAGGCTCTACCTTCTGGCTGGAGTGCTGGTGTTGTGGTGCTCCGGTATTTGCCTTCGCCTCGTCTATCTCCAGATTTTTCGCTACGGCAGCTTCGAGCAGCGGGCGCAGCATCAGCAGCAGCGTACCGTCGAAGTGTCGGCTCGTCGCGGCATCATTTACGATCGCGCGGGCCGCGAGCTGGCCATGTCGGTCTCGGTGGATTCCGCCTTCGCCGTGCCCACGGAAATTCCTGATCTCGCCGGAACTATCTCACTGATCTCGCGTATCACCAAGTCCGATCCTCGTGAGCTGTTGGCAAAGTGCAGGGCTGCGAAGACTTTTTGCTGGGTTGCCCGCAAGGCGGATACCGAAACCGCCGAGCGCATCCGCTCGCTCAACTTGCGCGGAATTTACTTTCAGAAAGAGTCCAAGCGCTTTTATCCCAAGGGCGAGCTCGCGGCGCAATTGATTGGCTACGTCGGTACGGACGATGAAGGCCTGAGCGGCATCGAACGCGAATTCGACGACCAGCTGCGCGGCCGCCCGGGCGAAATGCTGATTTCGGTGGACGCTCGCCGTAAATGGTTTGGCAGCGTGGAGAAGCAGCCGGAGCCGGGCCAGAATGTTGTCTTGACCATCGATCAGCAAATCCAGTACATCGCCGAGCGTGAGCTGGAAACTGCGATGGAGCAGACCAAAGCCATCAGCGGCACAGTGGTGGTGGAGAATCCACATACCGGCGAGATTCTGGCGCTGGCCAACCGGCCCACCTTCAATCCCAACATCACTCGCGAAATCACTCCGGACAAGCTCAAGAATCATGCGGTCAGCGACGTGTATGAGCCCGGTTCGACTTTCAAGTTGGTGACGATTTCAGCAGCACTCGAAGAGAAGTTGACCACGCCGCAGGAAGTTTTCGATTGCCAGATGGGATCCATCGTCATCAATGGCATGCGGATTCATGACAGCAAACCGCACGGCCGTCTTTCGGTGGCCGATATTCTTGCCGAGTCGAGCGACGTGGGATCGATCAAGATCGGCATGCGGCTGGGCGACGACCGGTTCTATAAGTACATTCGCGGCTTCGGTTTCGGCCAGACAACCGGAATTGAGTTACCGGGCGAGACTCGCGGATTGACCAAGCCGCCGAGCCGCTGGTCGAAAGTTTCGTTTGCCGCGATTTCCATGGGACAAGAGATTGGAATCACGCCACTCCAGCTGGCCGACCTGATTTCGACCATGGCGAACGACGGGACCAGAGTCTCGCCGCGCGTGATCGCCGCCGTCTCCGACCCGCAGAGTGCCCCGCAGACCATCGCCTTCCACCCAGTGGACCAGCAGCCGGTGATTTCGCCGCTCACTGCCGCGCAGATGCGCCAGATGATGCAAGGGGTGGTGCTGCATGGCACGGGCAAGAAGGCGGTTCTGGAAGGTTACACTTCGGCTGGCAAAACCGGGACCGCACAAAAAGTCGATCCGGCGACGCATGCGTACTCGCATACCAAATATGTGGGCTCCTTTGCCGGATTCGCGCCGC
>Ga0335078_10007056_pt1 | contig 16645 bp, 13 predicted proteins | sample Lox_Sample_32_FD_206711 | JGI IMG/M metagenome (GOLD analysis project Ga0335078, IMG submission 206711) | Soil microbial communities from Loxahatchee National Wildlife Refuge, Florida, United States - Lox_Sample_3.2 | ecosystem: Environmental > Terrestrial > Soil > Wetlands | place: USA... | reverse complement strand
AGAACGCGCGGCGCACGGCCTGCGGTCTGTGGGGGCTCGGGATTCGGCCGGGCGACCGCGTGGGCGTGTGGGCCTGCAACTGCGCCGAATGGGTGTACCTGCAGATCGCCACGGCGCTGACCGGAACGGTTCTGGTGAACGTCAACCCGGCCTATCGTTCTCACGAACTGCGATTCGTGTTGCGCAAATCCGGCATGAAGGCCATTTTCTTGCATGACCGCGACGCGCGCGTGCGATATCTGGACATCCTGAACGAGGCTTGTCTGGATCAGGATTTGGCGCTGGAACACGTGGTGCGCTTAGGCACGGAGTCGTGGGACGGCATGCTGGCGGGGGGCGCGGATGATGTGCCGGCGCTTTCCTTGACGCCGGATGACGTCGTCAATATACAGTACACGTCGGGCACTACCGGCTCGCCGAAGGGCGTGCTGCTGACGCATCGCAACCTGGTGAACAACGCTTACGTGGTCGGGCGGGAGATGAAGGTCACCGGCGCCGACCGGCTCTGCTCGCCGGTGCCGCTCTACCACTGCTTCGGCTGCGTGATGAGCTCGTTGCTGGCGATTGTGCACGGCATCGCGCTGGTGATGCCGGCGGCGCAGTTCGATCCGCTGGCGACGCTGCAGGCAATCGACCAGGAGCGCTGTACCCTGATCTACGGCGTGCCGACCATGTTCATCGCGGAGCTGGAACATCCGGACTTCGGCAGGTACGGCATGCAGACGCTGCGCAGCGGCATTATGGCCGGGGCGCCCTGTCCGGTGGAAATCATGAAACGGGTGATTACGGAGATGCATTGCCGGGAGATGAGCGTCGCGTACGGGCAGACGGAGAGCTCGCCGGCGATCACGCAGTCGGCCGCGGACGACGACCTGGAGCACCGCGTATCGACGATCGGGCGGGCGCTGCCCGAGACCGAAGTCAAAATCGTCGCGCCCTGGAACAACGACACCGTTGAGACCGGGGAGCGGGGCGAGCTATGCACGCGCGGCTACCTGGTGATGAAGGGCTACGACCAGGAGCCGGAGGCCACGGCGCGGGCCATCGATGCGGAAGGCTGGCTGCACACCGGCGACCTGGCGGTGATGCGCGGCGACGGATATTTTCACATCGCCGGCCGGTTGAAGGAGATGATCATACGGGGTGGAGAGAATATCTATCCGCGCGAAGTCGAGGAGTTCCTGCACGCGCACCCCAAGATCGCGGACGTCTACGTGGTGGGTCTGCCCGACGCCCGGCTGGGCGAAGCGGTGCTGGCGTGGATCCAGCTAAAGGCCGGCGAGGACATGCTCGAAGAGGAAGTGCGCGACTACTGCCGCGGCAAAATCGCGCATTTCAAGATTCCGCAGTATATACGGTTTGTGGACGCCTTCCCGATGACGGTTACCGGGAAGGTGCAGAAGTTCCGCATACGGGAACAGGAGATCGCGGCGCTGGGGTTGGAGGGGGCGGCGGGAATCCAGACGGCCTAGGGTCGAGGCAATGGATGAGAGATCCGCGAGTTGAAGCTCGCCGCGAGGGAACCGCAATCCGGACGCGCGTACCGGGTCATTGGCGTCCAAAGAAGTCCGTGATATCGAAGTACAACGTCCGTTGCCCGCCGGCGGTCAGATCGATCTCCAAGACGTCGAATTGGCGACCCTTCTCATCCTTGTGAGTCAACGACTGCTTGCCCCGCCTCCATTCCTTGTTCGGCCGCCCCAGAAGATATGCAACGTAGTTATACTCGGTGAGGATGCCCTCGGCATCGTCTACCGCGTTTGTAATCCGCACCGCGGTTTCGCGGCTGTCTCCCGGCCCGCCTGTGAGGATGGGAACGGCTGCCGGAGGCCGGTTGGCTTCCCATCCAGGCTTGAAGATCTGCGGCCATTCGCTGGCCACACCCTCCTCTCCCGACATCGCATAAACCGCGGCCAGGCGCCGCAGGTTAGCCTGTGCAAACCGGCTGAATGGCGGCAGCTTTTCGATCTCCTCGAAAGTGCCGTTGTGCTGCGCCATCAGGAAGGTCTGCACCTCGCGCCAGATTCTCCTGACGGAGTTTTCGACCGGTTGCTTTGGCAAATCGGCCAGACGGAAACTTGCGAGCACTTGCGCGCGCGCCGTATCGGCGCTCTGTTCCAGTTCCGCCCAGCGCCCGTCGGCCGCATACATCGCGCTCAACAGGACCTCCATATTCCGGTTCGCGGCCGGGAACCGGCCCGTCAGCATGAGCTGCGCCAGTTTCGATCGCGCGGCCGGTGGCGAGGCGCCGGTCGGCGCCGGGCTGGTATCTTGCGCCCAGCCCAGGTGCGCCAGGAAAGCGATCGCTACGAACCGCCGCATCCACATGCGCCGCCATTCTATCACGTACTCTGTAGACATGAGGTCTGCCGCGTGCGCTTGCTTCGTCTGTAGTTGGGTTCTGCTGTCGCAACCGGGGTGCTCGCGCTCGCGGCCGCTGGTGGTAGGCTCCAAGAATTTCACCGAGCAGATTGTCCTGGGGGAGATCGTCGCGCAGCAGATTGAGCGCCGCCTCCCCGAAAAGGTGGAACGAAAGCTCGACCTGGGCGGCACGCTGCTGGCGCAGCAGGCGCTGGAACAGGGCGAGATCGACCTGTATCCCGAATACACGGGAACGGCATTGACCGCGGTGCTGAAGCAGGCGCCGTCTTCGGATCCCGCCACGGTGTTGCAGCGGGTGCGCGCCGAATATCGCAGGCGCTGGAACCTGGTCTGGCTCGATCCGCTGGGCTTCAACAACACGTTCGCCATGGTGGTGCGGGGCCCCGAGGCGCGGGCCGGCGGCCTCGAAACTCTCAGCGACGCCGCCGCCCGCAAACAGGGTTGGCTTCTCGGCGTGGGTTACGAATTCCTGCAACGTCCGGACGGGCTTCCCGGCCTGCTCCGGACATACCATCTCCCGCTCGACGGCAGCCCGAAGAGCATGGACCTGGGTCTGCTGTACAGCGCCCTCGAACAGCGGCAGGTGGATATGGCCGCGGCGAACGCCACCGATGGCATGTTATCCGCGCTGGACGTCCAGGTCCTGCGCGACGATAAGCATTACTTCCCGCCCTATCAGGCGGCCCTGGTGGTGCGCGGGCAGACCCTCGGCGCGCATCCGGGCCTGCGGGCGGCGCTCGACGAATTGGCGGGCAAGCTCGACGACGCCGCCATGCGGAAACTGAATTACCAAGTCGATGGCAAGCACCGGCCGGTATCGGAAGCCGCCCGCGAGTGGCTCGCACGTGGGAATTAGCACATAGCCGGAGTGCCTTTCCGGCTTGCGTCTCACTACACTCGTAACAGGAGGCGGTTATGTCCAGGAGTTTGAGTCTGGCGGTTTTGGCGGGGGCGTTGATATTCTCCGCCGTGTTCGCCGAGAAGAAAGACAAGGAACACAACGATGCCTTTGTCGCAGGCGATGCGAATGAAAGCCGGATCGCGCAAGAGGTTCGCCATCAGCTTGTGATGCTCCCGTACTACGGGATCTTTGACGATCTCGCCTTTCGGGTCGAGGGCAGCGTGGTAACGCTCGAGGGCGCGGTAGTCCGGCCCACCTTGAAGCCGGATGCGGAGCGCGTGGTGAAAAAGGTCGAAGGCGTCACCCAGGTGGTCAACAACATCAAAGTGCTGCCGCCTGCTCCGATGGATGACGAGATCCGCCGCGCCGAGTATCGCGCGATCTACGGCGACCCGTCGATCTCCATCCGCTATGGATATCGGGCGCTGCCCTCGATTCACATCATCGTCGAGAACGGCCACGTCATCCTGGAAGGCTTGGTGGCGAACGAGGCCGACAAGAACCTGATCAATCTTCGGGCAAATGGCGTTCCCGACGTCTTCTCCGTGACAAATAATCTGCGCGTGGAAAGCTGACCAGGCTCATTCGACGACCCGTACGGCGCTCGCGGACCGTTCGCCGCGCACAGCGTGTTATTGCCGGGGCCGACGCCATTCCATTTGCGTATTGACCCGGGGTATCAAGACTCCGGCTCCGGCCAGGCGGGCGCTTCCGGCTGCGGTGCGACTGGCGGGACCGGCTCCGCGGATGGCAATGCCTCTCGCTCGGATGCCTCAGCCGGCTCTGGGGGTGCTTCCGGCCGGAGCGAGGCTGGGCTTTGCGGCTCCGGCGCGACCAGGGCCGAGTCGATACCAGGCTGCATCTCCGTCCCACCGGACGGCGCGGTCTCGCGGGCCGGTTCGTCCAGCGGCGCGACCAGGGCTCGATCGATGCCCGGCCGCACATCCGTCCCGCCGGCCGGCGCGGTCTCGCGGGCCGGTTCGTCCAGCGGCGCGACCAGGCCTCGATCGACATCCGGCTGCACATCCGTCCCGACGCCCGGCGCATCCGGCACAGGCGCAGCGTTCACCGCGTGCGCGGTCTCGCGGGCCGGTTCGTCCAGCGGCGCGACCAGGCCTCGATCGATATCCGGCTGCACATCCGTCCCGCCGGCCGGCGCATCCGTCACGGGCGCTGGGTGCACGGCGTGCGCGATCTCGTGCGCCGGTTCGGTCAGCGGCACTTCGCATTCGCAACAATCGCTGCACCGCCCGCACTTCTCGCAGAGGTGATTGCCGCAGGTGTCCTTGGTGCACCAGACGCAGATCCGCGTGGATTCCTCTTCGCAGATGGAGCAGGCGAACGGCATGCTATTTCTTCTCCGTCTTGGGCTGCTTGGCCAGCATGCCGCGACAGCGTTGGGCTTCGTGATCCATAATCGCGTACTCCTGTTCGCGCTCGGCGGCCAGTTCGACGATATAACGCTGGAAGCGCTCGCGATTCGCACCGTTTGACGTCATCTCGCGGCTCAGCGGATCCGCCAGCGCCGGATTCCAATACTTGCGAAGGGCCTGCTCGATGGAAGGCACGGTGCGCTCGAGCGACAGAATGCGAAGAAACGCCTGCAGATCGGCGGAGAGTTTTTCGGGCGAGTTGGCCAGCTCCAGGGCCTCGGCCGCCAGAGCCTTGGCCTGTGCCTTGCTCGACTCAATTTGGGCGGCGTAGGTATCCGGTGCGCCGTTTTGCAGCATGCCCTTGGCATCGATCTTTTCGAGCACCGAGGATAGCCGTTGCGCGTGCGCGGCGATTTCCTGCAACACCGGGCGCATGTTCCAATCCGGCTCGATTCCTTTTTGCTGTGCGGATGCGCACAGGGCCAGCACACCCATCAACCACAGCATGCGGCGGCCGTAAGCTCTCATACTCTTTTCAATCTAGCACCGAACGCGGACCGGCTTCCGCGATCGCTTCGATGGTTGCCGAGATCGGCGACTTGCCGAAGCACAACAGGCGGACGCTGCCGGAATTGATCTGATATTCATCAGACTGTTAAACCCCTGCAAAACACCTCGACTAGCATGGAGGAGGCCTTGGCGGCGCGCTCGCGCGCCGGAGGCACTCCAACCAAAGAGGCAGGATGCTCAAAATGACGGATGTAGAAATGCGCAAACCAGCCGAAGCTTGCACCACCAGGCGGCTTTTGGCCATGTTGACGGCTTCGTTGATCGCCGCGGGGCCCGGCATCGTACCGGCGCGCGCCCAGGACGCGGCCCAATTCGTCCCTACGGCCACGCCCATCAAACACTTGGTGGTGATCTTCGGAGAGAACGTTTCGTTCGATCACTACTTTGGAACGTACCCGGTGGCCACCAATCCCAGCGGAGAACCTTCCTTTCATGCAAAACCGGGAACGCCAACGGTCAACGGCTACACGCCCGCGCTGTTGAGCCAAAACCCCAATTTGAATCCGCTGAATGGCGCCGGCGCAACGAATCCGTTCCGCCTGGATCCTTCGCAGGCGGTGACATCGGATCAAAATCACGCTTACACCGCCGAGCAGCAAGCCTACGATCTGGGCGCCATGGACCTGTTTCCGTACTACGTGGGCACGGCCGGGCCGCCGCCGACATCCGGAGTCTCCATCGTCGACACGAAAGGCTTGAACCTCGGCTACTTCGACGGCAACACGGTTACGGCGCTTTGGAACTACGCGCAGTTCTACGCGATGAACGATAACTCGTACAGCACGACTTTCGGTCCGTCGACTCCCGGCGCCATCAACCTGATCTCCGGCCAAACCAACGGCGTGACCGCCACGTTGAACGGAACCGGCGATGAAGTCGGCGGCGGCTCGGACGGCTCGCTGACGTTGAACGGCGACGCGGACCCCATCGGCGATGTGTGCTCCAGCCCGACCCGGAACCAGGCGCAATTGGGCGGAAAGAACATCGGGGATCTGCTGAACTCCGCGCACGTCTCGTGGGGATCGTTCATGGGCGGCTTCAACCTGTCGATCACAAATGGCAACGGCACCACCGGCTGCGGGCGCAGTTCCGCGGGGCTGGCTGGGACAACCGGCGACTACATTCCGCATCACGCCTGGTTCCAATACTACGCGTCGACGGCCAATCCGAATCACACGCCTCCGAAGTCGACTTCCGAAATCGGGTATAACGGACCCGCCAACCATGGATACGATGTGCTCGACTTCATGACCGCCGTTCAATCCGGCCACATCCCCTCCGTCAGCTTTGTTAAGGCGCCCGCGTTCCAGGACGCTCACGCAGGCTACTCCGACCCGCTCGATGAGCAGGCCTTCGTCGTCAACCTGGTCAATACGCTGATGCAGCAGCCGTACTGGGAGAACACGGCCGTGATTATTCTGTACGACGATTCCGACGGCTGGTACGATCACCAAGCCGCGCCGCTGGTGAACCAGTCGACCGGCCCGGCCGATGCCCTCACAGGTCCGGGGGCGTGCGGTTCCGGGACGGTGGCGCTGCCGGGGCTGAATCCGGCAAATGCGCACGCTCTGGGACGCTGCGGATACGGCATGCGCCAGCCCCTGCTGGTCGTCTCGCCGTATGCCAACGAGAACTTCGTGGATCATACGCTGACAGACCAGACCTCCGTGCTGCGGTTCATCGAAGACAACTGGCTGGGCGGGCAGCGCATTGGCAACGGCAGCTTCGACACGATTGCCAGCCCCCTCAATCAGATGTTCAACTTCACCAGGTTCCGGCCGCACAACGTTCTGATCCTGAACCCGGCCACGGGCGAGCCGATGTAGTAACATGCGTAGCAGGGCCGGCCGCGCCGGCGCGATCGCATTGGCGCGGCCGGGTCCCAAGCCCAGGAGAAACCAACCCCCCCAGTGTTCATCACCCGGCGTACTTGTCTGCGAGTGGGCGGCGCGCTGGCCGCCGCACGAATCTTCGCGCAACACATGCACCGGCCACCGGTCGCGCGGCCCGTGCTCGATCCAAATGCCCTTACCCCTTTCGCCGATCCGCTGCCGGTTCCTTTCGTCGCCCGGCCCGATGGCTACCGGCCCAGCCCGGCGGATCCTTCCACGAAAGTTCCCTATTACCGCCTTGCCATGCGGGCTCTGGAAAGCAAGATCCACCGCGACGTCAAGCCGACGCGATGTTGGGGGATCGGCCCGTCGTCGCCCGGTCCCACGCTGGAGGTCCAGGCGGGAAAAGGAGTGCTGGTGGAGTGGGCCAACGAGCTCCCCACGGCGCCGCATTTTCTTCCGGTGGACCATCGTCTGCACGGCGCGGAATCCGATAAGCCCGGCGGCCGCGCGATCGTACACCTGCACGGCGGAAAAGTGCCACCCGACAGTGACGGCTATCCCGAGGATTGGTACGTGCCCGGTAAGTCGGCTACTTATTACTATCCGAATAACCAGGACGCCGCGCTGCTCTGGTATCACGACCACACCATGGGAATCAACCGGCTGAACATGTTTGCAGGCTTGTTCGGACTCTACATCGTGCGGGACGCCGTGGAAGACTCGCTGAACCTGCCGCGCGGGAAATATGAAATCCCGCTGGCGCTTTACGATCGCACCTTCGATCCGGACGGCCAACTCAATTATCCGGTGTCGCCGGTTCCGTTCGCTCCCTGGATACCGGAGTTCTTCGGGAACGCGGTGCTGGTGAATGGCAAACTGCTGCCCTATCTGGAAGTGGAAGCGCGCAAATACCGGTTTCGCGTGCTGAACGCGGCCAATGGACGGTTCTTCCATCTTTCTCTCTCCAACGGCCAGCCCTTCCACCAGATCGGAACCGACCAGGGACTGCTGCCGGCGCCGGTAGCGTTAAAGCAAGTGTCGCTCGCGCCGGCTGAACGCGCCGACCTGATCGTGGACTTCGGCGGGCATGCGGGCGAGCAGATCGTGCTCCGTAACGATGTCTTCCGCCCGGTGATGCAACTGCGCGTCCTGCGCGCCAAAGCTGCGGATGACAGTTCGTTGCCGGCGGCCTTGCGGCCGGTGCGGCGGATCCCCGAGACGGAGGCGGTCCTCACGCGTAGTTTGATGTTGGGAGAAATCGACGATTTGAGGGACGATCCCGCGACCATGCTGCTCGACAATAAGCCGTGGCATGCGCCAGTCAGCGAGAAACCTGTCTTGAATTCGGTGGAGATCTGGAGGCTGATGAACGTCACCGACGACGCGCATCCGATCCACCTGCATCTGGTGCGCTTTCAGATCCTGGACCGGCGCCGCTTCGACGCGTTCGCCTATCAGAACCAGGGCGTGCTGCGCTATTTTGGCGAGCCGGAACCGCCCGAGCCATGCGAGGCCGGTTGGAAAGACACCGTCCGTGCCGACCCGGGAATGATCACGCGCATCCTCGTTCCCTTCACCGGCTACACGGGGCGCTACGTGTGGCATTGCCACATCCTGGAGCATGAGGATAACGAGATGATGCGTCCGTACGAGGTGGTGGCGGCGGGATAGCTCGCTGCAGTCTGTGGCGCAAGCTCAGCTTGTTGCGGCGAACTCTAGTTCGCCGTCGGCCGGATGCGCGCACTTACAGGCGATGTAGAATGCAAGCTTGGCCCGAACGCATTTCCTCATCCCGTTGGCCCTGCTCCTGGCGCGCCTCCCGGCGCCCGCCGTCGATCTGAGCCGCGCGGCGGTCACCTACCCCCGCGAGTTCTCCGCACCCGAGGCAAAAGCCGTCGCGCTGCTGCTCGAGGAAGTCGACAAGCGTACGGGAATACGCTGGCAAACCGGAGCCGCCCAGGGCTCCGCGACCGTCGCCATCGAGCGCGGCAGCGGACCCGCGGAAGGCTACCGCATCCGCACCACCGCCAGCGCCGTCACCGTATCGGGCAACGACGCGCGTGGCGTCTTGTTCGGCATCGGCCGCCTGTTGCGCGAGCTGCGCATGGCGCGCGGATCCATCCAGCTCCCCGACGGCTTCGCCGAAACCAGCACCCCGCGTTACCCGCTACGCGGCCACCAGTTGGGCTACCGTCCGAAAACGAATACCTACGATGCGTGGTCTGTACGCGATTTCGAACAGTACATCCGCGATCTGGCCGTGTTCGGCAGCAACGCCGTGGAACTGATCCCGCCGCGCTCCGACGATGCCGCCGACAGCCCGCACTTCCCCCTGCCGCCCATGCGCATGATGATCGAGGTTTCACGCTTGCTCCAGGAGTACGGCCTCGATGTATGGATCTGGTATCCGGCGATGGACCGCGACTACTCCAGCGCCGCCACCGTCGAATCGGCGCTGCGCGAATGGGGAGAAGTGTTCCACCAGTTGCCGCGCATCGATGCCGTCTTCGTGCCCGGCGGCGACCCCGGCCACACCCGCCCAAAGGATCTGATGGCCCTGCTCGCCAGGGAAACCGAAGTGCTGCATCGCGATCACCCCAAGGCGCAGATGTGGGTGTCGCCGCAAAGCTTCAACCAGGAGTGGCTCGACGAGTTCCTGGGCATCCTGCGAAACCAGCAGCCGCCCTGGCTCTCGGGCGTCGTCTTCGGACCGCAGACGCGTATCGGCCTGCCGGAATTGCGCGCCGCGGTGCCCAGTCGTTACCCCATTCGCTTCTATCCAGATATCACGCACAACATTCAATGCCAGTATCCGGCGCCCGAGTGGGATGCCGCCTACGCGCTCACCGAAGGCCGCGAGAGCATCAATCCGCGGCCCGTCGAAGAAGCCCGCATCTCCCGCCTCTTGCAGCCCTACACCATCGGGTTCCTAAGCTATTCGGAAGGCTCCAACGACGATGTGAACAAGATCGTGTGGAGCGCGCTCGGCTGGAACCCGGATCTGGACGTGACCGAAATCCTGCGCCAGTACAGCCGCTATTTCATCTCCGATGCAGCCAGCGAAAAATTCGCGCAGGGCCTGCTCGCCCTGGAGCGCAACTGGCATGGTCCGCTGGCTGCCAACACGGGCGTGGAGTCCACGCTCGCGCAATTCCAGGAGCTGGAGCGCGCCGCGCCGCCGCCCGTCTTGCGCAACTGGCGGTTCCAGCAGGCGCTCTACCGGGCTTACTACGACGCCTACACGCGTAAGCGCCTGCTCTATGAAACCGCGCTCGAAGACGAAGCCATGCAGAAACTGCGCGACACGCGGGACGCCGCCGCGGCCGCAGCGATATTGAACCGCGCGGTGGACCACCCGGTCGAACCCGCCTGGCGCGCGCGCATCTTCGAGCTCGCCGAAGCGCTCTTCCAGAGCATCGGCATGCAGTTGAGCGTGCCGCGCTACAAGGCCATCGGCGTGGATCGCGGCGCCAGCCTGGATACGCTCGACGTGCCCCTCAACAACCGTGTCTGGCTCGCGCGGCGATTCGAGGAAGCGCACGGCGATCCCGCCGAAATCGATCGCATCCTGAATTGGACCGATCCCGGCCCCGGCGGATTCTACGACGACCTTGGCGACCTCAAGCATCAACAGCACCTGGCGCGCGGCGGCATCAGCCTGGAGTACCGGCCGCATTGGCGCAAATCCTGGTGGACCTACGCCGAGTCGCTGTTCGACGAGCCGCTCCAGATGCGCTATACCGGTCTCGACCCCGCCGCGGAGTATCGCATCCGCGTGGTTTACGCGGGCGACAGTCCGGGCCGCAAAATCCGGTTGGTGGCCGCCGGCGGCATCGAGATCCATCCGCTGATGCTGAAACCGCAGCCGGTGCGCCCGATCGAATTCGACATTCCGCGCGCGGCCACCGCCAAAGGCGAACTCGAGCTTTCGTGGTATCGCGAAGCCGGTCTGGGTGGCAACGGCCGCGGCTGCGAAGTCGCGGAAGTATGGCTGATCAAGAAATGAATACAACCTGGGAAAACCCCGTCAAAACACGACTGCAAGCCGGGCTGCCCGTCGTGGCCGCCACCATCACAGTGGCCAATCTGGACGTGGCCGCGCAGGCCGCGAACCTTGGCTTCGACTTCCTATGGGTCGAGATGGAGCACTCGCCCATCACCCTCGAAACACTGCGCGACATGGTGCTGGCCACGCGCGGCTTGCCGGCGCTCACCTTCGCGCGCGTGCCGGTCAATGAGATCTGGACCGCCAAGCGCGTGCTCGACGCCGGGGTCAGCGGTGTGATTTTTCCCTTCAGCAGCACGCCGGAGCTGGCCGCCCAGGCCGCGGCCGCCTGCCGTTATCCGCCGGCGGGACGGCGCGGTTCCGGCCCCGTTCTCGCGCGCACCACCTGGCCGGCCGGCGAGGCCAACTATCACGACTCAGCCGACCGGAACGTGATGGTGATCATCATCATTGAAGAGGCGCGCGCCGTCGAGCGAATTGATGAGATCGCCGCCACGCCCGGCGTCGACGTGTTGTTCATCGGCACCAGCGACCTTTCGTTTTCTCTCGGCCTGCGCGGCAACCAGGATCATCCCAGGCTGCACGAGGCGATCGCCCGCGTGGTGGAAGCCGGCAAGCGGCACGGCAAGTTCCTGGGTCGGCCTGCGCCCGCTCCGGAGCGAATCAGACAATATGTGGAGCAGGGCTTCCTCCTGTTCCAGGGCCCCACCGACCTTGGCTTCATGGCCGCCGGTGCCAAGCGCTATCTCGACCCGCTCGACAGATCGGGCGAAGCGCCCGTGCGCGCCCTGTATTGACGCGTGGCGCAAGCTTGCCGGGCGGGACTTCAGTCCGCCAAACGGCGAACTTCAGTTCGCCGTACCCGCCGTCCCCGTCAGATCTTCGTCTTGGGGTAGCGCTTTCGCATCCAGTCCACGAAGCCGGACGGTGCGCTCATGGTCGAAAGGCGGCTCTGGCGGACCAAAGCCCAGTCGGCGAACAAGCCGCTTTCCTTGATCTCGCGCAAGGTCGTGGGAGGCTCCAGCATGCCCACAAACTCGAGGTCCACGACCGTCAGCTTGGTGTCCCGCGAGTCTGCCCGCGGCGCGGAAGCCACCTTCGCCAGGCCCACCACCGCCGCGTCCCCCTGGCTGTGGTAGACGAAGACCCGGTCGCCGGGGCACATCTCGCGAATGGCGCGTAAAGCTTGCGGATTGCGCACGCCGTCCCAGACCGTGCGTTTCTCGCGCGCCAGATCGCCGATGGAATAGGTTTGGGGATCGGTTTTTGCCAGAAAATAGCTCATGGGGGTATTCCTGGAAATCGTACCATTACCTTGGCCAGTGTGGTTGGCGGCCGGTTTTGACGATAAGACTATTGGGAGATGCGGCGTTTGCTGTAAACTATATATTGCAAATGCGTAACGCGCTTAATGTGACCGCAGTGCTTGTTCTGCTGGTGTGCCTCGGGCGGGCCGCCCAGCAGGCCCCGCCAGCTCCCCAGCCGGCGCCTCCCGCGGCCGCCGAGAAGGCGGACGACGCCAAACCCGCGGCAGAGACTCCTGCCACAACTCCATCCACCGGCGCGCCGGTGGATGCGAAAGCCTACATTATCGGCCCTGAAGATGTCCTTTCGATCCGGGTCTGGAAGGAGCCGGAGAACTCGTGCCCGGCGTGTATCGTACGGCCCGATGGCAAGATCTCCCTTCCGCTCCTCGGTGAGGTCCAGGCGGCCGGGATTACTCCGGAACGTTTGGGCGCCAGCATCGCCGAAGGCCTGCAACGGGTGATGGTGCATCCGGAGGTGACGGTCCAGGTCGAGAAGGTCAATAGCAAGCGTTACTACATCCAGGGCGAGATCAACAAGCCGGGCGCCTACCCGCTGGTCATCGACACGACGGTCCTGGAAGCGCTGGTCAATGCGGGGGGGTTCCGGGACTTCGCCAACACCAAGAAGATCGTGGTGCTGCGCAATGGTGTGCGGTTGAAGTTCAACTACCGGGAAGTCACCAAGGGCAAGAGCATGGAGCAGAACATTCTTTTGAAACCCGGCGATCAGATCATCGTCCCATGACCGCGCGGAGTGCAGTTTTTCGAATCCGCCGCCGATTCTAAGAGGGAGGCATCTTCTAGGAAAGCATTATGGTACCGCCGCAAGCGCAAGGATACGTCAGTGTTTCCCGCCGTCCTCCGGACATCGAAGACTATATCGATATCCTCCGCCGCTACCGTTCCTGGATCATCGGGCCGACGTTTGGCGGGCTGGTGATCGCGGTGGTGGTGGCGTTTTTGTGGCCCGATACGTTCGTTTCCACGGCCGTGATGCGCATCACCCCGCCGCAGGTGCCCGAGCGCCTGGTCCCGAGCAACGTCAGCACGCAGATGTCGGAGCGCATCAACTCCATGCAGCAGCAGATCGAGAGCCGTACCAGCCTGCAGGAGCTCATTCAGAGGCCTTCGCTCAACCTGTACCCCAAAGAACGGCAGCGCAAGCCCATGGAAGACGTGATCGAGCAGATGCGCAAGGCCATCCGCATCACCATGCTGGAGACCGCCGTGAACCAGCCGCAGCAGCGGTTTGCCTCCGCCTTCCAGATCAATTTCGCCTATCCGGACAAGTATAAGGCGCAGGCGGTGGTGCGCGAGCTCGTCTCCAAGTTCACCGAGGAAACCAACAACACGTTTCGCACGCAGGCCAACATGACCACCAGCTTCCTGAACGACGAGCTGAAGTCCGCCAAGGAACGGCTCGACGTGCTGGACGCGGAAATGACCAAGTTCAAAGTGGCCAACGCCGGCCGTCTACCCGAGCAGTTGCAATCCAACCTGCAGGCCCTGAACGCGCTCGAGATCCAGCTTTCCACCGTGAACGAGGGCCTCAACCGCGACCAGCAGGAGAAGATGATGCTGGAAACGCAGATCCAGAATCTGCAGCATCAAGCCACCTTCATCAGCTCCAATCTGGAGCAGAATTCCGGCACCCAGGCGGTGAAAAACGACCGGCTGATCCAGTTGAACAAAATGATCCTGGACTTCCAGTCGAAGCTGTCGGCCATGCGCCAGACCTACAAGGAGAATCATCCGGATATCCGCAGCCTCGAGGCGCAAGTGGCCGACCTCAAGAAACAGCGCGACGATCTCGAAAAGGAAGAAGTGCAGGCGGCCGCTAAAGCCGGGGAGCCCAAGAAAGTCAACAGTCCGCAGGTGGCCCAAAGCCTGGAGAACATCAAGCTGACCATTGCCAATATCAACGCCCAGATCCAGGCCCGCAATATGGAGATGGAAGAACGTGTGCGCCGGCAGAAGGAACTGCAGAGCGAAATCGCCGGCTACCGGGCGCGCATCGAAGAGAGTCCCGTCAACGAGCAGCGTTACGCCGCGCTGCAGCGCGATTATCAGTTGGCCAAGGCCAGCTATGACGAGATGTCCAAGAAGAAGGAGATCTCGGAAACGGCCAGCAATCTGGAAGAGCGCAAGGCCGGCGAGAATCTGGAAGTCTTGGATCCGGCCTCTCTGCCGGAAGCGCCCAGCGAGCCCAACCGGCTTTTTATTGCCGCAATCGGCATGGGGCTCGGTTTGTTCTTCGGGGTGTTTATGGCGGGGATCAAAGAGATGAAGGATACGTCCCTGAAGAACCTGAAGGACGTACGCGCCTACACCAACCTGCCGGTGCTGAGCAGTGTTCCGTTGCTGGAGAACGCCTTGCTGGTGCGGCGGAAGCGCCGCTTGTTCTGGCTGGCCTGGTCGACCGCCGTGATCGTGGGCACCATAGCCATGAGCGGCTCCATGTACTACTACTATTTCGGAAAGAGTTAGCAGATGAGCCGAGTGCACGATGCTTTGCGCCGCGCCGAAGAAGCCGGCGTCCTGAACTTGGACAGCGGAAACGCTCCGGAAGACCACCCGGCCAACGATCGCGCGGGTTATGCGCGGGGGGCGCAGGATGTCCCGCCGCGTCTGGCCCTCGAGGAAGCACTCGGGATCAACGCGGAGATCCTGCCGAGCGTGCCGGAAGTTCCCTTTCAGCCCGCGCCGGAATCGCACCTGCTCGATCTGCAACGCTCGCATGAAACTCCCGCCGAAGAATTCCGCACGCTGCGCACGCGCTTGAACCACTTGCAGACCTTGCAGCCGCTGCACACCATCGTGATCACCAGCCCGTCGCCCGCCGAAGGCAAGACCTTCACGGCAGTGAACCTGGCGCTGGCGGAGTCGCAATTGTCGGAGAATCTCGTGCTGCTGGGGGATTTCGATCTGCGCCGGCCTCTGATCCACAATCTGTTTCAAATCGAGCGCGCCCCCGGCCTTACGGATTACCTTACCGGTCAAGTGCCGCTGGAAGGCGCGCTGCGCAGAGTGGCCGGGATGAACCTGTACGTGCTCCCGGCCGGAGCGCCGGTGAAGAATCCCCTGGAATTGCTCAACACGCGGCAGGCCAAGACGCTGTTTGAAGAATTGCCGCGGGTGTTTAACTGGGCGATCTTCGACACTCCGCCGCTGCTGTTCTCGGCGGATGCCAACCTGCTCTCCACCCTGGCCGACGGCACCATCCTGGTGGTCAAGATCGGCTCCACAACTTTCGATAATGTCACTCGCGCGATGCAGTCGCTGTGCGAGAACAACGTGCTCGGCATCGTGGCGAACGGCGCGCGCGCATCGGAGTTGTACAGCAAGTACACCTACTACTACTCGAAGACGGAGTAACGCGAGCCCCGCTCGCCTGCGCCGGAACGGTACGGCCGGGGTGCTGTCCGCCGCGCCTTTGCTAACCGGATGCGGGTCGCCTCGATGCGCCGGCTGCGCGCGTTGGACTGCGGGCGGCCAGATCGACGGCCGGCGGTCTCCGGTCCCGGATGCCATAACCGGTAGGCAGCTTTCGGAAAGCGCTGGCGCGGACCGAAGAGCCGCGGCCTCCGCACAGCGCAATGAATGGCTCATACGGCGAGCCGACGCCCAGGGCTGCGGCCATGCGCACAGGCGCGCGCCGCAGAGCGCAATGAACGGATCATGCGGCGAGCCGACGGCCGGCGGTCTCCGGCCCCGGACGCCATAACACCGGTAGACGGCTTTCGGAAAGCGCTGGCGCGGACCGAAGAGCCGCCGCGCGCCCACACAGTGCAATGGCTCATACGGCGAGCCGACGCCCAGGCCGCAGCCATGCGCACAGCCGCGCGTCCGCCGCCAATCCGGCCGCCCGTTAGTTGCTCGTGCCGGTTCCTGTGATGGTGACCTTGTGCGCCATCCCCGCGCTGTCGGTCACCGTCAGAAGCCCGTTATACACCTTGGCGGCTTGCGGCGTAAACGTCACTTTCACGCTGCAACTTGTATTCGCGGCCAGCGTCGTCCCACACTGGTTCGTCATCCGATAGACGCCTGGCGCGTTCATTACAACACTGGCGATACCCGCTGCGGCCACGCAGGGATTCGAAACCGTGACGGTCAGGGACGCATGGTTGTCGCCGGCCTGTACGTCGCCAAAGTTCAATGCTGTGGGAGTAACCGTGATCAGCGTGCCGAAACCCGCGAGGCTGACGGTCTTGGCCCCGGAACCGAAATTGAAGGTGAGAGTCCCGGTCCGCGTCCCGGTCCCCACCGGTGTG
>Ga0335078_10007054_pt1 | contig 16647 bp, 21 predicted proteins | sample Lox_Sample_32_FD_206711 | JGI IMG/M metagenome (GOLD analysis project Ga0335078, IMG submission 206711) | Soil microbial communities from Loxahatchee National Wildlife Refuge, Florida, United States - Lox_Sample_3.2 | ecosystem: Environmental > Terrestrial > Soil > Wetlands | place: USA... | reverse complement strand
GATTTCAAACGCGTCTACGGTGTTTCTCCCCGGCATATAACCTCGTAGGGCTTAAGATGCATCCTCGATCCGCGCATAGAGAACGCGGTCATTTGCCACTGGCATTGGGTCGTAGGAGTCGAATATTAAGCCATACTTTCGGAAGTTAGGTGCATCTCGTCGAGTTTCGACTAAGTTCCGTTCTGACTATTGCCTTTTCAACTGCTAGGATCGATGATTCTCTTATGATATTCCAACACAGGCGTCAAGTTGCGCTAGTGGTCGTGCTTGCAGCGGCGTCCGTCACTGGGAGCCTTGCCCAAAGCCAGCCGCAGACGCCACCACAACTCTCATCCGTAGTCTATTTCCGGACATTGTTCGCAAACCTTACCAGCCCAAAGCTGCCGGCCGCGCAGCGAGAGGCAATTATGGGTATTTACAAGCAGCAGTATGGCCTGAACGATCAGGAAAGCAGCTTGCTTCTTTCTTTAGCTCAATCATTTAACTCCGCCGCGATCAGTAGTGAGTCCGAAGCAGCGGCTGTGTACCAAGCTTCACCTGGCCACTCTCCCTCAGCGCCCAGGCACTAGGAAGCATCGCAGCAGCCCTCGATCAAGTTGCTCTTACGCTTGGCCAGCAACTGATTGCTGGAGTCAGACCAGCCACGGCGCAAGTCTTCAACCAAGCGCTCAGCGGCAGACACTAACCAACAGATACGCACAGGTCACTTGGAGACAAAACGACGGCAGAGGATGACAGCTATGAAAAGTGAAAAATGCGAATTCACCCTTCGATCGGTGCTGGCAATTGGCCTTCTCTGGGTCTTGACTAGTATTGCCAGTGCACAGGTAATGATAACGACTGCAACACAGTTACAGGACTGCGTCGGCGCAAACAACGGGAATTGGGGTGCGACGTGCACCCTAGCGACAGGCACCATTCCCCTGTACAATGAGATATATGTGTCCAGGAGTGGAATCACTATACAAGGTGATACAAGTAGTCACTGGGGCTCATCGCTGACTAGATATAGTAGCGGGCTTTATACCATGATGCTGATTGAGGCTAACACTGTCAACGTGACCCTGAGCAACCTCGTGTTCAACGGGGCGGCGGACGGACAACTGTTATCCCAGAGTGTGCCCCAGTGCGACGTGGTCCTTAGTGGGACGGCGGCATTCTTTCCTAGCAGTGGTGCGCCCATTAGTGTTGGTACCCCGCAGAATCCGGCAAGCCCGCCGTGTTCGGGCTATGTGTATCCACAGCAGTACTACGACTTGGATATTCAGGCGGTTGGGGCGAACTACAACGTGTCGATCGTGGGCTTGCTGTTTGAGTATTCGCCCTCATATTCTGTTCGCGCGATATCGAACGTCTCGGTGACCAATAGTTACTTTGAGTATGTTGGTTATACAGGACTGTTAGTGTGGGCGAGACCTGCGGGGAGCGGAAGCCTGGTGTACGTGTATAACAACATCTTTGTGTATAACGGCGGCGGCGGTGTGGTGATGGATGGAATGAACGCTCCCGTGCTTGCTTGGAATGGATTTACGCAGAACCACTACCTATGCTTCGATGGGAGTCCAGGTGGTCAAATTGATATCGCCTATGCGACGGTTGGAGCAGACGTGTGGAGCAATGTCGCAAATGGAAATCTGTCATACTGCCAAGCAAACCCGTCCTATGCATCATCGGGGCTAGAGATGTATGGCAGCGGTCATTATGTCGGGAACAATTACTTCGGGTACCATCTGATGAACGGTGTCGGCATAGCATCGGGTAGCAACATTACGCTTGCCGGCAATACTATGGTTAACAACATTAGAGATGGCATCGCGTTAGATGAAGATCAAGGACAAGGGTGCGGAAACGGCGTGTTCACAATATCTAGCAACAATAGCTCGCAAAACCAATGGTGGGGGCTCCAGGCAACGCGGGAATCCTGGTGTCCGGACTACTCGATCAGTCTGTCTGGGAATACGTTTGTGGGCAACACCTTCGGTTCAACGAATATTGAATAGCATGAAAGTGATGGACATGGTCGAAAGAGCTTTTGTCGAAGCTGTCAAACCCGCAGGAGTAGGCACTCTAAGACCAGAGGCCATGGAAGATTCAGTTTTCAGCGGGGGTGGTCCTTGCGACCTGCCGCCATGAAGTCGGGTGGGGTTGGGAGTGGATGTTGGCTTCGTGCGAAGGCGAACTCTTCCACCACCCGTCCGCCGATCAGGTGCTCCTGGATGATACGCTCCAGCACCGCCGGTGTAGCCGAGCGATACCAGACGCCGTCCGGGTACACCACCGCGATCGGCCCTTGCTCGCAGACGCGCAGGCAGTTGGCCTTGGTGCGATACACGCGGTCGAGCAGTCCCAGTTCCGCCAGCCTCCGCTTCAGATAATCCCAGGCTTCGAGGCCTGCTTCCTTGCTGCAGCACTGGGGCTTCGTCTGGTCGCTGCACAGGAAGATGTGGCGCTGAATCCCGGGAATCTTCAGCGCGTCCGCAATCCGCGCCAGCCGCTCCAGGTCCGGTCCGCCGTCTACTTCTTCTTTTCCAGATTCCATAACTCCCGCGACAGCACTCGCCCGCAGAACGGGCAGTAGTGCATACCCACGAACCGGCGCCGCTCCTCTCCAAACACCAGAAAGTACTCGGTATCTATATCGGTGAGAATGGTGCCGTTCTCCAGCCGTGAAGGCGGCGCGTAGCATGCCAGTTCCCGCTCCATCAGCCGTTCCAATTCCGCGCAACACGTCATAGCTTGAATCCCAGGTTAGCGCGAACGGCCAGGCGTCCCCAGGCCAAGTCGAGGACGTAGCCGGCCAACAACAGGCTGATCCACAGGACGGGGAAGCGGAAGCGTGTGGAAACCTGCACTACGTAATACGTCAGCGGATAGACAGCAAACACGGCAACCGCAAACCACGCCGTCTGCGGCCGCCGGCGGAATGCCAGGGCCAGCCCGGCCAGCGAGAGCCAGGTGATTCCATCGATCCACACCGATTCCGGAGGAAACCAGAAAATGCGCATACGCTGCACGACCAGTTCCCGGAAGCGCTGGGGATGCAAGGAAATCCATGCCTGCGCGCGGCGTTGGCGGTCGCGGTTGTATTGCAGTTCGCCCAGGCGTTTGACGTCCGCCATCTCGCTCGCGCTGAAGATGGGATGCATTCGCGCCTGGCAGCCGTTCGCCAGGTTTTCGATCAGGCTGGGTTGCGCGCAATCGTTGTTGGCGGCGTACAGTTCCATCCCCAGGTTGTCGCGCACGAACGTAACGCCGCCCAGTTGGCGGTAGTTGCGGATCTCCCAGGGCAGGAGCACAAGCACGCATGCCGCGCCGAAAGCAGCGCTGAAGCGCAGGCTGCGGCGGAATCCCGGCCGGGAAGTCCACAGTGCATATCCCAGCCAGCAGATGACGATGCTCACGAGCGACGGGTTGACCAGCGCCAGCAGTCCGGCGGCAATGCCGCACCATGCGCCGTTGCCCGCGCCGCCAGGCTGCCGCGCAAGCAGGCAGAAAGCCACCACCGCCGTTGCCGCGTACATGTTCTCCCAAACCGGTTCCACCAGATAGACCGGCAGGCTGATGGTGCAGACGGCCGCGATGGTACCGGGACGGGCATAGCCGAAGAGAACTTCCGAGATCCTGGGCAGAAGCGCCGCATGAATGCCATGGGCCGCGCAGACGGCGATAATCTCTCCAAAAACCGCCGCTTTTCCCAAAACCAGGAAGAAAAAAGCCAACAGCAGCGGAAAGAGCGGCGCCAGGTGCGCAGTAGGCCCGGTCGCCCCGGTGGCGATGAACGGGTCCGCGAAGGTACCGTTCGCCACCAGCGACCTGGCGACGGCGGTCGGCTCGGCCCCTCCCACGATGGCCCTTGGCACCGCCACAAAGTAGATCAGCGCCGAGAGCGTCCCCCCGCCCGCCAGCAGCAGGTCACGCCACGTTACGACCCTGCGGGCATCGGATCGCGCATCCGATGCGGATGCCGTTGTCTGCATAGAACCAGCGTCATTATAACGGCCGGACGCTGGCGGGGGGCGGTGGAAGTTCCATAAGTGCTTGGCACTGGGCCGCATTCTGCTACAATTTAGAATCCCGAGATGGTGAAAACGGAACGCGAGTACCGGGACGATATCGTCCAGATCGGCCGTCTGGTCTTTCAAAAGGGATGGGTGGCCGCGAACGACGGCAATATCACCATTCGCCTGGATGCCGAACGGATTCTGGCTACGCCGACCGGTGTTTGTAAGGGTATGATGCATCCCGACGACCTGATCGTCGTGGATATGCAGGGCAATAAGATTTACGGACGCGGCGAGCGCACCAGCGAAATCGCCATGCATCTCAAGGTTTACGAACTGCGTCCCGAAATCCGGGCCGTGGTGCACGCCCATCCGCCGGTGGCTACCGGATTTGCCGCGGCGGGAAAGTCGTTGAACCTCGGGCTGCTTCCCGAGGTGGTGATCAGCCTGGGTTGTGTGCCACTGGCGGCTTACGGTCTGCCCGGTACGCCCGCGCTCACCGAGCCTATGCTGCCGCTGATTCCCAAGTATGACGCCCTGCTTATGGCCAACCACGGCGCTGTCTGCTACGGTGAAGACGTTTTCAAGGCGTATTTCCGCATGGAGACCATGGAGCACTTCGCGCGCATCGCGCTGGTGGCGGAGTTGTTGGGTGGCGCCAAAGTGCTGCCGCGACTGGAGGTGGATAAGCTGCTCGATTCGCGCACGCGCTACGGCGTGAAGGCCCAAAGCGCCGGTGAACCGGGCTGTCCGCTCGCCCAGGAAGACGTGGCGGGCGGCGGGGAAGAACGGTTTTACGTAACGCGCTCGGAGCTGGTCGGCCTGGTGGATGAAGCTCTCAAGGCGCGCGGTTTGAATTGAATTTCTTGTGGAGACAATAGATGGGTGAAGCGCTAGGAATGATCGAGACGCGCGGACTGGTGGCCATGATCGAAGCTGCCGACGCGATGGTGAAGGCCGCCAAGGTGAATCTGGTCGGCTGGGAGAAGATCGGATCGGGATACGTCACGGCCATGGTGCGCGGCGATGTGGCGGCCGTTCGTGCCGCTACCGACGCCGGCGCGGCCGCGGCGCGGCGCGTGGGCGAACTGATCGCGGTGCACGTGATCCCGCGTCCTCACCAGAGCCTGGAAGAGATCCTGCCGATCGGCAAGTCGCAGGCGCAGAACGCCGGCAAGTAGCCGGCAACCGGAACCGTCATGATCCTCGCCCGCGTCGTGGGCACCGTGGTGGCTACACGGAAAGACCCGCGGCTGGAAGGAAAAAAGCTGTTGGTATTGAAGCCCATCTCGCCCGAAGGCAAGGACGAGGCGGGCTACGTCGTCGCGGTGGACACGGTCAGCGCCGGCTTCCGCGAACGCGTCCTGGCGGTGGCGGGCAGTTCCGCGCGCATGGCCGAGGGCTGCAAGGACACACCCGTCGACACTGTCATCGTGGGCATTGTCGACGACGTGTGCCTGGACTAGCGCATGTACCTGGGACGGGTGGTCGGCTGCGTCTGGTGCACCGCCAAGGACCGCAACCTGGAAGGCCAGCGCTTGTTAGTCGTCCAGCCGCTCACCGCCGAGCTCGCCGACACCGGCAAGCGGCTCGTTTGTACCGATTCGACCGGCGCCGGTGCCGGTGAAATCGTCTACTGGGTGCGCGGCCGCGAGGCCAGCATTGCGCTGGCCCCCGCTGAACCGCCCGTCGACACCACCATCGTGGGAATCGTGGATACAGTTCACTTGAAGCCGCCGGCCGGCGTCAGCCCGGCCGCCCAGGGCAAAGGCTGACCGATGTTGATCGCGCGTGTGATCGGTGAATTGGTTGCCACCCAGAAACATCCCAGCCACGAAGGCCGCAAGCTGCTGCTGGTACAGCCGCTGAACCTGGACGGCAGCAACCGCGGCAACGCGGTGGTCGCTCTCGATGCGGTGGATGCCGGCGCCGGCGACCGCGTTCTGGTCACCACCGAAGGCTTCAGCGCCATGACCGCCGTCGGCCGCCCCGGGTCACCGATCGATATGGCCGTGATCGGATTTATTGACCAGGTTGAGCTGCTGCCGGGCGTGTCGTGAGCCGGCATGCCTGGATCCGCGGATGATCATGGTCGCCGCCAACAACATTCCCGCCGCCCATTTCAGCAATTCCACCCCGATGTAGACGCTCTGTAGCATGCGGAAATTGGCTTGTTGATTGAGCGATCCACCGTCGGCAGCGAAATCCATGGCCCGGCCCAGCGAGGCCATGGCCGGCGTCAGCCAGAAGCGCTGCGGCAATACCAGCAGCAGCATAAGCGCCGCCAGGCCGAGCGAAAACTGGTGTTCGGTGGTACCCAGAAGCAGGAGCAGAAAGAAGAAGAGGCCCAGAAAGACCTGCACGTACTCCCACGTCTCGAACAGGTCGCGATTCTCCTCGGCCGCCTGATGCCGCGCCAGCGCCCTCCCCTCCGCCGGACCGAGCGCGTCCAGCCGCACCATGGCGGCGGGATCGCTGGAACTCACCAGCCGGTCGGCGGAGCGCAGATTCTCGGTAGCCACCCAAGCCATGAAGAATCCGCCGGCCAGCCACATGCCCAGCAGCAAACATGCCAATCGAAGTACGTGCATGGAATTGCGATTCTAGCAGCGATTGCCTGCGCCGTTAACCGGAACCGTACACGGCGGCGCGCTGCTGCTTCAAAAACCCCAGGTCTTTGCGGATGGGCTCCAGTTCGTCCGTCACCCCGTACTCCACTGCCAGCAGGATCGGCCCGGTGAACCGCGCGCGGGCCAGCGCGGCGAAGAATCGCCGCCAATCCACCATGCCCTCACCTAACGGGCACTGGGTCAGTTTCCAACCACCATCCGTCTTGCTCCAAAAGCAGTCGCGGGCGGTTGCCATTTTGAGGCGCGGCAGCGCCATCCGCAGGGCCGCGTCCGCGCCCGCCACGCCGCCGTGGGCGGTAGCGTAGCCGATATCGAAGTCGTAGCCGATTACCCGCTGGTTGACGCCGCGAATGGTCATCTGGATGTCCCAGAGCGAAGCTCCGAAGGCATCCCCCGCGCCATTGTGAAGCGCGATCGCCATTTTCGTCTGGTTCCCCAGCGACGCGAATCCCAGCACCTCGCGCTGCACCTCGGCGGTGCGTTTCTCCAGGTCCGCCGCATCGCCGTATCTCCATTCGCCCGGCCGGAAGATCGGGATCCCCATTTCGTTGCCCACCGCGAAAGCCAGTTGCACGGTGGGATTGGCGGGAGACGTGAACGTGGTGGCCAACGCCGGAACATCCACCCCGGAGCCGGTGGTGGCTTCCACGAAGCGCATCAGGTCGAGATCGGCATGGGCCGCCGTAACGTGGCCGGTGGGGCCCACCGAAATCACGCAGCCGTCGAACCCCAGTGTATGCAGAATGCCGCCCAGTTCGTCGTATCCGATCTTGGGAAACTGCTCGGAGTGAACCGAGATCGCCGGCGTCAAACGAATCTTCGGGCTGTCCGCCGTCCGGTCCTGCGCGGACGCCATGCCCACGGGTGCCGTCAGCCCCGCCATCAGCTCACGCCTGCTAATCTCCATGAGAGCCCATTGCTTGCGGCAAGTTTTATTGTAATATCCCCTGAATTCACCGCAACGCTTTGGCCACCACCGCCTCCCGGTCGCCTTTCTCCCAGGCCCGGTGAATCTGCTCTTCCGGGATGCCGGTGGCCCGCCCCAGCAGCAGAAAGGGCGGCAGGGCGTAGCGCAGCGTCTTCCACCGCGCCATCTCCGCCAGCGCCGGCAGGGCCCGCTCGCGCACCAGCGCCAGGGCCGCCGGATTCGGCGAATCGGTCAGGATCACCAGCGCCTTGACGGCTTCCAGACGGTCGTTCAGCACAATCGAGTTCAGCAATTCGACCATCCAGGTGGCGGAGACACGAATGTGCAGTTCCGGATTTTTGCCGGCATAGACGGCAATGGCCGTCAGCGCCCGCAGGGCGTTGGCGCGCACCGATTCGTCGGAGTCCTGCAAGGCCGTTTGCAGATCGTCCACAACCTTGGCTTTATCGGGGGCATAGCCGATCACCGCCGCCGCCACCGCCCGTTCCTCCGGCTCCGGGCAGTTGTGCAGCACTTCGCGCAACCAGTCCAGGTGGTCGGCGGCAAAGGCCACAAAGCGCGGCTGGATGGCCCGCGCCGCCGGATCGTCCATCATGGAATGACCGGCCGTCAGGTCTTCCGTGGTGCTGCCGCGCGCCGCTGCCTTGGCCACGGCGTCCAGAAAGCTGCTATAAGTGCCGATCAATTCGTCGGGCAGCCTTGCGTGGCCGGCGGGCGGCGAAAGAAACGAAGGGTGGAGCGCTCCCCGCTCCTCGACGCCGATGAACAACACCGCATCCGGCCCGTCGCAACAGACGCCCTCGACGCGTGCCAGCACCACGTCGGAATTCCTCTCGATCGCTTCTTCCAGATCTCCCTTCGAGGCCGGCAACACGCTGCCCGAATGGATGCCGGTGGCAGCCAGCACACGGCTGGCCGCCACCCGATGCAGCCCGTAGAAATTGATATCGCCCACGCGGGGGGGAATCTGCGCCGCGGCCGCGCACACTCCCAGCGCTGCCACCAGAAATGGTTTCACATGGTTATGACGTCCGGCGGAGGCGTTATGTTCCGCTTTTACGCCTGCTTCTGCGCCATCGGGCCGATGATCGGCAGCACTACCGCCCGTCCCTGATAGGTCTGGATCAGCATGTAGATCCAGATCGCGAGGCAGGCCAGCCCATAAAGAGACCATAGCAGGGAGTAAAGCATCCAAAACGTTCCGAACATTGCGCCGTGGAACAGAAAGATGCCCAAAACCATTCCCAGCACGATCCGGATGGCAATCACGCCGATACTGAGGAAAATCGACTGGAACGCGTGGAACCGCACCGTCCGGTTCTGGTTATAAGGCGCCATCACCAGGAAAATGATTCCCGTGACGAAGCCCAGCACGTAGCAAAGTGTGCTCGCCAGGTTGTCCGCCATGGGCGCGGCGGCTGGAGGCGGACCGTAACCGGGCCCGGGGGCCTGCTGGTAGCCCGCGCCGGGCGGGGGTGGGGGGTAGCCTGCACCGGGTGGCGGCGGCGCATAGCTCTGGCCCGGGGGCGGTCCGGGTGGGGGTGGCGCGGCTGCACCGGCGCTGGGAGCAGCCACCGGCGAACCGCACTTGGCGCAAAACCGTCCTTCGACTTGAGCACCACAAGTTGCGCAAAAAGCCATAAATAGTCCTCCCATAGACTCTACTGTGCGAACTCGGGCGCTGGCAAGCGATTTTAATGGGTGTAGGTTCTAGTAAGCCGGGGCTCTGGCGCGCCCGGTCGCGCCGGTCTTCACAAGGCGTGCCATGCCCGAGCGAATTGCGCCGCCCAGCCGCCCAGCCAGATGGCGGTGGCCGCCGCCAGATAAATCACGCCGCCCGCGCGGACCCATCCGGGCCACGGCGTGCGCCGGAAAGCGGAAAACAGCAGCACCAGCGCCATCGCCAGCACCCCCGCGGCCAGCACCGGACCTCCCGGAGCCACATGCCAGGCGCGCGCGATGTCACCGTTCAGCGCCAGCACCATGCTGCGCGTCATGCCGCAGGTGGGGCAGGGCAGTCCGATGCGCCGCATGGCGCACTGCCATGCGATGGGATGGCCCAGGATGTACACGCGCACCTCGTCCGCCCGCAACGCCAGGCGGGCCGCCAGCGCATCCAGCAGCATCACCGCGCCGGCGATCGCACAGGCCAGTGGCCTGCCATTGTGCAGCTTGTGGGTCATCAGAAACCTTGAGGATTGTTCACCACGTAGCAATTCACGGCTTTGTCGTGCAGCGTCTGGCCGTGCGTATCCCACAGCGGCCACAGCAGGTCGAGCGCCGGCAGCAACGGCACCATGCCCATGCCCACGCGCACCAGCAGCCGGACGAAGGCCGTCCCTTGCGTCAGCAGGTTGCCGCCGACGTCCACCACTTTCACCTTCACCACACCTTGCCCGATGGAATAGCCGCGCTGCGCCACCAGGTACACGCCGTTGTACAATCCCACCAGCAGCGTCGCCAGGGGAAACAGGATCAGAAGCACACAGCACATTCCACCGGCTGCATCGTGGCCCGCCAGTCCCGCGACGCCCGTCAGCACGCCGGCCAGAACCAAATACAGCACCACCATGACCCCGCCCACCAGCAGGCTGTCGATGATGTAACCGAGCGCCCGGTTCCCCCAGGTGGCGTAACCCGCGCCGAAAACCGCCGGATAGCCTGCCGGCTGTGCCGCGGCCGCGTAGACGCCTGGCTGCGGCGGATAGCCACCCTGCTGCGGTGGGAATGCGCCTGGCTGCGGCGGAGTCCCCCACGCCGCCTGCTGCTGCTGCGCGGGCTGGCGCGCCCCGCAATTCGGACAGAATGGCGCGCCGGTATTGACCGTCGCACCACAGCTCGCACAAAACATTCTTTTCCTCCAGGTACAGCGGATCTACATTAACGCGAATCCCGGCGGCGGGAAAGAGAAAAGTCTATTTTGGCTTGCCCAGAATCAGCAGCGGGGCCACCGCGCCTACCACCGCGCAAGCGATCAGGGCTGCGTTGCCGCCGCCCAGGAAGGAAATCAGCAATCCGGCGAGCGAGCCGATGCCCGCTCCCACCACGGTTACCATGATTCGTTTTCCCAGCACGGCGCTCACGGTTTCTCGGGCTGGCCGGTAATAAAGACCTTTTCGTCCGGATGAACCAGTTTGAGACGCTCGCGGATTTCGAGCTCCTGTTCGGCCGGACTGTTGGCCAGCCGTTGAATGTGCTCACGCTGCCGTTCGATGTCCTTCGCCAACGCCCCGTTGCGCTTCTCCGCCTGCTCGATCTGCCGTTCCTTCTCGATCAAGGCGGGGATGCCGCGGGGGCCGCGCAAAGTCATCGCGGCATAGCCGGCCACCAACAAAAATGTCACCAGATAAATAGCGCGCACCAGCGGAATTCTCATCGCACCAAAGGCCCGGAAGATAATGGTACCATCGGTTTCCGGTTTCTCTTCCACTTTTTTAAAATGGCCGATGAGATTGTTGTGTTGAGCACATGTTCCTCCGCCGACGAAGCCGAAAAGTTGGCCCGTCTGCTGGTGGAGGAGGGCCTTGCCGCCTGTGTGAGTATAGTGCCCGGGGTGCGCAGCTTCTATCGTTGGCAAGGTGCCGTCGAATCCGCCGCGGAATGGATGCTGCTCGCCAAATCTTCGCGCAGCCTTTTCCCGGCGCTCGCCGCCGCACTCGCGCGCGAGCACTCCTACCAGGTGCCCGAGGTGCTGGCGTTGCCCGTCGCCGAGGGATCCGCGAAATATCTCGAGTGGCTCGCCGCCGGTTTGCGCGCTCCGGAGTCCGCATGACGGCTCCGCGGAATGGCGCGCCGCTGGCCGACGGCCTGGCTTTGATCTTCGACATGGACGGCGTGCTGATCGATTCCAACCAGGCGCACCGCGAAGCCTGGACGGCTTACAACCGCACCTTCGGTCTGAAAACCACCGAAGACATGATCGAGCGCATGTACGGCCGGCGCAACGACGCCATCGTTCGCGATTTCTTCGGCTCTGGCCTGAGCGGCCAGGAGGTCGCGCGGCGCGGCGCCGAAAAGGAGAAGCTGTACCGGGAAATGATCGGCCCCCGCCTGGAAGACATGTTAATTCCGGGGCTGCGTTCATTCTTGCGGTATTACCGCTCGGCGCCGCTTGCGGTGGCCAGCAACGCGGAGCCGGAAAACGTCTCTTTTCTATTGGATAGAGCCGACCTGCGGCACTTTTTCCGGGTTGTGGTGGATGGCAGCCAGGTGGCGCGGCCGAAGCCCGACCCGGAAATCTATCTGCGCGCCGCCGGGTTGTTGGGAGTCGCTCCTCTCAATGCCATCGTTTTCGAGGATTCGCCCTCGGGCGTGGAAGCTGCGCGGGCCGCGAGAATGCGGGTTATTGGCCTTCGTACCACTTACGCAAACTTGCCTGGTACTACCGTTTCCGTAGATAATTTCTTGAACGGGGAACTCTATTCGTGGCTTGCCACGCTGACCCGCATCGTTTGAACCCGAAGGTGTTGGCTTTGGCCGCCCTGCTGGCCTGCGGCACGGCGGCGGGGCAGACTGTCGCCACGCTCGCCGAACTGAACCAGCGCAATACCCCGGATTATCTGCCGGCCCATCTGGGGGAGCCGATGGTAATACGCGGCACCGTCAACGCACGGGCTTATCACTTTCCCACGTACACGATTCTCACCATTGATGACGGCGCCGACGGCGGCGCGCTTGAAGTTCGCAACGCCGATACCAAGCTGGACGCCTTCCAACCCGGCGACCAGATCTCCGCCTCCGGCAAAGTTTCGCAGGTGGCCGGCATGAACACGCTCGAAACCGAGCACATCAGCATCCTGGGGCATATTCACCCCCCGGCGGCGATTGCGGTTTCTCTGAGCGATCTGCAGGGTTTCCGCTATCTCAGCCGCCTGATCACCGTTCACGGCCAGATTCAGGTGGTGGCCGACACTATCTCGGGCGCTTACCTGAACGTCACACAGGATGGGGCTACCTACCGCATCTTCCTGCCGCGGACGCCCGACCAGCCGGAGCCCGACTTGTCAGTTTTCTCCGTGGGCGACCGGCTCGAAGTTACGGGTTCGGCCTTCCAATACGGTGCCCGGCCGCCGTACAACCGCGGCTTCGAGTTGCTCGCCAGCGGCCCGGCTGCCGTCAGCATACTCTCCCGGCACGCGCTGGTATCGCCTTGGACCCTGCTCGGCGCGCTCATCCTGGTGCTGGCCGGAGCCCTCGCGCTCTGGAGCCGGGAACACCGTATGCGGGTCGCGCGCGAACGGATGCGCAAAATCTACGGCCTGGGTGAGGAAGTTTTGGGCGCCTCCTCGGCCGAGGCCATCCTCAAACGCATCGAAGAGGTGCTGCCCCGCGTCCTGGATGTGACGCGGGTACGCCTCTATACACACAATCGCGGCGCCAAGACGCTCGATTGTGTGCGTGGCGAGAACGGCGAACCCGTTTCCATCCTGCTGAACACCCCGCCGCCCGGCCCGCAGGCCGGCGCCGTGGCTTGCTTTCACTACCACACCCTGCTGGTGATCCCGGATATCGACCGCAGCCCCTTCCCCATGGCGTCCAAAGGCGCCCGCTCCGGAAGCCCGCGCTCCCTCCTGTTGGTCCCCATGATGGCGCAGGGAGAAGTGATCGGCGTGCTCGAGCTCGATCAGGACGATCGGGTGCGCGATTTCTCGGCCGACGAACAGGCCATGGCCCAACACCTGGGCAATCAGATCGGCGTGGCTTTGCGGCTGTTGAGCCAGCGCTCGGTGCAGGAGCAGCTCTTCCGCACCGAAAAGCTGGCCGCCGTGGGCCGCCTGATTTCGGGCGTGGTCAACGAGCTGCAAACACCCCTGGCTTCGATTTCCGACCTGGCCCGGCGCGCCGTCGAGCGCTATCACGGACCGGCCGAGCGCGAGCTGAACGCCATCGCCCTCGAGGCGCGGCGCGCCGCCTCCATCATGACCCGCCTGGTCTCCTTTGCCGCCGCCGAACAGCTGGAAGCGCGCCCCCTGTCGCTGGGCGACCTGCTGCGCGGGTTGATTGAATTCCGCGAAGGCGATTGGAAGGCTTCCGGCATTCGCGTGCGCGATCTCACCTCGCGCGAAGCGCTCACCGTGCTGGGTTCTCAGGGCCAGTTGGAACAGGTATTCCTGAATCTGCTGGTGCACGCGGAACAGGCCCTCGCCGAGGTGCCGGAGAAAACCATCACCATCCGCACCAGTGTGCTGGCCAAGCGGGTGCTGGTAGAGATCGCATTCACCGCGCCATCCCGATCCTACAATCCGGAAGAGACCGCCACCATTCTGGGACTGGCCCGCAGCGTCATTGCCGGTCACGGCGGCGAAGTGCGCCTGATGGAAAAACCCAACGCCGAAGCGCGCTTTGAGGTGGAGTTGCCCCTTTCGGCCAGGGAGCGGGCGGTCGCGCTGGCTCCGGCGCCGGTGGCATCCGGTTCCTCCGGCGCCGCATCCGCGGCCCCGCCGCCCATGCCCCCGCTCGATTCGTCGCGCCGCATGATGGCCCTGGTGATTGAGCCGGACGATGCCGCCCAGCGGCAGTTGCTCGCCATGCTCTCGGGCCGGGGATATCGCGTAGTCCCCGTGAACAATTCCGACGCCGGCCTGGAATTGGCGCATCGCGCCCGCTTTGACGCCGTCTTCTGTTCGGTGCACGCTCCCGGCCTGAACTGGGTCGAGTTATCGGAGCGCATGCAATCCCGCGCCACCGCCTTTGTCCTCATGTCCGATGGCGACGACCCGGAGCTTTCGAGCGACTTCGAAGGCGACGGCCGCTTCGTTCTTCCCAAGCCCTTCCAGGAAACCGAACTGGCGCGCGTGCTGCGCTACACCGAACACCCCACCGCGAAGGTGGTCCCCATCAAGAACAACGACGTCGCTTAGTGGGTGAGGCCGGCGCTTCCGCCTGCCAACCCCGAGTCGGCGCCGTCACACGCGCAGGAACCAGCCCCGCCGGTACATGCCATAAGCCACCGCGTACATCGCTCCCGTAAATGCCAGCGAGTACAGCAGGGAAGCGTTGGCCGGCGAACCAAGCGGCACGAACAGCGCGTGGTAGAGGTACTTCTGCATCGAAATGCTCCCGGCCCCGGCATTCCACCGGATATTGTCGAGGGCTTCGGCCGCGCCCTCCGAAACCATGTAAATGGCAATCGCATTCATCCCCAGGATCACCATCGGCCTCACCGGCTTGCGCCATCCCAAGCCATCCACTAGCCAGGCGAATATGGCGAAGACCACGAAATCCAGCCCCGCCATGAACAGGCAAAATGAGTCGGTCCACAATTTCTTATTGATGGGGAGCCAGTAATTGCAGATCGCGCCCGCGGCCAGCAGCAGGTTGCCCGCCAGGAAGAACCACACCAGCCGCTCGGGCAGCGAACGGCGCAGGCGGAGCAGATGGCCGGCCAGCACGCCGAGCAGAATCGTGGCAATCGCCGGAATTGTGCTCACGATGCCTTCCGGGTCCCATGTCTTCGTGGGTGCGTAATTGTGGCTGCCCAGCACGATGCGGTCCACGTAGTGCGCCAGGTTGCCCTCCTCGTCCAGGCGTCCCGCGCCGTATCCCGGCACGGGAACCAGCGTCATGAGCATCCAATAAGCCGCTAGCAGTCCCACCACCCAACAGATCTGCGCGCGCACTCCGGTGTACAGAAACAGGATCGACGCCACCAGGTAGCAGATGGCGATGCGCTGCAGCACGCCGAGAATGCGTTGCGTGGCCGGATTGAAATGCGGGAACGCGTAGCACAGCAGCCCCAGCGCAAACAGGATGGCCGTACGCCGGAGAATCTGCGGCAGCAGGCGCGCCCGCGGCGTTCCCTCGGCCAGCCGCTTACCCAGCGAGAGCGTGATGGCGACGCCCACAATCCACACGAAGGTGGGAAACACCGTGTCGGTGATGGTCCAGCCGTGCCAGTCGGAGTGGCGCAACTGCGCGTAGCAGTCCCGCCCGCTCCCGGCATTGTTCACCAGCACCATCAGAGCCATGGTGAGGCCGCGGAACGCGTCGAGCGATACCAGCCGCTGCGGGGTACCCTCCGGCGTCCGCATTGCCGGCCCCGCGTCTTTCGATGGAGCTGCCGAAACCGTGCTCATAGCACCTCGAAGTGCCCAACAGTATACCGCGCCTCTAAACCGGGAAATCCACCGGCTGGCCAGTCTTGCTGGCGCGATAAATCGCGGTGAAAATCTCTACCACGGAGCGGCCGTCGGCTGCCGTTACCAGCGGCTCCCGGTCTTCCCGGATGGCGCGCAGGAAATCCTGAATCTGCAAGGCGTGGTAGTGAACGGTGGGGTCCACCGCGGCGAAGGTCTTCCGGTCTTGGGCCTGAAACTCGCCGAGCAGCGGCTCTTCGCCTGGGATCGTCCACACGTCGTTCGACGGCGGTTCGACGACCCCTGTCATTCCCGCCACGAACGTGGCCCCGGTGTCGGTCTCGACGCCCACCGAAGCACCGTTCGACCCGTGTACATGCAGCTTGGTGTAAATGCCCGGCCGCTGGCTCAGGCTGGTGAGAATCGACCCCAGCCCGCCGTTGCGGAACCGCACCATGGCCAGTGCCGTATCCTCCACCTCGATGTAAGGATGGTTCAGGTTGGCGCAAATTCCCGAGATCTGCTGGATGGGTCCCATGAACCAGCGCATCAGGTCGAGGTGGTGCGGCGCCTGGTTCACCAGCACGCCGCCGCCTTCCGTATCCCAGCGCCCGCGCCACGGGTCGGAGCGGTAATACGCCTCGTCCCGCCAACTCAACATCAGCACCGTGCCCAGCACGGGAGTTCCGATCTTCCCTTCGTCGATAGCCGCCTTCAGCCGCATCACCGGCTCGTAGAATCGCCGCTGGCTGATCACCCCCAGCTTGACGTGGCTCTCTCTCGCGGCGTCGATCATGGCATCGCAATCGGCCAGGCACGCGGCCATGGGCTTCTCCACCAGCACGTGGACCCCGGCCCTTGCGGCCAGCACTGCGGGCGCGCGGTGCGCCGGATGCGGCGTGCAGATCGAAACCGCCTCCACGCCGGCTTTGGCCACCATCGCGGCCGGGTCTTCGAAGGCTAGCGCGCCGTACTGCGCGGCGAAACTGCGCGCGCGGTCTTCCTGCCCGTCG
>Ga0335078_10007053_pt1 | contig 16647 bp, 12 predicted proteins | sample Lox_Sample_32_FD_206711 | JGI IMG/M metagenome (GOLD analysis project Ga0335078, IMG submission 206711) | Soil microbial communities from Loxahatchee National Wildlife Refuge, Florida, United States - Lox_Sample_3.2 | ecosystem: Environmental > Terrestrial > Soil > Wetlands | place: USA... | reverse complement strand
CTCACGCATGGTTTCGGTGGTGAGGATGGCCATGTCGGGGTCGAGGGCGGCGATCTGATCGCGTACCGGACGCGCGAGCGAGGCCGGGTTCGACGCGGTCTTCACGACGATGGAGATGCCGAAGAAGGAGAAGACGTCTTCCGGGTGCGGCTCCATGAACAGATAGGCGCAGTTGGGCGGTTCCTCGCCGAGGGTGCGTGATTTGGAGTTCCGCGCGACGCCGATGATGGTGTACTGGTTCTTCTGGCCGGGCTCGTCGCTGAGAATCTGCCGTCCCAGAGGGTCCTGGTTGGGGAAGGCGCGGCGGGCCAGGGTCTCGTTGACGATGGCGACGCGGTCGTCGCCGGCCTGACGGCTGAAGTCGCGGCCACGCAGGAGTGGGATGCCCATGGTCTCCCAGTAGCCGGTACTGACGGTGAAAACGTCGGCGCCGAGGCTTTGTTCAGCGCGGCCTTTGCCGGCGTCGACCTTGAAGTCGTAGCTTATGCCTCCGATGCTCAGGGGGATGCTGTCGACGAAACTCACCGAGCTCACTCCAGGCAGTGCCGTCACCCTTTCGCGAAGCTGCTGGAGAAACTGCTGCGTCTTTTCGCGCGAATAATGCTGGAGTTTCGGATCGACCGCGATGAGGAGGACGTTGTCGGGCTTCATGCCCAGGTCGATGGCGGAAGCGTTGCCCAGGCTGCGTAGGAACAGGCCGGCGCCGACCAACAGCACCAGGGACAGCGCGACCTGCACCACCACCAGGGCGTTGCGCAGGCTGAAGCGGCGGAGTCGGCCGATGACCAGAGCGTCGCTCTTGAGCGCTTCGACTAGGTCGGGGCGGGTGGAGCGCAATGCGGGCGCGAGTCCGAACACGATGCCGGTCAGGATGGACAGCCCGGCGGTGAAGAGGAGCACGCGCAGGTCCACGTTGAAATCGAACGCAATGGGGAAGGGCAGGGGCAGGCGGAAGCGGGAGATCGCGGCGCCGGCCAGGGCGGCCAGAAGGAAGCCGGCGGCGGCTCCGGCGAGCGAGAGCAGAACGCTTTCGACCAGCAGTTGACGAATGACCTGGCGGCGGGTGGCGCCGATGGCGAGGCGTATGGCGATCTCGCGGCGGCGGCCGGTGGCGCGGGCCAGCAGCAGGTTGGCGACGTTGGCGCAGGCCACCAGCAGCACCAGGCCGACCAGCACCATGAGGACAGCCATCAGGCCGAGCGCCTGCGTTCCCGCGCCGCCGATCAGGGCGCCGGCGGGATCGAGGGTCATGGCGCCCTGGTGGTACTTCTCGCCCCGGTGCCAGGTGTCGTCGATCCGCTTCTTGACCACGTTGACGACGGCGACAGCCTGGGCGCGGCTGACTCCGGGTTTGAGGCGGGCGTTCAGCAGCAGCCACTGGGCGTTGCGCTTGCTTCGGATCGAATCCCTGGTGAGATCGGGCATGAGTTGCTCGGCCATGGACAAGGGCGCCCAGAACTCGGAGGCAATGCCGTGATCGGTGCCGGTGAAGCCGGGGGGGGCGACTCCGACGACGGTGAACCGCTGTCCGTTCAGGGACACGGTGCGGCCGAGCACGTTGGGGTCGGAACCGAAGCGGCGTTGCCAGAGTGCGTGGCTGAGCACGACCACGGTGCCCGTTCCCAGGGTGCTGTCGTCCTCAGGCAGAATGGCGCGGCCGATGGCGGGATTCACGCCCACGAGGTGGAAGTAATTGCCGCTGACCACCTGGCCCCAGACGCGCTCGGGCTGCCCGGTTCCGCCGATGCTGGCGGGGATGAACGGGAAGTGTGCGGAGACGCTCTCGAAGACCTGGGAGGTTTGGTCGCGGTAGTCCATGTAGTCGGGATGGGAAAATGACTTGCCTTCCGAGAAAATCACCAGGCGCCCGGGGTCTTTCACCGGCAGAACGCCCCACAGCAGGCCATTCGCGACGCTGAACACGGTGGCATTGGCGGCGATGCCCAGGGCCACCGAGACGACGATGGCAGCGGTGAAGCCGGGAGTCTTGGCAAAAGTGCGGAGAGCGAAGCGCGCATCCTGAAGCATGGAACTCATGCAAGGGGGTACGAAAGCGGTGGGCGGGAAGTTCCTGGCCCGAAGGAAGCAGAATCCGATCCGCTGGTTCGCGCATCCTATCTGCGAACACTCAGGGGGTGAGGTATGGCTTCGACCAGGCTGGATCCTATCGCGCAGCCGCAGGGTTTACCGGTGGAGCGTCTGATGCAGGCGGCCAGTGGGTACATGATCTCGGCCGCGCTGTCGGTGGCCGCGAAGTTGAAGATTGCCGATCTGCTGGCGGGCGGGCCGCGTTCGGTCGCCGATCTGGCCCAGGCAACGGGAAGCAACGAGGACGGCCTATACCGGGTCCTGCGGGCGCTGGTGAGCGTGGGCTTTTTCACGTCGCCCGGGCCGAGGACTTTCGCGTTGTCCCCGGAAGCGGAATCGCTGCGCTCGGATATCGCGGGCAGCATGCGTCCGATGGTGTTGTGGATGACCAACGCCCTGCACTTCCAGGTTTGGGCGGAGATGTCCTACAGCGTGGAGACGGGGAAGCCGGCGGTCGAGATGCTTTACGGCAAGCCCTGCTTTGAAGCGCTGGGAGCGCTGCCCGAAGTGGCGCGCGAATTCCACGAGGCCATGACCTGCTTCAGCGCGTCCATTGCTCCGGCGCTGCTGGAGGCTCACGACTTCACGGGCACGCACACGCTCATGGACGTTGCCGGAGGGCACGGTTTCGTGCTGTGCGAGGTGTTGAGCCGTTATCCGGAGATGAAAGGCATCCTGTTCGACCTGCCCGAGGTGGTGGATGGCGCGCGAGCCCGCATCGAGTCCCACAATCTGGACGGGCGCTGCCAGATCGCGTCGGGCGATTTCTTCCGGGAGATTCCGGCGGGGGCGGATGCTTACTACATGCAGCACATCCTGCACGACTGGGACGACGAGCGCGCGCACACGATTCTGCGGAACTGCCGCCAGGCGCTGGCGACGCGCCCTAACGGCACGCTGCTGGTGATGGACAACGTGATTCCGGAAACGCCGCAGCCGCACTTCGGGAAACTCCTCGACCTGGAGATGATCCTGATGCCGGGCGGGCGCGAGCGGACGGAGGCGGAGTTTCACCGTCTGTTCGCGCAAGCCGGTTTCGAGATCGCGAGAATTGTGCCGACGCGTGGATCGTGCAGCCTGATCGTGGCCCACCCGGCCTGAGGGGGAAGTGCCAGCGGCCACAGCGTCCGGCGCATCACCGGCGTACACTGAAAGCGAAATCCCATGAAAATCATTGTCGGCTTGAAGCAGGTGCCTGCCCGCGATTCCCTGCTGCGCACCGATGCTTCCGGACGTTGGATCGATGAAAGCGACGTGGCTTTCGAGATCAACGAGCCGGACGCATACGCACTGGAAGCGGGGCTGCAGCTCAAAGAGAAGCACGGCGGAGAGGTGGTGGTGCTGACGGTGGGTCCGCCGCGCGCGGCGCAATCGATTCGCGAGGCGCTGGCCAAGGGGGCGGACCGCGCCATCCACGCGGAGGAAGAGAACCTGGGGCGTTGGGACACGCTCGGCATCGCGGGCCTGATGGCGCGCGCGCTCGAGGCGGAGAAGCCGGACCTGATCCTGACCGGGCTGCAATCGGACGATCTCGGCTACGGGCAGACCGGCGTGGTGCTGGCGGAATTGCTGGGGCTGCCGCACGCCACCATCATCATGCAGGTTGAGAAGCTGGACGGGGCGATCCGCGTGAAGCGCGAGCTTGAAGAGGGGTGGTTCGAGAACATCGAGATTCCGCTGCCGGCGCTGCTGACGATTCAATCGGGGATCGCCAAGCTGCGCTACGCCACGCTGATGGGGATCAAGAAGGCCAAGACGAAAGAGATCCGGCGCGTGGAGGTGGCCGGCATTGCGGGGGAGGCGGCGCCGGGCGTCGAGATCTCGAGCGTGTATGCTCCGCACAAGACGAAGCAGACGGAGATCCTGACGGGCAACGCCCAGCAGGCCGCGGCGCAGTTGGTGGAGCGGCTGAAATTCGGAGCGCGCGTGCTATGAGCATCCTGGCGATTCTGGAACAACGCGGCGGCGTGTGGAATCGGATGTCTTTCGAGGCGTTGGCCGCAGCGGCGCAGATAGGGCGCGAACTAGGCCAGCCGGTCTCGGCGGCGGTGGCGGGAGACCGTGTTGCGGCGCTGGCGGCCGAAGCGGCGGCGTACAACGTCGAAAGAGTCTACGCCATCGAGCATGCGCTGCTGGCGCGATACACCGCGGACGCGTACACGGCGGCGTTCGAGCAGTTGATTCGCAGCGTGGGGCCGGATCTGGTGCTGCTGCCGCACACGTACCGGGTGCGCGATTTCGCTCCCAAGCTCGCTACGCGCTTCGGGCGGCTGCTGGTGAGTGACGCGGTGGGGCACCGGATCGAAGACGGCAGGCCGGTTCTGGTGCGGCAGCTCTTCCAAGGCAAGTTGAATGCGGACCTGCGGTTCACGACGGCGGCGCCGAATTTCGTCTCGGTTCAAGCGGGCGCGTATCGCGCGGACGCGCTCGAAGCGGGTGGGGGTACGGTGGAAGCCTTCGCGCCCGAGCTGGACGCGAGCGCGATTCGGACGAAGCCGGGCGAGCCTTATCGCGAATCGCAGCGCGGCGTGGATTTGACGGCGGCGGGGATCATCGTGTCGGTGGGGCGCGGGATCAAGGAGAAGGACAACATCCACGTGGTGGAGGAACTGGCGCAGGCGCTGGGCGGCGAACTGGCGGCCTCGCGGCCAATTTGCGACAACGGGTGGCTGCCGATGGAGCGGCAGGTGGGCAGCTCGGGGCAGACCGTGGCGCCGAAGCTCTACGTGGCGGTCGGGATCTCGGGCGCGATCCAGCACCTGGTGGGAATGAAGGGCTCGAAGACCATCGTGGCCATCAACAAGGATGAGAACGCGCCCATTTTCGAAGTGGCCGATTACGGGATCGTGGGCGATCTTTTCGAGGTCGTGCCGGCGTTGGTGGAGGAGATTCGGAAGGCCAAAGGATAGGAGCGAACGTGATCTTACGCGGGCTGGTTTGGGTGGCGTTTGTGACGGCGGCGTTTGGCGCGCAGGATTGCGCGAGCCTGGCGAATCTGAAGCTGGAGGCGACGACGATCACACGCGCGGAGGCGGTGGCGGCGGGCGCGAATCTGCCTGCATCGTGCGAGGTGGCCGGCGTGATCAAGCCATCGGGCGATTCCGAGATACGGTTCGAAGTATGGATGCCGGTTGCCGGGTGGAACGGGCGGTTCCAGGGGGCGGGCAACGGCGGCTTCGCGGGCTCGATCAACGTGCAGCAGATGCGAGCGGCGCTGGCGGGCGGATTCGCCACGGCTTCGACGGATACGGGGCATCAGGCGGGCACCACGGATGCGGCGTGGGCGCTGGGGCATCCGGAGAGGATCGTGGATTTCGGATACCGGGCCGTGCACCTGATGACGGTGGATGCGAAGGCGATCATTCACGCCTTCTACGGCCCGGGCCCGGCGCACTCATATTTCAGCTCGTGCTCGAACGGCGGGCGGCAGGCGCTGATGGAGGCGCAACGGTATCCCGAGGACTATGACGGCATCGTGGCGGGCGCGCCGGCCAACTACTGGACGCACCTGTTGGCGAATTCCGTTTGGAACCTGCTGGCGGTGGCGGGCGACGGCTACATTCCAGCGAAGAAGCTGCCGGCGATCCAGGCGGCCGCGATGGCTGCGTGCGACGCGATGGATGGTCTGAAGGACGGGCTGATCGAGGTCCCGCCGCGCTGCCACTTCGATCCCTCGGGGCTGCAATGCCACGGGGCCGAGACGGATGCGTGTCTGACCGAGCCGCAGATGGTGGCGCTGGAGAAACTGTACGCGGGCGGTGTTTTTCCCGGCTATGAACCGGGCGGGGAGGCTGAGCCCGGCGGGTGGATGACCTGGATCACGGGTCCGGCTCCGGAGAAGAGCCTCATGTTCGCCTTCGGGACACAGTTCTACAAGTACATGATGTTCGGCGATGCCGCGTGGGACTACCACAGCTTCGACGCGGCGCGCGATACGAAGGCGACGGACGCGAAGATGGCGGGTATTTTGAATTCGACCGATCCGGACCTGAGCCGGTTCCGGGCGCGCGGGGGCAAGCTGATTCTGTACCACGGGTGGAGCGATGCCGCGATCGCGCCGTTGAACGCAATCGATTACTACCAGAGCGTGGTGGCGCGGGCGGGCGCGAGCGAGTCGCGGGGGTTTGTGCGGCTGTTCATGGTGCCCGGGATGCAGCACTGCTTCGGGGGCTCGGGGCCGAACAGCTTCGGGCAATTCGGCGGGGCGACGGGCGACGCGGAGCACGACATCGGCACGGCGGTGGAGCGGTGGGTGGAGCAGGGGATCGCGCCGGAACGGATTGTCGCGACGAAGCGGAAGAGCGATGTCGATCCCAAGAGCGAGGTGGTGCGGACGCGGCCTTTGTGCGCGTACCCTCTGGTGGCGCGGTACAAGGGGAGCGGGAGCGTGGACGAGGCGGGGAGTTTTGTGTGCGGGGCGGCGGAGTAGACGCGCTAAGAGGCCAGACGTAGAGCGCGCGCAAGTTCGATCGGTAACGTTAGCTTCTGGAAGAGACTCGCTGGGTAGAGGTAGTCTTCACCCGATTCATCGATCACACGGATGAGATCGTTCGCCGCCGCCTCAGGGTCGTTCAAGACGGGATACAGCTTTCGAACCTCAAGCGACGTGGCATAGCCACGATTGCGGAGGCATACCGCGAATCCCTCTGTTCTGGGCCTGTGAGTCCGCATGGCTAGTCCGCTAAGCGCTTTATCTTCCCGCGAATGTTGCGACGTCCGCAATCTCACCCAGGACCTTACAGAACACTCTCGGCATTTTTATCATCTACCGTCGAGTTGGACTCCGGACCGGGGGGGCTCACGGCGGCGCGCCTCGACATGAGTGTTGAGGCGGCAGGCACGAGTGCCTGTGCCACAGGACGCACCGCCACTACCGCGGGATCACGGGCAGCACCAGGGCCGACGCGTGGGCGGCGTCATGGTAGAGCTTCTGCTGCGCCTTCAGGATGCGCGTGGCGCCCAGGGCGGGCTCGCCGGTGTTCAGGTTGCGGTCGAAGCGCGGGAAGTTGCTGCTCGAGATCGCCAGGCGGATGCGGTGGCCGGCCTTGAACAGGTTGCTGGTGGCCCAGAGATCGATGTCGTATTCGTAGATCTTGCCGGGCTCGATCAGTTCGGCCTTGGTCGTCGAATTGCGGTAGCGAGCGCGCACGATGCCGTCGGTGAGGAGCCTGGAATAGCCGGATGGCTCGACGTCGGTGAGCATGGCCGTGAAGTCGGTGTCCACGGCGGAACTTTCCGCATAGATTCTGGCGTGGATGAAGCCGGTGACTTCGAGGTCCTTATCGAGCGGCGGCGTCTGAAACACCAGCACGTCGGAGCGGCCTTCGTTGGGGCGCTGATCGGCAGGGCCTGGCGGAAGCTGGTTGTTGCCGCAGCAGAGACGGCCGCCGATGGTGGGCACGGGGTTGGCCGGATCGTATTCGTAAGCCTGCGGGGCCTCGTCCGCGGATGGCGCCGCGGTCGTCAGCGCGCCTTGGTGCAAGTAGTAATTGGTAGCTTGGGCGCGGGCGAGGGGGAAGTCCTGCTCGTCGCGCCACACGTTCTCGCCCATGATGAAGATGCGGACGGGCGCGCCGGTGGCGTACTCGTTCTTGACGTCCTTGAGCGAGTAGTCGGCCCAATTGAGCAGGATCTGGTTGAAGTCGAGCACGGCCTGCTTGCCGAAGTTCCAGTCGCCGATTTTGCCTTCGGGGGAAGTGCTGGTGTGGCCCCAGGGACCGAGGAGGAGGCGCTGGCCGGCGGCGGCGGGCGAGGATCGGCGCATGCCCATGTAGTTCTGGATGGTCCCCTTCAAGAAGAGGTCGTGCCAGCCGCCGGAGTGGAGCGCTTTCACGGTCATTTCGGCGTAATGGTCGGAAATCTTCCAGGGCTTCCAGTAGTCGTCGTCGCGCTCGTGCGCGATCCAGTCACGGAAGTAGGGCGCGACGCCTGCGCCGGGGAGCGCGATCAAGCGGTAGGAATCGACGGGAAGCTGCGTGACCCAGGCCTTGGGATCGCTGATCTCGCCGATCTGGCGAGCGACGGTGTCCTGCGCCAGGCCGGTGGCCCAGGAGGAAGCGAACCACTGCATCAGCGCGCCGCCCTGGTAGGTCCAGCCCTCGTAGTATTCCGATGCGGTCACGTATGGGAATATCGAGACCAGGTGCGGCGGGACGGCGATGGACGCCAGCATCTGCGTGGCGCCGACGTAGGAGCCGCCGAACATCCCCACCTTTCCGTTCGAGTAGGGCAGCGCGGCGGCCCACTCCACGGTGTCGTAGCCGTCCTGGCTCTCATAGCGGAAGGGGTAGAAGCTGCCCTGGGACTGGTAGCGGCCGCGGGTGTCCTGGATGATGACCACGTAACCGTGCGAGGCGGTGGCCACGCTGTCGCCAGAGCCGTTGGCGCGGTTGTAGGGCGTGCGTTGCAGGATCACCGGGAACTTGCCGTCGGCGAGCGGGCGGTAAACGTCGGCCATCAGCACCACGCCATCGCGCATCGTGGCGCGGACGTTGTTCTCGATTTTCACCTGGTAGGTCTGAGCCCAGGCGCTCAGGCAGATTGCGAATGAGAGGAAGGCGGAGCGAATGCGCATGGGTCCGATTCTAGCAAACAGGTGGTCGATGGTCGATGGTGGATGGTCGATGGTGGAGCACGGGCCGAACGCTTTGGCCACGAATGAACCGCATGGACACGAATAAGAAACACCAAGAACGCGGCTCTTATTCGTGTGTATTCGTGTCCATTTGTGGCCAGAAGTGTTTTGGCTACTCGGATCAGAATACCAGCAGTTTGTCGGCCTCACGGGTCCAGCGCGCCAGTTCGTCGAGCGAGCTGCGGTAGGCGGTTTCGATGAGCGCGTTTTCAGGAATGCCGCGGCGATCCAAGCAGGTCCGGCAGACCGCGACCTTGCGGTGACCGGCGGAGAAACGCGCCAGCATCCAGGGGATGTCGTCGCGTCCCTCGGGCACGGGAAGGCCGCCGACCGCGGAATAAACAGCGTCGCCGATCAGGAACGCGTTCACGGTGTTGTCCTGGTCGGACGCCAGAACCGTTGCGAGGCGCAGGGCGTTGTAAGTGCGTTCGGACGCATACGGATGGTCGTTGAGGACGAACAGGATGGTCATGGCCGCCTCAGCGAGGGCAGGGGTTGACCGCGGTGCCGAGGCATTGGTTTTCGGCTTTCCAGCGCATAGCCGCATAGATGCGGGTGCGGCCGCTGGGGTGGTCGTAGAAGAGGAACTCTTCGAGCGGCGTGGGATCGAGCTTGCGGTACTCGCCCAGGAGCACGTCGGCCTCGGCCTCGCCATCGGGTTGGCGGGCGGTGTTGAGGCCGAAGATATCGGCCTCGTACTCATCCATGCGGGAGAGGTTGTTGAAGATGGGCGTGGCGAGGAAGATGAGAATGGACAGGATCAGAACGGCCAGCGGCAGAACGGCGGGGTCGCCGACGTCGCGAATCCCCCAGCCTGTGCCCCAGCGTACCAGGGACCAGTCGAGCGCGCGGCGCAACAGGACGAAGAATACCACCGTGATGATGGTCGTGAAGGCCATGAACTTAATGCCGTGATGGAGGATGTAGTGGCCCATCTCGTGACCCATGACGGACAGGATGGCTTGCGGCGAGCAGCGATTGAGCAGGTTGTCGTTGAGCGTGATGCGCTCGGTGCCGAACAGGCCGCTGACATTGGCGCTCACGCGCTTGCTTTGCCGCGAGGCGTCCACCTGGTAGACGGCGTTGGCCTCGATTCCGTTCTGGCGGGCCAGGCGCAGGATCGGCTCGCGAATGCGCTCGTCTTTGAGCAGCGTGTACTTGTTGAACATGGGCGCGATGAAGACCGGACCGATGACGATGGAGATCAGCGTGAACACGACGGTAGCGACGGCGGCCCAGATGTGCCAGGTGTTGCGCAGGCGGCGAACGATGCCGAACAGCGCCATCACCATCAGACCTGCCAGCACGACGTCCAGCCCGAGGCCTTTCGACTGATCGATGAACCAGGCGGCGAAAGTCTGGTTCATCAGGCCGTATTGGCGTTCGCGGAAAAAGCCTTCGTAGGCCGAGAGGGGAAAACCGAGCACGAACAACACGGTCGAAAACTGGGCCCAATAGAGCCACGTCACTATGGGCTTGCGCTTCACGATGCGCTCGGCGATGTCACGCATGCGGCGGGAGAGGCCGGTCGCGAGCAGCAGAATCGAGATGACGGCGCCATAGAGGAAATCCCAAAGCATGAGCCAGTAGCCGCCTTCGAAATAGGCGTCGGAGCGGGCTTTCTGCGCGGGCGTCTGAAGGGCGAGATAGGCCCTGGTGGCGGTTTCGGCGTTGAATCCGGGACCGGCCTGTGCGGCGGGCGGGATCTTGAGCACGGGGGCCGCGGGCGGCGTCTGGGCGGCCGCGATCAGCGACAGAAGCAGGAGGAGCACAGCCAGTCGAAGGAGCATGAGCCGAGCATAGCGCAAGGCGCGGCATCTTGTGGGCCATCATTAAGGGTGCAGATTTTGCGAACGATTTTGGCGGCTGGATCGTCTAATTAGAAGAAAGCAGTCGCACCCCGAAACCTGGGTGAATTGTTTCAATTGGGTGAACTCCTATGGGCACCATTTCTGAACTCGAACAACTCCGTGCAAGGACGGACCGGGAACTGGTTGCACTCATCGATCGCGAGTTGGACCGCGGCCTGGGGTGGGCGCGTTCCGCGGACCGGCACTGGGCAGACGCCGAAAGAGTGAGCGCGGAGGCGCGCAAGTTGCTGCCCAAAGTCTACAACCTCAACGAGCGGCTACGGCTGGAACGCAAGGCGAGAGAACTGCGAGAGGCCATGGGCGGATTCCCGATAGCCGGGGAGCAGCCGAGGATACGGGCCGCCGCCGGCTGATCAGTCTTCCAGGTGAGCGGCCACGAGCGCCGCACTTCTCATCCGCGATCCCACGAAGCTGTACCAGGCGATGAAGACGTAGCAGCAGAGGGGCACGAGCATCGCCGCGGCCATGCTGCCGGTTTTATCCGAGATCAATCCCATGATCGGTGTGAACGCCGCTCCGCCCACGATGGCCATGATGAGCAGCGAGCCGCCGATTTTGGTATCCGGTCCCAGTCCCTTGATTCCCAGCGCGAAGATGGTGGGGAACATCAGGGACATGAAGAAGCTGGTGACGAAGATCGCCCACAGGCCGATCCAGCCGGGCAGCAGCACGGCGATGGCCACCAGGCAGACATTGATGGCCGCGAAGATGCCCATCAACAGGCTGGGGCGAACGAACTTCATCGCGTAGGTTGAGGAGAAGCGGCCGGCGCAGAAGGCCACCAGCGTGCCGCTCAGGAAATACCCCGCGATCTTTTCGGGCTGGTGCGTGTAGGACTGGATGTACTGGATGAAGTAGCTCCAGGTGCCCACCTGCGCGCCCACGTAGAAGAACTGGGCGATAACCGCCGTCACGTAGTGGGGAAAGCGGAAGAGTTCACGGAGGCCGCGTCCCGGGGCGAGTTCTTCAGCGCCTTCGCCGGCGACCTGCGGGAACTTCGTACGGATGATCAGGACGGCCAGGATGAAGACCACGCAGGCGAGCACCAGGTAGGGGCGGATCACGCGCAGCGTTTCATGGTGCAGATAGGCCTGGTAGGTTCCGGCGGCTTTGAGGGCGGCAACTTGGTTCTTGTTGAGCTCGATGCCGGAGAAGATAAACACGGTTCCGATCAGGGCGCCGCTGATCGCGCCCAGGGGATTGAATGCCTGCGAGAAATTCAGGCGGCGTTCCGAGCTGGCGGAATCGCCCAATTGCGCGATGAACGGATTCGCGCCGGTTTCGAGGAATCCGAGACCCGCGGCGATTACGAAAAGCGCCAGCAGGAAGAAGCCGTACTGGCCAACCAGGGCGGCGGGCCAGAAGAGCAGGGTCCCGATGATGTACAGGAACAGCCCCACGACCAGGCCGAACTTGTAGCCCTTCCGCCGCATGATCATGGCGGCGGGCATGGATAGAGCGAAGTATCCCAGGTAGAAGGCGGACTGAATCAGGCCGGCCTTGAGACGGGTAATCTCGAATGACTTCATGAACTGGCGGATCAGCACGTCGTTCAGGTTGTGGGGGATTGCCCACAGGAAGAACAGCGCCGTGACCAGCACGAACGGAATCAGATATTGCCGCGGAACTAACCGCTTGTTGTCGGTGGTCATGGCTGACGGCTAGGCCAGCCCGTGATTCGTTCCGCAGATGTTGACGGCGAGGCCCATGTCGCGGAACATGGCTGCTTTCGCGGCCAGGGCGCGATTGGCGGACTCGGCGTCGGGCGCGTAGACCACCTGGATGTGGTTCGACTTGTGCTGCGCCATCAACTGGTCGCGGCCGACGCCGTAGGTGACCGCGTGCATCACGGGCCACTGCGGCGTGGTGACGTTCCAGCGACGCTCGGTCTCCTCCTGGGGAAGCTCGATCACTTTGCCGCGGCCGATATCCACTTTGAGCGCGCCGGGCTCGACGTAGACCCGGCTCCAGACGATTTCGCCCGGACGGCTCACGCCCTTGACGGTGCCGCCGCCGAGGCGGAAGTACATCGGTGGCTGGCGTTCGCTGACGGTACCGGCGTAGCCTCCGATCAGGTGCGCGGGCGGGACCGCGCCTGAGATCTCGAACACCCACACGAATTCGTCCTTGAACTGCTCGCCGTAACGGACGTCGTGGAGCGTGGTCTCGGGGGCGAAACCCAGACGCGACCAGACGCGGTTGGTGACCAGCGCATCGAGGCCCGCGCATTCATCCACTTCGTTGAAGTGCGGGAGCGGCTTGCCGGCGTAGAGGACGCGGCCGTTGCCGCGCGCCTGCACCGGGGGACGGTCGGTGTTGTTGAGCAGGCCTTCGGCCAGGTCGGATGCGGGCGCGAGATCCTTCAATCCTTGCTGGTATTGGATGCCGATGACGTCGCAGCCGAAGTCGTCGGCGATGCGGAGGGCGGCGATGTACATCTTGCACTGCTGGAGAATCTGGTCGTCGGTGAGGTCGGTTTCCGGGTTGGGGCCGGTGAGGAAGCGCATGCCCTTGGCGTCGAGCCAGGCGCGCACGGCCTTGGCCTCGGCATCCGGCGTGGCGAGCATTTCGGCATAGAGCGCGGACTGGCTGAGGCGTTCCTTGCCCACGCCGAGCGGCATGAGGTAGGCATCCTCGATGATGCCGTTGTACATCCCCATGCAGCCTTCGTCGAAGACGCCGAGGATGGCCTTGTCGCGCTTGAGCTCGGCTGCCAGGGCGCTGCCGATCTGCTCCGGCTCGGATGGGAGGCGGAAGCTCGCGAGCGGGCGGACGTGGCTGAGATCGTGAACCACATTTTCGCCGCCGAGCCATTTGCGCAGGCCGTTGAGGAAGAAGTTGTCGGTGAAATCCAGGCTCCAGAGTGAACTGAACGGGACGCCGGCTTTGGTGAGGCAGGCATTCAGGTTCAGCATGCCGACCAGGCCGGGCCATTCGCCGCTCCAGTTGGCGACGGTGAGGATGGGCCCTTTGTGAGTCACCAGGCCAGTGAGGACTTGATGGCTGTACTCCCACACCGCTTCGCAGACGATGAGGGGCGCATCGGGCGGGAGGTTGCGGAAGACTTCGATCCCCTGCTTCTGGCTGCCGATGAAGCCGTGCTTCAGCACCGGGTCGTAGGCGTGGCCGCGCTTGATTTCACGGCCCTCGCGGCGTATGGCCGCCATGACCGCTTCCTCCACCTTCGCCTGGGCGGGCCAGCAATTCTGGTTGGCTGAAAGCCGCAGGTCCCCATTGGCAATCAAGTAGATCGGTTCGGGCATTCTTGTCTCCTCGGTAACCCATCATAGCGGGTCAGGTAACCATTCGCAGGGCGCGTGTCGTCTTTGCGTTTGGAGAATGAGTGATGCGACTCGCGATGTTGGCGGCGCTGTTGAGCGCGATGGCCTTGGTGGCCGAGCAGCCGGCGATCGAGGTTCCAGGGGGAACGAAGATCGCGCTGGCGACGACCAGCCCGGTGTGGGCGAAGACGGTCCAACTGGGCGACAGCGTCTATGCGGAGACGGCGTTTCCGGTGACACGGAACGATCAGATGGCGATTCCTCCGCGAACGTATGTGAGGGGAGAGATCGAGATCCTTACGCTGCCGCGCCTGCTGTCAGGACACGCGGAGATGCGTGTGCGGATCACACAGATGGTCTTCGCAGACGGGACCGCGGTGGCGCTGCCGGACGGCGCCGCGGTGGCTACGCTGAACGTGGCGGTGAGCTCACGAAGCGACATCCTTCTGGATAATGGCACGCAGTTCGAGATGGTTCTCGAGGGTTCGCTGAGGTTGGATCCGGAGAAGGTCGCGGCGGCGATGCGAATGACGAAACCCGTGAAGGCCGCGCCGTGGAAGTCGGCATCGCGGTGCCGTCCGATTCGCGGCACTCCGGGGTCGCCGGGCACTCTGATTCCGGGCACTCCGCCGACCGTCATCCCGGGCACTCCGGACATGGTGATACCGGGCGCAGGCGGCGCGCCACCGACGGTCATCCCGGGCACGCCGCCGACGACGATCCCCGGCACGGACGCTAGCGTTATCGGAGCAACGCCAGGGACGCCGTCGATCCCATGCCCGGCGCCGCCTTCGGTGGTGAGCCAGGCGGTGGCGCACAAGGAGTCGTTCACGCTGAGCGGTTCGGTGAGGGTTGGCGGGCAGGAACTGCAGCGCGGCACGTACGACGCCGCATGGGAAGGGCTGGGGCCGACGGTCGAGGTGCGGATCCTGCGGAAGGGGAAGACGGTGGCCACAGCGCAGGCGCAGGTGACGGCGCTGGGCCGGACGGCGCCGGATACCGAATACGTGCCGCGCACGAACGCGGACGGCTCGGTTACGCTGGACTCGATTCAGTTCGCGGGCCGGACCTTCGGCCTGCGTTTCAATCCGTAGGAGAGGCTTATGCGACTGCTCGCCATCACCGGACTCGCGCTCGGATGCCTTGTTCAGGCGCAGACGATCACGGTTCCGCAGGGGACGAAGATTCCGCTCAGACTGACGAGCCCGCTGAACAGCATGACGGCGCGGGCGGGCGACCCGGTTCGCGCGGAGACGGCGTTTCCCGTGGCCGTCGGCACGAAGGTGGCGATTCCGGCCGGGGCCTATGTTGAGGGCGCGATCGACAAGGTCACCAAGCGCGGCGCGCACGCGGGGTTCGAGCTGCGCTTCACGCGACTGATTTTCGGCAACGGTTACACGGTGCCGATTTCGGGCTCGAGCAGTTCGGCGCTCACCGCGGAGCTGGAGCTGCCGGATTCGACGGACGCGGTCGGCGGCGGGGCGGCCAGCCTGCAATCGTCGTGCCCGCTGCCGCCTTGCTTGCCGGCGGCGCCGACGCTGACGCAGCCTCCGGCGCCGGGATCGAAGACGGGGCTCTTTGTCGGGATCGCGGTCGCCAGCGCGGCCCTGGCGATCGTCTCGGCTGTCTTGTTCAGCCGGCGCGGGGGCGGGATGTATCTGGACGCAGGGTCGTCGCTCGAGATGGTGCTGGCGAGTCCGCTGCCGCTGGATGCGGCGAAGCTGCCGACGGGGCCATAATGCCATGGCTGTCGGCGTGACCGAAGCGAAGAAGCGGCTCACCCAACTGATTCGAGCGGTGGAACAGGGCGAATCCGTGGTCGTCACGCGCAATGGCAAGCCTCAAGGCGGCCAAGGGGAATCTCGCGTGGTGGCAGGCGGCGCTCTCCGATTTTGCGGCTACGGCGCTGCCCTTGCGGAGCGATCATGTCGCCGAGATTTGGAGTCTGCCGGCGAGCGGCTGCGGGTGGTGCCCTCCGCTCGTTTACGCGCGCGGCTCTGAAGAATCGCTACGCAACTAGCGCTCGCGGAGGAGACGCGGCAGGGGCTCGGCGCCGGCGCCGTTGGGGGCGGGTGGCGCGACGGCGTCCTCTTCGGGCACTTTGTCGCCCTCGCCCGGGGCCAGGAAGAGATTCGACTCCACGTCGTGCTGGCGCGTGTAGAGGTCCCAATAGCGGCCGTGCAGCGCGAGCAGGTCTTCGTGCTTGCCGCGCTCGACAATGCGGCCGGCCTCGACCACCAGGATCTGGTCCGCGCGGCGGATGGTGGACAGGCGGTGCGCGATGACGAAGGTGGTGCGGCCCTGCATCAGGTAGTAGAGGCCGCGCTGGATGGCGGCTTCGGATTCGGAATCGAGGCTGGAGGTGGCTTCATCGAGGATCAGGATACGGGGCGCGGCCAGGATGGCGCGGGCGATGGAGACGCGCTGGCGCTGGCCGCCGGAGAGCTTGACGCCGCGCTCGCCCACGATGGTGTCGTACTTGTTTTCGAAGCCTTCGGCGAACTCGTCGACGCGGGCGATGCGGCAGGCCTCGAGGATCTCCTCCTCGGTGGCGTCGGGGCGGGCGAAGGCGACGTTCTCGCGGATGGTTCCATCGAACAGAAAGGTGTCCTGAAGGACCACGCCGAGGCGCGTGCGGTAGGCGTCGAGGCGCACGGTGGCGAGGTCGGTGCCGTCGATGCGGATGGTTCCGGCATCCGGTTTGTAGAACGCCGCGACCAGGCCGATGATGGTGGACTTGCCCGAGCCGGATGATCCGACCAGGGCCGTCACC
>Ga0335078_10007052_pt1 | contig 16649 bp, 22 predicted proteins | sample Lox_Sample_32_FD_206711 | JGI IMG/M metagenome (GOLD analysis project Ga0335078, IMG submission 206711) | Soil microbial communities from Loxahatchee National Wildlife Refuge, Florida, United States - Lox_Sample_3.2 | ecosystem: Environmental > Terrestrial > Soil > Wetlands | place: USA... | reverse complement strand
CTTCGCACGCACATCTCCCGCAAGAGCCGCCGGGACTTTGCGAGCGAGAAGTTCGCGATCATCCAGCGCATCCTCCCGCGGCTCGCGGACAAGACGAGCCACCTCGTGGGAAAACCCGTGCCGGACCTCACGCCGGTCGTGACGCGGATCATGGACATCGTGAACATCGAGGTCGCCTTCACTTCCGAGAAGGACGCCGTCCGAGGGACGGTCGAGGTCACGAACTACACGCCCCGCCCTCGCGTCCTCGAGCTGTTCGTCGAGATCCCTCCGGACGTCCTTCCGTCGGCCGTGTTCGACCCGTCGCCGGACGGCACTGAAACCGAGCTCGGACGCGCCTGGTGGACCCTTCCGAAGCTCGTGCCGAACGGCCGCACGAAGCTCACGCTCACGTTCCCGCCGAAGACGGACGTCGAGGCGAACGACCTCGACTGGTACGTCGCCGGGATCGACGAGGCGCACATCCTCGGCGCGGACCCGCTCCCCGGGGACTGGGACGTCCGTCTCCCGAGGACGATCGTGGAGGCCGCGGAGGCCGCCGCGGCCGACGCGGCCGCGACCGGCTCGGGAACGGAGGAGGAGGTGGACTACGATGCCGCCGAAGCGAGCGCGCACATCCGCGAAGAAGAGTGAGGACGACGAGCCGACCGCGGTCCGGGCGGACGCGCTCGCGCCGACCGTCGGCCTCGCCGAAGCGATCTACGGCCAGCTGTCCCGAGGGGAGATCCCCCGGATGCGTCTTCCTCTTCGAACGAAGCAGAACATCCTGTTCCAGCCGCGCGAGGGAGTGTGGAAGCTCGGACGTGCGATGGGAACGCGGAGTGCCCGGAAGCTCGACGGCGCGCTGATGCTGCTGCGGACGTTCTACCTCGTCGACTTCATCAACGAGATGGCCCGCGACCACAAGACGTCGACCCTGCGGGAGCTGTACTACATCAGCGAGGCGTGGGAGGACGCGAAGTTCCACGGAGAGGACGAGTCGAACCTCCTCATCGAGGACCTCGAGGTGATGTGCGAGCGCCTGCGCGAGGACTTCCGCCTCCACCCCGAGGAGAACGGAGCGTCCGTCATCGGGGACCTCACGATCAAGGAGCGGAACCGTAAGGGGGTCGTGAAGAAGATCAACTGCCGGGACGACGTCGGGGACGGCGGCTACTCGCTTCCGTTCAACGTCGAGAAGGAGAAGATCGAGTTCGTCGGCACGAACGCGAAGTTCATCATCGCGATCGAGTGCGGCGGCATGGTCGACCGGCTCGCCGAGAACGGCTTCGACGAGCAGCACGATGCGGTCCTCGTCCACCTGAAGGGCCAGCCGGCCCGTTCCACCCGCCGGTTCCTGCGTCGCGCGTCGGAGGAGCTCAAGCTCCCCGTGGTCGTGTTCACGGACGGCGACCCCTGGTCGTTCCGTATCTTCGCCTCGGTCGCCTACGGCGCGATCAAGACCGCGCATCTTTCGAGCTATCTCACGACGCCGTCCGCCGAGTTCCTCGGCGTCACCGCCTCCGATATCGAGAACTACGACCTCCCCTCCGACAAGCTCTCGGAGCAGGACGTCCGCGCCCTCCAGGCCGAGCTCACCGACCCGCGGTTCGCCACGGCCGAGTGGCGCGCCGAGATCGAGCTGATGCTCAAGAACGGCAAGAAGGCGGAGCAGCAGTCGCTCGCCAAGTACGGCCTCAACTACGTCACCGAGCACTACCTGCCGGAGAAGCTGACCGAGATGGGTGTCATCTGACCCATCCCGCCGCGCGTTCCTCTCGGACGATAGGTTTTAGAGACCGTTTTCGGGTCACCGGCGCATGGCGTACAGCTCGGGGCAGAAGTATCTCGCCGAGTTCGTCGGAACGATGGGACTGCTCCTCGCGGTCGGTGGTGCCGCGGTGTTCAGCCTCACCGAAGTGACGGACCCGCTGAGTCGAGTCATCCTCGTGAGCTTGTCCGTGGGAGTCGGCCTCATCGGCCTCATCTACGCGTTCGGCGACATCTCGGGGGGCCACTTCAACCCGGCCGTGACGATCGGAGCGTGGGTGGCGGGCCGGATGCCCGCACGGGACGTCGTTCCGTACATCCTCGCCCAGGTCGCGGGGGGCGTGCTCGGCATGGGGATCGTCGCGGGGATCGCGTACGGGAACTCCACCTTCTTCTCGATCGCCCAAAAGGCGGCGCTGGGTTCCCAGTCCTACTCCGGCGGGTCGGCCCCGGGAACCTTCAGCCTGGCCGCAGTGTTCCTCATCGAGGTCGCCTTCACGTTCCTCCTCGTAATGGTGATCCTCTTCTCGACCCGGGGAGAGGGGTCGGCGAAGAACCTCGCCCCGATCGGCATCGGGCTCACGCTCCTGATGGCGAACCTCGTAGCCATCCCGATCGACGGTGCGTCGATCAACCCCGCACGCAGCTTCGCCCCGGCGGTCCTCTCGTCCATGTGGTCGAGCGGGAACTGGGCGATCGGCCAGGACTGGATCTTCTGGGTCGCCCCGATCGTCGGCGGATTGTTCGCGGCAGTGCTCGACCGGGCGCTCCGCGCCAAGTCGTCGTAGGGCGAAGGGTGGCCGGTCGTCCGGTCAGGGCCCAACGAGCCGCGCGAGCGCCGCCGGATCGAGGAGCTCCTTTTCGAGCTCCTCCGGGGCGTAGACGAGGAGGTCGTTCGGGCCGGTGACCCGACGCCACTCGATCCCCTGCTCGTGGAACTCGGAGGGGTCCGCGCCCACCTCGGTGATCGCCTCGACCAGGCGGATCGGGACGGTCTTGCCGTCCCGGGAGAGCAGGAGCACGTCGTTCGGTTCGTCGTAGACCACCCACTCCCGGGGAACGACGAGTCGAAGGTGTAGGAGGCGGGGCCGGAACTGGCTCTCGCTCTCCGTCTCGGTCCGGGAGAACACGGCGAACTCGCGATCACCCTGCTCCACGAGCCGGTCGAAGGCGAACGACCGCTGCCGGAACTCGAGGACGTTCACCTCGAGGTCGCTCTGGTCGAGCACGGGCCCACGACGGCCCTGGGCCAGATAACGGGATGGGAAGGGGCAGAACTCGCGGCGCACCCCTGTTCGTCGCCCGGCGTCCCTCGAAAACAGGGTGCCCGGGTCCCCTCAGGACCGCCGGCGGGAGCGGCGGGGCGTTGGCAACGCTAATAAACGGTCACCCGTACCGCCGCGCGTTCGGACTGAGAGGGAATGAAACGCTCCTCACGCGTCTGGAAGAAACGCGGCCACATGCGATGGAAGTGGCGCAAGAAGCGGATGCGCCGTCGCATGAGGGCCCAGAAGATGCGAAAGCAGTAAGGACCCGGCGTCCCGCCGGTTCTCAACCTCTTCTTCCGCCTACCAAGTGGCGCGTTCAAGCTGCCGGGCTTTCTTCGTGGATTTCTTCCACTCGCGGTAGTGGTCTCGGCAGAGCGGCGCCCGCCGACCCTTCTCGGGCAGGTCGGAGAACACCTTCCTTGCCTCGGTGAGGGAGAGGTGACGGACCGCGGGGGCGCCGCACCCCGGGACCAGGCACGGCTCTGCTTCCTCGCCGGAAGACGCTTGCCCCTCGTCGTCGGTCGGCGTCATCGGCGCGCTTTCCGGGCCGCTTCGGCGATCATCGCGGGAATCTCGTAAGGGAACCGTGCCACACGTGCACCGGCCGCCTCGAGCGCCGTCACCTTCGTCTGGGCCGTTCCCTTTCCTCGGGTGATGATCGCCCCGGCGTGGCCCATCCGCTTTCCGGGCGGAGCGCTCCGACCTGCGATGTATGCAACGACCGGCTTCGTGAAGTGGTGACGAATGTACTCCGCGGCGTCCTCCTCCGCCGTGCCGCCGATCTCGCCAACCATCACGAGGGCATCGGTGTCGGGGTCGGACTCGAAGAGCGGCAGCGCGTCGACGAACGTGGTACCGACGACCGGGTCGCCTCCGAGGCCGATGCAGGTCGACTGGCCGAGCCCGGTCTCCTTGATCCCGTTGACGATCTCGTAGGTAAGGGTCCCGCTCCGGGAGATCACCCCGATCCGTCCCGGCTGGAAGACGACGTTCGGGATGATCCCGATCTTCGACTTTCCGGGGGCACCAATACCGGGACAGTTCGGCCCGATGATGCGCGTGCCTTTCGACTTCGCGTAGTGGTACATGACCAGCATGTCGTGGAACGGCACGTGCTCGGTCACGACCACGCAGAGACGGACGCCCGCATCGACCGCCTCGAGGACTGCATCGCGGGCGAAAGGGGCGGGGACGAAGATGCATGAAGTGTTCGCCTGGGTGCTCTCGACCGCGTCCTTGACGGTGTCGAAGACGGGAACGCCCTCGACCTCGGAGCCGGCCTTCCCCGGGGTCACCCCGGCGGAGATCGTCGTTCCGAACGCCTTCATCTGCACCGTGTGGACGGTGCCTTGATGGCCCGTGATCCCCTGGACGACGACGCGGGTGTCCCGGTCGATGAGGACGCTCATGCGCGCCCCCGGGCCGCGTCCACGGCCGCCTTGGCGGATTCGCGAAGGTCGGAGAGCGCCGTGACCCCCGCCGAGCGGAGGATCTCCACTCCCTCCGCCTCGTTGTTGCCTCGGATCCGAGCCACGAGCGGGAACCGCTCGTTGGCCGGTACCTGGTGCATCGCCTCGACCAAGCCCTTCGCCACGGTGTCGCAGCGGGTGATCCCGCCGAAGATGTTCAGGAAGACCGCGGTCGGTTTCGCTCGGGCCATGAGGAGGAACGCCTCGGTGACCTTCTTCGGGTCATCCGTGCCGCCCAGGTCGAGGAAGACCCCCGGCTCGCCGCCGAGCTCCTTGAGGACGTCCAGGGTCGCCATCGTGAGGCCGGCGCCGTTCGCGATCACCCCGATGTTGCCGTCGAGCTGGACGAACGCGATCTCCTTCTCTCGCGCGATCTCCTCGAGTTCGGTCCGGTCGTCCCGGACCTCGGCGTACTCGGGATGGCGGAACGCGGCATCGTCCTCGATGATCACCTTCGCGTCGAGCGCGACCAGCCCATCCCCCACGACGGCGAGGGGGTTGATCTCCACGAGCTCGGCGTCCTCTTGCTGGAACACCTTCCAGATCGAGTCGAGCACGCGTTCGAGCGAGCGCGCCGGCGCGCCCGTGAGGCCAAGGGCCTTCGCGGCCCGGCGCTTCTCGTACCCCGTCAGTCCGGGAAACGGGTCGACGGTCTGACGGTCGATGTCGCTGTCCGCGACCGACTCGATCTCGACTCCCCCGCGGGCGCTCGCCATCAGGAGCGGCAAACGCTGAGACCGGTCGAGCGCCATCGCGACGTAGAGCTCTCGGCCGATCGGGAGCTTCTCTTCGAGAAGGACCTCCCGGACCTTCTCACCCTTGAACTCGAGGGCGAGGATCGCGCTCGCGGCCTCCCGAGCCTCTTCGGGCGTGTTCGCGAACCGCACCGCTCCTCCCTTGCCGCGTCCCCCCGCGAGGACCTGGGCCTTGACGACGCACGGGAGAGGGACCTTGCCACCGCGCACGAACGCCTCGGCCTCCGCCGGGGTCCGGGCCACCTCACCGCGCGGCAGTGGGACCCCGTACTTTCGGAAAACGACCTTCCCTTGCCATTCGGCAAGCTTGACCATGGTGATCCTCGGCGCGCCCATGGGGACGGTCTATTAAGGGCGGCGGTGGGCGCGGGCGTCCGACGCCTGCACCTAGCGCTCAGTGTCGCCGGGGCCCGCGCCGCGGGCGGTGTTGAATCCGATGCACCGGCCCTCCGGGCTCTGACAGCGACGTCGACAGGTTCGAAAGCTCTCGACCGACGTCGTCAAGGAGCTTCGCCGCGAACTCGCTCTTCGGCCCCCGGATCCAGTGGCGTCCTCCCGAAGGGGGCAGAACCAGCGCGTTCGTCTCCGGCGCACCCATCGTCGTGACGTCGTTCGCGACCACCCAGTCGGCCCCCGACTCTTGCGCCAGGCGCCGCCCCAGTTCCTCCAGTTGTGCCGGAGTGCGCCCGGGCTCAAGCTTGAAGGCGATCAACCGAGCGGGGTGCGGGGCCAAGCGCCGCAGTTCCGGAAGGACCTTGGGAGCCCGCCGGAGCGTCAGGGTGAGGTTCTCGTGCTCCCGAGAAGCGATCTTACCGGCCCGCCGGTCGAGAGTGTAATCCGAGAGCGCGGCCGGCACTAGGACCGCCGCCGCACGGGCGAGGTCCGCTCGGCGGTTCCGGGCGAGCGTGAGAAGGTCATCGACGCTGCGCCAGCGGCTCGTCGGGATCCAAGGCGGGAACGGCACCTGGAGCGCTCCGGCCCAGAGCTCGACCTCGGCGCCTCGGTAGAACGCTTGGTTCGCCAGGGCGACCGCGGTCGTGCCCGAGCTGTCGTTGGTGACCGAGCGGACCTCGTCGATCGCCTCCCGTGCCGCGCCGCCGATGACGATTACCCGGCGGCCGGCCCATGGCTCGGAACCCAGCCGATGAAGTACCGCCGCCGCCACCTCCTCGGGGGTAGCGATCTTCTCCTCCCCCTCGGAGGACGCGCCATGGATGATCCCGACGCCCCAACTTCGGAGCTTTTCGATGTTCTCCTTGACCGCCGGGTTCACGCCCATGTGGCTGTGCATCGCCGGTGCGATCAACATCGGGACCCCACCGCCCAGAGCGACCGAGGCGCACGAGGTGACGGGAGTGTCGTCGATCCCGTGGGCGACCTTCGAGATCGTGTTCGCGGTCGCCGGAGCGATGAGATAGAGGTCCGCTCGCTCCGGACCGGGCCCGAGGAGCGTAACGTGCTCGACGTTCCCGGTGAGCTGGGTGATCGGAGCGTGGCCGGTCGCGAACTCGAGGGTCTCGGGAGTGACGAGTCGCATCGCCTCGGGACTCATCACCGCTCGAACGTCGGCGCCGTGGCGGATCAGCTCCCGAATCACCCTCGGAAGCTCGACCGCCGCGATCGAGCCGGAGACTCCGATGACGATGCGGCGACCGGCGAGGAGCTGGCTGGTGCGACCGCGGATGAAGTGACTCGGGTGCATGGTGATCTCGGGGTCCGACGCGCTCGGGTGAGAGTCGCGCCGCAGTATTAGGGCGACCGTCCGCTCGGCATCTTAAAGAGGTCGTCGGGCTCGGCCGCGCGATGCCGTCGGATGACCCCCGGTCCGCTGCAACGGACGAGCCGAGAGCTCCGAGGGGACCGATCCTCCCGCTGCCGATGGTCTCCGCGACCAGTCAGTTCGCCGAGGTTTCGCGTCCCGCGCGAGGTCCGAGGGAAGCGGTGGCCCCCCGAACCGTCGAGAAGGGAGTGGTCGTGTTCGACCTTGACGGAACGCTGCTGGACGACCTCTCCCTGATCAGCGCGGTCGCCGCCGAGGTGATGGAGAAGGCGTTCGGAACCCCGGCGGAAGAGGCGCGGGTCCACTATCTGGCCACAACGGGGATGCCCTTTGAGGCCCAGCTCGCCCAGCTATACCCCGATGCGCCCCTGGCGCTTCGCCGGAGCACCGCTGCGACGTTCCATCAACGCAAGGTGACGGAGGCGTACGCGCGCGCCCACCCGTTCCCCGAGGTCCCGAAGCTGCTCAAGAGCCTCCATCGGGAGCAATGGACCCTCGCTGTGGCGACCGGCTCGGAAGCCGAGATGGCAGAGCTCCTCCTCGAGCGGGAGGGCCTGCGGTACTGGTTCGAGGAGGTCCTGGGATCGGGAGATGGCACGAAGCGCGAGCATCTGGCCGAGTACCGGAGGAGATACCCCGGTGTACCGATGTTCCTCGTCGGCGACTCGCGTTTCGACATGGAGGCCGCGGGAAGCGTTCCGGGCATCGTCCCGGTCGCCCGGGCGTCCCGGTTCCCGGGGTGGACACTCACACCGGGCGACCTGGCGAAGTGGGGGGCCGCATGGGCCGACTACAGTCTCACCGACCTGCCGACCGAACTCGCCCGGCTGATGGCCGCGCGAAGACCGAAACGTAGCCGGCCGGCCACGTCGCGTGCTCGACGCGCTAGAAAGTAGGGCCGGGACCGAGAGTCTCACGATGCGGGGGGTGTCCCCGCGTCGCTTTGAACCCGGGTCGAGGGATCCACAGTCCCCCAGGATAGGCCAAACTACCCCATCCCGGCCACGACCGTTGGACGACGTGGCCGTAAGAAAAGGTTTCCCCGCTCTCTACGGGCTAGCGGGGACCTGACTTCTCCGCCGGATCCTTCTCCACACGCGCCAAGAACTCGAGTCGGTCGCGGTGCTCATCCCGGGCGACGTAGACGAAGAATCCTCCCAGCCCCATCGCCATCGCGCTCGCGAGCCAAGCATCGCTGTACTCTGCCCCCGCACCGGCCCAGAAGAGCCCGCCCGCGAGCGCGACACCGAGCCCGACGGTCAGCGCCCCGCCGATCAGGAACGTCGTCTCCCGCAGCATGTCGTCGTCTTCAACCCTGACGCGAACGGCTCATCATCGGTAGGCCCAGACGACCGCTTGGCCGAAGAAGCGCCACGGCACTCCCACGTGCGCGAAACCCGCTTGCTCGAGCGCCTGGACCTCGGAGGCCACGGTCGAAGGATGGTCGAACCGCTCATGGTCGTGCCAGACGGCCTGCGGGGCATACCAGCCCGCACCTCGGGCTCGACGACCTGCCGACATCGAAGAAGCGATCTGGGCCCACCGGGTGTCGAACGCCGGGTCCTCGGCGAGATGGTCGTCGGCGTCCCCGAAGTAACCTCCCGAGGGGAGGCATCGCCGGACCCGCCGGAAAAGACGCCACTTCGCACGGTCCGGCAAGTGGTGGATCGCGAGGGCCGACAGCACGACATCGTAGGGCCCTTCCGCGAACTCTCCGATGTCGCCCGCCACGAGCTCGACCCGGTCCTGGAACGGACGGAGCTTCACGCGAGCCCGCGAGATCATCCGAGGAGAGATGTCGATCCCCGTCAACCGGGCGTGGGGGAACTCGCTGAGCACCATCGAGCTCAGCGTCCCGGTGCCGACACCCAGCTCGAGGACGCGGAACGACCGCGTCGGCACGTACGGGATCCCTCCGAGCAGCGTCCGGTGGAGGTCGATGTAACCGGGCATGGATGCCCGAGCGGTGCGGTCGTACCCGGAGGCCTCCCGGTCGAACTCGTGACGGGGAGTCTTGGGCGGGGGTCGAGGAGCCATCCAACGGGGGATTCGCACCGGGGCTTAGAGGTTCGGGCGAGCCGGCGCAACCGTAAAGGGCCCGTCCGGCCCAGCCTTAAGAGGCGGATCGGTGACGGACAAAGGAACCCGGGGGATCGCCTTTCTCTTCGCCCTACTGGCAGCGCTCCTCTTCGTGGTCGCCGGGGTCGTCGATTTCGTCGGTGCCTTCCTCTTTCTTGCCTTCGGCTCCGGAGGCCACGCCTTCGGTGCCTGGTATCATTCCGTCATCTTCGTGGTGGTCGGGGTCCTCGTCGGCGCCTTCGCCATCTTTGGGCATTCCGGCGACCGCGAACGGACCCTCGCCGCCGGAGTGATCCTCGTCGTGCTCGCGGTGGTAGGTTGGCTCGCCCTAGGGTTCGGGGGCGATCTATTGGGCGTGCTCGGAGCCTTGTTCTCCCTGATCGCCGGTATCCTCTTCCTCGTGGCGAGCCAGTGAGGCCCCGAACGGGCCATCGCACGACGGCGCTCGGTTAAATCCCCGGGAGGGGCTGGGGAGACCGATGGCGACCGCCCCGTTCTCGAGCGTGGACCGCTCGACCTTCCGATGGCTCCGCACCCAGGAGCACCCGACCGCGTTCTCGTTGCTCTCGGGGGATACCCCCGTCGCGCTCCTGGAATGGGTCGAGAAGGGCGGCTCTCTCGCGAGATTGCGCAGCTCCTCCGGCGAGTGGACGCTCAAGCGGGGGGGCTTTCTGAACCCGCACATCACCGTCCGGTCAGGAGAGTCGACCGTCGCCCGCCTTTCCGTCCACCTGAACCACCATCAGCTCGACATCTCGGGCGGGCTCTCCTATCGATTCCACCGGGCCGGCGTGCTGGTGCCCGCCTGGCAGGTGTCGACGATGACCGGCAAGGAACTGCTTCACGTGGAGCCGGCCCGGGAAGGGAGGCATCTCAGCGCCGGAGCCGTGGTCGTCGCCCCGGACGCGGCGGACCTCCCCGACCTCCTGCTCCTCATCGCGATCTCGTGGTACTTCATCGTCCTCGCGTGGTTCGAGGACGAAACGGTGGAGACGCTCGCCCCGTTCGAGGGGCCGGACGCGCCCGCTCGACTCGCGAGGGAATAGCGGCTCAGGAGCTGCTCGGACGCGGGATCGCCTGCGTCTTGAGGCTCGCGAAACACGCCGAGCAGAGGTTGTGCATCTTCGGCCATCCCTCGGTCGGCACGTCCGTGATCCGAGTGATGCTCTTCTGACAAGCGTCGCACACCATCGTACCGTCGCGGATCATCGTGCGCTTCTCCTCGACTCCCTTTCGGCGACCCGAGCCAGCCGGTGGGGGTACAAAACGGGTTCTCAGGACTTTGCCGGAACCGGGAACCCGAGCGAGGTGAGCAGCCGGGGTATCATCACTTCGTAGCGGGGACCGCCGTCGGAGTGGATGCCGTCGAACTCCTCGAGATCGACATGAGCTCCGGCCCGGCGGGCCTCGGTTGCGAAGATGCGGGCCCCAACGTCGAGGGAGTACTCGTCCCTCGTGCCGCCGTCCACGTAGAGGTAGGCCAACTTGCGCACATTGGTCCTGTATCGCTCCTCGGCGATCATCCGGACGGGGTCCTGCGCGAGCCACTTGGTCCAGACCTCCGGACGCAGCGCGCCGGTCTCCAGGTCGAACGGCAGGTCGAACCGCCCGGGCTCCGCATCGATCGGCGAGTAGCAGGAGGAGTAGCCCATCACCTCGAGCGTCTGGACCTGTGGCTGTTGCGGTCCGAAACCGCTCACCGGCTCGTGCAGCACCTTCTCGAGGAGCTTCTCCGGACCTCCGGACTTTCGGATCTCTCGGAAAGCGATCGGGAAGTCCGGAGTGTAGCAGTACTCGAAGTAGGCATCTCCCGCGTTCGACCCCGCCGCGCGGAATAGATCCGGGTGTCGGAGAGCGAGCACGAGCGACCCGTATCCACCGCTCGACGTCCCCATCACCGCCACCGGACCGGTGTGGTAGCGCTCTTGGACGAACGGAACGACCTCCTGGACCACGTAGTCCTCGTACCGACCGGTCGCGGACGAGTTCACGTACTGGCTCCCACCGAGGGTCGTGAGGCAATCCGGACCCACCATCACGGCCTCCGCGGCAAGCTTCCGGCGGATCAACCGGTCGAGACGGCCGAGGATCGTATCCGTGAGATACCGGGCCCGCTGGTAGTGCATCCACCCGGCGCCGGTATAGCCGGTCAACAGCACGATGAGAGGGAGGCCCTCGGTACGACCGGACGGGGGGATATACACCGGGAGCTCCCGCTCGACCGGGTCGCCCCAGGGGTTCCCTACGAGGACATGGCTGTGATGGAGATGGTTCTCGACGGTGCCGCGGAGCGGCTCCGGAAACACTCGGTCGCTCTTCGTCTCGATCGGGACACGCCAGGACATGGGGAACCTCGGTGACGTCAGGACGCGGCGGATTCAATACACCAGTGGTCGTCCAGGGAGTAGCCGACAGGGTACGCTTCTGTGCCGGATGTCCGACGATTGCCTTCCAGCGTGGTCCGAGAGTTCGACCGCATGCGGGCGGACCGCCAGCGCGGCGCCCTCGCCCTATCGGTGGCCGCCCTCGGGACGCTCGGTTCGCTGCTGGACGGCTGGTCCTGTGCTCCCGAGCGCGCGAGCCGAAGCGCTGCCCTTGAGGTCGCACGGATTCTCGCGCGGACCCAACCCGCAATGGGTCCGTTCCTTCGTTGGTCGGCCGATTGGAGACGGTTCGCAGGGGTCGAACCGGCTCCCGCCCGAATCCGAGATGCCAGAGCTTGGCTGCACCGCGAGAGCCACCGGCTGAGGAACGAGACGACCCGGCTCGCTCGGACCGCGCGGCAACGCTTCCCCGAGCGAGCCCATCACGTGGTGACCTTGAGCCGCAGCGACTCGGTCCTTCGCGCCCTCACTAGCGTGCCTCGCGCGCGCCGACCTCTCTGGATCTCGGTCCTCGAGAGCCGACCCGGTGGCGAGGGGCGAAGATTCGTGCGGGACCTGCGGGCGGCAGGATTGGATGCCCGCGTGGTGCCGGACCGCGCGGGCCCGGAGGTCGTTCGGTCCGCGGACCTGTTGCTGATCGGGGCGGACACCGTTCTCCCCGACGGCGCGGTCGTGCACAAGGTCGGCACCCGACCGCTGGCGCTCGCCGCAAGTCGCGCCCGTGTCCCGCTCGTCGTGGTGGCGGGTACCTCGAAATTTACTGAGGACCCGCGGCGGCGACCCCGCCTTTCACCCCTCTTCGACCTCACACCCGGTCGCCTCGTGACAGAGTACTGGACCGACACGGGAAGTCGACGCGGACGAGGTGGGTGGCCCTCTCGACGGCGACGTCTGAGGTCGCTTAGAGCGCGCGTTCCCGTTCGCCCCGGGAGCGGCCCCCGGGCGCGATGAACCATGACGATCGAGACCCTTCCACGTGAAGCGTTTCGCAAGGACCAGCTCCTCCGCGAAGGAACTTGGGTGGTGGGGTTCCTGGCCGATTGGTGCCCGTTCTGTCGGAGGTTCCGTCCCGAGCTCGAAGCTCTGGACGGGAGCACCGAGTTCCAGGTCGGGGTCGGTGACCTCACGTCGCAGGAGAGCCCTCTCTGGGAGGACCTCGGAATCGAGGTCGTCCCCGCGGTCTACGTGTTCCGCAACGGTAGACCGGTCTTCCGGGCGGAGAGCGACCTTGGGATCGGGCTCCCTCCCGGCACGGTCGAGCGGGCACGATCGGCCGCGCGGTCGACCCTTCCGTGAAACGAACCTCGAACCTCGGTCGGAACCTCTCGGCACGATAGGCTAGGTTCTTACGGGGGACCGGATTCGGGCCGACCGTGACGGCGAGCGCCCCCCACCATCCCGAGGCGAAACCGGTCGCCTTGATCACGGGCGGCGGCACCGGGCTCGGGCGGGCGATCGGCGTCGCGCTGGCCGATGACGGGTTCAATCTCGTCATCGCTAGCCGGTCCGCCGAACATCTCGCCTCCGGCGCCGGAGAGCTCCGTGGGCACGGGGCACGCGTCGTGGAGGTCCCGACGGATGTCCGCCTTCCCGAGCAGGTCGACCACCTCATGGAGGTCGTCCGTTCCGAGTTCGGGCGTCTCGATGTGCTGATCAACAATGCCGCCGGGAACTTCGTCGCGCCGGCCGAGAAGATCACTACCAACGGCTGGAAGGCCGTCGTCGGGATCGTCCTCGACGGGACGTTCTATTGTTCGAAGGCTGCGCTCCCTCTACTTCGTCGCTCCCCAACGCCGGCGATCGTGAACATCGTCGCCTCCTATGCCTGGATGGCCGGGCCGGGCACCGCCCACTCGGCCTCGGCCAAGGCGGGCGTCCTCGCGCTGACTCGAACGCTCGCGGTCGAGTGGGCCCGCTACGGGATCCGGGTCAACGCGGTGGCCCCCGGCCCGGTTCACACCGAAGGCACGGACGACCGACTGTGGATCTCCGAAGCCGTCGAGAAGGCCGTGACCGACGCGGTCCCGCTCGGACGATTTGGAACGCCCCAGGAGATCGCTGAGGCGGTCCGATTCCTCGCCGGACCGGGCGCGAGCTACATCACCGGACAGGTGCTCGCGGTCGACGGTGGCCAATGGCTGGGGAAGGGCGTGATGGACCTCCTCGACCCGTTCTTCGAGAGCGGCGAACATCCTCCACGGTGAGCTCCCCGGGGAAGACAGGCGCCCTAGGTCGGTGGGAGCCCCTGCCGCCGCCTCGGCCGTCGCGGGCTAGGTGACGGGCACGTTCCGCTCGACCAGAAACCCGTAGATGAACGCGACAAAGAGGTCCGGGTCGCTTACGTGCGGGACATGGCCCGCGCCGGCGATCTCCCGGACCGTAGCGTTCCGTAGATGGGTCGACATCCGCTCCACGATGCGGCGGAGGAACGGCGGGCTCCGCTCCCCGGACGTGAGGAGAACCGGAATGAGCAGGTCGGCGAGGATTTCGGGCGAGGGACGCGAGGCCTCCGGGTCACCCATCTCCTCCTCCCAGCGCCCGAGATGGGCCGAGAGCGTCCGACGAACCTCAGAGCTCAGGCGGGACCACGGGTCGTCCTCGGTGGTGAGGGACTCGACGATCGACCGGACCGCTGCCTCCCGAGCGCCGTCGCGGGCGAGCCGCCGGATATCCTCGAGCGACGCCCAGAGCCGCTCGGCCTCGGGCACGGTGGCGGGGTCCTCTTCGAGAAGTCCGATGAACGGAGGCTCGTGCAGCGCGAGGCTCCTGACCATCTCGGGCCGGTCGGTCGCCAGCCGAAGCGCGACCGCGCCGCCGTAGGAGTGCGCGACCAGGTGCACCGGAAAGAGGTCGATCGTCTCGAGGAGCCCGGCGAGGTCCTGCGCGTCGTCGCGCACCGCGTGCGCTCTCGGGGGGCCGACGCTTTCCCCGTGTCCTCGCCGGTCGTACGTGAGCGTGAGCAACGCCTGCTCGAGACCGGGGCGGACCGCGTTCCAAGTCTGTCCGTCCACCAGCGACCCGTGGATGAGGACCGTCGGGTCTCCCTGCCCGGACACGTCGTAGTGGAGAGTGGCGTTCGGAAGCGTAACGGTCGGCATCGGAGTCGTCGCGACCACGGCCGCGCCGGGGATTGTACGACACCGTCGGAGCCCTAACCGAGGTCATAGCTTCGGCGGTCGTGAATCGGTCGGAACCCCTCCCAACGGTTTTGTAGGGGTCGCATGGTCCCCTCGAAGAGGGACACCATGGCGTCGTACGTCTTTCTGGTGAATTGGACCGTCGAGGGAATCAAAGCGGTGAAGAAGTCTCCGGAACGGGGAGAGGCGTTCCGCAAATCGGTCGAGCAGGCCGGTGGAAAAGTCGTTTCGTTCCTTCACACCATGGGGGTCTACGACCTCGTCTCCGTCGTCGAGCTGCCGTCGGACGAGGTCGCGAACCAGCTGGCCCTACGCGTCGGCATGCAGGGATTCGTGCGGACGACCACCCTGAAGGGATGGTCCGCCGCCGAGTTCGCCGACCTCGCTCGAAAGCTCTGACGAGGTGCGAGCACCGGCTCCGAGGGCCGAGCCGCCGCGACCGACGATGAGCCATCTCTTTCAGCGCCCCCTCTGCGACATGGGGCGGGCATACGACTTCGCGTTCCGCCCCGTCGTGGGCGATGCCGCCTCCGAGGACGGCGGACCGTGCGACGACCGGCCCCATAGGATCGAGCTGTTCTCGGCCCGGTCGAGCCGGGACGCGCCGGACGCGGTGTGGCAGGCGTTCTCCGTCTGCCCCGAACACGAGTCGCAGCTCCGGCGGTACGACGACCAACTGTCTCGTAGCGGAGTCCCGTCGCGTTTCCGCTCCACGAGCGCCGATCCCGGGGCCACCGGTCGCGGACGATAAACGCCCTGCGAGCATCGCGCGACCATGCCGTTCCCGGCCCACGCCACGATAACCTCCCGCGTCCGACTGAACCAGGGACCTGAGATCCCGTGGTTGGGGCTCGGGGTCTTCCAGACCGAGCCGGGACCGACCACGCGCAACGCGGTGACCTACGCGCTCGAGGAAGGATATCGAGCGATCGACACGGCGGCCATGTACGGCAACGAAGCGGACGTCGGCGAGGCGATCCGGTCGAGCGGTATCCCCCGCGACGAGGTCTTCGTGACGACCAAGCTCTGGCACACCGACCACGGTTACGAGTCCGCCCTCAGGGCCGGCCGAGCGAGCGCGCAGCGGCTCGGCCTCGGAGCGATCGACCTCTACCTGATCCATTGGCCGCGGGCGAAGTCGCCCCAGGACCGTCTCGATTCCTGGAGAGCGCTCACGGAGCTGCACCGTGAAGGACTCTTTCGCGCGGTCGGGGTCAGCAACTACACCGTCCGGCACCTCGAAGAACTGCTGGGCCACAGCGACCTCGTCCCGGCCGTGAACCAGGTCGAGTTCCACCCGTTCGTCTACGACCCGGAACTGCTCGGCTACTGTGAGGCGCACGGGATCCGGCTCGAAGCGTGGTCCCCGCTCACCCGAGCGCGCCGGCTGGACGACCCGACGATCCTCACCATCGCCACGGTCCACCACCGGACGCCGGCCCAGGTGCTCATCCGCTGGGGACTCGAACACGGGATCCTCGAGATCCCGAAGTCGATCCACCGGGAGCGGATCCGCGAGAACGCCCAGGTGTTCGACTTCTCGCTCAGGGCGACCGAGGTGGCGGCCCTCGATGCGCTTCGCGGGGGCCCCCGGGTCGGAATGTGGAACCCCGCGGATATCCCCTGACGGAGGGCCGCGTCGCAAGCTAACACGACCGCCGGAGGGAGGGGCGGCCCTCCTCCACGGAACGACTTAATATATGCCGGCTCGGTGGGAAGCCGGGTAGTCCATGGTCAGTGTGGAAGTTGCCCACGAGAAGTGCACCGGTTGCAGCCATTGCCGGGATGTCTGTCCTGTGACCGTTTTCGAGATGCAGCCGCGGGAGAACTGGCCGAACGTCGTGGACGACCCGGCGGTCGCCGCGAAGTTCCAGTTCCGCGCGGAGAAGTCGGCCGTGATCCACGGCCCCGACTGCATCATGTGCGAGGCGTGCCTCTTCGAGTGCGAAGGGGAGTGCATCACGATCGTCGACGACGAGGGCACGACCCACCAGTCGACCTACAAGTAGGGTCGCGTTCCCGCGACGT
>Ga0335078_10007050_pt1 | contig 16654 bp, 9 predicted proteins | sample Lox_Sample_32_FD_206711 | JGI IMG/M metagenome (GOLD analysis project Ga0335078, IMG submission 206711) | Soil microbial communities from Loxahatchee National Wildlife Refuge, Florida, United States - Lox_Sample_3.2 | ecosystem: Environmental > Terrestrial > Soil > Wetlands | place: USA: Florida... | reverse complement strand
GGCAAATACTTTCCGTATCCGGGGTGCAGGATCGAAGGTCTGACGTTTCGCTTGAAGGGCAGTGCTCTGAACGCACCTCCGCTTATGACCATCCAGAAATTCGTTGTCCGTGGCAGCTATTGGGATCTGCTTGTTCACCCGCATTACGTGTCCCGAATCGCGCTTCAGGGACTGCACGTTCAGGTTCCGCTGCCCAGCGATTTGGGGAACTTCCCGTCGAGCGAAACGCCGTCGCGCATCACGGTCGGGGAAGTTGTCGGGAATGGAGCTGTCCTGGACGTGGCCCGTCACGATAATCGTCCACCCTTGAAATTCGATTTCCATGAACTGAAGCTCTCGTCGGTCAGCGAGAAAGGCGGAATGTCCTACGCAATCGCGATGCGCAATCCTGAGCCGCCCGGGGAAGTACGGGCTAGCGGTCACCTCGGACCATTTGTGCACGACAACTTCGGGCAGACGCTTGCAAACGGGAAATACGAATTGAATCGTGCCGATCTCAGCGTGTTTCGTGGGATTTCAGGAGCGCTGTCGTCGCAGGGCACGTTTTCCGGCCTTCTGGGGAGCCTCGATGTTGAGGGCGACACGAACATCCCAGATTTCGAAGTGGTTCGGAGCGAGCACAAAGGCGACCTATCGACACATTTTCTAGCGCACGTCGACGCGACGAACGGCGACGTGATCCTCAACAGAGTCGACGCGATCTATGGCGAAACAAGAATCACAGCAAGCGGCACGGTCGCCCACAAGGAACGAATGCGCGGCAAATTTACATCGCTCGATTTTGACGTGCGTGGCGGACGCATCGAAAACGTGCTCGTCATCTTCGTGCAAGGCCACGAGCATCCATCTCCTATGACGGGAACAACCACGCTGCACGCACATGCGACCGTTTCTCCGGAAGGGAAGCCGTTTCTGAAGGAACTCAGCCTCGACGGTGAGTTCGACGTTCGTCACGGATATTTCAAGCCGAAGACGCAAGCCAGCGTGGACACGCTGAGCGAGAGATCTCGCGGCGAAAAGAATTCGGCGCAGAATGATGATCACGCGCTGAATGCAACGCTGAGCGCAAAGTCCGTTCGGGAAAAAGGGGCCGAGAGGGCAGATCCTCCGAATGCGGTGCCGTCAGAATTGCAAAGTCATGTTGCGCTCCGGGGCGGCGTGGCCACGTTTGACGAGCTTTCGTTCACAGTTCCCGGCGCGAAGGCCCGTATGCACGGCACCTACAATCTGTTGAATCAGCGGATCGACTTTCACGGGAACGTGAAAATCGAAGCCAACGTCTCGCAGGCCACCACCGGAATCGAATCCGTGTTTGCGATCGTGCTGAATCCTTTTTTTAAAAGGAAACACGGGTCGGTTGTCCCGGTAAAAATGGACGGAACATACAGAAATCCTCATTTCGGACTCGATCTGTTCCGGAAGTAGAGTCGACGCTCGATCGGGATGAAGGATTCGGTGTGGCGCTGACCGGGCCCAGTGCAGTCGAGGGATGTGCGCACTACTGAGCATCGCGTCGCACGGGCGATACAGCCAGATGCCGGCTGCCCAGCCCGAAACGCGCGCGGCGTCTAGACCCATCGCACGAAAAAGAAGCTCCGGAGCGAGGATTTTCGCAACGATTTCCATGACCACCATCGCGACGATAATAGCAGCAAGAAGAGGGGAGTACCCGTTACGTTGTGATGCAGCGTCGCTCCGCCGATTTCCACTACGATCAGCAAAAATGCCAGCGCAAAGCCGAACCAGAGCGTGGGGAGATGCTCCAGGCCTCGCGCCTGCCCGGGCACGGGTACAGGTGTAACGGAAGCCATACGTTCCTCGTTCGAAATCCGCTAGCTGCAAAGGGACGCGGGGAAATGCGTTTTGGCACGGAGATCGATTTGTGGTGGCAGGGCGCGACGCCTGGCGACACAAATTCGGTGAGAGGGAGGCCTTGCCCCAATCTCGAACCAAACCTATTCGAAAATGGCCGACCAGGCGTAGCCGATGACCGTGATTCCGGCGTATCCTACCGCCACGAACGCGGCGGCATAGGCTAGCAAGAATGCACATGCGATCAGGGATCGCTTTTTCGGAAGGTCGGTCGGAGCCGGTTCCCAATGGCGTTCAACGATTGCCGCGGGTCGATCGGACCTGAACGGGAAAGAGCTACTTTGAAGTGTGGATTCGCAGGATTCGGCCATGCTCGGAAGTGTATTGACCGTGTCCGAAACAAGCCAATTCAAATTTGCACTGGAAGCAATCGCGTTTGAAAATAGCTGAGGGCTTCTAGATTTGGGCAGCCGACGCTTTTCGCGCCGTCAGCATGAAGCCGCGCGCTTTGGCGTCGCGCGCGAGCTGTTCCAGGGTGACACGCCCTTCGCTTTTCTTTCCGGTGGTGAGCTGAATCTGGCCGAGGACGAGCCGTGTCTCGAATTCCGTCTCGACAAGCCCGCGCGTTCGCGCTTCTTTCTGGATTGCAGTCAGGGATTTTATTGCGGTTTCTCCGTTGCCCGATTTCGCGTCGACCAAAGCACTCGCAATCGCGGCGTCGAGTTTTGTGCCTTCATCTCCTGACTCATTCGCGAGCTGCATCGCGCCTTCGCTCTCTTTGCGCGCCGCCGCGAAGTCTCCGGACGCTACTTTGATTCGCGCCAGGATCGCGTGCGCTTCCGCCTCTCCGGCCGTGTCCTTCTCGGCGGCCAGCTCGGTTGCGGCGTCGGCGGCGTATTTTTCAGCGGCGAGTGCGTCGTTTCCTTCGAGGGCGACCTGCGCTAGCGAAATCCGCACGTAGGCTGCGTCGTTTTTCGCGTTCGCGGCTTCGAGGTCGACCAGTGATTCCGCGAGATTTCGACGTGCCCCACCCAAATCGCCCTGCTCAAACTCGACATAGCCGAAGGTCGCGAGCGTCTTGCCGATTCCGGCTCGATCGTCGAGCTCTCCGCGAATCTTCAACGAATCTTCACAGTCTTTTCGCGCGTCAGCTAAGGCGCCTGCACCAAGTGACATGCCGCACTTGTTGTTCAGAATGCGAGCCTCCAGGCTGCGATCTCCCAAATCGCGCGAGGCTTTCAGAGCAGCGGCAAACATTTCGTCGCCGCGCGCCTTGTTCCCTTCGGCGTAGAGGTCCGTGGCCATGTTTTGCTCGGCCAACGCAGCATCCCCTGCTTCGTTCCGTTCCCGCGCCACCGAAATGGCCTGCTCGTATGTTTTTATCGCGGCGGCGTGGTCGCCGCGAGCCGATTGAATGTTCGCGAGGTTGTTCAGCGCACCCGCTTCGTCGTAAGCGTCGCCGATCGTCTGCGCGATACTGAGCGCCTCCTGGTATAGCGGCTCGGCCGCGCCGTAATTCCCGGTGTAGTAGTAAGCGTTCGCGATATCGTTCGTGGCGCGGGCGGCTCCGAGTTCATCGCCGGCGGACACATTGATTTTCTTCGCGTCTTCACATAACGGCTGGGCTTTGGCGGCATCGCCCAGGCTGATCTGAGCAAAACACTGCAAGATACGTGCGCGCGCGAGCAGCAGATTCGTGCCGAGATTTTGCGCCGTTTGCGCAGCCGTCGTCGCGGCAGAGAGTTCCTGCTGATATTCCGACAAGCCTTGATGCGCGCTGGCCTCAGCCAGATCAGTTTGGGCTCGAACTCCCGGCGGCAGGGACTGGCTGCGTATCTGTTCAATCGTCGTCAGCGCGTCTTTCGGCTTTCCGGCGCGAATCTGCGTGTTCGCCAGCAGCAGCCCATATTCGGGTTCGTCTCGATACTGGGTCCAGAGCTGCGCGTACTGCTGGATCGCCTTAGTCCAATCGCGCGCGGCGGCATAATATTGCGCGGTCACCTGGCTGCGAGCTTCCGTGGAGAGGCCGCTCTTTGCGTCCAGCGCCTTTTTCGCTTCTTCCGCGGCTTTCGTTTCAAATCCCAACTCGTCCCACGATTCCGCCAGAGCACTATGCGCTCGCGCGAAGCCGGGATCGGCTTCGACGGCTTTCTCAAGTAATTTCGTCGCGGACAGAACATCGAAGGTGCGAAGTTTTTCGCGCCCTTCCGAGAAATCGCGCATCGCATCGGGATTCGCCGAAAGCGAACCGTCCATCCGCGCTTCTTCTTCTGCCGAAAGCGTGACGCCAAGTTGCTGGCGCACGAGCCGCCCCGAATGAATCACGAGGTCGTTCAGATCGGCCATCGTTCCGGATTGCGCCACGGAACCTAGGCTCTCGCCGTTGCTCGCATTCAGCAGATGAATGTTCCATTCGATATTCGGATTCACGGCGCTTCCCGTCTCTGTGTATGTGCCGCTCACGAGAACATCCGCGCCCAGGTATTTATTGATCGCGTCGATCTGACTCTTTCCGAGGTCGTTCGACAGGTCGCCGATGCCGAGATTCTGTTTCATTTCCTGGACGCGGCTTGGCGGGATGAAGCGAACTTCCCCCACATCGAGCTGCGACCAAAGGCTATCCGCCAGAATATTTCCGACGGAATCCGCTTCCTTGCGGCCGGAAAGATTTTGAAATCCGAGAATCGCGATCGATTTTCGAGCACCGGGCGTAGTTGTTGCGGAACTTTGGTCTGTTGGCTTGGCATGCTGCCGTATCGCGAAAACGCCCAGCAAAACAAGCACAATTGCTGCGCCTGCTATTCCGCCAATCAGTTGCCACTGGCGCGATCGCTTCGGAACGACGACCGTCTCGCCAACGGCATCGGCGCTGCTCACTCCGGACAAGCCGGTTTCGCTCGGGAGGAGGGCTGAATTCGAAAGAGGCACGGCTCGGCCGCGCAGCTCTCTCAGAATGTCCTCGGTATTCTGATAACGCTTTTCGGGCACACGCTCGAGACAGCGAGCCACGACTCTTTCCCAGCGAGCGTCGAGTTCCGGCACATGAATTCGTGGCGAAGGCGCGGGCTCATTGAGACGCTTAACGACCATGGCCAGCGGCGTGTCTGCACGAAAGGGGAGTAGGCCCGTCAGCATTTCGTAGATCACCACGCCGAGCGCGTAAACATCCGTTGCGGGCGTGATCGCGCCGGCCTCAATTTGCTCAGGCGACATGTAGGAAGGGGTGCCGACAATGTCTCCTGATTTGGTCAGCGTTCCGCCCTGATAGGCTTCGGCATGCGCCAGCCCGAAATCGGTGATCACGACCCGATGGCCGGCCAGCATCTGCCGTTGGCTCCCGCTTCCCGAGACTTGCTGCACGAGCATGACGTTGGCGCTCTTGAAATCTCGATGAATCACGCCAACCTGATGCGCGGCGCCGAGGCCGGCGCACATCTGCTCGATAATCGGCAACGCCTTATCCGGTTGCAGGTGTCCTCGCTCGCGGATGGTTCTTTCAAGCGTCTCGCCGAGCAGGAATTCCATGCTGACGATTAGAACGTGCGATGTGCGCCCGGATGGCGTCTCGAACGAGTGCCGGAAAACATCGAACGTGCGGCAAACATTGGGGTGGGTGACGCGGCGAGCCAATTGAATCTCGCGACGAAAGCGCTCGATCTCGCGTACGGACTGCGAAGTCTCGAAACGCGCGGTCTTTATCGCGACGCGTTCGTCGAGTTCGAGATCCTCCGCCTCGTACACTTCGCCCATGCCGCCGCGGCCCACGAAGCGAACGATTTTGAAGCGGCTGGCGAGAACTTCGTCGGGGCGGAATGCGATGGCGGCGTCAGGACCCTCTACAGGATAAAAGCTCCCCAAGTCCGGCGAAGCTGCGGTTCGCTGATCTCCAAAGCTGAGATCCGGAGCGCCCTTCTGGTTGCCCTGTGGACCAGTCGGCGCATTGCGGCCCTCGTCTTTCGGGTCGGTCATCGATGGCAGCCCCGCTATAAGTGACCGGCATTATGCCACAAGGGCTTGGGCCGATTAATCGATGCCTTTTATACGTTCGTCGTAAGAGTCCCGGTACGCTCAAAACTCAGAAAGTATTGCTCCACGTGCGCCTTCGCCTTGACATCGGCACTGGACCAGTCTAAAACACGCGATACATCTCACTAGGAGCAGCCGGCCATGTCGAATCGCGTCCTGATCGTTGCAGCCGCCATTTTGTTTTCCGTCACGCCAGCACTCGCCACAGGAATTCACAGCGACAAGGGAGCGTCCGGCAACGGGCTTGCGACCGACGCTTTCTTTGATTCGCCGACTGTCGTGAACGGCATTCCGGTGACCCCATTCGTCAACAATAATGCCGGAGATACTATCGACATCTTTGAAATTCCTGCCGCGTTTGAATCCGGTACGGATTACGTTCTGACCTTTACGGACATCTCCGCGGGTTACGGAATTTTCGATTGCGACAACGGAACGAATGACTTCGCGCAATCCGAGGACACGCCTCCCGTCAATTTGGGCAGCACTTGCACGGTTGGCCCGCTCGGCTCAAACGATCAATATGTGAGTTTTGACGAATCAGGGAATACGGCGACGATTGGTTTTCTCGGCGGTGCGGGGGCTCCTTCAACTTTCTTCTTTTGGACAGCGGACGGCAACCTATTGAGCATCGAACCGGCTTCATCGGTGAATGCGCCTGAGCCGGCATCACTCTTGTTACTCGCCTGCGGATTGATCACTGTGATGCTGTTCCGCCGCCGGCTCGCTGTTTCCTAGCTCCCCTCAAAAGTTTCAGCACGTCCCCCCGCTTAGGGGGACTTGTCTGAGAATTTTGACAATCTCAGACCAGAAACGCTCAAGCTTAGTGCTTTTGCACGACCTCGACCGGCGGTGTGCCGTAGGTGTGGAACGACTCGATGGTCTTGAGACCCCAGGCTTGACCCTTCTTGCGTTCGGTTTCACTCCAACGAATGGGCTTCCAATCGGGAGCGAGAATTAATCGCGCGCCTGGGTTCGCGACTTCCACGCGATTGCCGCCTGGCTCGTACACGTAAAGGAAAAATGTTTGCTGAATGGCGTGCTTGTGCGGCCCGGTCTCGATGTGAATCCCGTTTTCAAGGCAAATATCCGCAGCGATCAGCACCTCTTCACGGCTGTTCACGGCATACGTGATGTGATGAAAGCGGCCCTTCGTGCCGGTGTGATCTTCGGTGTAAGCGAAGTCGTAGCTCTTGTTTGTGCATGTCATCCACATCGCCGCTTCGCGGCCACCATCGAGCACGATCTGCTCCGTAAGGCGGAAGCCGAGATATTTCTCGAAGAATTCCCGATTCGCTTTGATGTCGACAGCGAGGCCGTTCCAATGATCGAGGCGGCGAACATTCGCTCCGCGCGCAGGAAATTTCTGCGCCTGATTTTTCAAGGCCGGACGCAGTTCCGGCGGCGCTTCATACCACTGCGTTTCGTAATAGAGCTCGATCTTGTGGCCGTCGGGATCCTGGCAGACGAATGCCGGTCCGTGCGCGAGATCGCCCTCGTTCCAGCCGATGTCGAACCCGGATCCTTTCAGCGCGGCGACGCGCCGCTCGAGCGCCTGCTGGCTGCGCGTGCGGTACGCGACATGGCCCATACCGGGGAGCTTCGAAGCCGTGAGCTTCAGCGAATGGCGCTCGTAATCGTCGTAGGCATGCAAATACACGGAATCGCCTTCGCGGCCCGTTTCCGTCATCCCGAAAATATTCACGAAAAATTTCACGCTCTCTTCGAGCTTTGGGGTCAGCAACTCCAAGTGCCCCAAATGTGCGACGTCCACCAAAGGTTCGTTGTGCATATGTGCCTCTTCAGATTGCATTCAGTGAGTACGCGGAATTCTGCGTATAGCATACCCGAGACGACCGGCGCTGCAGATTCTTAGGCTGTATCCTTGAGGACGGCCATCGCGGCGTTTCGCCCGTTGATACCGATCACGCTGCCGCCGGGATGCGTGCAGGCACCGCACAAATAGAGCCCGCGCATGGGCGTACGAGCGGAAAGCCGATTCGACCACATGTAAGCGGGCAGGCATTCGCCCTGAAAAATGTGGCCGCCCGTGAGTCCGACTTTCTGCTCGATGTCGGGAGGACCGAGAACCTGTGCGTCGATCACGGCGGTGTCGATATTCGAGCAGAAGCGGCCAAGGGAATTGAGCGCCAGCTTGCGAACCTCCTCTCTTCGTTCGTCCCATGTGCCGCGCGCGAATTTGTAGGGAACATACTGTGCGAAGACGCTCATGGTGTGCTGTCCGCGCGGCGCGATCGACGAGTCGTGCGCGCTCTGAAAATACAATTCGCACCACAAATGCGCCGGCAATTCTCCCTGGCGAGCAGCGGCGAATCCCGCCCTCCACTCTTCTTTCGTGAGCGGTGCGTTGATTTGACCGTAATGATGCGGCTGATTGGTTCCCGGCCGCGCTCTAAAGTTCGGCAGCTCGCGCAGCAGCAAATTCAATTTCACGGTGCAACCTTCGCTCGGGATTTCTTCGACGCGTTTGCGCCAAGCCGTGTCTGCGCCAGTGCCCAAAAGTCGCAGCGTCTGTCTCGGATCGGCGTTTGAGATCACAACCGGGGCAGCGATGAATTCGCCGCCTTCAAGCGTAACACCTTCGCCCGGCTTGATTTGTGCCACGGCAACACCTGTGGTGACGACGGCTCCGGCCTCGCGTGCCGCATCGCAGAAGTAAAACGACACCATGCCCATGCCGCCCTTTACGTAACCCCACATTCCGGGCATTCCGCCGAGTCTGCCAGACGCATGGTGGAAGCGAATGCTCGCTGTGCCGGCGTCAAACGGGCTCGCATTCGTTCCGATCACTCCTTGTCCCAGATACGCGATTTGCAAACGCTTATCGCGCAAGTAGTGCTCGACGAATTCCGCCATCGACCAATCAAAAAGCACGTGCTTCGCTTCAGTATCGTTTCCAAGGCGCTCTTCGATTTGCTCGCGCGTCGGCGGGTCGCCGATCCAGAGGTCGCCATGGCCCGCAGGCCGCAATTTGTCGCGCAGCCTGCGAATCACGTCGCTCATCGCGCGCCAGCCGTCCATATCGCCCGCCGCGAAGCTGCGAATCTCGGCTTCCGATTTGTCGTCGTCATCCCAGAGCTGCACGCTCGAGCCATCCAGGAAGGGAACGAAAAGCCCGTTGACGGCGGGCGTCCATTCAAAACCGCGCTCGGGCAAGTTCAACTCGGAAACGACGAGCGGATGCAGCAAGCCCGCAAGGTAAGCGCACGGCGACATGCGCACGTGGGGGAACGGTTCTTCGATTGTGCAAGCGCCTCCCACTCGCGTGCGGCTCTCGAGAACGAGCACGCGCTTGCCTGCGCGCGCGAGATACGTGGCGCAAGCCAGGCCGTTGTGTCCTGCGCCCACGATGATCGCCTCCCAAGGGCGCGACGCGAGTTCGCGGACCGGTGCGGGTGATCCGATTTCGCCGAGGACAGCAGCTGTGGGTGAATTCACGGCAAACTAGTATCTACCGTGCCCGATCCGTAGGAAAGCGGCGCCATCGTGAATCGACGTTGACCCTGCCGGTTTCGCAGCCTAGACTCGCGCGATTCATGCGAGCGGAAATGAACCGGCATGGCGAGTGAAATCACGAAAGCGCGGCCCGATTCGGGCGCTGGCGCAAGCCTGAAGCGCGAACTCGGCGTTCGCGATCTCACGCTCTTCGCGATCGCGTGCATCACGTCCGCGCGGTGGATTCCGATCGCGGCGCATGCCGGGGCGAGTTCGATCACGCTCTGGCTGCTGGCCGCGCTCTTTTTTGCCGTGCCGCTGACGATTGCAGTGGCCGCGCTTGTCAGGAAATATCCAGACGCGGGCGGTCTTTACGTCTGGACCCGCGAAGATTTCGGCCCGTGGCACGGCTTTCTCTCTTTCTGGCTCTACTGGATTGGCATTGCCTGTTTGTTTCCGTCGGCGACGCTTCTCTACATGCGAATCAGTTTCGCTTTGCTGGGCCCGAAGTATGCGGGGCTTGGCGACAATCGCACGTATTTGCTTGGCGCGACGCTCGCCGCGCTATGGATCGCTATCGGATCAAACACCGTTGGCCTGAAGGTCGGGAAATGGACGGAAAATCTGGGCGCAATCGCCACGTGGATCGTCGGAATCGTGCTCATCGTCGTTGCGTGCATGACCTGGACGCGGCGCGGCTCAGCGACGACTCCTCAAATTATTCCTACGTGGAACTGGAGCACCATCAATTTTTGGGCCGCGATCGCCTTTGCGATGTCCGGGATGGAAAATCCCGGAATGATGGCGGGAGAGATGCGCGATCCCGAGCGCACGATGCGGCGCGCGGGTTGGATGGCCACCGGTTTCGCGACGCTCTTTTATGTGGCAGCGACTGCCGCATTTCTCGTGGTGCTCCCCGCTCCGAAAATCAGCGAGCTGAATGGATTCGCGGAAGTCGGCGATTCGGCGGGACGGCTTTTCGGCGCGCCGTGGCTCTCGCCCGTCCTGGCGTTGCTCGTGTTGCTGGGCGGCGTCGGGCTGCTCGGAGGGTTGGGCACTTCGACCTCGCGTTTGCCTTTTGCGGCGGCCGCAGACGGGCTTTTGCCGAAAGCGTTCGCGAAAATCCATCCGCGATGGGGAACGCCGCACATTTCGATGCTCGTGCTCGCGCTCACGGCGACAGCGCTGCTCGTGATGTCTCAGTTGGGCGATACGCTCAGCGCCGCGTACGACGAACTGATTTCGATGATGGTGATCAACGGATTTATTCCTTATGTGTATGTTTTCGGCAGCGCGTGGAGGGCGGGGAAGCGCGTGAGCGTGCTTTCGGGCCTCGCGATCACAATCATCGCAATCGTTTGTTCAGTGGTCCCGCCGCCGGAGGTCAGCAACTTGTGGTTATTTGAAGGGAAGATCGCGCTGGGAACATGCGGCATCGCCGGGGTTGGCTGGTTGATCTACCGGCGTCAGCTCTTGAAGAGAACCAGCTAGCGCGGTGCTGCCGCGTTGTCGATCGCGCTGCTGCGCGCAATAATATGGCCATGACCTCCACAACCGCATTCGCCAAAGAGCAATTTCCGCAGTCGCCCGACTTCGAGCGCAATCTCGACCGACTAGCCGAGGTGGCCGTGCGTGCCGGGCTCGGGCTTGCACCCGGGCAGGAATTGGTGATGACCGCCACGCTCGATGCCGTGCCGCTCGCGCGGCTGATCGCAAAGCATGCCTACAAGGCGGGAGCCTCCGTCGTCACGAGCTTGCTAGCGGACGAGCAATCGGCGTTGATTCGGTTTCGCAACGGAACAGAGGCGAGCTTTGATGCCGCGCCGGCTTGGTTTTACGAAGGAATGGCCGCGGCCTACAAGAGCGGTGCTGCACGTCTTGCCATCGCGGGCAACGATCCATCGCTGCTCTCGAAAGAAAATCCAGAGCATGTGAGCCGCGTGAATCGAGCTACGTCCAAAGCGTACCGCCCCGCGCTGGAATTGATCGCGCGGCACCAGATCAATTGGACAATCGTGGCGAATGCCACTCCGGCGTGGGCCGCGGCTGTGTTTCCCGATTTGCTGCAAGAGGAAGCGCTGGCGAAATTGTGGACCGCGATTTTCTCGGCTTCGCGCGTGGACCGTCCAGACCCGCTGGCCGCGTGGAAAGAGCACGACAGGAACTTACACGTTCGCGCGAACCGCTTGAACGAAAAGCGCTACGCCGCTTTACATTTTCGCGGGCCGGGCACCGATCTTCGCGTCGGCCTCGCGGACGGTCACCTCTGGCTTGGCGGCGGAACGACAGCCGTCAATGGCCGTTACTGCATTCCGAACATTCCGACAGAGGAAGTTTTCACCACGCCGCACAAGGAACGCGTGGATGGGCAAGTGACGAGCACGAAGCCGCTCTCGTATCAGGGCACGATGATCGACGAAATTTCCGTGCGATTCGAAGGCGGGAGAATCACCGAGGCTCGCGCCGCTCGCGGCAACGAAGTGCTGCAGAAAATGATCGAGACGGACGACGGTGCACGGCGGCTCGGCGAAGTGGCGCTCGTGCCGCATTCATCGCCGATCGCCTCGAGCGGATTGCTCTTCATGAATACGCTCTTCGATGAAAACGCTGCGTGCCATATCGCGCTGGGGCAGGCGTACAGCACGTGCCTGAAGAATGGCGACAGCCTCACGCCGGAAGAATTGGCCGCGCGAGGTGCAAACAAGAGCCTGATTCACGTCGACTGGATGATCGGATCGGATCGGATCGACATCGACGGTATCACAGCCGCAGGAAACTCGGAGCCTGTGATGCGCGCGGGCGAGTGGGTCTAACGCACCGGGTTTTGCGTGCGGCGGCTTGCCGGACGTGCTTCTCGTATTTCCGCTAACCCGAAGGCGCAGTGCCCCGGTTCCTCTCGGGACGACAATGAATTTGGAAACTACGGCTGCGGCGTCTGCGAAGATTGTTTCTGCTCGCCCTTGGGCACCACGATGATCTGCCCGTACGTCCAGGGATGTTCTTGGCAAATGTAGGTGTAGGTTCCGGGCTTGTCGAATGTGACGATGCCGATATCGAGCGGCTCCAGCGTGCCCGTCGTCCACGAACCGTCTACGGCGACGATCGTGTGTGTGAGTTGGCCATTGTTTCTCCAGCTGACCTTCGTGCCGACGACGACTCTGGCGCGAAATGGATTGAACGCGTATTCGTCCGAGAGAAAATGCGCGCCGGATAGGCCCATGTCGCGCGCAAGTGAAGTGGTCTCGATCGTGTCCGTATCGGTGATGGGTCCGGAAAATTCCTGTTCCGGCGGAACTGGCGGAGCTGGACGCGCTGGCAGCGTGCCTCCGATTTTGAACGCCCAGACATTGCCGCCGACGATCGTGGCGATGTACTGTTCGCCGCCCGATTCAAATGAGATCGGCGGGCTTCCTCCCGCCGCGCCCGTTTGAAACTGCCACAGCAGGTTTCCAGTCGCCGCGTCGTAAGCTTCGATGTTCCCGTCGCCCGGCATCTGGAAGACGAGACCTCCGCCGGTTGCGAGCGCGCCACTCGGACGAGCGCTGCCGCGGAATTCCTTCTTCCAGGCGATTGTGTCGGTGCGCGTATCAATGGCCGCCAGCACACCGTAGCCCAACTTGCTCAGGCCCGGCACTCGGTTGCTGAAGGTGAGACTGAAAAAATCCGGATCGTCGCCGCGCCGGAACCACTGCAGCGCCGCGTTGCCCGTGGCGTAGAAAAATTGCGTCTGCGGATCGAAAGCCATCGGCGTGGCGCGCATTCCATAGACCGGGGCCAGCACGTTTGGCTTCTCCGCAGATGCGGGCGTGAAGAAGCAGCCCACCTCGAATCCCTTCGGAAGGGTTTGCGTTTTCCAGTAATCGCAATCGGGTAGCACGGGCTGCGCGCCCACCGGATAGGGTTGTGTCGGCGAGGTTTTCTGGAACGGGTCCTGCGGCACCGCCCGATTTTCCATTTTGCCCAGCGGTTTGCCCGTCGCGCGATCGAGCATGAAGAGATATCCGTCGGTGCGCATTCCCGCGATCGCCTTGCGCGTTTGCCCGTTCACTTGGGCATCGAAGAGCACGGGCGCTTCGGCAACATCCGCTTCCCAGATATCGTGATGGACGAGCTGGTAGTGCCAGCGAAGCTTGCCGGTTTTCGGGTCCAGCGCGACAAGACAATCGGTGTAGAGGTTGTCGCCCGGGCGATTTTCACCGCCGTACTGCGGCACGGCGTTGCCGGTGGCGTAGTAAAGCAGATCGAGATCGGGATCTTTCGCCCCTACGAGCCACACGGCTCCGCCGCCATGCTTCCACGCGTTGTTATTTTTCGGCCAAGTCTCCGACCCGGGATCGCCGGGCGACGGAATCACAAAAAAGCGCCACACCTCTTTGCCAGTCTTTGCGTCGACGCCGACGATTTGGCCTCGATAGCCGTAATCCGCCGTGGTGCCGATGGAGACAATGCCATCGGCGTAGAGAGGCGCACCCGAGGGCCTTCCGGTTGGCTCGCCTGACGGCGCCTCGATGCTCACTTTCCAGACCAACTCGCCCGTCTGCTCGCGCAGCGCCATCATGCCTGTATCCGAAAGGCCGACGAACACCAGTCCTTCGCCAACTGCCACGCCTTCTGCATCCGGCGATCCCGGCGGACCGAACAGGCCGCCCTCCTCCCCGGGCACCGCACGATATTTCCACGCGACGTGCCCCGTGCTGAGGTTCACGGCGTAAACGAACGGAGGAGCAGTGAAGATCATCAGCCCGTTGTCGATCACGGACATGGCGCGCGATCTTGGAGGCGGTGCGATCTTTTCTGAAATCCACGCAGCGCCCAACTTCGTCACGTTCTGCGTGTTGATTTGCGAGAGCGGCGCATAGCGCTCGTTGCCTGCGTCGCCGCCGACGGTGGACCATTCGCTTTTGCCCATCTGCGCGGCGAGTGTTGCGCCTCCAACGAGCAGGACCGCGGCTGCGAGAATGCGCGACGCTGTCCCTCGTTGTGGTTTCCGATGCGTGTGGTCCTTCATGTCCGTCTCCATTAGAACGATCCGATCGCGATGCGAGCCGTCATGCTTATACTTGCGCGAGATAATTGTTGTCAAGACATCATCGAGCAGGCGATACTCACGTCCACAGATTTCGGGAGAGCAGCACAATGAGTGAGACGCAATCCGCGACAATGGCGGGCGCGCTGCAAACCGACCGCAGCAGCCGAGTCCAGCCGGCTCATGCGAAACACCGCCGCGAACACGCGCCGCATATCGATGCGCTGATCCGCCTCGTTTCTGTGCGCGTCGTGCGCATCGCCGATTTGATTCTGCGGATCGGCACGATCGCGTTCAAAGAACGCTTCGGCGTGAAGCCCACGGATTTGCGAATCCTCATCATCCTCGGCGCGTTCCAGCCGATTTCAGTGAACGAAGTGAGCCGCCGCACGCACATCGACAAGGCATGGATCAGCCGTTCGCTCTCCGGACTGCTGCGCCGCAAATTGATCGCGCGGACGGCACATCCCTCCGATAGCCGCGCGTCCTTGCTTTCGCTTACGAAAAAGGGCGAGGCACTGCTGCGCGAGATCGCGCCGGTGGCGCAGGAATATCAGCGCCAGTTGCTGCAAGGGCAGCGGCAGCGCGATGTGGAGCGGATGCTCGACTTGCTTTCCGCGCGCGCAGATGAGATGTATCAGGCCGCAGTACAGGAAAAGACGCGCAGCCGCATGCGATAACTCGTCCTCATCCCCCATCGAGTAGCAAACCCAAGAGAGATCCTTTGACCGCGCCGCGCGACCGCACACACCACGGGAACGCACAATGCGCGCGGCTCCGCTCAAGATGACGGAATTTCGGGCCTTGCCGTTAGAAGGTTGTTTTGACAACGAACTGGCGTCAGACTACAATGGGGCCATCCGCAGCAGGAGGAATCTCATGGAGCAGAGCGGCAAGCTCACGGTGCTGGATCCGTACGGCCAGCCTTCCGGTGTCTTCGGGCGGCGTCTTGACGCCAAATCGAATCCGCGCGCGATTCTCGATCCCGTCGAGCAGCCGAGCGGCGACCTCAAGCCGATCTCCATGGCTCCGCGCCCGGATTCGCTCGAAGGCAAAACCGTCCACCTCGTCGAAACCGGTTTCGCGGGCAGCACGGAGTTCCTCGAAGAATTGCAGGGCTGGTTCGCGCGCCACATGCCCAGCGTGAAAACTCTGATTCGCCACAAAAAGGGCACGATGTTCACGGACGATCCGCAGCTCTGGAACGAAATGAAAGCCGCTGGCGCGCACGCAGCGATTCTCGGTGTCGGCGGTTGAGAGGCATGTTCGGCGAGTGTCGCCGATTACGCCACCACGCTCGAGGACGAGTACGCGATCCCCACGGCTCCGCTCGTCACGGCACGCTTCGCGGATTTCGTCCAACGCAACGCGCGTGTGCGCGGCACTCCGCTGCGCTTCGGCTTCCCTCCGTATCCCGTGGTGGGAATGTCGCGTGAAACCCTGCGCGCGTACATCGAAGGCAACGATCCCATCACTTCCGAGCCGCTGATTCGTGAAATCGTCGGCGCGCTCACTTCGCCGCTCACGGAAGAAGAAAAGCGCGCGAAGCCTGCGCCGCGCAAGCCGCGGCGTCCACGCCTGCTTCCCGCGGACACCGCCGAAAATCTTTATCGCACGTTCGTCGAAAGCGGCTTCACCGACGGCCTGCCTATCGTGCTACCCACGGAAGAGCGCGTGGCCGAGATGCTCACCGGCACCGATCACGCGGCCGATGAAATCGTCGGCCAGATGTGCGTGCAGACGCACCAGGAGCGGCTCGAATACACGGTGGAAAAAGTGGCGGTGATCGCGGTGATGGCGGGAGCGCGTCCCGAACATTTTCCGGTGATCCTCGCGCTGGCCGCGTCGCAGGAACCGTCGATGCCCAGCTCCACCACTTCGTGGGGCCGCATGGCGATCGTCAACGGCCCGATCCGCGACGAAATCGGCATGAACTGCTCCACCGCGGCCCTCAGCCCGTTCAATCTCGCGAATTCCGTGATCGGGCGCGCGTGGACGCTGATGAGCATCAACTTCGGCGGCGCTCGCGCGGGCGAGAATTTCATGGCCACGTTCGGCCACAATCTCAATTACAACAACATGCTCTGCGGCGAAAACGAAGAGCTGAGCGCGTACGAGCCGTTCCACGTCCAGAAAGGTTTTCGCGCGGAGGAAAGCGTCGTGAGTCTCTTCCGCGGCTGGAACATGCTCAATTTCGGCATCGGCTCGGCGAAAGAAATGGCGCACGTCATTTCCACGTTCGGCGGGATGAGCGCGGCGGTTACGTTCGTGGTCGATCCGCTCGTCTCAAAGGGTCTGCGCGCCGAAGGATTCCGGACGAAGCAGGACGCGTGC
>Ga0335078_10007049_pt1 | contig 16655 bp, 13 predicted proteins | sample Lox_Sample_32_FD_206711 | JGI IMG/M metagenome (GOLD analysis project Ga0335078, IMG submission 206711) | Soil microbial communities from Loxahatchee National Wildlife Refuge, Florida, United States - Lox_Sample_3.2 | ecosystem: Environmental > Terrestrial > Soil > Wetlands | place: USA... | reverse complement strand
GATGATGTCGGGGATGGCGAACGCCTCGTCCCGGGGCAGGACCCGCACGTCGATCCGGCGGCCGGCGGCCACCTCGGTGTTGCACGCGGACTCGACCGTATCGCGAAATCCCGGGGGAACCTCGGGAAGGTTGAAGTCCATCCGTGCGGTCAGCGGCTCCATGTTCCCGCCGGTGACCAGGGCGCCGAAGTCGCGGAACACCACACCGCAGAGCACGTGCAGGCCGGAGTGCGTGCGCATGAGCGCGGTCCGCCTGGCGTCGTCGAGGCCGCCGCGCACCGCGGTGCCGGCCGGCGGCAGTGGGTCGCCCTCGGCCGGGATCAGGTACAGGTCGTCGCCCTTGCGGGCGCCCACGATGCGGGTCTGGACCCCGCCCCACAGCAGGACGCCTTCGTCGGGGGGCTGCCCGCCGCCGCCCGGGTAGAACGCCGACGTGTCCAGGACGATGCCGTCGGGATCGCTGGCCAGGACGATGGCGTCCCACTCGCGCAGGGTCTGGTCGTCAAGCTCCAGCCGGTGCGTGCGCCACTGAGTCTCGCTCACCCACGCAGCCTACTGCGCGGGACGAGGCGGGCCGGGCAACCTGCTACCAGGGGCCGTAGGGACCGGAGGAACTGCTTCCGCCCCGGAACTCCCTGACCTTCGGCCGGACGTCGGTGAGGTAGATCGCCGCGGCGACGAAAGCGACGATGGGAAGGATGCTGACCAGCGAAGGCCCGCCCAGGGTGCTGGACCACAGGCCGATCACCGTGGCCACGCCGAGGATGATCAGCCAGATCGGCTTGGTCTGCTTGTTCGCGGCCGCGAAGGCGGGCGCGGGACGTCGTATCGCATCGACGAACGCCCAGCCTTCGACGCACAGTGCCGCGATGGAGAGCACTTCGAAGAACCAGTAAAGCGGGGTGAGCGCGCCCGCGTATCCGAACACGGTCCCAGGCTATCCGGTCCGGGCCGGAGCCGGGCACGGGCGGGACATTCCCGCCCGTCCCGGCTTCCTGGCGGCCCTGCCCGGGCGCGAGATGGTCACTTGCTGGCGGTCTTGCTCGTGCCCGTGGCCTTGGTCGTGCTCCGGGTCCGGGGGGCGGCCTTCCCGTTGGTGGTGGCCGTGCCGTTGAGGGCGGGCTTGTCCCCGGTGACGTGGTGCCCGTTCTGGCGCTCGCTGATGACCTGCTTGCCGCGGTCGGCCAGCATGTCATACCCCTCGGCGGCCTTCGCCCGTGCGCTGTGCACGTATCCGGTCGCGCGGGTCGGCAGCCCGGTCACCGGGTGCTCCTCGCGCCACTTGGCGATCCGCTCGGTCAGGTCCCTGAGCGTCTGCGACGCGAGCGCGCCGACGCCGGCCGCGGCCTGCACGGGCTTCCTGCTGGTGATCTTGTGCATCTCGGTCCGCACGTCAATATTGCGGTTCATCGTGTTCTCCCATCTCTCCCGGCCGCCATCACGGCAGGCCGTTCCTCGTCGGCCGGCGATCCCGCGCCGGACGTCTTGCCGTGGCCCACCGCTGCCCCCGCCGGCGGGCTCCCGCCGGACATGGCCGCTGGCCCGGGCGGCCGGCGGCATCAGCCCTGCGGCGCCGGTCCTGCCTGGCCGGCCGCTGCGGTACTGGCCGGCCCGGCGCTAGTGGCGGCGCCGGTTCCCGTGGCATCAGCCTGCGCGGTGCCGGCCTTCGCGGTCCGGGTCTTCCTCGCCCGGGCCTTGCCGGCGCCGGTCTTCCCCGCACCGGTGCCCGCCGCGCCTGCCTGCGCGGCTTCGTTCCCTGCCGCACCCGCTCGCGCTGCCGCCTCGCCCACGGCGCCGTTCGCTGCCGCCTCGCCCGCAGCACCGTTCGCTGCCCGGTCGCCCGCGGCGCCGTTCGCCGCCGCCTCGCCCGCAGCGCCGTGCCCGGCCGCGGGCGCAGCGGCCGCCGCCACGGCGAGCGCGGCGATGTCCGCGCCCACGGCGCCGTCCGCAACCGGACGGCCCGGCCCGGCGCCCGCCGCGCCGTTGCTGGCGTTCGCCGCCAGCTCGCGGCGGAACGAATCGTAGATCTCCAGCAGCACCTGCTTCTGGCGCTCGGTGAGTTCCGGGTCGGTCAGGACCGCGGCCCGCAGGCCCGAGTCCGGGCGGCGGTCCTCCAGGATGCCTGCTTGCACGTAGAGCGCTTCCGCGGAGATCCGCAGCCCCTTGGCTATCTGTTGCAAGATCTCGGCGCTGGGCCTGCGCAGCCCGCGCTCGATCTGGCTGAGATAGGGATTGGAGACGCCCGCCGCGGAGGCTAGCTGGCGCAATGAGAACTTGGCCTGCTCGCGCTGCTGGCGTATGTATTCGCCGATGGAGCCGACGTTCACTGGATTCACACTTCCAGTCAACCACAAGGTGCTTGCAACTGCAAGCGCCCAGCTAGCACCCCGGAAGTGGGTGACCGGATGGCCCAAGGGTGGCCAGGATCCGGCCAACCGGCTGGCCGCCGCCGAACACCGGCACGTCGGCAATCCGGTCCAGCGCGTCGTCGTCCGCGCCGGCGGCCAGGAGCCGCAGCAGGGCCACCGTGACCACGGGCATCGCGCGGCCCGCCCCGTCCTCCATCTTCACCGCGGCGGCACGGCCATCAGCCAGGGCGAGCGCCTGCACCCCCTCCGCCCCGGACTTGACCAGCAGCCCGGGAACCGCTTGCATGAGCGCACGTTCTGACCTGGTCGTCCCCGACGTCCATGCGGGATGGGCACGGACGGCATCGGCGACGGAGCGTTCGGCCGAATCTGCCACGGCAAGCACGAGCGAACGGAAAGCGCGCGCCAGCGCGGTCAGGGAAACGGCGAATAGCGGGGCGCCGCAGCCGTCGACCCCCGTCGCGGCGACGTCCTCCCCGGCCAGGCGCGACAGGGCCGCCTTGATCTCGCGCTGGAGCGGGTGGCCGGGATCGCGGTAGCTTGCCGTCGGCCAGCCCGCGGCGACGCAGGTGGCGAGCATGGCCGCGTGCTTGCCCGAGCAGTTCATGTGCACCCGGTCCGGCTCGCCGCCGGCCCGCAGCAGGCGCTGCTGGGCACCCTCGTCCAGCGGCAGCGCGGGCGGGCACTGCAGCGCGTCCTCGGTGAGCCCGGCGTCGGCGAGGATCTTGCGCACCCCGGTGACGTGGAAGTCCTCGCCGGAGTGGCTCGCCGCGGCCAGCGCCAGCAACTCGCCTTCGGCAGGCAGCCCGCAGCCGCGCATCGCGGCGGCCTGCACCGGCTTGTTGGCCGACCGCGGGAACATGGGCGCGGTCACCTCCCCCGCGCGATAGAGCACCTCCCGGCCGTCGGCACCGAGCACGATCACCGAGCCACGGTGCCGGGACTCGCCGAAGCCCGACCGGATGACCTCGGCGATCACCGGGATGTCAGCGACGGCCGCTCACCCCCAGCAGGGCACGGGCCTGGGCGGGCGGCATGTGCGGCCGCTGGGCCAGGCCAGCCAGCGTGGCGGCGCGCTCGACCAGTTCGGCGTTGCCGGTCACCGGCCTGCCCCGGGCGAACGTCAGCGTGTCCTCCATGCCGACGCGCAGGTGGCCGCCCGCGGCGAGCGCGGCAAACATGACCGGCAGCGTGGTCCGGCCGATCCCGGTGGCGGACCAGGTCGCCCCGGCCGGCAGCGCGGATACGGCCTGGGTCAGCGTCGCCGCGTCTCCCGGCATCCCGCCGGGCACCCCCATCACCAGGTCGCAGTGCACGTGCCCGCCGTGCGGCAGGCCCTGGCCGGCGAGCAGCCGGTGCAGCGTGGCGATGTGGCCGAAGTCGAACAACTCGAATTCGGGGACCACGCCCAGCTCCTGCGTCCGGGTGTAGAGGTCGCTGATGAACGGCCAGGGGTTGTGGAACACCTCGTCGCCGAAGTTGACCGTGCCGCAGGTGAGAGAGCAGCCGTCGGGAGCGGCGCCGAGGACCGCGAGCCGGTCGTCGAAGCTGTCGGTGACGGCGCCCCCGGTGGACAGTTGCACGATCAGGTCCGTGCCCTCCCGCAGCGCCGCCACGGTGTCGGTGAGCCGGGAGATATCCAGGGTGGGGCGTGCCTGGCTGTCCCTGATGTGCACGTGGACCACCGCCGCCCCGGCCGCCTGGCACTCCTTTGCGGTGGTCACCAATTCGTCCAGGGTGACCGGGAGGGCGGGCACGGCCGTTTTGTCGGCCTCGGCGCCCGTGGGCGCGACCGTGATCAGCGTGGCGTTCTTGACGGCCGCCGGCCTGCCTGACGCCGCCCCGGCAGCCCCCGGCGCGGGCACGTTGTTCGTCATGATCGGAGCATGCCTCCTTTCCCGGGCCGGCGTCCATGCCTGGACACGGCGCGGCTCAGGCCTGGTGACGGGGGCCGGGCGGCCCGGCCGTGGTCAGCCCCGGCCGCCGGGTGACGCCGACCCCTGGCCGGCCGGTTCCTGGCTGCCCGCCGCGCCGGGGGCACCCCCCGCCCCGCCGGGCTGGGGCTGGCCGAGGTGGCGGCGGGTGAAGGCAAGCGCCTCGCCGAGCTCGGCGAGGCGGGCGTCGCGGGTCAGCGCCCGGCGGGTGTTGACCTCGAGCACCACCATGCCGGGGTAACCGTCCGCGGCGAGCTTCTCCAGCAGCGGCGCACAGGGCTGGGTCCCCCGGCCGGGCACCAGGTGCTCGTCGCGGTAGGGCAGCCCGGACCCGTCGGCCATGTGCACGTGGGCCAGACGGCCGCCCAGCTCTTCGGCCATGGCGAAGGCGTCGGACCCGGACACCGCCGTGTGGGACAGGTCCAGGGTGACGTGGGGGGAGTCCATCAGCAGCGGGTTCCAGTGCGGGGCGTAGGGGGCCAGTTCCGCGCCCCGGGCGCGCAGCGGGTACATGTTCTCCACCGCGAACACGATGTCCGACTCCTCGCTCATCCGCGCCAGGCCCTCGGCGAAGTCCCTGGCGTAATCGCGCTGCCAGCGGAACGGCGGGTGCACCACGACGACCTTCGCGCCCAGCTCCTGGGCGGCCTCCTTGGCCCGGACCAGCTTGCCCCAGGGCTCGCGGCCCCACACCCGCTGGGTGACCAGCAGGCAGGGCGCGTGCAGGGCGAGCACGGGCAGCCCGTGGTAGTCGGCAAGGCGCCGGAGCGCCTCGGTGTCCTGGCTCACCGCGTCGGCGGAGACCATGACCTCGATGCCGTCATAGCCGAGGCGCGCGGCGATCTCGAACGCGTCCGGCACCCGTTCGGGGAAGACCGACGCGGTGGACAGCGCGACGAGCGGCCCGCCGGACCTGGGACCGAGGCTCAACCTTGCTCCTTTCCCCCAGCCGCCTGCCTGGGGCACGTTCGCGTGGCCAGCTTATGCGCCCGGCCGAGTGCGGGTGCGCACCGGCCGCTGGCGGTGTCCGACCCCGCCGGTAGCGTGCGGGCCATGGCCAATTCGTCCGCCGCCCCGCTGTATGAGTGCGCCGACTGCGGGTGGCGCACCACGAAGTGGTCCGGCCGCTGCGGTGACTGCCAGTCGTGGGGGACGGTCGAGCAGGCCGCCTTCCCCGCCGTCTCGCGCACCCGGCTGGCGTCGGCCCGCGCGGCGGCCCGGCAGGCCCCCAGCCGCGCGGTCCCGATCACGCAGGTGGACGCCCGCGCCGCGAGCGCGCGGCCCACCGGGCTGGACGAGCTGGACCGGGTGCTGGGCGGCGGCCTGGTCCCCGGTGCGGTCGTGCTGCTGGCCGGCGAGCCGGGGGTGGGCAAGTCCACGCTGCTGCTCGAGGCGGGCGCGCTGGTGTCGCGGTCGGGCCCGGTGCTGTACGTGACCGGGGAGGAGTCGGCGGCCCAGGTGCGGCTCCGCGCGGACCGGATCGGCGCGGTGGGCGAGGGCCTCTACATCGCCGCGGAGACCGAGCTGTCCGCCGTGCTGGAGCAGGTGGCGGCGGTCCGGCCGAGGCTGCTGATCGTCGACTCGGTGCAGACGGTCGTCGCGCCCGGGGTGGAGGGAACCCCGGGCGGCGTGACCCAGATCCGGGAGGTCACCGCCGCCCTCATGGCGGTGGCCAAGCAGCAGGCCCTGACCACGGTGCTGGTCGGGCACGTGACCAAGGACGGCGGCATCGCCGGGCCGCGCGCGCTGGAGCACCTGGTGGACGTGGTGCTCCACTTCGAGGGCGACCGGCACGCCCAGCTGCGGATGGTCCGGGCGCTGAAGAACCGGTTCGGCCCCACCGACGAGGTCGGCTGCTTCGAGCTCGGCGAGTCCGGCCTGACCGGGCTCGCCGACCCGAGCGGCCTGTTCATATCGCGGCACGGCGGCCACGTCCCGGGTACCTGCCTGACCGTCACGCTGGAGGGCCGCAGGCCGCTCATCGCGGAGGTGCAGACGCTGGTCGCGCCGTCCGCCGGGGCGGACATCCCGCCGCGCCGGGTCACCGCCGGCCTGGACGCCGCCCGGGTGGCCATGGTGATCGCGGTGCTGCAGCGCCGGGCCGACGTGAAGATCGGCGGGCAGGACGTGTTCGCCGCCACAATCGGCGGCGTCCGGCTGACCGAGCCCGCGATCGACCTGGCCGTCGCGCTCGCGCTGGCCAGCGCGGCGTCGAACCTGAGCGTGGCCGGCCCGGTGGTGGCGATCGGCGAGGTGGGGCTGGCCGGGGAGGTACGGCGGATCCCCGGGATCGCCCGGCGGATCGCCGAGGCGCAGCGGCTGGGATTCCGGCGGGCCATCGTCCCGGCAGGCTGGGCGGACGAGCGCGGGAGCGACGGCGACCCCGACGGCCGCGGCCCGGGCAAGGCCCCGGCCGACGTGCGCGAGGTCACCTCCGTCAAGGAGGCGATAGCCGCGGCGCTGGGCGGATGACACGGCGGATCAGGGGACGGCCATGCCCTGGCTGCCCACGATCAGAACCATCGTGCGGCTGCTGAGCAGGCCGTCGAACGCGATGGCGGTGTAGGCGCCCTGGCTCGCCGCGGGGCCGGGCGTCCGGCAGCCGGGCGTTGAGGCCCTCAGGTCCCAGGTGACCCAGCGGACGGCGGGCACCCCCCGGGTGAGCATGACCATCTGCGACCCGCTGCCGCGCACACAGTCGGACGACCCCCAGATCCTGGCCCGGCCGGCCGACACCACGACGGTCGCGTACCTGGCCCCGATGTTGAACAGGCACGGCCGGCTGCCGGTGGACACCGCATCGATCCCGAACAGCGGTCGCTGCTGCGGCTGGTACCAGCTGCGCGGCGACAGGAGGGTGAGGACCACGTCGCCGCGTCCGCAGGCCGTGGCCCTGGCGGGCTGGACAGGGGCGGCCGGGCGCGGAGCCTGGGCGACCGCACGCTGGCCGCCGGCGGCCGGCCGCGCGCCGGGCGTGCCCGGGTGCAGCGACTGGAGGGATGGCGGCTCGGCCAGCGCCTCGGCGTCGGCAGGAGGAGACTGCGCACCCGAATGCCCGCGCAGCACGCTGTCCTGCTGGACGCTGTCTGCCCCCGGGGCGCCGTCCGCCCCCGCGGAGCTGCCCGCCCCCGGAGAGGCGCCTGCCCCCGGGGCGCCGGACGCGTTCAGGCTGCGGGCACGGGGCTGGCCGTGCCCGGCTTGCGGAAGCGACTGCGGGCCGTTCGCCCGGCGGCCACGGGTGCCAGGCCGTTCGCCGGCCTTGCCGCCACGCGCGTGCCGGTGGGCCGCGGGCCCGGCGGAGGGCGTTCCGCCATGGCGCCCGGCATTGCCCGGTGCCCGGCCACCGCCAAGCGAGCCGTTCACGGCCCAGGCCACCACGGCCAGCACGACGAACCCGGCGGCAAGGGCGGCCAGCCGGCGGCGCCAGTAGGTGGCGGCGGAGACCGGGCCCGCCGCCGGGCCGGGCGCAGCAGGATCGGGTGCGGTGGCCGCCCCTGGCACGGGGGCGGCCGGCTGGCCGAGTACGGCGTAGTCCCGGGCCGCATCGGTGTCCGGGGCAGGGCCGTAGTCGAGGACCGGGCAGTAGTCCCGGATCGCATCAGGGTCCAGCACGGACCCGTGGTCGTGAGCCGCATGGCCCGAGGGCGCCGCAGAACCGATCGGCCGCCCGGACCCGCCGCCCCCCACAGGCGGGTTCTGGTTCATACGGTGAGTATGCAAGTTCGTTACCGAACGTAATCGAAGGCTCGCCGGCGGCGCGGGCGCGGATCTCGTCCCGGCCGGCCCGTCGCTGCGCTGTGCGACAATCGGCGGTGTCATGGTGGACGGGCGGGCGACGGCGATCCTGGACTGGTATGCATCGCACGCGCGCGACCTGCCCTGGCGCAGGCCGGACGCCGGCCCGTGGGCCGTCCTGGTCAGCGAGATCATGCTCCAGCAGACCCCGGTGAGCCGGGTCCTTCCCGCCTATGCGGCGTGGCTGGAACGGTGGCCGACGCCGCCCGCGCTGGCGGCGGCCGGGCCCGCCGACGCGGTCCGGCAGTGGGGCCGGCTGGGTTACCCCAGGCGCGCGCTCCGGCTGCACTCGTCAGCTCAAGTGATCACCGAACGGCATGGCGGCGTGGTCCCCGGCTCGCTCGATGCGCTCCTGGCCCTGCCGGGGGTCGGCGCCTACACCGCGGCGGCGGTCGCCAGTTTCGCCTTCGGGCAGCGCCATGCGGTACTCGACACCAACGTCCGCCGGGTCCTGGCCCGCCTCGCGTGCGGGGACCCCCGGCCGCCGCCGAGCCCGACCACGATGGAGGCCCGGCTGGCCGAATCGCTGCTGCCGGACGAGCCCGGCCTGGCGCCGCGCTGGTCGGTCGCGGTCATGGAACTCGGCGCGCTGATCTGCACCGCGGACCGGCCGCGGTGCACCGATTGCCCGGTCGTGAGCGCCTGCGCGTGGCACCGGGCCGGGCGGCCGGCCAACGACCCGCACCAGGCCCGCCGCCGCAGCCAGGGCTACGACGGCACGGACCGGCAGTGCCGGGGGCGGCTGCTCGCCGTGCTCCGCGACGCTGCCGGGCCGGTCCCCGCGGCCCGGCTCGGCCTGGCCTGGACCGACGAGGAGCAGCGGGCCCGGGCGCTGGCCAGCCTGGTCGCCGACGGCCTCGCCGAGCAACTGCCCGGCAACCACTACGCCCTCCCCCGCTGACACGCTCTCGGCCGCCGCGCCCAGATACCTGTGGAAAATCGTGATCCGTTCGGATGCTGGCCCTCCTGCGGGCCAGCATCCGAACGGATCATGGTTTCCAGCGGTTGAGAGGGTCAGTCCTGCTGCTTGGCGGTGGTGCTCTCCACCTCGGCCAGCGGGGCGTCCGGCACCGCGTCCGGCTTCGGCACCCCCTTGAAGGTGAACTGTGCCTCTTCGCCTTCGCCCTCGACATCGACGATGACGATCTGGCCGGGCCTCAGCTCGCCGAACAGGATCTTCTCGGACAGCATGTCCTCGATCGCCCGCTGGATGGTCCGCCGCAGCGGCCTGGCCCCGAGCACGGGGTCGTAGCCGCGCTGGGCGAGCAGGGCCTTGGCGAGCGGCCGCAGTTCCATGCCCATGTCCCGGTCCTTGAGCCGCTCGTCCACCTTGGCGATCATCAGGTCCACGATCTCGACGATCTCGTCCTGGGTGAGCTGGTGGAAGACGACCACGTCGTCCACCCGGTTGAGGAACTCGGGGCGGAAGTGGTGCTTGAGCTCCTCCTGCACCTTGGCCTTCATCCGGTCGTAGGTGCCGCCGGCGTCACCCTCCCGGGTGAAGCCCATCCGCAGGCCCTTCGAGATGTCCCTGGTGCCCAGGTTGGTCGTCATGATGATGACGGTGTTCTTGAAGTCCACCGTCCTGCCCTGGGCATCGGTCAGCCGCCCGTCCTCCAGGATCTGGAGCAGGGAGTTGAAGATGTCCGGGTGGGCCTTCTCGATCTCATCGAACAGGACCACGGAGAAGGGCTTGCGGCGCACCTTCTCGGTCAGCTGGCCGCCCTCCTCGTAACCCACGTACCCGGGCGGGGAGCCGAACAGCCGGGACACGGTGTGCTTCTCCATGTACTCGCTCATGTCGAGCTGGATCAGCGAGTCCTCGTCGCCGAACAGGAATTCCGCAAGGGTCTTGGACAGCTCGGTCTTGCCGACACCGGAGGGGCCGGCGAAGATGAACGACCCGCCCGGGCGCTTGGGATCCTTCAGGCCGGCCCGGGTCCGCCGGATGGCCTGGGAAAGCGCCTTGATCGCGTCGTTCTGCCCGATAACGCGCTTGTGCAGCTCGTCTTCCATCCGCAGCAGCCGCTGCGACTCCTCCTCGGTGAGCTTGAACACGGGGATCCCGGTGGCGGTGGCAAGGACCTCGGCGATGAGCTCCTCGTTCACCTCGGCGACGACGTCCATGTCGCCGTCCTTCCACTCCTTCTCCCGCGCGTCCTTGGCCGCGATGAGCTGCTTTTCCTTGTCCCGCAGGGCCGCGGCCTTCTCGAAGTCCTGGGAGTCGATGGCCGACTCCTTGTCCCGCCGGACCTGGGCGATCTTCTCGTCGTACTCCCGCAGGTCCGGGGGCGCGGTCATCCGCCGGATCCGCATCCGCGAGCCTGCCTCGTCGATCAGGTCGATGGCCTTGTCCGGCAGGAACCTGTCGCTGATGTAGCGGTCGGCAAGCTGGGCCGCAGCGACCAGGGCACTGTCGGTGATGGAGACCCGGTGGTGCGCCTCGTACCGGTCGCGCAGGCCCTTCAGGATCTCGATCGTGTGCGAGATGGTGGGCTCCGCGACCTGGATGGGCTGGAACCTGCGCTCCAGTGCCGCGTCCTTCTCCAGGTGCTTGCGGTACTCGTCCAGCGTGGTGGCGCCGATCGTCTGCAGCTCGCCCCGGGCCAGCATGGGCTTCAGGATCGAGGCCGCGTCGATCGCGCCCTCCGCGGCACCGGCGCCGACCAGCGTGTGCAGCTCGTCGATGAACAGGATGATGTCGCCGCGGGTCCGGATCTCCTTGAGGACCTTCTTCAGCCGTTCCTCGAAATCACCGCGGTACCGGGACCCGGCCACCAGTGCCCCCAGGTCAAGCGTGTAGAGTTGCTTGTCCTTCAGGGTCTCCGGCACCTCACCCCGGACGATCTTCTGGGCCAGGCCTTCCACCACGGCGGTCTTGCCCACGCCGGGTTCCCCGACCAGCACCGGGTTGTTCTTGGTGCGGCGGGAGAGCACCTGCATGACCCGCTCGATTTCCTTCTCCCGGCCGATCACCGGGTCGAGCTTGCCCTCACGGGCGGCCTGGGTGAGGTTGCGGCCGAACTGGTCGAGCACCAGGGACGTGGAGGGAGCCGACTCCGAGGGAGCGCCCGAGGCGGCGGGCTCCTTTCCCTGGTAACCGTGCAGAAGCTGGATCACCTGCTGGCGCACCCGGTTCAGGTCGGCGCCGAGCTTCACCAGCACCTGGGCGGCCACGCCCTCGCCCTCACGAATGAGGCCGAGCAGGATGTGCTCGGTACCGATGTAATTGTGACCGAGTTGCAACGCTTCGCGCAGCGAGAGCTCGAGCACCTTCTTGGCGCGCGGCGTGAACGGGATGTGCCCCGACGGTGCCTGCTGGCCCTGGCCGATGATCTCCTCGACCTGCTGCCGCACCGCTTCCAGGCTGATACCCAGCGACTCCAGGGCCTTTGCCGCCACGCCCTCGCCCTCGTGGATCAGGCCCAGCAGGATGTGCTCGGTGCCGATGTAGTTGTGGTTGAGCATCCTGGCTTCTTCTTGCGCCAGGACGACAACCCTCCGCGCCCGGTCGGTGAACCTCTCGAACATCTTTGTTGCTCCCTCACGCAAGCGGCCGGGAGGCCCGATGTCCGGCCCCTGTCCTTCCGCATGGTAGCCCGCGTGCCCAGATGACGCGGCGCACGATTTGTCTTGTCGTGCATTGAAACGTTCCCAGGCAGGAGGGCGTTCATCCCATCCAACCCGGTCAAGAGGGAGACTGTTCCCTGCTACGCCGCAAGCGAACGCCACGCCGCGATGGGTTGACACCGGATCCGGCGGCCGGCTTGCGCCGGCTTCGCTCGCGATGACGACTGCAGAGTTGCGGGACAAGAGGAACGGGCTGAAGCCCGCACGCGGTACTAGAGGCGGGGGGCAGTTTGGGCACCCGCTCGCGGCTCACCTGCGGGCCGCCGGGACAACTAGTGCGAGGACTCGTACTCGGCGATGATCGCTGCCGGAATTCGGCCCCGCTCGCTCACCTTGTGGCCGCGCTGCTTCGCCCACGCCCGAATTTCTGAACTGCGCTCGCGACCCGGCCCGCTGCGTGAGCGGCGGCGGCGCCCGCCGGAACCACCTGTCACGCGGCGCGCGTGCTCAACGTACTTGCCGAACTTCTCGCGCAGATCCTTGGCATGCGTAGCGCACACATCGATCTCATAGGCGGTGCCGTCAAAGGCGAACGAAACCGTCTCCGTTCCCTCGACCTCACCGTCGTGGGGAAGGTCACACACGACCGTCACCACCGTCTTCTGTGCCATGGGGCCAGCCCTTCTGGTTGGAACAGGGTAATGGGCTGTCGAACAATATACCAAGACTGTTGAGTTTAGCAATTCAAGCTGCGACGATTCCGTCAGTCCAGTTGCGATGCCGCACCCAAGTGAAGCAGGGCGCGCGATTGTTGTTACTCTCCGTAATCAGCTACCGAACGGTTCATCAATCGGGCAAGGCTGTATCGGGTGACGACCTAACTGCGGTTCGGGGGTGACGCTCCCTATACCTTATGCTGGTCCGTGGATGGGCCATGAGCGGGATCACCGGGATCACCACGGGCGTCATTCGGCGCATCGTCTGGAATATCAGACTCATCGGCCTCATCTACCGACTGGTCACGAGGACTCATCTGCCGGCGGAGGAACAAGGCAACCCCGATCAGGAACGCGGTGGCCATGATCAGCGGCGGTGTCAGCGCCGCCAGATCGGCGAGCATGCCGGGCGCCTCCTCTGCCCTCGTCCACGGCCCTCCTGGCATTGTTACCCCGTGACGGCCTACTGGCATTGTTACTCATGACGGGGCGGCGCCCGGCACGGGCCCGCTGGCGTGCGGCGGCGGCCGCCGCCGCACGGGAAGGCGGGAGGCGTGCGGCAGGCGCCTGACCGGGCAGGCCCGGCACGGCCGGTCGCCTGCGCCAGGCCGCGCCGCGTGGCAGGATCATGCGGCGTGTTCCTCGCGGACCTGCATATCCACTCGCGCTTCTCCCGCGCCTGCAGCAAGGACGCCGAGATACCAAGCTTGGCCTGGTGGGCGGCCCGTAAAGGGGTCACCGTGGTCGGCACCGGCGACTTCACCCATCCCGCCTGGGCAGCCCACCTCGCCGACTCACTCGTGTCCGCCGAGCCCGGCCTGCTGCGCCTGGCCGCCGGACCGGCGGCGCGACTGTGGCGCAGCCTCCCGCCCAGTTGCGACCCCGAGGTCCGCTTCCTGCTCTCCACCGAGATCTCGACCATTTACAAGCGTGACGGCGCGACCAGGAAGGTCCACCACCTGCTCTACGCCCCCACCTTCGAGGCCGCGGCCGCCATCACCACCGCGCTGGCCAAGGTCGGGAACCTCGCGTCCGATGGCCGCCCAATCCTCGGCCTGGACTCCCGTCACCTCTTGGAAATTACCCTGAACGCCGGGCCGGGGTGCTTCCTCATTCCAGCCCACATCTGGACGCCCTGGTTCGCCGTTCTTGGTTCCAAGTCTGGGTTCGACGCCGTGCCGGACTGTTACCTCGACCTAGCGGAACATGTCTTCGCCGTGGAGACGGGGCTGTCGTCTGACCCGGCGATGAACTGGATTTGCTCTGCGCTTGACCACTACCGGCTTGTGAGCAACTCCGATGCGCATTCGCCGCCGATGCTCGGACGGGAGGCAACTAGGTTCAGCACCGCGCTGGACTACTTTGCGATGCTGCGCGCGTTGCGCACGGGCCAGGGCCTTGCCGGGACGCTGAACTTCTTTCCCGAAGGCGGCCGTTACCACCTCGATGGGCATCGCAAGTGCGGCGTGCGGCTCTCCCCCGCGCAGAGTGTGCGCCTTGCGGGTATCTGTCCGAAATGCGGAAAACCACTCACGATTGGCGTGCTGCACCGGGTGAGTGAACTCGCGGACCGCCCGGAAGGGCACCGGCCGCCCGGGGCCGCGGCCGCCGCCAATCTGGTTTCGCTGCCGGAGATCATCGGAGAGCTCCGCGGCAGCGGGAGGCAGAGCAAGACGGTCACGACCGAGGTGGACCGGCTCGTCGCCGCGCTCGGCCCCGAACTGCACATTCTCTGCGACGCGGACCCGGCCGATATCCGCCGCGCCGGGGGCGCCATGGTCGCCGAGGCCATCACCCGGCTGCGCGCGGGCCAGGTGATCAAGGAAGCGGGTTACGACGGAGAATACGGGGTGATCCGGCTGTTCCGGCCGGACGAGCTGGCCGGGGCGGAGGCGCTGTTCGCGCTGCCCGGCGACGCGGCGCGGCCAGCGACTGCACCACCCGGGACTGCGCCACCCGGGACTGCGCCACCCGGGACTGCGCCACCCGGGACTGCGCCACCCGGGACTGCGCCACCCGGGACTGCGCCACCCGGGACTGCGCCGCCCGGCGAAACGGCGGCGGAGCCGCCGCGCCCGGGGCCGTTCGCGACCGACGGCACCGCGGGCGGCACACGTGGCCCGGCAGCCACGGGCGGCCCGGCGGCAAATACCGGCCCAGCGGCCACGGACGGCTCACAGCCGGACGGCACGGTGCTCCACGCCGGTCCCGCCCACGGTGGCTCACGGCCGGGACCAGCGCCGGCCGCGGCAGCCGTTAGGCATGGTGCACCCACCGCCGGCGACGTGCTGCTCGCCGGGCTCGACCCCGAGCAGCGGGAGGCGGCGCTCGCCGGGGGGCCGCTGATGATCCTGGCGGGCCCGGGAACCGGCAAGACGCGCACCCTTACGCACCGGATCGCCGTCCGTGTGGCGGAACGGGGCGTCGCTGCGGAGGAGTGCCTGGCCCTCACCTTCACCCGGCGGGCGGCCGCCGAGATGCGCGACCGGCTCGCGGGGCTGCTGCCCGGCCAGGCAGACCGGGTGATGGTCACCACCTTTCACGGGCTCGGCCTGGCGATCCTCCGGGAACACGGCGAGCTCGCGGGCCTGCAGCCCGGCTTCACCGTGGCCGACGACAGGGCCACGCTCGCGCTGGCGGCGGAGGCGGCCGGCTCGGTGGCCGCGGGACGGCGCCTGCTGGCCGCGGCCGCCCGGGACCCGGACGCGGCGGGCCAGGTCGCCGCGCTGCTGTCCGCGCACGGCCTGGTGACGTTCGACGGCCTGATCAGCCTGCCGCTCGCGCTGCTGCGGGAGCGGCCCGGCCTGGCCCGGGCGCTGCGCGCACGCTGGCCCTGCGTCAGCGTGGACGAGTACCAGGACACCGACGCCAGCCAGTACGCGCTGCTGCGCCTGCTGACGGGGGACGGCGCCGGGCTGACCGTGATCGGCGACCCGGACCAGGCGATCTACGGGTTCCGCGGCGCGGATGTGGGCTTCTTCCTGAGCTTCGCCCAGGACTACCCGGGTGCCAGGACCGTCGCGCTGAGCCGCAACTACCGGTCGTCCCCGGCCATCGTCACCGGCGCGATGCAGGCCGTGGCCCCGGCCACGCTGGTGCCGGGCCGGCGGCTGACCGCCGTGGCCGGCCCGGGCACCGGCGCGCCGAGCCGGATCACCGTCCACGAGGCGGCCGACGAGCGCGCCGAGGCGGCGTGGATCGCGCGGGCCATCGACCGGCTGCTGGGCGGGGTGAGCTTTCTCTCGCTGGACAGCGGCCGCGCCGATGGCCATGCCGGGGGCCGGCTCGCGCTCGCCGACTTCGCCGTGCTGTACCGGACCGGCGCACAGGCCGGCCCGCGGGGTGACGCGCGGACCCGGGCCGGCCTGCCCTACCAGAAGCGCTCGCACGACCTGCTGGCGCGCCGGACCGCGGTTCCGGACATCGTGGCGGAGATGAGCCGGGCGGGCGGCGGCGCCATCCCCGGCAGCGCCATCCCCGGCGGCGCCATCCCCGGCGGCGCCATCCCCGGCGGCGCCATCCCCGGCGGCGGGGGCGTGCCGGGCCTGCTGGAGGCGGCCGTCCGCCGGCTCGCCGCGCGCGTGCCGGCCCAGGCCCGCAGGAAAGGCGGCCCGCAGGCGCCGGCCGGCGACGCCGGGCAGCCCGTCCCGGGTACCGTCATGGACGTCCTGGCGGCGGGAGAGGTGCTCGCGCCGCTCGCCCGCCGCTGCGGCGGCGACCTGGACCGGTTCCTGACCGAGATCGCGCTCGGCGCCGAGGCCGACGCGCTGGACCCCCGGGCCGACGCGATCACGCTGCTGACCATGCATGCCGCCAAGGGACTGGAGTTCAGCGTGGTCTTCGTGACCGGCTGCGAGCGCGGCCTGCTGCCGCTCTCGCTGCCCGGCAAACGGCCCGGCGGCGATCCCGGGCCGGCCGGCCCCGACCCGGCCGAGGAGCGGCGGCTGTTGTTCGTCGCCATGACGCGCGCCCGGGCGCACCTGGTGCTGAGCTACGCGGCGCAGCGCCGCAGGCACGCGGGCGCGGCCGGCACCGGGCCGTCGCCGTTCCTCGGCGCGATAGATTCGCGGCTGCTCGACCGTGTTTCGCCGCCGCGGCCGCGCCGTCCGGTGGCCATCCAGCCGCGCCTGTTGTGACCGGTCCGGCGCGCAACCATGACCCGGCGACGCTGGGCGGCGGTGGGGGGATGGGGGGATGGGGGGATGGGGGGATGGGGGGATGGGGCCGCTGCCTGGACCGGCTGGGGCGTCGGCGGCGTCGGATTGCGCCGC
>Ga0335078_10007048_pt1 | contig 16656 bp, 14 predicted proteins | sample Lox_Sample_32_FD_206711 | JGI IMG/M metagenome (GOLD analysis project Ga0335078, IMG submission 206711) | Soil microbial communities from Loxahatchee National Wildlife Refuge, Florida, United States - Lox_Sample_3.2 | ecosystem: Environmental > Terrestrial > Soil > Wetlands | place: USA... | reverse complement strand
GGACACCGACGCAGGCGGCGCGGACCTGGCCGGCCGCGCGAGCGTGTTCTCATCGGTCACCGACTGCGCCTACGTGCCCCGCGATACCGGGTACCGGCTCGGTTCGACCGGCGGCGGCCGGTTCGCACTGGCGTGCGCTAGATCCCAGGCGGAGGGACTGCCATTCCGGCACGTGAAGGCGGACGAGGTCCGGGTCGAGCTGCGCGGGGCCGGAGCCTGCTCGCGGCGGGTCAGCAACTTCGGCACCCCGGACGTGCTCGAGGCCGACCGCCTGATCGCCTGCGAGGTCTTCACGCCAGCGGGCAACTGGTCGTCCTATCCACCGCACAAGCACGATTCGCAGCGGCCGGGCGAGTCAATGCTCGAGGAGATCTATTACTTCGAGGTGGCGGACGGGCCTGCCGGAGCGGGCCTGGCGTACCAGCGGGCTTACGGAACGCCGGAACGCCCGGCGGACGTGCTCGCCGAGATACGCAGCGGGGACGTGGTAATCGTCCCGCACGGCTGGCACGGGCCTTCGATGGCGGCTCCCGGCTATGACCTGTACTACCTCAACGTAATGGCGGGGCCTGGCCGGAGGGAGTGGCTCGTCTGCGACGATCCCGCCCATTCCTGGATCCGGGAGCAGTGGAAGGACCAGCAGGTCGACCCGCGGGTCTCGGAGTGGAGACTGGATTGAACACGGTACGGCTGACGGTAGGCCAGGCGGCGGTCCGCTTCCTGGCCGCGCAGCACAGCGAGCGCGACGGCACGCGGCACCGGCTCATCGAGGGCTGCTTCGGCATCTTCGGGCACGGCAACGTGGCCGGCCTTGGCCAGGCGCTGCTAGAGGCCGAGCTCACCGCAGGCCCTGGTTGCGGCCTGCGGTACTGGCAGGGACGCAACGAGCAGGCCATGGTGCACGCGGCGGCGGCGTTCGCCAGGACGCGTAACCGGATGTCGACGCTGGCCTGCACCTCGTCGATCGGGCCAGGTGCGACGAACATGGTCACAGGCGCAGCGCTTGCCACCATCAACCGGCTGCCCGTCTTGTTGCTGCCGGGGGACGTGTTCGCGACCCGGGTCGCCGATCCCGTGCTGCAGCAGCTCGAGCAGCCGGGCGCGCAGGACATCAGCGTCAACGATGCCTTCCGGCCGGTCTCCCGCTTCTTCGACCGCGTCTGGCGCCCAGAGCAGCTGCCCTCGGCGCTGCTCGCCGCCATGCGGGTGCTGACCGACCCGGCGGAGACCGGCGCGGTGACGCTCGCCCTGCCGCAGGATGTCCAGGCCGAGGCGTACGACTGGCCCGTCGAGCTGTTCCGCGAGCGAGTCTGGCACATCCCGAGGACGCCGCCTGACCCGGCGGCCTTGGCCCGCGCGGCCGAGGTAATCCGGTCCGCGCGGCGGCCGCTCATCGTGGCCGGCGGCGGGGTCATATACTCCGGGGCCGCCGGGACCCTGCGGACCTTCGCGCACGCCTTCGGCATCCCGGTCGGCCAGACCCAGGCCGGCAAGGGGACCATGCGCTCGGACGACCCGCTGTGCCTGGGCGCGATCGGGGCGACGGGGACTACCGCGGCCAACGAGATGGCCGCGCAGGCCGACGTGGTGATCGGCGTGGGCACTAGGTGGGGCGACTTCACCACGGCCTCCCGCACCGTCTTCGCCGACCCGCGGGTGCGTTTCGTCAACGTCAACGTCGCCGCGTTCGACGCGGCGAAGCAGTCCGGCGTCGCGGTCGTCGCCGACGCGTCCGCCGCCCTCGGGGCGCTGTCCGGCGCGCTGGCCGGATGGTCTGCCGACCCGGCGAACCGCGACCGGGCCGCGGCGCTCGCGGCCGGCTGGCAGGTGACGGTGCAGGCCGCCTACGACACCAGGCACGAGCCGCTGCCGGCGCAGGCGGAGGTCATCGGGGTGGTCAACGAGGTGGCGGCGGACACCGACGTCGTAGTGTGCGCGGCCGGCTCCATGCCCGGTGACCTGCATAAGCTGTGGCGCACCCGGGACCCGGGCGGGTACCACGTGGAATACGGGTACTCGTGCATGGGCTACGAGATCGCGGGCGGGCTCGGCGCCAAGCTGGCCGCTCCCGAGCGCGAGGTATTCGTCATGGTCGGCGACGGTTCCTATCTGATGATGGCCGGCGAGCTGGTCACCGCGGTGCAGGAAGGGATCAAGCTCGTGGTGGTCTGCGTTGACAACCATGGGTTCGCCTCGATCGGCAACCTGTCGGAGTCCGTCGGCTCGCAGCGGTTCGGCACCAGCTACAGGTTCCGCGGCCCCGAGGGCCGGCTGGACGGCGGCTACCTGCCCGTCGACCTGGCGGCCAACGCCGCCAGCCTTGGCGTGGACGTACTTCGCGCGAAGTCTATCGAGGAGTTCCGGCAGGTGCTGGTGCAGGCGCGGGCGGCGGGCCGGACCACGCTCGTGCACATCGAGACCGATCCACTGCTGCCCGCGCCGTCCAGCGACGCCTGGTGGGACGTGCCGGTGGCGGAGGTAGCCGGGCTTGACAGTACCCGGGAGGCGCGGGCCGGCTACGAGAAGGCCAGGCAGCGGCGGCGGCCGTACCTGTGAGCGCCGGTGCCCGAGCCGGATCGCACTATCGTGGGCCGATGGTCATGCGTCCGTCTGAGCCGTCCGATGCTGAGCTGCTCGAGATGTTCGACCGCTGCTCCAATCGCGGCCGGTGGGGTGACGACGACGAGCTCGGCACGCTCAACCTGATCGACCAGGCGGCGCGTCGGCGCGCCGCGGCCTTGGTGCGAGAGGGATCCGTGATCAGCCTCGGCCGTCCCCTCCCTGTCGCGGGAAGCTCGGTGTCAATGCATGCCGTGGTTCACCGGATGCTCCAGCCGTCCGATGACATGTCCGCCGTCGACAGCGTCTCGCTGACTCCGCACGACCCGCAGATGACCCACATCGACGCACTCGGCCACGTCTTCTGGCAGGGCCGCGCCTACAACGGCCGCCGTCGCGACGATGTGCTCGGCCCGGGCGCGCTGCGGTCCTTGTCGGTCGCCGCGATGCGGTGCGGGATCTTCTGCCGGGGCGTCCTGCTCGACGTGGCCGCGGCCCGCGGTGTCGCCTATCTCGGGGCCGACGAGTTCGTCACGGTCCAGGACCTGGAAGCGGCCGAGCGGCGAGGCCGGGTACGGGCAGGGTCGGCCGATGCGCTAGTGGTGCACGTCGGCCGCGCCGAGCGAATACGAGCCGAGCAGGTGCCGGACGTCCCGGCTCCCCGGGCGGGCCTGCACGCCACGGTGCTGCCGTGGCTGCGCGAGCGCGACATCTCAGTTTTCCTTGGCGATTGCACCGAACGGCTGCCGCCGGATCCGTCGGCCATCCCGCTGCCGCTGCACCAGATCGGCATCGTCGCCATGGGACTGTGCCTGATTGACGGGGCGCTGACCTCGGATCTTGCGGCGACCTGCGCGCGGCTGGGGCGGCAGGAGTTCCTCTTCTCCTGCACCGTGCCTGAACTGCCTGGCGGAACGGGCTTCCCTGTCAACCCGGTGTGCGTGTTCTAGCCCGCAAGCCTGCCGACGGGTTCTCGCCGCCTCGCCGGCGCGACGGCGTACTGGCTGTAGACACCGAGCAGGCCGACGGTATCGAAGTAGGCGAACTCGCCGTCGCCGTCCAGACCGTGACCTCCGCCGCGCATCGCCTCGGCGATCCCGGTCCGTGCCATGTGCTCGACCACCCCGGTCAGGTCGGCGACGAACCAGGTCACGTAGGCCAGGCCGGCACCGCGTCTGTCAAGGGCGTCGGTGTGCACGCTGGGACCCGTGACCGGCTGTACAACCCCGAGGCGCCCGCCGGGCGTTACGGCGTTACGAGACTCGAAAGTGCCCGGCCTGCCGCGGTAGCTGCGATGCCGCAGCGTATCCGAGGTGTACTCATGAACGTCCCAGGGACCGCAGCCCCAGGCCTCGGTTAGCACGGCGACGGTCGCCGCCAGATCGGCGGTGACGAAGCCGAGCTGATCAGGTGGCCTACCGAGGAAATCGGTCGCCGGGCCGACCTGCGGTGCCGTCCGCTTCGCCGGCTGGTTCACTGGGTCGGGTAGCAGCGGATGGCGGACAGGTCACCGCGCAGGCCGATCGCGCCGGCGGCGTAAGGCACCAGGTAAACCTCCCCAGCCGCTACCTTCTCGGGTTCGGATGACTCGGCCTCCAGGATGCCCCCACCCTCGTTGATCACCAATACGGAGAAACGCGGCTCGAACCCGACTTCGTCACCGCGGGAAATAATCTGCTCCGCGCCGAAGTAGTCCGCAGCGCCCGCAGGCAGCAGCGCCGTCGTTCCCGGCTGACCGCTCGCCAGTGGGCGGATGTACTGCCCGCGCAGCGCCTCAAGGTCCGGGCCGGCGACGGCGCGGCGGCGCACGGCGTTCAGGGCCGTCTCCTGATCCAGGCCCAGGAAGCTGTCACCGGGGTCCAGCGGGAAGCCCGCCCACTCCAGCATGATCGAGAAGTCGGTCATTTCCTGGATTTCCAGGATCAGGATGCCTCCCCCGATCGCGTGCGGCACGCTGCCAGGGCAGAAAATCACCTCGCCAGTGTGCACACTGACCAGATTGCAGTTCGCCAGCAGCGCGTCGGTGTTCTGGCGGGTGACCCAGCCGGACAGTTCCGCCGCCGCGACGTCGCGGCTGAATCCCAGGTGCGCGGACGCGCCAGGATCGGCGTGCAACACAAGCCAAGCCTCGGACTTGCCGAAGTCACTGCCAAGGTGCTGGCGAGCGAAGGGACGGTCTGGATGAATGTGCAGCGGGAGCCTGGCCCCGGCGTCGAGCAGCTTCACGAGCAGCGATCCCCGGGCACCATAGCGTGCGGTGTAGTCGGGACCGAACCAGGACGATGGGTCCGCCGCGAATCGGTCGGCCAGCCGGGAGCCGTCGGGAAGCGTCGTCAGGCCAAGCGGCGCGGCTCCGGTCCTCGGCGTCGTCGAGGCGATCCAGTCCTCCGGGTGGGTCGGGTCCAGGCCCGGTTGCCGGCGAAACGTGCCGATCCGGCCCGCGCCCGGGTAAAAGGACGGAACGGTGTTCGCCGTCAGCTGCAGGGGTCGCATGATATCTCCCGCGGTACTGGGTTATCTCGACGTCGGCCGGTGATCAATCGACGAGGATTTCGAAGTGCGGCGGATACCGGCGACTAGGTGGTTCGATGAGCTCGAGATAGGAAGCGGCGCCTTCGATCATCTCGAAGAAGCTGATCTGACCGTCGCCATCCATGCCGTGACCGCCGCCGTACTGCACCTCGGTCAGGCCCTGGGCGATCAGCCGATCACGTTCGGCGGCCAGCGAGGACACGAAGTAGCCAAGATGGTGCAGACCCGGCCCGTGCGCGTCAAGGAACTCGGTGAAGACGCTGCGACCGCTCAGCGGCGCGATGATCTCCAGGCTCGGCCCGTATTCGGCGATGACGCCATGCGACTCGAAGTCGCCGGCCTGGCCGCGAAACATGCGCCGCGGCAGGTACGCGGCGGTGTAACGCCAGCCGATCCAGCGGGAGACGCCAAGGCAGCGCCCGAGACGCTGCACGCCCTCCTCCAGGTCAGGGACCACGTATGCCACCTGGTCGGGCGGACGCCCAACCAGCGGGACGGGCGTGGTGTCGGTCCGGTCGCCGTATCCCGGCATCACGCCTCCCGGGCCGGGACGGCGGCGCCGGCCTCGCGCATGAGCTCGGCGACGATCGGCACGCCGACGGTGAGAGAATGCACGCTTACTCCCGACGTCATGTTGCAGACCTCGAGGATCTCTGCCGGGGTCACCCCCAGCGCCAGCGCCGCCCGGACCTCCCTGGTCAAGGTGGCACGGTCCATATGGGTGACGCTGGCGTTGGCGGCGATCGCGATCAGCGCGACAACGCGCGGGCTGAGGACCCCGGACACCCGGGCCGCACCTGCCCATCGCAGGAACACGGCGAGGAACTCAGGGTCGGACCGGATCGCCGCGGCCGCGCGCTCGTCCCAGACCCCGAATACGGTCTCGTACTGCGCCCGCAATCCCTGGAAGCTGTCCTCGCCGCACGGCCTGATCGCTGTCGAGCCGGGCTGGACCTCCTCAAGCACGTCTACCGCGAGCAGGTAGCCGGCGATCCCCAAGCCGCCTAGCAGGGCAAGCACGGTGACAAGCTCACGCGGTGTTGCTCCGGCCTTCATGGCGTTGCGCCCGTGCGTGCGGATGCCGATCGGATGTATATGCGTGACGGCCGCGGTCGTCGCGATGTACATGAATTCGCGCGTCTTGGCGTCCAGCGCACCGGTCTCCCACGCGTACGCCGAAACATCGGTGTACGCCGCCATGATCTCTGGCGCGAGTTCCAGGATCAGCTGCCAGTCGTCGGCCCAGTACCCGCGACGCCGCATGAACTCCGCTCGTATCTCACGCTGAGCCTGGCTCAGCTCCCCCTCTCCGTTCGCGCGAGCATCGTTCATGGCAGATTCGCGTTCCCTCCTGGCCGTGCACAACGGAAGGCTGGGCGGCCCACCTTGCCCACTCCGGTCAACTTCTGCAGTGACTCCAATGGTTTAGTCAGTATGACTGGTTATCAGTCGGGAATATCAGTCAGAATCAGGCACACTTCCACAGTCTCTGGCGACGATCCTCGTCTTAGCAGGGCGGAACCCGCAGTCATGGCCTGTCAGTGACGACCACTATGCGTTCAGCCGCTTCCGCCAGGTCTTGCCGCGCCGCTCACCGCGATGACCTCATCGTTCTCTAACTTAAGCAGCTAAGTCGTTGCATCGAACGTACGACTTTTCGCCGGTCTCCGGTCAAGCCTTCCTCTCACTCAGTGGAATATCTTCTTAGTTGTGACGCCTTCGTGACATCAGTTGGATTTTTGTGGCAAGTCTTGACATTGTGAGGATTGCCCGGTTAGCTTCGTGACAGCCGAGTTACCTCCGCGTTAACAGGACTGTGAATCAGCGGCGGTCGGATCGGCACCGTGGCGGATCGGGCCTTTCGGCCCGCGTCCAGGCGCGGCAGCTTGCGCAGTAGGCCAACGATGACCCTCACCGCTGCGCAGCAGCGCGCACCGTCATCGATCGCGGTCAGCAAGCGGCCGTCCCAGACTCGTCCGCTTCACCCAGATGGGAGGTGTTGAAGATCAGCCCTCGTCCCCTTGCCGAGGTGCGGCAGCGGCAGATCATGGCGCTGCTGCAGGAATCCGGTGCCCTGCGCATCGGAGAACTGTCACAGATGCTGGATGTGAGCGACGAGACAGTCCGGCGTGACCTGGCCGTCCTGCAGGAGCAGGGCCTGCTGACCCGCACCCGCGGCGGGGCGCTCGCGGAGAGCGTGCGGCTGGAGACGTCCTTCCAGCGTCGCATGCGAGAGAACGGGGTGGAGAAGCGGGAGATCGCCCAGCTCGCCGCCAGCTATGTCGAGGACGGCAGCACCATAATCATCGACTCAGGCTCGACGATGGCGCATCTGGTCAGCCAGCTGCGCAACAAGCGGGATCTGGTCGTCATCACCAACGGCATCAACCATGTCGAGGACCTGCTGAGCAACCCGAGCCTGACGGTGGTGGTCACCGGAGGGATGGTCCGCCGCGTCACCATGGGGGCGGCCGGGCCGCTCGCCGTCGAGTCGCTGTCGTCTCTGCATGCCGACCACACGTTCCTTGCCGCGCACGGATTCTCGGCCGAGGCCGGGATGATGTACCCGAGCTTTGACGAGGTGGCGGTCAAGCGCGCGATGATCCGCGCGGGCGCGCAGGTCACGCTGCTCGCCGACGGGACCAAGTGCGGGCGCGCCTCGATGGTGAGGGTGGCCCCGCTGAACGAGCTCACCCGCATCATCACCAGTCCGCCTATCTCCGAAGCCGAGCAGACCAAGATCCGCGACCTGGGCGTCGAGCTGGTTGTGGCGGAGATACCGGAAAACGCGGAGCTCACCCTGGTCGACCCGCCTCGCCCGGAGATGGGGTGACATGAGGTGACCGCGGTGCCAGGCACGTTGAAGAAGCTCGTGAACGACCCGGCGGACGTGGCGGTTGAACTCGCCGCCGCCTTCGCCGACGCCCATCCGGACATGGTGCGGCGCGTTTCGGAACGCGTGCTTGTCCGCGTCGACCAGCCCCCGGATAAGGTTGGCATCGTGACCGGCGGCGGGTCGGGTCACGAGCCGGCCTTCCTCGGCTACGTGGGTGCCGGATGTGCCGACGCCGTCGCCATCGGCAACGTCTTCGCCGCGCCGTCGCCGGACGCGATCCTGACCTCGATCCAGCACGCGCACCGCGGGCGCGGCGTCCTGCTCGTCTACGGCAACTACTCGGGCGACGTCCTGAACTGCCGCCTCGCCGTGCGCAAGGCCGCCGCGGCCGGCATCGAGGTCCGTCAGCTGTTCGTCTGTGACGACCTGGCTTCCGCGGCCTCGGTCGAGGCGCACCGCCGGCGCGGCATCGCCGGCGACGTCATGGTGCTGAAGATCGCCGGAGCCGCCGCCGAGGCAGGCGAGAGCCTCGATGACGTCGAGGTGGCCGCCAAGGCCGCGAACACAAGCACCCGCACGATCGGCGTGGCGCTCAGCAGTGCCGAGCTGCCCGGAGCGGCGCAGCCGATCTTCACCACGCCAGGCGGCGAAATGGAAGTCGGCCTCGGCGTGCACGGCGAGCCGGGGATCAGCAGGCAGAAGCTCGGCACGGCTGACGAGGTGGGAACGATGCTGGCGCGCCAGTTGCTTGACGACATCGCCTGCCCGCCGGGATCGGTGGTCGCGCTGCTTGTCAACGGGCTGGGCGCGACTCCCCTGCTCGAGCAGTACCTCGTGCACCGGGCCGTCCTGCGCCACCTGGCCGAGAACCAGATCAGCGTGCATTCCTCGATGGTGGGCGAATACGTCACCTCCCTGCAGATGGCCGGGCTCTCGGTGACCCTCACCGTCCTGGACGACCGGCTGCGCGAGTTGTTCGACGCCCCGGTCCGGACGGTGGCGATGTGCCGATGACCACGGGGATCCAGACGGCGTTGCGCCTGACCGAGGCGGGAGCGAGCGTCCTGGAAAGCGCCACCGACGAGCTGTGCGAACTGGACTCCGTTGCGGGAGACGGCGACCACGGGCTTGCCATGGGGGCCGCCGCGAAGGCCATCAGGAGGCGGCTGGCCGGAGACCCGCCAGCGGATGCGCCGGCCCTCACCGAGCTCCTGGCCGCGGAATTCGGTGCCGTCGGCGGCTCGATGGGCGCGCTGCTCTCCGTAGCGTTCGAGGCCCTGGGGGACAAGACCGCCGCCTGCGACGCGCCGCTGTCCGCTCAGCATGTCGCGGACTACCTCGATACCGTGTGCGAGGCGCTGGGCGAGTTCGGCGGGGCGAAGGTCGGTGACAAGACCATCATCGACGCCGCGGCCGGTGCCCGGGAGGCAGCCGCGGCGGCCGCGGACCGGGGAGCCGGGCCGGCCGAGGCGCTGACCGCCGCGGCCGTCGGCGCGAACGCCGGGGCCGATTCGACCGCGAACATGATCGCGCAGGTCGGCAGGGCCAGCAGGCTCGGCGAGCGGAGCCGAGGGTCGGTGGACGCCGGAGCCCGCTCGTTCGCCCTGGTCCTGACCGCCATCGCGAACTCGTATGCCGCTGGGAGCCGAGCATGAACACGTCCTTCCCGCGGGCCGAGATCTGGTTCGTCACCGGCAGCGTCGACCTGTACGGCTCCGACTCCCTGAGTCAGGTTGACCAGGACAGCGCGGCCATCGTCGCCGCCTTGAACGAGGGCGGCCAGATCCCGGTGCGGATCATCGCCAAGCCGGTGGTCGCCGGGCGTGATGCCATCCGGCGCATCATGCTCGACGCCAACGGCGCGGACGACTGCATCGGGGTCATCGCGTGGATGCACACGTTCTCCCCCGCCAAGATGTGGATCGGCGGTCTGGGGGCGCTACACAAGCCGATGCTGCACCTGCACACGCAGTTCAACCAGAGGCTGCCATGGTCCGAGATCGACATGGACTTCATGAACCTGAACCAGTCGGCGCACGGGGACCGTGAGTTCGCGTTCATCGAGAGCCGGATGCGGATCGCCCGCACCACCGTGGTCGGCCACTGGTCCGAGCCGGCGGTGCAGCGGCGCATCGGGCTGTGGTCGCGGGCCGCCTGCGGCCGAGCCGAGGCACAGCGCCTGCGGGTCGCCAGATTCGGCGACAACATGCGTTATGTCGCGGTGACCGAAGGGGACAAGGTCGAAGCCGAGATGCAGCTCGGCTTCGCGGTCAACAGCTACGGCGTGTCCGACCTCACCGACGCGGTGGCCCAGGTTGGTGACGCCGACGTGACCGGGCTCGCGCGGCGGTACGAGGAAGAGTACGAGGTCGCCGCCGAGCTCCGCGCTGGCGGCGAGCGGCACGCCTGTCTTCGAGAGGCGGCACGGATCGAGATCGCCCTGCGCTGGCTGCTCGAGGCCGGCGACTTCGGCGCGTTTACCGACAACTTCGAGGATCTGGGCCTGCTGCGGCAGTTGCCCGGCATCTCCGCGCAGCGCCTGATGGCGGATGGGTACGGCTTCGGCGCCGAGGGCGACTGGAAAAGCGCCGCGCTGCTGCGCATTGTCAAGGTCATGACCGGGGGGATGGCAGGCGGCGCCTCGTTCATGGAGGACTACACCTACGACCTGGATCCTGGCCGAGGCCTGATCCTCGGCGCGCACATGCTCGAGCTCTGCCCCTCGATCGCCGGCGCCACGCCTCGCTGCGAGATCGCACCATTGTCGCTCGGGCAGCGGGAGGATCCCGTCCGCCTGGTGTTCAACGCGGCCGCCGGGCCGGCGATCGTCGCTAACTGGCTCGATCTCGGCAACCGGTTCCGTCTGGTTCTCAACCAGGTCACCGTCGTCGATCCGCCCGAGGACCTGCCGCGGCTGCCGGTAGCACGGGCGATCTGGCGACCCACACCGGACCTGGCGACCTCCGCCGAGGCCTGGCTGATGGCCGGCGGCCCGCACCACACCGTGCTTAGCAACTCGGCGACATCCGACCTGATGAGCATGTTCGCCGCGATGTGCGACATCGAGTACCTGCAGATCGACGAGCGGACCCGGATCGACGCCTTCGCCAACGAGATCCGCTGGAACTCCGTCTATTACCACCTGTCGCGAAAGATCTGAGGTGCATTGCGATCGTCATGACCCGCTCGCGGCGAGCCTGGATCGGCACGTCCTGGAAGATGAACAAGACTCGCGGCCAGGCCGCCGCTTACGTCGCCGAACTGTGCGACTGGATGCGTGCCACCGAGCTGGATGCCCAAGTGGCGATCTTCCCGCCGTTCACCGCGCTGCAGGCCGTCTCGGGATGGCTGGTCTCAGGCACGGGCGCGGCGACGGCGGGCTCTCGGCCAGGGCAGAACCCATCGCTGCAGCTTGGTGCCCAGAACATGCACTGGGAGGCGCACGGCGCCCAGACCGGCGAGATCTCCGCCGAGATGCTTGTGGACTGCGGCGTTAGCGTCGTCGAGATCGGTCACTTCGAACGTCGCGAGAATTACGGCGAGACCGATCGCTCGGTCAACCTCAAGGCCGCCTCGGCCATCGCCGCCGGGCTTGAGGCGGTCATCTGCATCGGCGACTCGCTGGAGGATCGTCACTACGGCGTCGCGGCCGAGACCGTGGCCCGGCAGGTCAAGATCGCCCTGCGCGGGCTGGCGCCGGAGGCGCTCGGGTCCGTCGTGCTCGCCTACGAGCCAGGCTGGGCCATCGGAACCGGCGGCGAACAGGCAGAGCCGTCTGATGTGGAAGCGATGCACCACGTCATAAGGGACGCGGTACGAGCCTCGCACGGGTACCAGGCCGCCGCGCTGATACGGGTCGTATGCGGCGGAAGCGTCGACGCGGCCAGCGCCTCCGGCTACGCCGGGGAAACCACGATAGACGGCCTGTTCGTAGGGCGGGCCGCCCTCACCGCGGCCGGATTCATCGCCGTAATCGAGCAGTACTGCTCGGCCCTGCCGGCCGCGGCCAGCGAGCTCGTCGCCGCAGAAGGAAGCAGAGATGACTGTCACTGACCAGCGCCTGATTCGTGATGCATTTGTCGCAGGCACATGGCGTGCGGCACAGTCGGGGCGTCGCTTTGCCTCCGTCGATCCCTCCCTCGGCCAACCCTTCGCAGAGATCGCCGAGTGCGACGCGGATGACATCGACATCGCGGTCCGAGGCGCCGCCGCGGCCTTCCCCGCGTGGCGGGCGCTCAAGCCGCTCGACCGCGGCCGGATCATGCTGAAGCTCGCCGAGCGGATCGACGCTGAGGCCGAGGCGCTCGCCGAGCTCGACGTCCGCGACAGCGGCAAGCCCAGGGCTCTCGCGCTCGGCGACGTCCGCGGCTCCGCCCGCTACTTTGAGTACTACGGCACGATGGCCGACAAGCTGCATGGCGAGACGATTCCGCTCGGCGATGACTACGTGTCGTATACCCGGCACGAGCCGTTCGGCGTGGTGGCCGCGATCATTCCGTGGAACGGCCCGATCAACCAGGCCGCGCGCAGCGTCGCCCCGGCACTGATGATGGGCAACGCGATCGTGGCCAAGCCCGCCGAGCAGACGCCGCTGTCCTGCCTGGAGCTCGCGCGGCTTGCCTTCGAGTGCGGGGTCCCCGCGGACGTCTTCAACGTGGTCCCTGGATTCGGCGAAACGGCGGGCGCCGCCCTGGTGGAACACCCCCTGGTCCGCAAGGTGGTGTTCACCGGCTCAGTCGAAACAGGCCGCCTCGTCGCCATCGCCGCCGCTAAGCGCCTCATCCCGGTCACGCTCGAGCTGGGCGGCAAGTCACCGCACATCATCTTCGACGACGCCGACCTAGAGCCCGCCGCCAAGGGCGCGTGGCTGGGCATCAACCTCAACACGGGGCAGATCTGCTCCGCCGGGTCTCGGCTTTTCGTGCACAGGTCAGTGCACGACGAGGTCGTCGCCCGCCTCGAGCAGCTGAACAGCACGCTCAGCATCGGGCCGGGCGCGGCCGACTGCTTCATGGGCCCCCTCGCGTCGGCCGAGCAGAAGGAAAAGGTGGAGTTCTATCTGAAGCTCGCCGAGGCCGAAGGCGCGACAGTGCGCGTCGGCGGCGAGCCGCTGGCGGATCTGCCACCCGGCAGCTACACCCGGCCAGCCCTGCTGACCGGAGTGACCAACGACATGCGCGTCGCCCGCGAAGAGATCTTCGGCCCGGTGCTCGTGATCATTCCGTTCGACACCGAGGAAGAGGTCATCGCGCTGGCCAACGACAGCGAGTACGGGCTGGTCGCCGGCCTGTGGACGCGAGATCTCAGCCGCGCCCACCGGGTGGCGGCACAACTTGAGGCCGGGCAGGTCTACGTCAACGAATTCTGGGCCGGCGGCGTCGAGACCCCGTTCGGCGGGGTGAAAAACAGTGGCTACGGCCGCGAGAAGGGTATCGCGGGAGCCCTGGACTACACCTACCTCAAGACGGTGACGCTCCGCCTGCGCCCCGACCCGCATCCCCTCGTGCCGCCCGTGTCCCCCGCACCTTCCACCGATTCGGAGTGACCTGATGACCTCGCTCGACCACCCCGCCGCGCGCGCTGTCACGGAGGGCAGCAGCCTGCTGTTCTCCCGTAACGTCTCGGTGCCAGAGGCTATCGCCCAGGCCCTCGAGGATGCCGGCATCGACCTGGTGCTGGGAATCTGCGCCGGGCACACAACGGCGATTTTCGAGGCGCTCTACCGTCACCCCTCGATCAAGACCGTTCAGGTCCGCCAGGAACTGGCCGGATCGCTGGCCGCCAACGCCTACGGCCGCCTCACCGGCAAGCCGGCGGTCATCAGCGGCGAGGGCGAGTTCATGCTCGGCACCGGGACGCAGGGCATCATCGAGTCGCTGCTCGGCAGCGCGCCCATGCTGATCCTGACCGAGATGTTCGACGGCGGCCGGATGAGCCATCACGGCACCTACCACTCCGGCGTCGGCGATCACGCCAGCTATGACGCCGTGGCGGCCTTCAAGGCGATCTGCAAGAAGGTGTTCGTCAGTCACTACCCGGCCCAAGCCGTCCAGCACACCCAGCTCGCGGTCAAGCACGCGCTGGCCGGCGACCCCGGTCCTGTTGCCGTCATCTACCACTCGGCCGCGTTCGAGGGAGACGTGGGCCCGGACTCCTTCCCCCGCATCTACCACGCCGCGGGCTACGTCAAAGACCGGCCGAGGTCGGTCGACTCCGGCGCGATCCAGGCAGCCGCGGACGCGATCCAGGGTGCGGAACGCCCCATCGTCATCGCGGGCAACGGCGTCCGGATGAGCCAGGCCTACGAGAGCCTGCTCGATTTCGCGCACGCGGCCGACGCCCCCGTCGTGACCACCCAGGGCGGAAAGGGAACCTACCCCGAGACCGACGCGCTGGCCGGCGGCGTGTTCGGCGAATGGGGAAGAGAGAGCGCCAACGCGCTGGTCAGCGACGCCGACCTGATCGTCGCGGTCGGCACCAAGCTGGGCCCGCTCGACACCGTGGACCAGATCCCGTCCCTGATCGACCCCGCCCGCCAGACCCTGATCCAGGTCGACATCGACCCGCTGAACAGCGCCTGGACCCTGCCGGTTCAGCACCTGCTGCTCGGCGACGCCGACGCCGTGCTCGGCGCGCTGGCCCAGGCCTGCCTGGCCACCGGGAGCGGCCGGGCGGTGTCAGGCACCGACCGCAAGTCCGCGGCCATCCAGCGTTATGACCTGCCGGTCAAGCCCACGCACGCCTCGGATGAGTTCCCGCTGCGGCCCGAGCGGCTGGTGTCCCTTATCCAGGAGCACTGGCCCGAGGACGGAATCATCACCACCGACGCCGGCGAGAGCCGCACTTACATGCTCAACTGGTTCAAGAGCGCCGGCGGCGGACGCTACCTGGTGCCGCACGGGGGCGGCGGCATGGGCTACGCGATCGGCGCCGCGTTCGGCGCCAAGATCGCCGAGCCGGGCCGTCCCGTGCTCGCGATCTGCGGCGACGGCGGCTTCCCCATGACGATGAACACGCTGATGAACGCGCTGCAGGAAGGCACTCCGTTCACGGTCGTGGTATCCAACAACCGGGCGCTTGGCTGGCCGCTGCACGTGATGGCGGACGAGGTGAAGAAGTTCTTCGAGTTCCACGACTTCGACCACGCCGCTATCGCCCGGGCGATGGGCTGCGAGGGCGTCAGGTGCGAATCGGTAGCCGACGTGGCCGCGGCCCTGCAGGCCGCGCGCACCAGCCCGATCCCCTATGTCATCGACGTGCCGATCACGCTCGAGGCGACCTTCCTCGACTCGACGGCGAGCATCGCCAAGGTGCCGCGCGAGCGGCCCTGGCGCGGAAAGGCCGAGTAGCCATGGGATCCGGGACCGGGACGGGGCCAGCCGGCATCAAGGCCTCGTTCTTTCACTCCGGGATCGTGGTGAGCGATCTAGACCAGGCGATGACCGAACTGGAGCAGGCGACAGGTGCCCAGTGGCTATCGCCTCAGGAGCGTCCGGACGGGGACGGCGTGGTCCGTGTCTGCTTCTCGCAGACGGCACCGTACATCGAGCTGATCGAGGGAAACCCCGGAGGCCTGTGGCCGACCGCCGGCGGCCCGCGGGTCGATCACCTGGCGTACTGGACGGAGGCCTTCGAGGCGGACTGCGCCCACCTGGACGGCATGGGCCTGCGCCGCGAGGCGGGCGGCGCCTCGGTCTGGGGCGGCAACTGGGCCTACTTCCGGGTGCCCGCCATCGGCATACGCCTCGAGCTGTGCGATACCGCGGGCCGGGACGCCTTTTTCGAACGGTGGAAATTCGCCGGACACACCCCTGCCTAATACACGCCAACATCGTCCACGAGACAGTCAAAAATCCCGCAAGCAACTAAACATCTGCGGTACGGCGCAGAACTGGAGGTTCATCATGTCCAAACTCAATAGACGCGCCATGCGTCGTTCCCTCGCTTTGGCGGCCACCGTGGCACTTGCCCTCGGCGCCTCGGCCTGTGCTTCCTCGGGGAGCGGCTCGTCGAGCGGCACGTCAGGGGCCACGGCGGCCTCCGCCGGAGGTGCGCCCATCAGGGTCGCTCAGATCACCACCATCTCCGGCGGCTATCCGTTCGGCGATGTCGTCCCCGGTACTCAGGCGTACTTCAAGCTGATCAACTCCCAGGGCGGGATCGACGGCCACAAGATCGATTTCATGTACGGCGATGACAAGGGCACCGCCTCCCAGGCGGCCGAACTCGCCCGCCTGTACGTACTTCAGGATCATGTCGTGGCGATGGTGGGCAACACCAGCCTCGCCGACTGCAACACCAACGAAGGCTTCTACACCGCCAACCATATCGGCGTGATCGGCGGCGGAACCGAGCCGCTGTGCTTCACCCAGCCGAACTGGGATCCGGTAAACGCCGGGCCTTACTACGGCAAGGTCGTGCAATGGCAGTACACATTCGACCAGCTCAAGCCGACCACCGTCTGCGAGATCGAGCAGAACGACCCGACGTCCATTCCGTATTACAACCAGCTGCGCACCTGGTTCGAATCCCAGAACCCGGGCGTCGCCGCGAAGTTCAAGGAGATCACCTACACCAACGACGCCACGCAGAACCCGACGCCTGCCGTGGCCCACGCCAAGGCCCTAGGCTGCGACCTGATCGAGCTGTCCACGGTGGCCCCGAACATGGTCGCGTTCGTCAAGGCGGCGAAGGCTGTCGGGCTGGACGCCACGTTCATCACGCTCGGC
>Ga0335078_10007047_pt1 | contig 16656 bp, 10 predicted proteins | sample Lox_Sample_32_FD_206711 | JGI IMG/M metagenome (GOLD analysis project Ga0335078, IMG submission 206711) | Soil microbial communities from Loxahatchee National Wildlife Refuge, Florida, United States - Lox_Sample_3.2 | ecosystem: Environmental > Terrestrial > Soil > Wetlands | place: USA... | reverse complement strand
CGCGTCAGCCTCGACCATCAACGCAGCGAGATCGTCGACCTCAACGTCGAGTACATGACGTGGGTGCTCGACGGCGTCGACGCGCACTTCTCGATCGACTCGAAGGCGCTCGCGGGAAAGAGCGTGCGCGAATACGTCGAGAGCACGATCGACGCCGCGCTCGCGAACGCGACGCTCTACCTGCTCTACGACAGCGGCGCGCTCGTCGGGATGGGCGCGCTGCGAAAAATCCGCGACGACGTCGGCGAGCTCAAGCGGATGTACGTGAGGCCGGCGTTCCGCGGACGTGGCTTCGGCAAGGCGCTCCTCGCGAAGCTCCTCGACGACGCGCGCGCGATGAGCTTGAAGACGCTCTACCTCGACTCCGCGCCGTTCATGACCGCCGCGCACGGCCTGTATCGCTCGATCGGCTTCGAGGTGTGCGACGCGTATCCGGAGTCGGAAGTGCCGGAGCATTTGCGCTCGCAGTGGCTCTTCATGCAGGCGACGCTCTGAGCCGCGACGAAGACAATCGCGCCCTGCGCGGCTTCGATTGGATCGTCGTCGGCGCGGGATCGTCTGGCGGCGTGCTCGCGACGCGCGCGACGGAGAATCCGAACGTGCGCGTGCTCGTCCTCGAAGCGGGCCCGGATTACCCGACGGAGATCCCCGACGACTTGCGGCGCGGCGGGCGCAACTCCGTGCGTCGACACGATTGGCATTACGGGCACGTCCCGACGGAGGGTCAGCGAGTTCCGTTCGTGTTTCCCCGCGGGCGCGTCGTCGGCGGATCGTCTTCGGTGAACACGTGCATCGCGCTTCGCGGTCGTCCGTACGACTACGACGAGTGGCACCTCGACGAGTGGACGTGGGAAAAATGTTTGCCCGCGTTCAAGCGCCTCGAGACCGATCTCGACTTCGACGACGAATGGCACGGGAAAACCGGCCCGATCCGCATTCGGCGCCACCAGAAGAGCGAGATGGTCCCATGGCAGGCGGCGTTCCTCGATGCGTGCAAAATGCAAGGAATCGCCGAGTGCCTCGATCACAACCACCCGACCGCGAGCGGCGCGGGGCCGCACGCGATGAACAAAATCGGCGGCGAGCGCATGAGCGTGCTCCGCTGCTACCTCACGCAAGAAGTCCGGCGGCGTCCCAACTTGCGCATCGAAGCGAACGTGCTCGTGCGTCGCGTGATTTTCGAGAACAAGAAGGCGCGCGGCGTCGAGGTGGAGCGCGACGGACGCATCGAGACGATTCGCGCGCCTCGCGTGATGCTCGCGGGCGGCGCGATCAACACGCCGGGCATCTTGTTTCGCTCCGGGATTGGTCCGCGCGCGCGCGTCGAGAAGATCGGAGTCGATCTCGTGCTCGACTCGCCGCACGTCGCGCGCCGTCTGCTCGATCATCACGGCGCGGCGATCTTCTTTCTCCCGTCGCTCGGAGCGATCGATCTCGACGATCCGTTGATTCAGTCGCTCTATCGATTCACGAGCGCGTCGAGCGACTACGCGAACGACATGCAGATCCAAGCGGGCTCGGTGCTCCCGCTGCCGCGCGTGACCATCCCGCTCGTCTCGATGATGTGCCAAGTCGGCAAACCCATCGGTCACGGCGAGCTCCACTGGGACAGCGCCGATCCGCACGCGAAGCCGCGCATCGCGACGCACGCGCTCGAAGAGCGCGATGATCGCGTGCGCGCGATCGCCGCGCTCCGGCGCGCGTGGGAGATCGCGCAGGCCGCGCCGATGCGGAGACTCGCGACGCTGATCTGGCCGCGCCGCTCGACGCTCTTCTCCGAGGCGATGCACGACGCGATTCGAAACGCGTGCGACTCGGGCTACCACCCGTGCGGCACGGTGCCGATGGCGCGCAGCCCACGGGACGGCGCGTGCGACGCGCACGGCCGCGTGTTCGGCGTGGAGAGCCTCTTCGTCGCCGACGCGAGCATCATGCCGACCGTTCCGAGCGCGAACACGAACCTCACGTGCCTCATGATCGGCGAGCGCTTCGGCGAGTGGATGGCGCGCGGCGAGACGTGAGCGCGATCAATCCGCGCCGGCGTCGACGGTGCACATCGCGTTCGGAAGGGACGCGAGCTGCGCGCCCGCCGGGCACTCGTACGCTGCGGCGTCCGCGTCGCACGTCGGCGCGAACGTGCCTCCGTCCGTGCAATCGACGCACGTCGTGAGCGAAGGGAGCGAGCACGGTATCTCGCACGGGTTCTGCGCGAGGCACTGCGCGGTGGACACGTAGCTCGACGGACACGCCCACGATCCGTCGTTGCAGACCGGCAGTTGCTCGACGTCGTCGGTGCAATACGCGCAACAACCGAAGGCGGGCTCGCCGACGCACGGCAGGCCCGCACCTTGGTCGACCGACGCATCGGCGCCCGGTTGGCTCGTGTTTCCGCACGCGACGAGCACGACGAAGAGAAGCGCACGCGGCATGCGCTCTTCTATCACGCGGCGGCGAAAAATCTCCCGGTCGCGGTCTTCGCCTTCGGCAATCCCGCGGGGACGCCTTCGTACACGACGCGCCCGCCGCCCGCGCCGCCCTCCGGTCCCAGCTCGATCACCCAATCGGCCGTCGCGATCACGTCTGGGTGGTGCTCGATGACGACGAGCGTGTCGCCGCGATCGACGAGACGCTCGAGCACCGTGACGAGCTTGCGCACGTCGGCGAGGTGAAGACCGGTCGTCGGTTCGTCGAGCACGTAGACGGTGGGCTCGTGCGCGACGCCGGCGGTGAGCTCCGCTGCGAGCTTGAGGCGCTGCGCCTCGCCGCCCGACAGCGTGCTCGCGGGTTGACCGAGCTCGACGTATCCGACGCCGAGATCGACGAGCGTCGCGAGCGGCCGCGCGATCTTGGTGTGGTTCGCGAATCGCAACGCGGCTTCCTCGGCGGTGAGGTGGAGCACGTCGCCAATCGACAGATCGTTGTATTTTACATCGAGCGTCGCAGGCTCGAAGCGCGCGCCGCCGCACGTCTCGCACGGCGCGATCACGTCGGGCAAGAAGCTCATCTCCGCGACGATCGAGCCCTGTCCTTCGCACGCGATGCAACGTCCGCCCTTCGGCGTGTTGAACGAGAAGCGCGCCGGACCGAAGCCGCGCGTCTTCGCGTCGGGCATCGCGGCGTACAATTTTCGAATCTCGTCCCACACGCCGAGGAACGTCGCGGGCACGCTGCGCGGGGTCCTCCCGATCGGCGATTGATCCACCGCGAGCGCGCGCCGCACGGCCTTCGTTCCGACGATCGCGTCGTGCGCGCCCGCGCGCTCCGCCACGAGCCCGAGCGACTTGCGGAGCGCCGGATAAAAAACCTTTCGCACGAGCGTGCTCTTGCCCGATCCGCTCACGCCCGCGACGACGCACATCCGCGCGACGGGCACGCGGAAGTCGACGTCTTTCAAATTGTGCTCGCGCGCGCCGCGCACTTCGATGAAGCGATCCGGCGCGGGACGCGTCACGTCGCGCGTGGGAGCGCGCTCGCGGAGCGCGATCGCGGTCGCGGTGTCCGTCGCGAGGACCGCCGCGGCGTCACCGTGCGCGACGATGTGCCCACCGTGCGCGCCGCCGCCGGGCCCGAGCTCGACGAGGACGTCCGCCGCGCGAATCGTCTCCGCGTCGTGCTCGACGACGACGACCGTGGAGCCCGTGTCGACGAGCGCGCGAAGGTTGTCGAGCAATCGCCCCGTGTCGCGCGGATGCAAACCGATCGTCGGCTCGTCGAGCACGTAGAGCGCGCCGGTGAGACCGCTTCCGAGCTGCGCGGCGAGCCGAAGGCGTTGCATCTCACCACCCGACAAACCATTCGCTGCGCGATCGAGCGCGAGGTACCCGAGCCCGACGCGCTCGACGAACTCGAGACGGCGCAAGAGCTCCGCGAGCGGCGCCTTCGCGATGATCGCGTCCTTGCCGGTGAAGTGGAATTTCTTCGCGCGCGCGAGCGCCGTCGTCACGTCGCGCGCGAGGAGCTTCGGATACGTCTCGCCGAACAAACGCACGCGCCGCGGAATCACCGCGAGGCGCGTCCCGTTGCACACGTCGCACGCCTCGCTGCCTTCGTCTTCGGGATCGCTCAGCCCCGTGCCGCCGCACTGCTCGCACTGACCTTGCTTCGTGTTGAACGAGAACCAACGCGGGTCGACCTCGGGCACGCCGGTGCCGCACTCGCTGCACGCTCGCGCGGTGGACAGGATCGTTTCTCCGTCGAGCTTCAGGCGCGGCGAGCCGTCCGCGACGCGCAGCGCGCCACCGCCAAACCCAAGAGCCCGATCGAACGTCGCGCGATCGAGCGCCGCGAGCTCGCCGTAGTAGACGATGAGATCGACGTCGTGCTCCTGCGTCTTCTTCAGCTTGGGTGGAGGATCGGTCGCGACGATCGCGCCGTCGACGCGCGCGGTCTTGATCCCCGCGCGCGCCGCGTCGTTGAACAAATCGAGGTACGTGCCTTTGCGCGCGCGCACCGCGGGCGCGTAGACCGTGTGTTTTCCGCGGGGACCTGCCGTGACGCGCGCGAAGAGCTCGTCCGGCGAGCTCGGCCGAACCGCCGCGTCGCACTTCGGACAATGCAGCACGCCGACCTTCGCGTAGAGCAACCGAAGGTAGTGCGCGACCTCGGTGACCGTCGCGACGGTGGAGTTCGCGCCGCCGCGCGTCGTCCGCTGCTCGAGCGCGATGCTCGGCGGAACGCCCGTCACGCGATCCACGTCGGGCCGCGGCAGCGTCGGAAGGAACTGCCGCGCGTACGGCGTGAGCGTCTCCATGAAGCGACGCTGTCCTTCGGCGAAGACGACGTCGAACGCGAGCGACGATTTCCCCGACCCGCTCGGCCCCGTCACGACGCAGAGCTTCCCGTGCGGGATCTCGCACGAGACGTTCTTCAAGTTGTGCTCGCGCGCGTGGAGGACGTGAATGGCGTCGGGCGCGCGATTCACGCCGCGCGTCGCCTGAGCTTTCGCGTCGCCGCTTTGCGCCTCGGCGAAGTGGGTCGCCCCGAGCGCGACGCCCGTACGCGTCTTGGTCTGCGCGACTTGAGCCGGCGTGCCTTGCGCGACGACGTGACCGCCGTGCGGACCCGCATCGGGTCCGAGATCGATCACCCAATCCGACGAGCGCACGATGTCGAGATCGTGCTCGACGACGACGACGCTCGCGCCGTCGTCCGCGAGGCGCGCGAGCGCCGCGATGATCTTGGCGGCGTCGAGCGCGTGAAGACCGGCGCTCGGCTCATCGAGAATGAAGAGCGTCTTCGCGGCGCGCTCGCCGAGCGCACGCGCGAGCTTCAATCGCTGCGCTTCACCGCCGGACAGAGTCGAGAGCGGCTGTCCGAGCGGCAAGTAACCTAGCCCGACGTCGACGACGGGCTGCAGCATGCGCGCGATGACGTAGTCGCGATCGTCTCTGGGATCCAAGAACGCGAGCGCTTCGTCGACGGTCATCTCGAGCACGTCCGCGACGCTCTCGCCGCGATGCTTCACGGCGAGCACCTCGGGAGTGAAGCGCCGCCCGTGACACATCGCGCACTGGAGCTGCACGTCCGCGAGGAACTGCATCTCCACCGTCTCGAATCCTTCGCCGCTGCACGCCTCGCAACGACCCGCGCCCGCGACGTTGAACGAGAACGACGACGGGCCGAGGCCCGCGCGCGCGGCGGCGGGCTCGAGCGCGAAGCGTTGACGAATGCGATCCCACGCCTTCGTGTACGTCGCAGCGTTTCCGCGCGCGGTGCGTCCGAGCGGCGTTTGATCGACGAGCACGACGCCGCGAAGATCGTGCACTCCGCGGATCGAATCGAACGCACCCGGCTTCGCGACGCGCAGATCCCCGAGCTCGCGCGCGATCGCCCGGTACACGACGTCCTCCGCGAGCGTCGACTTTCCGCTCCCGCTCGGCCCCGTGATCGCGCACACCACGCCGAGCGGGATCTTCACGTCGACGTTCGCGAGGTTGTTCTCGCGCGCGCCGCGCACGTCGAGAAAGCCGGTGGGTTTGCGCGTCTTTTTCGACGGCGCGCCGTGCGCTGCGCGAATCCAGCCGGAAGCCGTCGGTAAATCAGTGTATTCTGCAAGCTTCGCCGGAGGCCCGTCGAAGAGGATTTTTCCGCCGCGCGCGCCCGCGCCCGGACCGAGCTCGATGATGCGATCGCTCTGCTTCTGGACGAGCTCGTCGTGCTCGATGACGAGCACCGAGTTTCCCGCGCGCGAGAGATCGCGCATCGCGCGCGCGAGGCGCGGCACGTCGGTCGGGTGGAGGCCCACGGTGGGCTCGTCGAGCACGAAGAGCGCGCCGGTGATGCGCGCGCCGAGCGCCGTGGTGAGCCCGGCGCGTTGCGCTTCACCGCCCGAGAGCGTGCGCGCTTGGCGATCGAGCGTGATGTATCCGAGGCCGACCGCGTCGAGGTACCCGAGGCGCGAACGGAGCTCTTCGATCACGACGCGCGCTTGGGGGTCGCGCGGCTCGATCGTGCGCACTTGCGCGAGCGCGTCCGCGACGCTCTGCGCGTGCCACCCGGCGAGGTTCTTGTCCGCGACGCGGTAGGTGAGCGCGGTCGCGTTGAGGCGCGCGCCGTTGCACGTCGTGCATTTCGCGTACTCGCGGAAGCGCGAGAGGAAGACGCGCACGTGCATCTTGTACGTGCGCGTCTCGAGCCATTTGAACCAAGCGCGCACGCCGGGGAATTTGCCGCGCTTCCAGCTCCCTTCGCCCTCGATGATCGCGGCGCGTTGCGCGTCGGTGAGCGCGCGCCACGGGACGTCCGTCGGGATTTTTTCGCGCTCGCAGAATTTCTTGAGCTCGCGGCGCTCCCACGTCGCGCTCTTTCCGGCCCACGCTTTGATCGCGCGCTTCTCGATCGAGAGCTCGGGATTCGGAATCACTTTGTCCCAATCGACGGCGATCACGCGACCGAAACCGCGGCACGCTTCGCACGCGCCGAGCGGCGAGTTGTACGAGAAGAGGCCCGCGCTCGGTGGATTGAACGCGCGCGCGCACCGCGGGCACACGAGGCCTTTGACGAGGAGGGCTTCGCGCGCGCCTTCGCCGACGGGGTTCACTTTCGCGTGGCCGGCGCGATCCCACGCAGACTCGATCGCTTGTTGAAGACGACGCGTGCTCGGCGGCGCGAGCTCGATGCGATCCACGACGACCTCGAGTCGCGCGGTGGGGTGAAGCGCTTCGCTCGGGCGCACGGCGTCGATGTCGCGCACTTCACCGGAGACGAGGAGCCGTCGATAGCCGTCCTTCGCGAGCGACTCGCGCGCTTCGAGAAACTCCTCTGCGTCGCGCACGCGGAGCGCGTACGACACGATCGCGCGCGCGCCGCGTCCGTCTTCGATCGCGCGCGCGGCTGCATCGGAAGCGGAGGTCGCGACGGCGGGCACGCCGCACGTCGGGCACGTCGGCACCGCTTCGCGCGCGAAGAGCGCCGCGAGGTACGGCTCGAGATCCGCCATCGTCGCCAGCGTGGAGCGGCTCGACTTGATCGGCGCGCGCCGATCCACCGCGACGGTCGCCGCGATCGGATCGAGCGACTCGATCGGCGGGCGCTCCAAACGCTCGAGGAACTGCCGCGCGTACGGCGAGAAGCTCTCGACGAATCGCCGCTGGCCCTCCGCGTAGAGCGTGTCGAGCGCGAGCGAAGATTTTCCCGCGCCGCTCGGTCCGGTCACGCACGCGAGCTCGCCCGGGTTCAAGTCGAGCGAGACGTCTTTCAAGTTGTGCGTGCGCGCGCCGCGGAGGCGGATCGGGTGCATTCGGGGCCTGCACGATGCACGCGCGCCGCGCGCGCGGCAAGCGCGAGCGTGACGGGTTTCCTGCGCTGGGGCCATTCGCTCTGAAATGCGCGTTCGAGCGTCCGTGAGATCCGCGCGCGCGACGGGTCCTGCGGCCGCCGTGCACATGCTCACCGGCGTCGTGAAGACGTTCGCGGCGCGCGACGTCGCCGCGTCGCCGTCCGCCGCCCCGGCTCGTCGCGCAAGACCCGCGCCGATCGTCAACGTGCGGACCGTCGACGGCAGCAACTACCGCGGCGAGATCGTCGACCGCGTCGCGCGCGGCCACGTGATCCTCAAGCTCGCGACCGGAAAGCTCCGCGCGACGCGTCGATCCCTGCAATCGCGTTCGGCGCGATGCTCTCGGCGATCGCCGCGCTCGATCGTGACACGTCGGGCCAACGGTTTCCCGCGCTCATCGGCGTGGCGACCAGCATCGACGTGACGTCGCTCGTCATGCTCGTCGCGGGCGAAATCGTGTCGGCGGTGTCGAGATCGACGGTGCGCGTCGACGGCGAGACGATCGCGGGCGCGCTCGTGCACGGCGTGCGCTTTTGATCACCACGCGATTTCGCGCGCCGAAAAGCGCGGCTTCCACTCGCGATCCATCGTGCGTGCGAGGATCTCCGCGTACTCGCGCGGCGGCGCGAGCCCCCACGCGCGCTCTCCGTCGGTCATCGCGCCGTCGTCGCGCGCGACCGCCGCGTTGTCTTCGCCGTAGCTCGCGCGGAGATCGTCGAACATCTTCGGCAGCGCGTCCTTCGCGAACGCGCGAACGCGCGCCGCGTCGATCGTGATGAGCCAATCGAGCACGTCCCAACCGAAATCGCGGTGGCGGACTTCGTCGCGCAAGATGCGATCGAGCGCGGCGCGCGCGCTGGGCTCGCTGCACGGTTCGCGCAAATGTTTGAAGAGCGGAACGGCGACCGTCTCGCCGAGACAAAACACGCGCAAGCACGTCGCGAGGACGTCGTCGAGGAGCGCGTCGCGTCGCCGCACGAGGCCGAGCGTGCTCTGATCGATCGCGGGCGGATCGGATCCACCGGCCGCGACGTACACCTCGTGACTCATGCGCGAGTGAACGAGCTCGTCGGCGACGATCGCGAGGCCCGCGTCGATCAAGTCGGGCGGCGCGCCCGCTTGCATCAACCACAAAACGAAATGCTGCGTGATGGCGGCGGATCCGTACTCGGCCGCGACGCGCGCGCGCCACTCGCCACGAACGCGCTCGCTCACTTCGGACAAGGCACGCTGACCGTGTGCGATTGCGGAGGCGGCGGATTGCAGTGCGCGCCGGGCGGACACGAGCCGGTGCTGCTCGAGGGCTCGTAAATTTTCGTCTCACACATGCTCGATCCCGCGACCGCGGTGACGTTGAGCGGATACGAATCCGTCGGCACCTCCGCCGGGCACGTGTACGCGGAGGGCGGCGGCGGATTGCACGACACGCCTTGCGGACACGTCATGTCGACCATCGCTCGGCACTTGCCGCTCGAGTCGCGGACGATCGTCCACGTCATCGACGACGCCGCGCCCGCTCGACTCGAAGCGGTGGTCGCGTTCGACGTCGCGGGATCGGGCGCGGTGTTGGTCGGCGTCGCGGACGCCGTCGCGTCAGGGAGGACGCCGGCCGGCGGGTTCGCGTGCACGGGCTCTTCGTGCGCGCACGCCGCGGCGAGCGGCAGCGCGGCGACCGTGACGACGAACGACTTCGCGAAGACTTTCCTCGGCCGATGTGCGGACATGCGTTCTGCAGATTACTACGAACGTGCCGTCGAAAGGATTTGCCCGTTTCGATCGGTTCAATCCGCAGGCGGCTCGCAGTCGCCGTCCTGGTTCGACCAGAGCTGCGTCACGGTGATGCCGTCGACCTTGACCGGCGCGTTGCACAAATCGCCGACCTCGCCGCCCGCGTTCTGCACGTCGTCCTCGCTGTACCATCCCGCCGTCGGGATTGGATCGGTGCTCATCTCGGCCACCTCGTGCGAGATCACCATCGTGCCCGAGAAGCTGCACGACGGAATGATCGCGTAGGCCTCGACCGAGTCGTACGAGTGATACCCGCCGACGTCCGCACACGTCTTGCTCCCATCGCCGAGATCGACTTGCACGGCGTTTGGAAGAAACACGACGTATCCGTTCGGCACGCCGCCTTCGTCGAGCGGGAGCGCGGCGATCGCGGCGCGCACGCGTTCTTCGAGCGTGAGCCAATTCACGACGCCGTCGACAACGTCGCCAGCTTGGAAGAACGACGACGTCGCGATCGTCGAGCTCCCGGTGAGCGTTCCGTATCCGACTTTGTACTGCGCGAGGATCGACCAGTAATCGGTCGACGCGAGCAGCCACGAGATGAACGTGTCGCGGTTCGTTTGGATGTCGACGTCGGGCGTGCCGACGTAGAGCGCGTGGAGCGCGGGCGTGCTGAGCGTGATGCCTTGATGCGGCGTCATGCGTTCGATCGGAGTCTTCGGGACGTCCGCTTCGCTCGCGTCGAATCCGCCTTGCGTCGCGTCGATCGGTTTTTTTCCGTAGACGACGTCGGCCCCCGCATCGCTCGCGTCGCCACCCGCTCCGCCGCACGCGCAGAGCAAGAGGGCGAACGCGATCACCTTCATTTGACGAGCTGACGTAGCACGTAATGAAGGATGCCGCCGTGTTGATAGTAGAGAAACTCGTTCGGCGTATCGATGCGCACCACCGCGTCGAACGTCTTCGTGCCCGCCTTCACTGAAATTTTCTGCCGGCTCTTTCCGTCGAGACCATTTTTCACGACTTGAGCGAGGCCGCGGATCTCGAACGTCTCGTCGCCTTTCAATCCGAGCGACTGCGCGCTCTCCCCCGGAACGAACATGAGCGGCAAGATCCCCATGCCGACCAAGTTCGATCGGTGGATGCGCTCGTAGCTCTCCGCGATCACGGCGCGCACGCCGAGCAGCGACGGCCCCTTCGCCGCCCAATCGCGCGACGATCCCGATCCGTACTCCTTGCCCGCGAGCACGACGAGCGGAACGTGATCCTTCGCGTAGCGCTCCGACGCTTCGAAGATCGAAATCACGTCGCCCGACGGGAAGTGTTTCGTCACGCCGCCTTCGGTTCCGGGCGCGAGCAGATTGCGGAGGCGCACGTTCGCGAACGTGCCGCGCACCATCACTTCGTGATTCCCGCGGCGCGCGCCGAGCGAGTTGAAGTCGCCTTGCTGGACGCCGTGCGCGAGCAAGTACTGACCCGCGGGCGACTTCGCTTTGATGCTCCCGGCGGGCGAGATGTGATCGGTCGTGATCGAATCGCCGAGCATCGCCAGCACGCGCGCGCCGACCACGTCGGTCACGGCGGGGAGCTCGCGCGTCATGCCTTCGAAGTACGGCGGATGACGCACGTACGTGCTCGAGTCTTGCCACGCGTAACGCTCGCCTTCGGGGACGTCGAGCTTGCGCCACTGCTCGTCGCCTTTGAAGACGTCCGCGTAGACCGACTTGAACATGTCTTTGCCGAGCGAGCTCGCGATCGTCTTTTCGATTTGCTCCGGCGTCGGCCAGAGGTCCTTCAAGAAGACGTCCTTGCCGCTCTTGCTTTTGCCGATCGGATCCTTCGTGAGATCGATGTCGACGGTGCCCGCGAGCGCGTACGCGACGACGAGCGGCGGCGACGCGAGATAGTTCGCGCGGACTTCGGCGTGAACGCGTCCCTCGAAGTTTCGATTTCCGGAGAGCACGCTCACGACCGCGAGGTTCCCTTCGTCGATCGCCTTCGAGACGCGCGGCGGGAGCGGCCCGCTGTTTCCGATGCACGTCGTGCATCCGTAGCCGACGATGTCGAACCCGAGCTGCTCGAGGTACGGGAGCAACCCCGATTTCGTGAGGTACTCGGTGACGACTTGCGAGCCGGGCGCGAGGCTCGTCTTCACGTGCGACTTCGTCGCGAGGCCTTGCTCGACCGCGTTCTTCGCGAGCAAACCCGCCGCGACGAGCACGCTCGGGTTCGAAGTGTTCGTGCAGCTCGTGATCGCCGCGATGACGACGCTTCCGTGATCGAGCGTCTCCCCTTTGTCCGTCTTCGTCGCGTTCGAGCGCGCGCCTCCCGCTTGCCGGTTGAGCATCGAATCGAGCGACGCGTAGAAGCTCTGCTTCACCTCGGGCACGAGCACGCGATCTTGCGGACGCTTGGGACCTGCCATGCACGGCTGCACGTCGCCGAGATCGAGGTGGAGCGTGTCGGAGAAATTCGGGACGTGCTTCGGGTCGAAGAAGAAGCCTTGCGCCTTCGCGTAGCCTTCGACGAGCGCGATTTGTTGGTCGGGTCGGCCGGTGAGCGCGAGGTAGTCGAGCGTCTTCTGATCGATCGGGAAGATGCCGCACGTCGCGCCGTACTCCGGCGCCATGTTCGCGATCGTCGCGCGATCCGCGACGCTCATCGAAGGGACGCCCTCGCCGTAGAACTCGACCAGCTTGCCGACGACGCCGCGCTTTCGGAGCATCTGCGTCACGGTGAGCACGAGATCGGTCGCGGTCGCGCCCGGTTTCAGCTTGCCCGTGAGCTCGAAGCCGACGACCTGCGGGAGCAGCATCGTGACCGGCTGTCCGAGCATCGCGGCTTCCGCTTCGATGCCGCCGCATCCCCAACCGAGCACGCCGAGCCCGTTCACCATCGTCGTGTGCGAGTCCGTTCCGACGAGCGTGTCGGGGTACGCCTCGTTCGTCTCTTCGTTCACGAACACGACGCGCGCGAGGTACTCGAGGTTGACTTGGTGGACGATGCCCGTGTCCGGCGGGACGACGCGGAAATTCCGGAACGCCTTCTGACCCCAGCGCAGGAACTGGTAGCGCTCCTTGTTGCGCTTGAACTCGAGCATGCCGTTGATGCGCAGCGCGTCCTTCGTGCCGAACTCGTCGACTTGCACCGAGTGATCGATGACGAGCTCGACGGGCTGGAGCGGGTTGACCTTGTTCGGATCGCCGCCGAGCTTCGCGATCGCTTCGCGCATCGCGGCGAGATCGACGACCGCGGGCACGCCGGTGAAATCCTGGAGGAGCACGCGCGCCGGCATGAACGCGATCTCGCGGTTGCGCGCTTCGGCTTCCGCCTTCGCGTCCCACGTCGCGACGGCTTCGATGTCGCCCGCGGTCACCGCCGCGCCGTCCTCGCGCCGGAGCAAATTCTCGAGCAGCACCTTCATCGAGAACGGCAATTTCCCGGCTGCGGGAAACTTCTTTTCGATGACCGGCAAGCTATGAATCGACAGCCCTTGAAACGTCGTCTTCGTCCCGAACGTGTTCGCCATTGCGCGTCCTCTCGTTTCTGCGCTCACGTATCACGTGGATCGAACGCGCACCATCGCGAGTGATCCGATCGCGCGCGCTCGTGTTCGCGAACGCGCGAAAAAACCGCGAAAGTTGCTTCGGCGTCGCAATTGCATTCATAAGGGCGAGTCGCGCCGAAGACCATGGACACGCTTCCCCGATTTCGATTCCCGGACGAGAGCTCGTCGCGCGACATCACCAAGGTGTCCTCGATCGCGAAGGCGTGCGCGATCGACGCGACCGAGTTCGACGACATCGCGCCGACGACGGTGCATCCGTCGCGCGGGCTCCACGTGCTCGGGCGCGGTCTTGCCGCGAAGTCGAACGCGAACGTCGACGACGTCGTCGAGGAGCTCCGCGCGGCGGCGTCCGGACGCAAGGCGCGCGTTCGCGAGCTCGCGTCCGAAGACTTGCTCGACGAAGCGGACGACAGCGCGGAGCACGTCGACGTGAGCGAGCTCGTGTTCGATCGCGTCGTGCCGTCGCGCGACGTGTGGCGCGTGCGCGAAGCGGCGCGTCCGACGCAAGTCACGATCATCGGACCGACGGAAGCGCCCGCGCGCTTTCTCGCGACGGCCGCGCTCGCGATGTTCACCGGCGCGTGCTTGGCGATCGCGGCAGCGCTCGTCCTCTGGAGGGTGACCGGATTTCATTTTTGAAGCACCACTGCGCGACACGCTGACGAAAGGGGATTCCCCGGCGATTTCTCGCTGGACACGTCCGTGACCGGAGCGGAAACTTCTCCGCGTGAAAGCCTTGGCGCCCGAGAGCACGGGGAAGTTGGAGACGGTCGAGACGAATCCACTGCCGCACGTTTCGAGCGCGCAGGCGTGGGACGCGCTCGAGAAGCAAAAGCAGAAGCCGCTCGTCACGCTGCCGAAAGCGGTGCCCGTGATTCGCGAGAAGCCACCGGTGCCGAAGCCCGCGCGTCGCTTGCGCGCCGACGGCACCGAAGAGATATGCGCGGACGACATCATGGTGATCGTTCCCGCGCAGCAAGCGCGCGCGCCGCAGCCTTCGAGCGAAGAGCTCGACGAAGCCGACATCGAAGTCGAAGTCGAACCCGTGAAGGAAGAGTTTCATCCGCCGGCGTATTCGATCCACGCGACGCAAGAGATCGCCGCGGACGACGTGCTCGAGGTCGTCGGCAAGCTCCCCGACGTCACGACGCCGCCGCGCCCGCAACAAGTCGCGCCGGTCGCCTTTCCGCAGCCCGTCGCGCAAGCGGACGATCGCCCGTCGTCGATCCCGCCCGCGTGGACCGTCGACGCTCCTCAACACGAGACCGACGACTTCGAGTTCCCGACGCCTCCGCAATACTCCGGTCAGCACTCCGCGATCTCCGCCGCGCGCGTCACCGCGTTTTCGGCGACGCAAGTGTTCCGTCGTCGCAGCGCGAACATGAAGATCGTCATCGCGAGCGTGAGCCTCGCGGCCACCGTGATGCTCATCGCGGGCATCGCGCGCCTCATGCCCAGCGCGTCCGCGAGCGACGGCCCCGTGGGCATCTCGTTTCAAGCGCCGAAGAAGCTCGACGCCGCGGTGCGCCCGCGCGTGCTCGCGTACGGCAAAGCCACGCACGTCACGTCCGCGCCCGACATCGCGGCGATCTCGATCGACTCGCTTCCGCAAGCCCACCATCGACGACGGTAGGTTGTTGAACTAGGTTGCCGCATCGCATGCGGAGACCTGTCCTTTTCGCGCTCGCGCTCTTGTTCGCGGGCTGCTCGAATTCGAAATCGTCGACGAACCCTCCGGAGGCCGCGACGACCGCGACGCCGCCCGTCGCGAGCTCGTCGGCGCCCGAAGTCGACGCGGCCGTGGCCGAAGTGGACGCCGCTCCGCCGTCCGAGGTGCTCGCCGGCGCGGATTTCGCGGCGCAAGCGAAGGCGCTCTTCCGCGTCGCTGCGTGCGGCGGAGACGCGCCGCTCCCCGACGGCTTCGACGCGACCGTCGTCGACGCGCACTGCAAAGAGATGCAGTCGATGATTGCAGACTACAAGAAGTCGTGGATCGACGTCGCGATGCCCTTCATCGCCAAGCTCGTCCCCGCGAGCACGCCGAAGACCGTCGTCTATCCGTTCGGCGGCGGCGACTTGCTCGGCGCGCTCGCCACGTACCCGAACGGCACCGACTTCACGACCATCTCGCTCGAAATCGCCGCCGACGTGCGCAAGGTCGACGCCGTTCCGAAAGCGCGCTTGCAAGGGGAGCTCGCGCGTTATCGCCTCGTGCTCGGCAAGCTCTTCGAGAAGGCGCACTCGCGCACGGACAACCTCGACATCGGGAGCAAGAGCGTCCTGCCCGGCGAGATCGTCTTCGATCTCGTCGCGATGGTCGTGCACGGCTTCGAGCCGACGAGCCTGCGCTATTTCAAATTCAACGACGACGGCACGCTCCACTATTTCGAGCAGAGCGAGATCGACGCAGCCGACGCCGCCGTGAAGAGCGGCAAAAAGCAGCGCGCGGAGATCGACGACGCGTTCTTCTCGAACATGGAGCTGCGCTTCAAGAAGAAAGGCGCGACCGAGCCCGCGCGGATCTTGAGGCACGTCGCGTTCAACCTCGACGACAACCACCTCAAGGCGAACCCGCGCTTGATCAAGTTCCTCGACACGCGCGGCGCGAAGGTCGCGACGATGACGAAGGCCGCGAGCCACCTCTTGTGGTCCGACGATTTCTCCATCATCCGCAATTGGCTCGCGACGCACACCGATTGGATGATCTCCGACTCGACCGGCTTCACGCCCGCGTACGCGAAGAAGATGGGCTTCGTTCAAGACACGTACGGCACGTACACGTGGCCCGAGCCGTTCGGCACCGTCGACGTGAAGAGCGCCACCGATCTCAAGAACCTCTTCCTCTCGAACCCGCACACCGACATCACGTTCCGCTACGGTTATCCCGACAAGGATCACCACGGCCACATCGTCGTGACGCGCAAGCCCTGATCATGCGGCAGTACCTCGATCTCCTTCAGCGCATCCTCGACGAAGGCATCGACCGTCCCGATCGCACCGGCACCGGTACGCGCAGCGTGTTCGGTCACCAGATGCGCTTCGACCTGCGCGAATCGTTTCCGCTCGTGACCACCAAGAAGGTCCACCTGCGATCGATCCTTCACGAGCTCTTGTGGTTTTTGCGCGGAGAAACCCGCGTGGAATCCTTGCAGAATGCAAAGGTTTCGATTTGGGACGAGTGGGCGACGGCGGAGCAGACGGCGCGCTTCGGTCGCAAGGCGGGCGATCTCGGTCCGGTCTACGGTCATCAGTGGAGGAATTTCGGCGCGACGCCGCGCGCGGACGGCACGTGGGAGAACGACGGCGTCGATCAGATCAAGCGCCTGCTCGTCGACCTCCGCGAGAAGCCGTTCTCGCGCCGTCACATCGTCACCGGTTGGAACCCGAAGGAAGCCGATCAAGTCGCGCTCCCGCCGTGCCACACGATGTTCCAGCTCTACGTGACCGAGCAGAACGCAGCGACGCGCGAGCTCTCGTGTCACTTGTATCAACGCAGCGGCGACGTGTTCCTCGGCGTGCCGTTCAACATCGCGAGCTACGCGCTCCTCACGATGATGATCGCGCAAGTGAGCGGCATGCGCGC
>Ga0335078_10007046_pt1 | contig 16658 bp, 10 predicted proteins | sample Lox_Sample_32_FD_206711 | JGI IMG/M metagenome (GOLD analysis project Ga0335078, IMG submission 206711) | Soil microbial communities from Loxahatchee National Wildlife Refuge, Florida, United States - Lox_Sample_3.2 | ecosystem: Environmental > Terrestrial > Soil > Wetlands | place: USA... | reverse complement strand
CGCGGGTGCCCGGCGTGCGCGACGTCGCGCTCACGACGAACGGCGTTCTCTTCGCGAAGCGCGCCGAGGGGCTCAAGCGCGCGGGGCTCTCGCGCGTGACGTTCAGCGTGGACACGCTCGTGCCGGAGCGCGCGGCGTCGATGTCGCGCACGACGCGGCTCGACGACGTGCTCGACGGCGTGCGCGCGGCGCGCGCGGCGGGATTCCGCGGGACGAAGATCAACGCGGTCGTCGTGCGCGGAAGGAACGACGACGAGCTCGGTGCGCTGGTCGCGTTCGCGCGCGGTCACGACGCGGAGATCCGCTTCATCGAGTACATGGACGTCGGCGGCGCGACGCGCTGGAGCTCGCGCGACGTGGTGACGCGCGAGGAGATGCTCCGCGCGCTCGGCGGTCCGGATCCGATCGAAGACGGCGGCGATTCGTCGCCTGCGACGCGCTACCGCGCGAAGGACGGAACGACGATCGGCGTCATCGCGAGCACGACGGCGCCCTTTTGCGCGCGCTGCGATCGCGCGCGCGTCACGGCGGACGGCGTGTACTTCGATTGTCTCTACGCGGACGCGGGGATCGATTTGCGGACGCCGCTGCGCGATGGCGCGCCCCCCGCGCGCGTCGCGGAGATCGTGCGCGCGGCGTGGGAAGAACGCACCGCGCGCGGCGCCGAAGAGCGGCGCGCGATGGCGGAGCGATCGGCGTTGATTCCGCTCAGTCGACTGCGCGCGGACCCGCACCGCGAGATGCACACGCGCGGCGGGTGACGCGCGGTTACTTCACGATTTCGACTTCGGTTCCGTCGGTGATGTCGGCGCGCGCGATGTCGATGATGCGCGTGTCGTCGTCGATGCCGCTCGAGATGAGGATGGTCGTTCCGGTGTCGCGCTCCATCGTGACCTTCGCCATTTTCACGCGCCCGTCGGGCTCGACCGTCGCGACGCGGAGCCCGTGCGCGTCGTTGAAGAGACCGGTCGCGGGGATCTCGTAGACTTTGTGCGGGTTCGGCAGCGAGAGCGAAACCTCGGCGTACATGCCGGTGAGCAGCGCGTTGTCCGGATTCGGGACGCGCACTTCGGTGTTCATCGTGCGCGACGCGGTGTCGAGCGCGCCTGCCGAGCGCGTGATGGTGCCGCGGAAATGTCGACCGGGATATTCGCGCACGGTGACGTCCGCGGCGGCGCCCACGCGCACGCTGGGCGAAACGTCCTGCGGGACCTGCACGAAGACGCGCACCGGGTCGACGGCGACGAGCGTGAAGAGCGCGGTGCCGCTGCCCGGCGAGCTTCCCGCCGTGACGAGCGCGCCGACGTCCACCGAGCGCGTCGTGATCGTCCCGGCGAACGGCGCGGTGACGCGCGCGAAGCCTTTGAGCTGCTCGAGATTTCCGAGGTTCGATTTCATCGCCAGGACGTTGGCCTTCGCGACGACGACGCTCGCTTCGTCGACCTTCGCCTGCGCACGCGCCTTGTCGATGTCTTGCTGCGCGGCGAGCCCTTGCGTCGCGAGCAGGTTGTAGCGATCGAGGTTCGCCGTCGAGAACTCCGAGTTCGCGACGGCCTGGAGCACCGCGGCGTCCGCTTGCGCGATCTGCGCGCGCGCCTGCGAGATTTGTTGGTCGAGCTCCGGCGTCTCGAGCTCGGCGAGCAGTTGGTTCTCGGTGACGCGATCGCCGATGTCGACGTACCACTTCTTCACGAAACCGTTCGCGCGCGAGTAGACGACGATCGACGCGAGCGGCGAGACCGTGCCGGGCAACACGAGCGCGCGATCGCTCGTCATCACCTTCGGCTTGCTCGCCTTCACGCGCATCGCGGCGTGATCCGATTCGGTCGTCTGCGCGACGAGCTCCTCGTGCGCCTTGCGCCGCGGCAAATACGCCGCGAGGAAGGCCGCCCCGAGCACGCCGACGACGATGCTCGTCACGAGCACGGCGCGCGCGGGCGAAATCTTCGCGGGCGTCGGGAGCTCGAAGCCGAGATCGTGCCCGTTGTGCTGGCCGTCGGGCGGCTTCGGATCGTGATCGTGCTCGGTCATACGTTCTCCCATTCGTGATCGATCTCGAAGGGTTTCCGCCGCAGCACGCTGTACATCACCGGTACGAAGAATAGCGTGGTGATCGTCGCGACGAGCAAACCGCCGATCACGGCGCGCCCGAGCGGCGCGTTCTGCTCACCGCCCTCGCCGAATCCGAGCGACATCGGGAGCATGCCGATGATCATCGCGAGCGCGGTCATGATGACCGGGCGAAGGCGCGTCATGCCCGAGGCGAGCGCCGCGTCGTGCGCGTCGAACCCGTGCTTGCGCTGATCGTTCGCGAAGGTGACGACGAGGATGCTGTTCGCCGTGGCGACGCCGACGCACATGATCGAGCCCATCAGCGAAGGAACCGAGAGCGTCGTGTGCGTGAGAAAGAGCATCCACGCAATGCCGCTCATCGCGCCGGGGAGCGCCATCAAGATGACGAGCGGATCGAGCCACGATTGGAAATTCACGACCATCAGCAAATACACGAGCACCACCGCGAACAGCACGCCGATGCCGAGCCCGCGAAACGAGCTCTCCATGCTCTGCACTTGGCCCTTCACCGTGACGGTCGTTCCGCGCGGGAGATCCTTCTTGGCGTCGTTGAGGACGCGGTCGATGCCCGACGCGAGCGTTCCGAGGTCGGTGCCCTCGACGTTCGCTTGCACGTCGTAGGTGCGCGCGACGTTGTAGTGCGTGATGTTGATCGGGCCCGAGCCGCGCGAGATCGTGGCGACGTTCGAGAGGAGCTCGGGAGCCGCGCCGCCGCCGCGCGACAGCGGCGTCTTGTTGAGCGCGTCCATCGAGTCGATTTGATACTGCGGCGTTTGGATCGCGACGAGGTACGAGACGCCGCGCTTCGGGTCGATCCACCATCCGGGCGCGACCTGTCCGCTCGACGCGAGCGACACGAGCAAATCGTTCGACACGTCGGCTTCGGTGAGCCCGAGCTCGCCGGCCATCGTGCGGTTCACGTCGATGTTGAGCTGCGGGCGATCGACGACCTGCGCGAGGTGCACGTCGGCGGCTCCCGGAATGCGCGCGATGCGCTCGCGGAGGCTCTGCGCGACGCCGTATGTGCGCGCCTCTTCGCCGATCGGTCCGACGACTTGCACGTCGACGGGCGCGGCGATTCCGAAGTTGAGCACTTGGCTCGAGATGTCGGGCGCGAGGAAGAAGAACGTCGTTCCCGGAAATTTCGCGGCGAGCGTCTTGCGCAGCGTGCGCACGTACGCGTCGGTCGGGTGGTGATTCTCTTTGAGCGCGACGAGCACTTGCCCGTCCGCCGACGAGATGAGCGCGCCTTCGCTCAGCGACAAGTTCAACCCGCTGACCGGCGTGCCGATGTTGTCGATGATCGTGTCGATCTCGTTTTGCGGGATCACCTCCTTGATCGCCGCGTCGACCTTCGTGAACTCCTTCTCGGTTTCTTCGATGCGTTGGCCGGGCGCGCCTCGCACGTGGAGCTTCATCAATCCCGCGTCGACGGTCGGGAAGAAATCGCGTCCGACGAGCGGGAAGAGCGCGATCGAGAGCGCGACGAACACGCCGAACGCGACGACCGTGAGCGGCCGGTGCGCGAGCGCGAACGCGAGCCACCGTCCGTAGAGCTTGCGCAGCCGCTCGAACGCGCGATTGAACGCGCCGAAGAACCCCCTGAGCTCGCTCTCGTGGTGCCCGACTTCTTTCGCGAGCAGGTAGCGAACGAGCGTCGGCACGAGCGTGCGCGAAAGAAAATACGACGTGAGCATCGCGAACACGACGGCCATCGCGAGCGGGATGAAGAGCGACTTCGCCGCGCCCGTGATGAACGCGACCGGCACGAAGACGATGCAGATGCAGAGCGTCGACACGAACGCGGGCACCGCGATCTCCGACGCGCCGTCCAAGATCGCGCGCAGGATCGGTTTGCCCATCGCCATGTTGCGGTGAACGTTTTCGAGCTCGACGGTCGCGTCGTCGACGAGGATGCCGACCGCGAGCGACATCCCGCCGAGCGTCATCACGTTGAGCGTCTGACCGAGGTACGAGAGCGCCGTCGTCGCGACCAAGATCGAGAGCGGGATCGAAATCACGACGATGATCGTGCTGCGCCAGCTCCCGAGGAACACGAGCAGCATCAGCGCGGTGAGCGCCGCGGCGATCACGGCTTCCTTGATCACGCCGTTCACCGCCGCGCGCACGAAGAGCGATTGATCGAACAGGATGGTCGCCTTGAGATCCTTCGGAAGGCGCGCGAGCGTCTTCGGCAGGCTGTCGCGCACGTGATTCGCGACGTCCAGCGTGGAGGCCCCGCCGTTCTTGAGTATCGTCATGAGCACGGATTTCGTGCCTTCGACGTGCACGATGCTCTGCTGCGGCGCGTACCCGTCGCGCACGCTGGCGACGTCGTGCAAGTACACGGGCGAACCGTTCACGATCTTCACCGGGATGTTCGAGATCTCGTCGAGCAGCTCGGGGCTCGAGTTGATCGCGATCGGATACTCCGACTTTCCGATCTTCGCGGTCCCCGTCGGGACGATCACGTTTCCCGTCGTCAGCGCGTTGTTCACGTCGCGCGGCGAGAGTCCCCACGCGTAGAGCTTCTGCGGATCGATGTCGATCATGATTTGGCGCTGCTTGCCGCCGTACGGCCACGGGATCTGCGCGCCGGGCACGGTCGCGATGTCCGCGCGGATGAAGTTCGTGCCGTAATCGAAGAGCTGCTGTTCGCTCAGCGTGTCGCTCTGCAGCGCGATCTGCATGATCGGAACGTTCGACGCGCTGTAGCGGATGATGAACGGCGGCACCGTGCCGGGCGGCATTTGGCGCACCGCGGTTTGCGCGATCGCGGTGACTTGCGCGGTGGCCGCCTCGATGCGCGCGCCGGGTTGGAAAAAAATCTTGATGACCGCGACGCCCGTCAGCGTTTGACTCTCGATGTGCTCGATGTCGTTCACCGTCGTCGTGAGGCCGCGCTCGAAATTGTTGACGATGCGCCGCTCCATGTCCTCCGGCTGCATGCCCGAGTAGTTCCAGACGACGGAGATCACCGGGATGTCGATGTCCGGGAAGATGTCCGTCGGCGTCGAGCGGATCGTGACGACGCCCAAAATCATGATGAGCATCGACATCACGATGAACGTGTACGGCCGACGCAGGGCCAGGCGGACCAGCCACATGGAATGAATGTTATAGGGAGCGGAGCGTCCCGCGGCGAATCGCCTTACGGATCTTTACTGTGATGCGAGCGAGGCTCGCGCCATTTTTTGCGTTGTTGGTCGCGTTCGGCGTCGCGTTCTCGGTCGCGTTCGGGGTCGTGTGTTTCAACGCGTCGGATGCGCGCGCCGACGATGCGAAGCCGAGCTCGTCCGGTGAAAACCTCACGTCGCACGGCTTCTTCAGCCTGCCGATGCTCTTCGGTGTGGACACGGCGCTCGCGGGAAACGAAGTCGGCACGGGTTTTTTGTGGGGGTTTCGTCCGGAGTACGTCTTCGCGTGGGCGACGGGCGAAGAGCATCCGCTCGGCTTCGGGATTGGCCCGTACGCGGAGTTTTCAGGCTCGACGGGAACTTCGCAAATCTGGCTCGGCGGCGGCGCGACGGTCGTCGGATATTTCGGGATGGTCGCCGTCGCGGCGTCCGGCGGCCTCGAGATCGATTGGTTGCACGCGGCGCCGAACGCATCTCCCGTCGTCGGCGTGTTCGTCGGCGTGCGCAACGCGGGGTCGGACGAGTGCTGCGATTTTCCGTTCGGGCTCCGCGTCGACTATCACCCGCCGCTCGGCCCGCTGCCGAGCGTGATTCAAGTCTCCGCGCAAGTCGACTGGATCCTCGGGCTCGGCGTGGGTTTTTTCGGCGCGATCGTGAAGGGCATGCGCGACTGAGCGGTCCCTTCGCCCAACGCCGCTCTTCGCGATGACGACTCCGCGCTCGTGCGCGCGCATCACAAGAGGTACAAGCCACCCGATTCGTCGAGCATGCCGGAGTCGCCCGTCTTCACGCGGCCTTCGACGATCGCGCTCGACGTGCGCACGGTGATCTCGCCGACGACTTTGTGCGGGGAGGGCGCGCCTTTGTCGTCGACGACGCGCACGTCGACGTTCGGAAGGACGCGCGCGGGCTCGTTGTCGCCCGCGACGATCGCGATCGGGCCGCACACCGGGTGGCGATAAAACACGATTTCGCTCGCGCCATCCGGACCATCCGCTTCTTCGTCGTCGCCGATGAGAAACAGCGTGCGCTCCGGCTTGCGGCCTTCGATCGGCGCGCTCGCCTCGCTCCACGCGCGCATGCACGCGCCGGAGAGCGCGCACGCGATGGCGGTCTCGGCGAACGCGGTGCCGCTCACGTCGTCCTCTTCTGCGAGGTCGAGCCCGCGCGCGACGCTCGACGCGCGCGCGAGCAGCACGCGGTGCGAGAGAGCGCGCACCGAGTCGCCTTCGCGCTCGAGCCACGCTTCGTCGAGATCGACGCGCTGCGCGCGCGGTCCGAGCGGCTCGCTCTCGTCGTCTTCGCTGAGCGCGTCTTCCCACGCGACGTACACCGCGGTGCCCGCGTGCTCGTTCGTCGAGTGGTTGCGCGCGACGACGCACCGCACGTTCGGCGCGCGCGCGATCGCGTGGTGAAAGCTCGGCGCGAGCTGCGCGTCGACGAGGAGCGCGCGGGCGTCGAAATCGCGGAGCGCTTGCGCGAGCTCCGCGACGTCTTGCGTGTCGAGCGCAACGCCCACGGCGCACGCCTTCGCGATCGCCCAGAACGCAACGAGCGCGTCGAGGCCCGACGCGAGCATCGCGACGCGCTCGCCGGGCTGGACGCCGCGGCGCTCGAGCGCGATCGCGAGCCCGCTGGCGTACGCGTCGAGCTCCGCCCACGTCATCGTGCGCGCGCCGGAGGCCGCCGCGACGCCGTCTTCATCGATCGCGATCGCTTCGTCGAGCGCGTCGGACACGAGCAGCATGACCATGTGGCCCGATTAACTAGCGGAAGGCAGCGGAAGTCGGAAGCAGAACGTCGTGCCCATCTTCGACGACTTCACGGTGACTTGCCCGCCGTGGTCCTCGACGATGCGCTTGACCACCGCGAGACCGAGGCCCGCGCCGGTCGCTTTCGTCGTGAAGAACGGCTCGAAGATGCGCGGCATGTCCTCTTCGGGGATGCCCGGCCCGCTGTCGTCGATCGCGACGAGCATGTCGGTGCGATCGGGGCAGAGCTGCGCGCGGAATTTCAACGTGCCGCCGCGCGGCATCGCTTGCAGCGCGTTGAGCGCGACGTTGAGCAGCGCCTGGCGCATCAAGCGACGATCGACGGAGAGCGCCGGCAAATCGTCCGCGACGTCGATCTCGATGCGCACGTTCGGCGCCGCGACGGAGTCGGCGACGTCGGTGAGGACGCGACCGATGTCGTCGCGCTGGATCGACAGCTGACGCGGGCGCGCGAAATCGAGCAAGTCACCGACGATCTGATTCAGCCGCTCGCACTCTTCGCGCACGATCCCGAGCAGCGTCGCGGTCTCCGCGGAGCCGTTCATCGTCTTCGCGAGCGACGTCGTCGCGTTGAAGATCACGCCCAGCGGGTTTCGCACCTCGTGCGCGACCGTGGCGGCGAGCTCGCCGAGCCCCGCGAGTCGCTCGCGCTTCACCATCTCGGCGCGCGTGTGCGCGACCTCTTCGTAGCTCTGACGAAGCGAGTCGTAGAGGCGTGCGTTCGCGATCGAGAGGCCGACTTGCGACACCATCGCGGTTCCGAGATCGATCCACGCGTCGTCGTAGCCGCGCGGGCCCGAGGTCTCGTCGAGCACGACGACTCCTTCGAGCCTCCCGCGCGTGAGCATGGGGAATGCGCACAGCGCCGTCTGTTCGAACGCGGCGGCGAGAAGAGACTCGCGCCCGAGCGGATCGCGCGGCACGTCGGAGATCGCGATGACGCGCCGCTCGCGCGCCGCGCGCGCCGAGATGCTGCGCTCGTCGCTCATCGCGATCGAGATGCCTTTCACGCGATCGCGTCGATCGTGCGACGCCGCGCCGCCGCGCAGCGTGTCGGTCTTCTCGTCGTAGAGCAGAATGAAACAGCTCGCGCAGTCGAGCAGCTGCACGAGTGAGTCCGCGACGAGGTTCATGACGGTCTCGAGATCGAGCGTGCCCGAGGTCGTGCGCGCGAGCTGCACGAGCAGCTGCGTGTCGCTGAGCTTGCGTTGCGCCGCGCGGTTCGCTTGCGCGTCGAGCAGCGCCGTCGAGATCAATTTTCCGCAAAAGCGAAACGCGTACGCGTGGTGCCCCGTGAGCGAGGGCCCCGTGACGTGAAGCACTTCGCCGCCGCCGATGGGCACGTACACGGCCTCCGCGGCGACGTTGGGTCCCGCGAAAACCGTCGTTCCTTGCTCGATCGCATCCTGCGCGATGCGCGCGACGAAACCCGGTGGCGGCGCGTCGGTCGCGCGGACGAACGTCGCGACGAGGCCCGTGCGCTCGAACGCGGCGATGGTCCGCTGCCGCACGTCGTCCTCGGCGGTCGCTCCGACGAGCTCCGTCGCGAGCGTGAGCAGCTCTCGACCGAACGCCATGTCGAAGCCTCGCTCGGTCACGACGAGCGACAGCCGAAAATCAGGCGCCTCCGTCGCCGGAAAACGCGACGTGTAGCTTCGGATCGGCAAGACGCCGCCTTCGGCGGTCTTGCTCATCGTCTCGATGGGCTTGTGGAAGACGAGCTCGCTCTCCATCCGCGTGCGTTGCATCAGGCGCTCGCGCTCTTCGGCGGCGAGAAGCACGGCGATTGGTTTGCCCTCGATGTCCTCGCGGCGAAAGCCGCGCTCGGCGAGCCACGCGCGGTTCACCGCGACGAGCGTCATGCCGCGCGTGACGACGACCGGATGCTCGATCGTCTCCGCGAGCTCGCGCATCTCTTCTTCGGTGAATCGTCGCGTCACGCGCGCAGCATAGCGCCGAGCGTCAATCGCGCCTGTACATCGTCACGACGCACGCGCCGCCGAGGCCGAGGTTGTGTTGAAGCGCGACCTTGGCGTTCGGAACTTGGCGCTTGTCCGCTTGACCGCGGAGCTGCCAAACCAATTCCGTGCATTGTGCAAGTCCCGTCGCGCCGAGCGGGTGACCCTTCGAGAGCAGCCCGCCGGACGGATTCGTGACGAACTTGCCGCCGTACGTGTTCTGGCCTTCCCAAATGAATTTCTCCGCTTCGCCTTCTTTGCAGAGTTGAAGACCTTCGTACGTGAGGATCTCGTTCGCGGTGAAGCAGTCGTGGAGCTCGACGACGTCCACGTCTTTCGGACCGACGCCGCTCTTCTCGTAGACCTTCTTCGCGGCTTGAACGGTCATGTCGTAGCCGACCATCTTGATCATCGAGTCGCCGAAGCTCGAGCCGTAGTCGGTCGTCATCGCTTGCGCCGCGATGTACACGGGCCGCGTGATGCCCTTGCGCTTGACGAAGTCGTCGGACGCGAGAACCGCGGCGGCCGCGCCGCACGTCGGCGGGCAACATTGGTAGCGCGTGAGCGGATCGAACACCTCGGGCGAATTCATGATCTCGTCGAGCGTGAGCGGCTCGGCGAAGATCGCGTACGGGTTGTTGGCGGCGTGCTTGCGCGCCTTCTCGCTGACTTTGCCGAAGGTCTCTTTCTTCGTTCCGTAGCGCCAGCGGTACTCGCGGCCCGCGCCGCCGAACATCTGCGCCGCGGGTGGCGCTTGCGCGAACCCTTGGACGTTGTTCATGACGCCCGCGTGCTTGTCGAGCGGGTTCGTGCGGTCGGTGAACTTCGATCCGAGCGCGCCTTTCTCCATTTGCTCGAACCCGACGACGAGCACGCACTCGGCGATGCCGCCTTCGATCGCTTGTTTTCCCAACATGAGCGCGGTGGAGCCCGTCGAACAGTTGTTGTTCACGTTGAACACGGGAATTCCCGTGAGGCCGACTTCGTACACCGCGCGCTGGCCGCACGTGCTGTCGCCGTAGACATAGCCCGCGTACGCTTGCTCGATTTCGTCGTACGCGATGCCCGAGTCTTTGAGCGCCTCGCGCGCCGCCTTCGACGCCATCACGTTGTATTCCTCGCTCGCGCCCGGCTTCGCGAATTTGATCATGCCGACGCCGATGACGTTGACCTTTCGACTCATGACAGCACTCCTTTGAAGATGCCGAGCTTGTGCGCGACGCGAACATCGCCGTCGACGCGAAGTTGTCCGTGTTGATAGAGCGATTGTGGTGAAGCGCCCTTCGCGAGCGCGGTGAGATCCTCGTCGCTGATCGTGACGACCGCCGCCGGTTTCGATCCGTCTTTCGCGTCGAACCCGACGTCGTACGTCTTGCCGTCCACTTTGAACTGCACGACCGCGCCGATCTCGGATGCGAGCTTCGGATTTTCCTGGATGCGTTTGGTGAGCGCCTCGAAAATCTTCGCGGCGTTGTTCGTCGCGCCCGACGATTTCGGCGGCGCGGCGGGCGTCGGCACGAGGCCCGCGGACTTCTTCGCCGCGATCGCGGCAGCCGCGGCGTTCTTGTCGATCTTCTTCAAGAACTCGAGCTTCTGCGACGCCATCACGTTGCCGCTGATCTTGAGCTTTTTGTCCATGAAGAGCTTCATCGCGTCCGCTTTGCCGCTCGTCATGTCGATGAAGTCGCTCTCGCTGAGCTCGAGCGTGCACTCCGCCTTGGCCGCTTCGCCCGGCGTGACCTTCGCGGCTTTGAGATCGACCGTCCACGTCGAGTCGGGGTTGGTCAGCTTGAACAAGTAGACGACGCCGATCTTGGAGATCTCCGCCGCGTTCTTCTCGACGTGATCTTGAATCGCGAGAAACACGTCTGCGCTCCCGGAGGCTCCGCCTCCGGAGCCCTCGACTCCAGACGCTCCGCTTCGCTCCGCCGTCCTCCGCTTCATGGCGTCGATCACGCTCTGCGGATCGATCTTCTTCAAGAACTCGAGCTTCTGCGACGCCATCAAATCGCCGCTGATGCGGAGCTTCTTGTCCATGAAGAGCTTCATCGGATCCGCTTTGCCCGTGCACATCGCCATGAAGTCCGCGTCGCCGAGCTCGAGCGTGCACTGCGCGGGCGTCGCGCTGCCCGACGCGACCTGCGCGGTCTTCGTGTCGACGGTCCACACCGAGTCCGGGTTCGTCAGCTTGAACTGATAGACGACGCCGATCTTCTTCACCGCGTCCGCGTTCTTCGCGAGGTAATCGTTCATGCCCGCGAAGATGTCGGCCGCGATCGGCATCGCGCTCGCGCTCGACTCCGCCGCCGCTGCTTTCTTCGGAGCGACGGCCTTCGGAATTTCCTCGTAGAGCTCGACCGCCGCGTTCGACAAAACCACCTTGTCGCGCTCCTTCACCTTCGTGCGGAACACGATCTTCGTCGGAGACTCCTTCCACATCTCGGTGACGAGCGTCTCGCCCGGAAACACGCTGTCCGCGAAGCGCACCTTGATGCTCTTGAAGTAGCGGGGATCTCCCTTCGAGAAGGCGTTGATCACGGCGCGCGCGGCGAAGCCGAACGTGCAGAGGCCGTGCAAGATCGGTTTGTCGAACCCGAACGACGTCGCGAAATTCGGATCGGCGTGGAGCGGGTTGATGTCGCCGCTCAAGCGATAGAGGAGCGCTTGGTTCGGGTGCGTCTTCTCTTCGATGACCGCGTCGGGCTTGCGTTCCGGCGCGACGTTCGCGTCTCCGCTCGGCCCGCGATCGCCGCCCCATCCTCCCGCGCCGCGCACGAACGACGAGACCTCGTTGTAACAAAGCTCGTTGCCGTTCTCGTCGGTCGTCGTGATCGCCGTGACCACGACCGCGTTCTTTCCTTTGTCGAAGATGTCTTTGACGCGGATCTTGTGCGAGAGCTTCGCGCTCGGCGGGAGCGGGCGCTTCACTTCGGTGTACTGCTCGCCGTGGAGGATGCGCTCGAAGCCGTAGTTGAGCCCCGGCGCCTTCTGGCCTTTCTTGAACTGCTCGAAGATGACGCGCATCGCGGGGATGACCGCGAACGTGGGCAGCGTGTGGAATCCTTCGCCGCTCATCTCGTAGACGAGCGAGAGATCCTTCGGATCGAGCGGGTTCTCCGCCGCGCCGACGCCGAGCGCGTAGAGCGCGACGTCGCGCTCGTCGTACGCGTTCGTCACGGCGGGGAGATCCGCTTCGAGCGCCGCGTCGACGTCGATGAGATCGTTTCCGCCGCGCGATTTCTTGTCGAGGTTCCCGAGGATCGGCGACATCGACGACGTGATGTCCGTCGGGTGCGTGGTCTTCGCGAATCCCGCGATCGCATCCCAATTCTTCTGCAGAAGCTCCGGCGTGAGCGCGCGGCCGAGTCGGAACGTCTTGCCTTCGGCGCGCTCCCAGCGGAGCTTCGCGTAGAACCCTCCGCCGACTTCGAAGAGCCCGCCGGTCTCTTGCGACGACTCGTGACAGAGGAGCGCCACGAGCGGCGAGACGTACTCGGGCTTCAGCGCTTCGATCAAATTCGGCGGGAGGACCGTCTCCGTCATGCGCGAGCCCGCGATCGGCGCGATCGCGTTCACGAGGATGTTCTTCTTGCGCCCTTCGATCGCGAGCGTGTTCGACAAACCGACGAGCCCGAGCTTCGCCATCGCGTAGTTCGACTGTCCGAAGTTTCCGTAGATGCCCGCGGCCGATGCGGTGAAGATCACGCGCCCGTAGCCTTTGTCGCGCATGCCGCCGGTCACGTTCCACGCCGCGTGCGTCACGCGAAACCCGCCGAGCACGTGCACGCGGTAAATCAGATCCCAATCGTCCTGCGTGATTTTCTGGAACGACGTGTCGCGCAGGATGCCCGCGTTGTTGACGACGATGTCGACCTTGCCGAACGCGTCCATCGCGGTCTGGACGATCTTCGCGCCGTCCTCCACGGAGTCGTAGTTCGCGACCGCTTCACCGCCGGCGTCTTTGATTTCTTTGACGACCGCGTCCGCCGCGCCCGAACCTTTGCCGGTGCCGTCGTGCTTGCCGCCGAGATCGTTGACGACGACCTTCGCGCCGCGCGACGCAAAGAGCAGCGCGTGGGATTTTCCGAGCCCATTTCCCGCGCCCGTGACGATGACGACGCGACCCTCGAACCGCAAATCGGCCATGAGAAACTCTCCAAGCGGCGCTCGCCGCGGACGAAACACTTTTCTTAGAAACCTTTAGCGTGCGAAATATTCTCCCGGACACGCGTCGCGTCAAGCCCGATCGATTAGGTTGGTGCCGATGATCCTCGCCACGTGGAACGTGAACGGAATTCGCGCGCGCGCGACGCGCGTGTTCGAGTGGCTGAAAGAGCGGCAGCCGGACATCGCGTGCCTTCAAGAGCTGAAGACGAAAGAAGAAGAGTTCGATCGCGATGCGTTCAAAGCCGCGGGATACGAAGCGATCGTCGCGGGTCAACCGGGTTGGAACGGCGTCGCCGTGATTTCGCGCGAGCCCATCGAGCTCGTCGCGAAAGAGCTGCCCGGCGCGGGAGATCTCGGCGCGCGGTTCGTCACGGCGAAGACGCGCGGCATCGAGGTGACGAGCGTGTACGTGCCGAACGGCAAGACCGCGTCGAACCCCGAGTTCAAGACGAAGCTCGCGTGGCTCGCGAAGCTCGCGTCGCACGTCGAGTCGCGCCGGAACAAAGACGCGCCGATGGTCATCGGCGGCGACTTCAACGTGTGCCTCACCGATCTCGATTCGTATTTGGGCGCGCGCGCGCACGGCACGATCTTCCACACCGACGAAGAGCGCGGGTTCGTGAACCGCGTCATCGCGTCGGGCCTCGTCGATTTGTACCGCGCGAAGTTTCCGAGCGAGCAGGGTTACTCGTGGTGGGACTACCGCGCCGGCGCGTTCCACCGAAAGCTCGGCATGCGACTCGATCTGCTCCTCGCGACGCCCGCGGTCGCGTCGCGCGTGACGAACGTCGTCGTCGACCGCGAGTTCCGAAAGAAGAGCAAGACGAGCGGCGCGCTCCCATCCGACCACGCGCCGGTCTACGCGGTGCTTGACTGACCTTCGATTCGCGTGCAGTTCCTCGGCCGCGCGGGTTTGCGCGCGATGAGACTACGGCGCGTCCGTGGACACGGTGCCGCTCAGCGTACGCACGGGGATCATCAGCGCGCCGCTCCAGATCGTCGCGCCCGCCCACTGCGATTCGCGGAACGCTCCGTACGTGTGATCGACGCACACCGAGCCGCGCGCCGACTCGAGCTTGATCACGTCACCCGCGTGGACGCGGTTCTTGAAGAGGACACGCTCGTTCGATTCGCACGGACGCGACATGCCGTCGGCGACGACGAGCCAAATCTCGCCGGACCCGCGGATGGTCACCGTCACGGCGATCGGATCGTCGTCGGCGGACGCGTCGCGCGCGAAGGCGAGCGCGAGAAGGACCACGGCGAGCGCAGCGCGCATGCACGACGACTACGCCGAATCGCCCGGCGCGCCAAAATTCCTGCACGCGCGCGGCAACAATTTTCCTTTTTCGCGCGCGTGACACGCGGCAAAATTGGATGCAAAGGAGCTCCCCTCGATGCGGTCCACGAAGCTTCTTTTCCTTTGCCCGTTGATCGTCTTCGCCGCGTGCGACGGAGGCGGCGGCGCGACCACGCAAGACGACGCGGGCACCGACGCCGGGCCGACGTGCGATCCACACGGTTCGACGGGCACGACGTTCGTCGATCAAACCCAAGCGTGGGGGCTCGCCGGCGTCACGGGCAACCGCATCGTCTCCGCGGATCTCGACGGCGACGGCTATCCCGATCTGATCCTCTCGAACGATTTGACCAACGTCCGCGACGACACGACGCAGCCGCGCACGACGTGGGTGCTCATGAATCGCCCGAACGGATCCGGCGGTCGCACGTTCGTCGACGCGACGATCGACTCCGGCGTCTTCCAAGTTCGTGGCGGTGGCGCGACGCCGACGCAGCTGCGCGCGGCGAACGTCGCGTCCGTCGGCGACGTCGACAACGACGGGGACCTCGACGTCTTCAGCGGCACGTACGTCGACCCCACGAACCCGACGACCGACACCGGCGATCGCAGCGAGGTTCTCATCAACGACGGCACCGGCCACTTCTCGCTCGCGCCGATCTCCGATCCGCATCCGAGCGCGAGCGATCTCTGGCCGACGACGAGCGCGACGATGGTCGACGTCGACCGCGATGGTCGCCTCGATCTGTTCGTCGGCTTTTGGTACCAATATTACGGCGAGACGTACCAAGGCGACCAAGCGCGCCTCTACCGCGGCGCGGGCGACGGGACGTTCACCGATGTCACGAGCGCGTCGGGTCTCACGACGTACACGGTGGACTTCGCGCAGAACCGCAACAGCAAGCCCGCGTACGGCGTCACGTCGTGCGATCTCGACGGCGACGGCTCGCCCGAGCTCATGGTGAGCGCCTACGGTCGCGAGTGGAACTTCCTCTACCAAAATGACGGCACCGGAAGCTTCTCCGAGATCGGACAAGCGAGCGGGTACGCCTCCGACGACGATCTCAACTTCAAGGACAACCAGTTCCTCGCTTGCTACTGCACGCTCCACCCGACCGACTCGGACTGCACGGGCGTCGCGGAGCCGCCGCTCATCCAATGTTCGACGCCGGCGGACGCGGATTGGGCGGCGGGGATCGACGATCAACCGTGGCGGCTCGGCGGAAACAACTTCACGACGCTTTGCGACGACATCGACGGCGACGGAATGCTCGATCTCTACACCGCGAACATCCGCCACTGGCACATCGGCGAGTCGAGCGATCCGTCCCAGCTGCTCGTGAACACGACGGCGCAAAGCGGATCGATCTCGTTCAACCGCATCCCGACCGCGCAAAACGGGATGGTCTTTCCGCACCCGACGTCGGATTGGAACGAGGGCGCGCTCATGGTGTCGGGCGGCGATTTGGACAACGACGGGCGCGAGGATCTCATCGTCGCCGCGAGCGACTATCCCGATCAGTATGGCCTCGTCTTCCACCAAAAACCGGACGGAACGTTCGAAGAGGTCGGCGAGCAGTGGGGCCTGCACCATCCGTGCATGAGCGGCCTCACGATCGCGGATTTCGATCGCGACGGCGATCTCGACGTCGTCGTCGGCTCGGGCACCGCGCGCGATTGCGCGGACATCTGGAAGACGAACGAGGTGCACATCTACGTCAACCAGGGCGCGAGCGCGCAGAAATGGATTCAGATGCGCCTCGTCGGCGACGGAGTCACCGCGAACAAGAGCGCGTACGGCGCGCGCGTGCAGACGAGCGCCGGCGGGCTCGTGCAAACGAAAGAGCGCGACGGCGGCTACGGCCACATGGGCATGATGAACGACACGGTGCTCTCGTTCGGTCTCGGCGCGTGCTCGCAAGCGGACAGCGTCACGATCCGCTGGCCCGATCAAAACCTCACGACGCAAACGTTCTCGAACCTCGCCGCGGGAAATCTCTACGAGCTTCGAATGGGCGACGACACGCCGCACGTCGTGACGCCGCACTGAGCGCCGTAGTAACCTGGCCGGTCATGAGAAAGACGGCGGTGGTGGCGGTCGCAGTTTGGCTTTTGGGTTGTCCGCAGCGCGCGCAGGAGCAGCAAGACGCGGGCGCGGCGGCGAGCAGCGCGCCGAGCGCGAGCGCGTCCGCGCCTGCGAGCGTGAGCGCCGCGCCGAGCGCGAGCGCCACGCCGAGCGCGACCGCGTCGG
>Ga0335078_10007045_pt1 | contig 16658 bp, 20 predicted proteins | sample Lox_Sample_32_FD_206711 | JGI IMG/M metagenome (GOLD analysis project Ga0335078, IMG submission 206711) | Soil microbial communities from Loxahatchee National Wildlife Refuge, Florida, United States - Lox_Sample_3.2 | ecosystem: Environmental > Terrestrial > Soil > Wetlands | place: USA... | reverse complement strand
GTGGCATTGCTATAGCGCTGTCGGCGCCCCGCGCGATGTAAAAGCAATCACGCGGCTCGTGCCACGACACGACAACCGGCGTGATCGAGATGTCGCCAATGCAATAGCGTCGCGGCGGCGGGCGGCGAGATCAAAGCGATCGTCTCGGTGCTTGATGACGTGACGGCTCGCGGCTCAGGTTCGCGCGATTGTGTCTGAGGCGCGAATGGCAGTTCTTGACTTGGTTTGCGAGCGGCATGCTGGCCGCGTCCGGGAACAGCGCCACGCAGTGCGTGTGCGGTTGGTCAAGTGTTTCCTTCGTACGGCCAGCGATCTGACGCCACGCCGGAGGTTCGCGGCCTCGGGCCTAAACACTCACTACTCGGCTCCGATTCCAACGCGGTTGACGTGCACGGACCCTCCTGGAGACTCGCGGACTGCGCGCGGGCGAGGTGCGACGCTTTCGTTCCGCGGCGTGAGTCTAACCCGCGGCCTGACGGGTCACACGAACGACCGCGCGAGCCGTCCCGAACGTCAGATGACGAACGATTCGTTCGTACGGCCCCGAGCACGGCCACGCTGGCCACTGGACAGCGGCCAAGCCTCTCTGACCGCGGAGCGATTGCGCCTTCTAACCTCTGCCGTCGCCAAGCAAGAGGTTATTGACGTTCAGCGATATGCCAAAGATACTCGGCTTAATCTCGATCGCGCCGATCCAACGCTTACCGAAACTCTTGGCTTTTAGCTGCGTCGTCGAGCACCTGAGGTAATCAAATATGTTCTGATTCTCGTCTTTGGTGATGCGGGCGAGGGTCGAGAACACCCGGTACAGCTTGGTTGGGTCGTATTCGGAAAGCCAGATGATGGCCCACGGATGCTGTGATGGGTCGAAATCCCTACGGTCTCGGTCGAGTATCAGAATGAGCGGGTCTGGTGACTCCCGGATCCGAGTGCTGATGCCTCGCGGCCAGTCGAGCGATGCCGTCTTGGCGAGCTCTTGATCGGCCCGGTCTGGATTAACACGACTCACCACCCCGAGGCCTCCTAGTTCGCGGCCGAACGCTCGCTTGTCCCGATCCAGCGAGCGTTCGATTTCGCTGGTCTCGTATGGCCGGGGGCCAACAATAAGGAATACGTAGCGCCGCTGTCGCTTTTCGACGTTTTCCTCCTCCTCGACCTCCTCCTCGCCACCGGCGATCGGGGGAAGATGCTTCCAAGGGTCCGGCATCGACGAGATGATCCTCGGCTGCACAAAGGCCGTCAAGGCTCACGCTGCTTCCACGAGGCTGGATTGTCCCGGCGACCGCACCGTGCTTGAGACCGGCGCCTTCGACACCACCAGTCCTGTCGCGTCCACGACCCGAGCCCAACACGGGCACCCCGGTTTCAGCGTGCCCGCCACCGCGCCGATCCGTAGACCCAAGCCGGGTCTGACCCATTCGGACCAGCCGGGGCACGCCCAGACCGGACTACCAGCGCTCGACACTCCCAGCCCGACGACGCCGACCCTCACGCGCCTAAGGCTGATCCGGGGCTAGTACTCGCTGGAGTGACTCCGACCAAGGAACTATGCCCCGGGGCGATGCTTTGAGCGAACAATTAGCCACTGCCGGCGAGGCGTTGAACGGACCCGGTGCGGACCCCGTCTGACGGAGCTAGCCAAGTCACCCGCGATGCTCGCGGTAGATTCGCAGCGCGAGGGCGCCGGCGGGACGCGCGCGGGTCTCGGCCACAAGCTCCTGGATGGGGGCCGGGGTGCTCGCTAACGACGGAAGCGGACCGCCGTAGTTGTCCGGCCAGACGGCTGGCGCGGCCGCGATTGCAAACGCCATGTCGTGCAAGGTGAAGCGGTCGTCATAGAGATAGCGCCGGCCGTCGCTCAGACGCTCGTCAATCTGCGCGAGCGCAGCGCGGATCGTCTCCCGCGCCTGTTCCGCACGCTTGGCCGTCAAGCGCAACAGCACCCGCAGCGCGAACGCCCACAGAGGGTAGGCATGATCCACGGCCGCCACCTCCCAGTCCGGCGAACCCTCGCTGAGCGCGCGCACCATAAGATCGCGGCGGGGTACTAGGTGGTAATACGGGAACACCGTGCTCGCCGTCTGCAGCGTCGTGTGGAACTGCTTCCAGTCGGAGTCCATGAACCGTGGTTCGAGGCCGGCGAGGAGCTTACGATCGGGTGGCGCCGCCGATTCGAGGCGGTTGATGATGCGCTGGATCCGATCTAGTGGCTTGGGAGCGACGCCCACGAGCGTTGGGATGCGAGGCGTGCCTGCTCGAATGAGGGTCACGGCCGACTGGATGAGTAGGACGTGGCGCTCTTCGCGCGCTTTGATGCCGTAGTGGTGGAGGACGAAGCGGCTGAATTCGCTGTCGAGGCTCGGCGGGAATGTGAATAGGACCGGGGCGGCCATGCTCAAGCATTCCGTCCGGCACGGGTCACCGTGAGAGAGGCAGGATAGGGACCGTCGTAGGTCATCTGACCGGCTGCTCCGGGTGCTCGTCTCAACGTTGGTCCCTCGAGCAAGGCGACCGACATGGCGGGAAGCTGAAGTCGGTTGATCTCGAGCCCGAAACACATGTGCAGGCCGTGGCCGAAGTGCAGGTAGCTCTCGAACGGCCGGTCGATCCGGAACGTTTTCGGCGCGCGCACGCTACGTCGGTCGAACATGGCCGACTGGGTCGCGACTAGCACCTTCGAACCCGCGCGAAAGCGCGTGGCGCGCGGGGTTCCGGCAGCGACGGTCTGCGCGGTTTTGCAGGTTCGCAGCAGCGCCCACGTCTGGGGCCGGAATCGCAGTGCCTCGAAAACGTATGCGCTCAGAGTGGCGTGGTCGCCGGCGCGCGCCGCCGCCTGCGCTCGCGCTAGCTGCTTCGGGCGCCGGAGCAGTTCGTCGACGACGCAGGCAAACGACTTAGAGACGGTCGGGATCCAGCCGGCGATGAGGCCGATCAGGTTGTGGCGAATGGCGATATCGTGCAGGCCGCCGTCGGCAGAGGAGTGTTGCAGCAGGCGCGTGAGCACGTCGTCGGGCACGGTGTGTCCGGCTTTGAGCGCCGCTCGGCGGACCGCGATCTGATTGTCAAGGTGGGGCCGCATCTCGGCTGCGGCAGCCAACGCCCGGTAGTGCGAATCGGGGCTACTTGTGACGTTGAGAAAGACGTCGGCGAAGATGTCGCGAGCCCAGCGCAACTGCGTCGCCGTACCGGGACCCGGCGTCCCAAAGTAGTCGCTCAGGACCGCATCGATGATCGGGTCCGCGAACTGGCCCACCACGTCGATCTGCCCCTCGGTCATCTGCAGCCGATCCCGCGCGATCGACAGCGTCTGCTGCGCCAGCCCGTCCGAGTCCTCACGACGAATCGCCGCCCGCAGCGCTTGGTGGTCGTGGCGGTAAAGCGGAGTGTCGTCGAGCCCGAGAATGAACGGCCCCGAGACGGCCATCATCTTCTCGTTGTACGTCGGGACGCCAAAGTGAGCGAAGTCCGCGAGGACCTCACGTACGTCATCCGTGCGCGTGACGAGACCAAATCGGCGAGTGGCGATAACCGGACGGACGCGCCGCAACAGTGTGAATAGGGGGCGGCTGTGGTCCCCAAGCTCGCGGCTGAGCCTGGTCACGAGCCGAGCGCTCGTGGCACTCATCGGCTCAGCTCGCCACGCCGTCGGCGATGGCGGTCAGGGCGGTTAGGCTCGGTACGAATAGGTATTCCCCTCCTCGAGTGATGACGAACTGTGCCTGAGGCGCCAGTATGAACGGCGGCTGTCCCTGGATCGTCATCTTGCTTGCGGTGCCGCCGAGGAGGTAGTCGGGGTCATCGCCGAGATGGAAGGTGTTCCCGTCGTTGAGCCATTGGCGCTGAATGCTCTCGAACTGGCGTGAGATACTCGCGTTGAAGCAGACGAAGACAAGGCCTCGTTTCTTGCCGTCGTCTTGGAGGGCGCCCTCCTCGAGTGGGGGCCCGTAGGGCATGCCGCGGCGGATTATGCGGTGACGGAACGCCAGCTTGCCGTCAAAGCCGAGGCTGTCTCGGGGATTACTTCGCCGAACGTGGGCGCCGAGGGGGCAACCAAACCCGTTCGGGTCCTCGTTGGCGTACCCGAAGGCGTTTGAACCGCGCGCGCGGGGGTCGAAATAGGCTGGTGCCGCATCTGGTGATTTGGCCAGCGGTGCGCCATTCGGCCAGCGGCCGACGACCTTGGCCATGAGCTTCGCCTCGCCCTCACTGTAGTGGTGACTCGCCTCGCGAATGGTGCGTCGGAACAGCGCAACGTCCTGGCGCATCTTGCGCCACACCATATAGGTGCCGTTGCGCCCGAGCGGATCGTCCGGCGCGCTCGGTAGTCGGTGCCGGCAGTCGGTGCGCGACTCCTCGTCCTCGTGCCCAAGAATGAACTCCCCGAGCGCGAGTGGGCGCCAACCGTGTGTGTCTGGGACACCCTCCCCGACCGTGGCGTCTTCGCTGACCCCCTCGATCGCGGGCTGCGAGAAGCCGTCGGCAAATCCGAAGTGTTCGCGGGCGTCGCTGAACATGTGCGCGTCCTCCTGATGGACGACCGCGAGCCGCCCGCAGTCCGCGAGACCACAGCGGAGCTCGTCGAGGGCCTCTTGCAACACGCCGCCATCGAGCGCGTTGATGGTGACGAGTAGATGTGCTTGGCCGGTGCCAAGGCCCTCCTCCCAATGATCGGGGTCACTTTCACCAACATCGCCAAGGTCGGCCGCGCTGGCCTTCATACCCTGCTGGAATTCGGTCGAGAAGCTTTCGATCATCGCGGCAGACACGCCAAGGGCCTGTAGTCCGGGGCTCGTGACGGCCACGTTGAACGTGGACCCAGGCCGGCGGTCGGTCCAGCGCACAGCGGTCGTGATCTTTAGGAGTTGCTCCCTGAGCCAGGCGCGACCGCGGGTCGGGTCACCGATGCTGATGAAGAGGTACGAGGTGTGGCGGTACCGGTTGCCGTAGGCCTCGAGGATGTCGCCTTGGATATCGCCCCGATCGATATCTACATTGGCCACGTCAGAACTCCTGAAGAAAGGCCTGTTGCAGCGCCGTGGCGTCCATCTCCTGGCTGCGAATGGCGAAATCGATTGTCCGCTTGCGTAAGGTCAACGCTTCGTTGACCTCCTCGACGGTCGCCTGGGGGTAGGCCGCGAAGAATAGGCCGGTTTGCACTTGGTTGTGGCGCAGATATGCCTTGAGCGGCGCTCCGCGCGCCGGGGTGGGGACCCCGAGGCAGCGCGACCAGATCGGCTCGCCTTCCTCGGCAAGGGTCACGCAGAGCTGCTCGAGGAACGGCTCAAGGCCGCCGTCAAAGGTCGCCGAGAACAGAAGATAGGGGCCGAAGCGCTCAGCGCGCAGCCGACTGGGATCCTGCCCGAAGTCCGGAATGACCACCCACCGCGCGAAATGCGCCAAACCGAGCCGGCTCAGCGGACTCGGATCGCGCGGAATGTGTGCGAGCAGCTGCTGCAGCGCGTCGGCCTCACCGGGCACGATCGGGGCGAGGACCGTTAGCGCGTACATCTGACCCAGTGTGTTGCTAGTCAGAGGCATTTCTGAGACTCGGTGACAAGGTCGCGCCATGCGGTGGCGAACTGCTCTTCCGACATCGACGCGGCACGCTTACGCAGCGCCTTCACCTTCGGAGCGAGATCCAGCGCCGAGAGAACCGTCGTGGCGGTAGCGTCTGGGTAGGCGGAGTAGTAGTGGCCGGCCTCATACGCGTGCGCCCGGATATAGTCCTTGAATGGACCCGCCGGCAGCGCCCACGGGAACCCGTACGAGCTGCCCCAGAACCCCCACATGCCAAGCGTGAGGGTGTACGAAAAGGCATCAATGTACTCCTCCCAACCGCCATTGAAATTGCTCTCGAAGTACAAACGCGGGGGGAACAACCACACCGCCCCCCGCCCCCCATTGGCTGGCAGTCGGCGCACGACCGACCACCGGGCCGCGTGGATGAACGACAAACGTTTGAGCGTGTCAAGCGAATGACGGCCCAGGCGGATGACCGTGAAGAACGGCGGTAACTCGACCAGGCCCCACGACCGGACCGTACTGAACACGGTCAGCGCCACCGCCTGACCGTCGACGTTGCGCCTCGAAGTGCCGGACGCGGCCGACGCAGAGGCCGGAGCGCCTCCGCGCACCTCGCTCGATGTTGTCGCCATACCCGATGCCGCGATTCTCGCTTTTTCAGTACGGGGAAATCACGACCGTGACCACTTGAAGCCAACGCTATTCATACAGGTATCCGAAAGTCAAGCGAGGCGGCCGACTCGAGAAACGCAGGGACGCTCGACGATGTCCAATCGGTGAGCCGACTTCTCCCGTCAGCCCCGACTTATTGGCGAGCGAGCACGTCAGTCGGTGGCGCCACTGCAGCCCGCCACCCCGACGTCTAGGTAGAGGCCTCTCGCTCTCCATTGTCGACAGGCTCGCGCATTTTGCCGCCCCTTTACGTCTCCTGATTCCTAGTCATACCTCACCATGCCTCGATCTCGTCAGTTAGGAGATCCGGGCGGCATCTCTGACCGTTGGTCATTCTCCTCGCCAAAAAATATTTGTCCCCTCCACCGAGGCGTTGAGATATCCTCGCGCGCGCTGCCGGTGCGCGCGCAGGAACCATCGGTCGCTTGGGCACAGCAAGCATCAACAGAATCCGGGGTGACACCGGCCTTATCAACCCGTTGATAGCAGGTGCAGTGGCGGACGCGTCGAGCTCAAGCGCCGCCAGATCCGACTAGAGCACGATGCCGTAGTCCACAGGTTGCGGCACAGACGTCTCCATCCTCATTGAACCAGCCACCCGCGCTTCCGCGGAAACCATATGCCTACCGAGCCGAACTTCATTCCTAGCCAACACATCTCGGCCCGCAACTGGGCGCTTCCGCGGAAACCATATGCCTACCGAGCCGAACTTCATTCCTAGCCAACACATCTCGGCCCGCAACTGGTTACCGCCATCCAGGCCGCCGCGAGTGCCGGCCAAGCAATCAATGGTCGCCAGCACCCAAGCCGGCCCTCCGCACAGCACCGGAGGCGATGGCCCATGACGTTGCTCGGAGTCACCGCGTTCGCCTCGCTTTTCCGAAGGTCCACACGCGCCGGGCGCGCGCCTGATGCCGCGCTCACCTTCACAGCTGTTCGCTCGTTAAGCGCCGTGCTTGCAGGGGGGCGCGGCACCCGCTTCCGTCGACACGGTTCCGTGCTGGCCCTCGCCGCCCTGCTCGCGTGGCTAACCTGCGGCTGTGGTGGCCCCGTTACAGGAGTGATCGTCGGCAGTGAATTGAACAGCATTCTCTCTCAAGTTGAGACCCTGATTCAGGAGGCGGGAGCTCAAGGTCAACTTCTCTCCGTACAGGCGGGGGAGCAAGTTCAGACGGCCATCGCATCATTTCAAGCCGCCTACCAAGAGGATCTCACCAAAAGCGTAGACTCGGTCGACAACGCCGTTAAGCAGCAGCTTAACAGCCTGCAGCAAATGGCCAACGCACTTGCGTCGGGCGTCGCGGGGACAATCGCCAGTGCGGGCAACCAAGCCACCGTACTTATCAACCAACTCCCGTTCACAGACAAATATCCGCAAGTTAAGTCTGTCGCACCTCCGCTGTTCGCACCGAACTCGGCGGCCCCAAACGGACAGCTTGAGGTCACCATGACGGGTAACTTCTACTGGGCCTCGCACCCGGGGTACACTCCCGACCTCATGGTCAACGGTTCCACTTATGCGGCGACCGCGCCAACCACGACCACCTTGGACTTCTGGGTCCCGGAGAGCATCTTCCCGGCGCCGACGGCAGCGACAATTGGCGTGAAAGTCTTGACCGTCGCGATTCCGTATCAAACGGGCGTCATTTTCCACAAACGCCGTGTGGCAACGTACCAGTTGCCCATCAGCCTGCTGCCGGCGACGCCAGGAACCGTCGTGCTCCATCAATACACCCCCGGGCCGCCCGTGTACCATTACACGACGTTGGAGAGTCCGCCAGGCGTAACCTCCGGTACGCCCCCGTACCACCAACAGGGGGATCCCAACGACCTGACATTGCCCTATGAGGCGCCAGCTCCTGCGTACCCTTGGTCTCTGGACCCGAACGGTCCGGTTAACTTCCAGCTCGTTAACTGCCACGCCGACCCGTCGGTGAGCGCCCTTTCCGGCGGGCAGGTTGGGTTCTCAGTCTTCACGCCGCATCACCCGACAGTTTTTGGTATCGGTTCGGGAAGCGCGATAATCAACTTCTGGTTTACGTATCAAATTGTGATGACAACACAGGGCCCGCCCGGAGATCACCAGACGCCCGTACCCTTGGCGTGGGGCGGGTCGGAGTCGATTGGCGTCACGCCCGGCGCATGGTCCGTCGACGTAACGCCATTTCAAGGCGCGCCGCAGATTGGAATACGCAGCAACGCCGAGGTTCCCTCGGGGATTTTGCCTTTTATCCAGGTGCAGGATAACGGGAGCTATGTAACCATCAGCGCGCTGAACCCCAATACCCTCTCCTACACGGCCAACGCGACGAAGAGAGCGGCGGCCTTCGCGGCGTTGGCTCAGAATGCAACGGAAATCAAGACCGGGCGTCCCCCGAGACTTGGCGCTCACGCAAGCAGAAGTGCTGCGCTCGCTTTGAACTGCTCATGAGTCCGGATGCGACTGGCCGGAGGGCTGTCAGGGCGGTGAGACACGTGCCTTTTGGCCCATCGCGTGGCTCTCTCGGATCTCGGGGTCGTTTGGCGATGCGGACCCCAACGCAGTCTTTGCGCAGCCGTTAACCTTTCGGCGATCCATGAGCATCGCGCACCCTGGAACCGAGTACGCGGATGAGTCGGCTAGGACGTACCCGGTCGCCAGCGAGCCCCGGTCAGCCGAGGTCTATCGATCGTTGGGGAGCATCGCCGCCGGAGGATTGCCGCGGGCTGGCGCTGTCCTTGTTTACGACGTAACCCTCGTGGAACTGCTGGCCGATTATGTACACAACCGGAATGAGCACCACTAGTACAGCGCAAAGTGTGCCAGCGAAGCTTCCGGCTCTCTCTAAGCTGGTGCCGCGGTCGTTGAGGAGGGCCAGCAGGGCGAGGACCACCGCGCCGGCGGGTGCGAGGAAAGCGACGACAAACGCCGCGACGCTGGTAAGCAGCAACCCGTATGACGAGTAGCGCGCTCTGACCGCTGCCGGCGGCAAAGGCTCGCGCGGGCGCCTGCGACTGTGCACGAACCGGGCTTGGTCCAACTCATATCCAAGTCGATTAACCAGAGGTTCGAGGATCAATTTGATCACGTCCAGGTTGATCACGTACCCCACCCACAGCACCGGGATCACGGTCGCGACGACCGAGAAGTAGCCGATCTCCGGCGTGGTCAGCGATGCCACGAGCAGTCCCATCTTCTCCCGGACGGTGTTCGGTGCGACAACCCCACATCCTGCCGCGACGCGCCCGGCGTCCCGGCGAGTCACTGGCCCGCGGTCAGGCGTCGGGCCCAGGCGGGTCGGTGGTCACCCATACGTGATCGATCCGAGCTCGGGTGCTATGACGCCGTCATCAGCTGATCCGGTGGCGACATCACCGCCAGAGCGCAACGCGCCGACCTCGAGGCGCTCGACCGGGGCCGTGATGCCACGACTCCCAGGCGTCTTTGTCGGCGCGCCTAGCCTGGACGGGGCGTATGTCCCGGCAGGATGATCAGGGTCACGATCCTATTCGTCGCCGGGCGCTCGGCCTGCGCCACTCCAAATCCTTGATACCGGCGCGCCGTCCGAGCGAGCACCGTTCTCCGGTTCCGTCGCTGGCACCTGGATGGCGTGAGCGGACAGGTCCCAGTCGCCCGTTCGTCCGCTCGCCAGCTGTCCGTCGTCACAGGGCCCGATGCCATCCGCGATGCGGTCGACCGGGGTGCACTCACGGAACAATGGCGCGCGATCCTGGTGCCGGGCCCCATCCCTCAGACCGGACGAACCCTCGCCGCACATCCCGACGCCAGTGCTCTCACCCGGCGGCTCGTGGCGAACCTTACGCTCAAACGTCTGATCCTTCTCGCCAACGTCGAGCACAACAGGTGCCGGCCGTCACAGCTCGCTGAACTGTCGCCGCACGACCGCGCGCGCGATCCGCAGCTCGCCTGGAAGCTCCTGGATCACGGAATGGCGAACATGCAGATGCGCGCGGACACTGCCTGGATGCGAACGATCGACCTGCTTCGTCCAGGCGCTGATGCCGGGCTCGCGGCCGCGCGAGCCATGCCAATCGGACCGCTGATCGGGCTGTGCGAGCGGATCATCGCCGGACCCTACCGCGAGGCGTGCTAACGAACCGGGCGTGAGATCTCACGCCGATCGCCGACGGATTTCCCAGTGAGGGAGGCGTCGTGATGCCGCCGAAGCAATCGCCCCGCCAGGTACCGGTCGGATCGCGAAGGCAGTCGTCGTTGAGATGCGCCCGTTCCTCGCGTTGTGGATCGTTCGCTCTTGCTCCGATGCAAGCACGTCAGCAAGGCTGGCAGTGATCTGCGAGCGGCTCATGCTGCCAACGCGCCTTACGTGGAAGCGAGGCAGATACGATCGCCGAGTCCGGCGTTGATCATGATGGTCAGCCGTCGCACCGAGCACCTGTCGCCAATTTCGAACCCTCGGATTCTTATCGGGTAGCCTGCTCAATCGCGCTCCCGAGACAGCGCAAGCCACTCACTGAAGGATTCCTCGTGTCGACTGCAGTTGCGTTCTTCAATAACAAGGGCGGTGTGGGCAAGACCACCCTGGCCTGCAACTACGCGGCCTACGAGGCGACACTCGGGCGGTCGGTCCTGATCGTCGATCTTGATCCTCAGTGCAACAGCACACAGCTCGTCCTTGACGATGACCAGTGGGACGAGCTCTACGAGGACCGGAGCCAGTCTGAAGGCAAGACGGTCATGAAGGTGCTCCGTCATTTCCGTGCGGGCGAGTCAAAACTCGACGAGAGCGCAGTCGAGAATGTCGTGACCAGCCGCCGATTTGCTGTTGATGTTTTGCCGGGGCATCCGTCCTTATCGATCTTTGAAGACCTACTGAGCGAAGCCTGGAGCGGGATGAAGAGTGGCGAGCCAGCCGGCGCCCGTAAATCGATGTGGCTTCGTACGCTACGTGCGCAGTACGAAGGCGCTTACGACGTCATTGTAGTTGACGCCAGTCCAAGCCTAGGCGCCATCAACCGCACTGCGCTGGTCGGTAGCGACAGTTTTGTGACGCCCATGGCGCCGGACCTCTTCAGTCTCTACGCCCTCGACAACATCACCACCTGGTTTGAGCGGTGGCTAGGCGAGTACGAGCACGGGCGTGGCGGGGCGAAGGGGCAGCTCGATGCAATCGGCTACGAGTTCGACCTCCCCAACCCCCTACCGATCCGCCACGGCTACGTCGGCTACACGGTCCAGCAATACGTCAGCCGATCCAGTGGCGGCGCGATCCGCCAGACCGAGGCCTACGAGCAGCATAGGCGCGAGATCCCAGATCGCGCACGAGCGCTGATCAAGCTCTCGGGACTTAAAGGCAAGGCAGATCTCGGCACAGTCCCGAACATGTTCTCAATGATCCCATTAGCGCAGAGCCGCCATGCGCCCATCTCTGGCCTCGGCAAGGACGACGGCCTTCGTGGGGCTCAGTTCACGCAGCAAGAAAGGTACGCCGAGCAGCTCGACGAAGTCTTTACTCGCCTTGCGCGACGCGTTGCTCGGGCCGCTAGGAAGTAGCGCATGCCGGTCGTGGCATGGCCAGCTCCACTTCTCGATCGAATCGTCGCAGACCGATGGGTTCTGTTTCTCGGTAGTGGGGTCTCTGCTACCTGCAAGAACAACAAAGGCGACCACCCGCCCACCTGGACGGACCTACTCTCGAGCCTATGTGGACTCATCTCGGACACCCGCCTCCGGCGGATCGGAGAAGAGCTGATACGTGAGCACGATCTGCTAAGTGCCGCGGATCATATTCGGTATTCGCTGGCTCAGGAGGGCAACCTCACTGGATATGAGCAGGCGATCAGATCGGCCGTCGAGGGACCGGCGGCTGACCGGTATGTGCCATCGAAAGTCTTCTCATACCTTCTACGTCTTGAGCCTCGGGTGGTCTTCACGACTAACTATGACACTCTCTTTCAACAAGCGTCTAAGAATGGATTCAGGGATCACTCGTTTCCACTCGCAAAGTCTGGGCCACGAACTTCGGCGCGGTGAGCCGGTGTTCGTTAGGTTGCACGGTTCAACCGACGTGGTGAGCGAGATCATTCTTACTCGCACCGACTATGCGCGGGTCGCGAGGGACGGTCGCGAAGTCTTTGATATCTTGCGCGCACTGGCTTTGACATCGACCATTCTCTTTATCGGCTACTCGCTCGACGACCCCGATATCCAGCTGGTAATGCAGGCGATAAGCCGGCCTGGATCTAGTCCGGAGGCTCATTTCATGCTCACACGGAAGCCTCCGAGCGCCTCGCGCATTGAGGTCTTCAAGGAGAGCTTTGGCGTATCCGTCCTGAGCTACACGGGCGCGCATACGCGAGCGACGACCGCGATGAAGGAACTCGCCAAGCAAGTCGAAGCGGCCCGTGCCGCTGCGGTTTGAACTGGCGTGCCCGCCTCTCCAGGACAGCCTTCGGAAACTACACCTGCCGCGCGGCGGCGGGTCTCCGATCACGTGGGAGTTCCGTCTACGACTGGTCTCCAACCCATACACACGCGCCGACGAGCGCGTCCGCCGCTGGCGGTCCACGACGGCATATCGCCTTGGTCCGCAGCGGGGTCGGCGCCGAACGTATGGTTCCATCGCGAACGTGATCATCTGACCCCGACTCGCCTGGCGATTCGCTATGGGGTCCCGTGCCTTGGCCGCCGCGCTATCGCAACGGCGACGTCTCAATCGCGCCGCTAGCCGGCGCCCGCGACTTGGGTCGGACGCCGAAGGTGTGCAGCTGGCAGCCTTTCCAGACCGACCTGGCGCGGCTTGAGGTGCCGTCAGACCGATTTCGGCCCGCAGCTTCCCGCGGGCAAAGAATCTCCAGAGGTCGGTGCTCAACGAATAGTGTGCGTTGGCTATGGCGGTAGCGCCCATGGCCGACGTCCAAGGCGCATCGAACGAGGTTTACACGATCGCCCGATACCTGTTCGCCTGGGACCCGGCGCACGCTGAGTCAACGACAGCCTACGACCTCGCTGCGGAGGCAGACCCAGAACGACTCGAACGGCTCGGTGACCTCCGCCGCAAGTACCAAAAACATGGCGAGTGGTACATCCACGTCCGAGAGAACGGCGACGCGCGTGCCTTGCGCGAGCTTCCAGATGATGTCCCCGCGAGCGACGTCGTCGATATCACCCTCGACGTTGGCTCGGCAACCCCTCTGCAAGACCGCCTGCGTGCAATCGCGCACTCGCTGCGGTCTTCACCCATTGATCCGAACGCCCTGCTAATGGCGGGCTTGACCGACGACATTCTGGCGGCATGCCGTCCAGACAACAGCGAGCGTCTGTTCGCCGAGATCAGGCGCGACGCGTGGTCGGAAGTCCTCGGCATGATGGGCGCCGGGGCGGATGCGACCTTAATCTTGCAGCACGCGCACGGATTCCTGAATGAGGTACAGCAGCGCGTTCCTGGGCTGCGTAACGGTCCGGGTGGAGACGGCAAGCTGATCGCCTCGCTGTTAGCGCTCCAGGCGCTGATCCTGGCTGCAGCAAAGCACGCCTGGTCACCCGGGGACGAGGCAGTCTCTCTAATTGAATCGATTTCTTACATCGCGGCTCCCAGCCCTGTACCACTCCACGTGGTCGTCCAGGGGCTTTGCGAGCGTATGATCCGGAAAAGCCGGATCGACGTCGTGAGCGGGGTCGCCGACACCCTAAAGGCGCAAGGGGACGCGCACATCGCTCAGGCGCTCGACGCTGACGCGCGAGGTTTTTATCCACCGCTTTATGCGTCGATGGCGTACGAGCTCGCAGTGGTCCTGATCGGTAAGGCGGCCGCGCGTTCGTCGAAGATCCGGACGACGCGAAGCGCTGGACGAAGCTCGCCGACAACGCCGAGGAGCGCGCGGTGCGGGCCTTCACTTCGCTGGGCTTCGCGGTCAGAAACCTAGACGGCAGATTGGCTGCAGAGCATGTGACGTGGGTCCGTCAAGTACGCCAAGACGAGGGGGACGATGCCGCCTGGCTTAGCGCCCAAGATTTGGTCCTCCAGCTCTATTACCCCAGGTCGGAGCTGCCTATCCTCCTGGGCGAGGAACTTCCACCTGCCGATCGGACACAGCGTTAAGTGACCGACGAACCCGACATACAACGCTCAGCGTCAGCGATCTCCATTGAGATTGGGCTCGAGGTCACCTACTTCTCAGAAGCCGGAGAAAAGAACTTAGTCCACATCCCGGTTCTGCTCGGCCTCTTGCTGCTTCACTGGTTTCTCGAGGGGATCGTGACAGGAATGGGTGAGGGTGTCGGCGAGGAGATTGAGCGCCAGGCCTCGAAGAGCCTAGGAGCGCGAGTCAAGCGCCTGTTCGGCCGCCGTGACCGCTCCTCAGCGGCTGATACCAAGCTACAAGCGCAGTACACTGCGCAGGCCAGCGCGGCGGTCGCGAAAGCTCGTTCGGTTGTCGTCGGGAGTCGCGGCGACAACGTCGCAACGGTAGCTGATGCATACGAGGCGGCCTTAGTCGGCTATCTCACCGATGAGGGGATGCCGGCACGCGACGCAGTGCGGATCGCCCAGCGGGTTCGTCCCGAAGCAGGTGTACAGCTGCAACCGGTCGCGCCAGAGCTCTGAGCCTTCGTCCTATTCGCGCCGAATACATGCATAGCGTCCGCCCGGGGTTACGAGAACGGGCCGCCTCCTCGGGCTAGGTGATCCTCCTGACGCCGTCCGGCAGCGATTTGGGGGAGGGCAGCGCGCTCGGGTTCGCTCGGCAAGACGCAGCCGCCACTATGCCAAGCGATTCGACGACCCAGGCTCTGCCCCGGCGCTCGGACGCGGATCGCGCCGCCGCACGACTGCTTTCCTCTTAGGTGCGCTTTGGCGCTGGCGACCGGTTTGGCGACATCTCGATCACGCCGGTTGTCGTGTCGTGGCACGAGCCGCGTGATTGCTTTTACATCGCGCGGGGCGCCGACAGCGCTATAGCAATGCCACGGGGGCGGTAGTCGCGTCGACTTGGGGCGGTAAGTCGCGGCGATCGCCGAGTTGTGCGCTCGGCAGAACCGACTGTTGGCGACGGACGACCGCCGGCTCGCTCGCATCGCTGCGCCTTCTCCAGCGGTAGAAAGCAAGGAGCCCGCAGTGTCCTATCTGCCCTTCGGTCGCGCCGATGTGTGTTCCCGAGCGACTCGGATGCCGGGGTGGGGCTGCTCTGCGGATCCGAGCGCTTATCTCCGTCGAGCCCGGCGGCTGGTATGCGCGCGTGGGCGCTGCTCGCGGCGCGCGAGGCGTCGATTGATCGCCGAGTGCCGATGCCGGTGGCGCGCTTGGTGTTGACGCACATGGGCAGTGGTGGAGTGGTGGTGGTGGGGCGCGGGAACGCCAACGGTCACGATCACGCGCCGTGAATGGGCGGGCGCCCAGGGGAAAGCCGCCTCCTTGAGGCTCGAGACCTGTAGCCAGAAGCGCACGACGCCCCGGTAGCGACCGAACTTGTACGTCGTGGTGAACGTCCCGTCCGGGGAGACGTTCGGGATCCCCTGGATCTTGCTCAAGCCGGGGATGCCCACGATCCCGAGGTCAAGTCGCAGCAGCTTGCTGCTGGCCGGGATGTATCCGCCCAAGACCCGCCCGGTGATCCTGACGGTGCTGCCCCACGGGGTGCGATCCGGTGTGACGCTGGTCAGCCTGATCTTGGCCGGGGTGATCACGGTCGCGTACCCGGTTGCGGGCAGGATCGTCGGCGAGCCGGGATAGGAAGCCTCGATGATCCGCGACGGGCCGGGCGGCAGCGTTGCCGTCCAGCTGCCATCCGCGCCCGTGGTCACCGCCGCGGCCTGTGTGAACGCGTTCGACCCGTTGTCCGGAGCGCTCAGGATCGCGACCGGCTGCCCAGCGATCGGCAGCCCGGCGTTGCTCATCAGCAGCCCATGCAACTTCACCGGTCGGCCAAAAGCCACCTTCGCCCGGGTCGCGAGCGTCACCGCGGAAGGACCGCAGCTCGTCTGTGGCTTCTCGTGCCGGCGCACGGTTGCCCTCGCGACCCCCGCTTGCCGTTTCCGGTGAGACAGCGAGAGCGCGACGCTCCCTGAGGAGCCGCTGGCGAAGATCCGTCCAGCGGCGGTGGGGGCTGGGTCAGCCGGGGCCCGAAGCCGAAGGAGTCCTCCGTTGGCGACGCTCAGTCCAAAATCCCTAGCCGGTCGAGCTTTGCTCAGCCGTTTGTGCCGACTTCGCTTGGGCGGTGCAGCCGCATGGTGCTTGACGGGTCGACTGCCGCATTGTGTAGCGGGGAGTTGCTCGAGGCCTACCTGCGAGATGGCCTGGGTCCGGACCGGCAGCGTCACTGTCCGGGTCGTTGAGACGCAGTTGCCGACGTTGTCGCAGGATCGAATGCTGAACGTGTACGGGCCGCGCATCCCGGCGTCGTTGAAATGAGCTACCAGTTGGTTCCCGGTGAACGTCGTGGGCAGAGCGGTCCAGCTGCTGGTTCCCGCCGGGGCCATCTCGATCGATCCTCCGGCGACACCGGAC
>Ga0335078_10007043_pt1 | contig 16663 bp, 11 predicted proteins | sample Lox_Sample_32_FD_206711 | JGI IMG/M metagenome (GOLD analysis project Ga0335078, IMG submission 206711) | Soil microbial communities from Loxahatchee National Wildlife Refuge, Florida, United States - Lox_Sample_3.2 | ecosystem: Environmental > Terrestrial > Soil > Wetlands | place: USA... | reverse complement strand
AGCGAGGCTCTGCGTCTTGGCGACACTCAAATCGAGGGAAATCGCAGAGCTTCGCTCTGCGCCAGCCGGTTCCAGGCTGTTGATCGGCGTCCTGTGGTAACAGTTTTCCCTTTCGCATTGACCGCTTTTGAGGGTCCGTGGAAAGAGCTGAAAGTTTAGAAGGCGAAGAGGTTCTTGACGGGCAGGCTGAACTCAGGAACACCGGCGATCGTGAGGACTTCGCTTTCCAGACCGTACTCGCGCGCACGATCTGGATAAATCAGCTCGACAAAGCGTTTTTCCGGATCAATCCAGATCTGAACGATGCCGCTCTCCCGGCAGTCTTGGCGCTTTCGTTGGATGTAGCTGGGAGAGTTGCCGGGGGACAGTATTTCGAAAGCGACGTCAGGGGCGAACTCAGCGCGAGTCTCAGGGAGTGCTCGAGGCACAGTCGAGTTGGGCGGGTCAGAAGCCCGAAGGGCGGTGCGGGTACCGCCCTCGGGCAATAGGCGAAAAACTTCTACGATTCGGATCTAAGTTCCAACTTCTCGGCGTCCCAGAAGAGGCGTTGTTTTTTCAGATACGACAGGTTCGCCATGTGACAGGCCACGGCTGTGCCGCAGCCGAAGTCCACGTTCTCGATCGGTTGTTGGCGGCTCTTGACGGCGGCAAAGAAATTGCGGAAGTGGTCCTCGGTGCCTTCGGCCCGTTGCCGCATATTCTGCGGTTTGCGATGCTGCTGTTTCCGGTAAGTGCCGATGTCGGCAGTCGGGTCATTCTTGTGCGCAGCCATGAAGGGGTCTTTGGTGTCCTTGGGCCAGCTTTCGAGCGGGTATTCGAAACTCCACTCCTCGTCGTAGGGCAGCAGGCTGGCTGACTCTTCGGTGAGCACTACAGTGCCTTTGTCGCCCATGAAGCGCACGATCTCGCCGCCGTCGAAGTTCGACACCAGGTTCGCCATCACAACCACTTGGAACTTGCCGTAGTCGTACATCGTATTGTGAATGTCGGGAACTTCCCGGTCGCCCTTCCACTTGTAGATTCCGCCATTCGCCACGGCGCTCAGCGGAAACTGAGTATTCATCAAATAGTGAACACGCGAGAGTAAATGGACGTATTCGTCGCCCGCGATCCCGGTGCCGTAGTCCCACCAGTTGCGGAACTGGAAGAAGCGCGCGGCGTCGAAGGGGCGCTTGGGCGCGTTACCGAGGTAGCGTTCCCAATCGATGGTCTGGGGCGAAGCATCGGGCGGGACGGGGTACTTCCAGGCTCCCACCGGGTCAGGCCGGTAGATCTCGCACTGGACCATATAAACGTTCCCGATCTCCCCCGCATCCACCCACGCTTTCCCTTTGTGTGTGGATTCCATGCTCAGGCTCTGGCTGCCCACCTGGACCAGGCGGCCGGTTTCCTTCGACACCTTGACCATCTCGAGGGCCTGGGCGATGGTGTGGGTCATGGGCTTCTCGATGTAAATGTCCTTGCCGGCCTGCATCGCGGCCAGGGCGACGGGCGCGTGCCAATGGTCGGAAGTGGCGATGCAAACCGCATCGATATCTTTGCGGTCCAGCACCTCGCGGTAATCGCGCGTGGTGGCTGTGTTCGCCTGAATCTCCTTGGCGCGGCGCAGGTGGCCATCGTAGAGGTCGCAAACGATGGCAACATCCGCTTTCACGTTAAGCACGGCCTGCATCTGCTCCAGGCCGCGGATTCCCACCCCTACCATTCCCACCGTGACGCGCTCGTTAGGTGACGCGACACGGCCAATAGCGGGCGCCCCAAAAGCCAATCCGGCCGTCGCAGCACCGGCCACCGAGCGCCCTATAAACTCACGCCGCGTAATACCTTGATCAGACATATCAGCCCCCTTTGACGATTGGTGATCGTGCTGAATTATACCAAACGACTCGTGGCCGCGCGGGCGGCCGTCGTGATGAACCGATGTCCCGATTTGCTTAGTAGCGCGGGCCTTTAGGCCAGCATTTGCCGACCTTTCGCTCTGCTCATGGCAGGCTCTAAAGGTCGGCCCTACACTCAAACGAGGACGCTACCCGTTGTCAATCTGGGCGGCCACAAGGGCCGCCCCTACAACTCCAACTTGACTTCACGAGGCGGTCAGGTTCTTCAGGCTCTGCTCGATCAGCTTCTGAACTCCTGCCATCGGCTCGCCTTGTCCTTCCCATTCCATGGAAAAGTACCCGCGATAGCCGTTCGCCTGGGCAATCTCGAAGCATTTCGACACATCAACGGTGTACAGTTTCCCCTTGTCATCGACCTCGGAATCCTTCATGTGCGAGATGTTGTAAGCATGCTTGAACATCGCATCCATCGCGCGGTTGTTGAACTCCTGATCGTGGGTCAGCATGGAGTTGCAAAAATCCGGCAACGCATGAAGGTAAGGATGGTTCACCTTCTCGATGACGTGCACGATGAAGAAAGGGTCCTCGGTTGCGTTGTCGTCATTCTCGAGGTTCACCAGGACGTTTTTTTGCGCGCCGTATTCAGCCAGCCGTTTCAGGCTCTCGGCCGCGCGGTCCACATCGGGTTTCACGTGGCGCGCTCCGGCAATGTGCAGGCGCACGCTGGGCGACCCGATGGCCACCGCGACATCAATCCACTTCTTGCCGTTGTCCACCGCTTTCTGGCGCTGCGCCTCGACGCTATCGTAAAAGCTGAAGTGCGGGTCGGCAGCAACGTTGATGACCCGCGCGCCCGCCTTCGCAACGTTCGCACGGAACTCTTTCAGATAGCCTGGTTCCGTAGAACTGAAGTGCTCGCTGAGCGGTTCGATGTTGCGCACGTTGAAGCGCTTTACCACCATGGCGGCGAAATCCTTCAGGTCCATTCCGGGAAGCTTGGCGTCGCGGGCCCACTTATTCAGAGGAGCCACGATATAGCCACGAAATGGCCAGGAGGGCACGGCCAGGCGCTCGCGGGGCGCGCTCGGAAAGCTGAGGTGGGGTTCCGTCGAACCGACCAACGCTTTGGGGATAAACGTTGATGCTGAGGCGGCAAGGGCGCCCGCGCAAGACTGAAGAAAGCCGCGTCGGGGGATCGTTGGCATGGGTGGGTCCTTTCAACCTGCAATCGAAAAGGCAAGTAAACGCAGAACTTCGAAAAGCGACCTGCCAATGTACTCGCAAATACTATTTGAGTCAATATGATCGGCAGGGAATAATCGGCAGGGGTTGCTTCATCCGGCTCTCACTCGTAGCGCAGGGCAACAATGGGGTCGAGGCGGGCGGCTTTCATGGCGGGCCAGAGGCCGAAGAAGAGGCCGATGGCGACCGAAACCACAAATCCCGTCACCACTGACCACATCGGAACGGTGGAAGGCAGGGTGGGGACGAGAGTTCGAATCAGGAAACTGATCGTGTAGCCCGACAGGACGCCCAGCACTCCACCGGCTCCCGTAAGGCTCATGGCTTCAAGCAGGAACTGCCAGGTGATATCGCTGCTGCGCGCCCCGATGGCTTTGCGCACTCCGATCTCCCGGGTGCGTTCGGTTACGGAGACCAGCATGATGTTCATGACGCCGATGCCGCCCACCATCAGTCCGATCGAGGAGATGACGACGGTGACCAGGACGACCGTGGCCATCATGTCGCGAAACTGCTTGATGAAGGTGTCAGCAGTGGCAATGCCGAAGCTGTCCGGAGCAGCAGGCTTGTCATTTCGCAGCCGCCTCAGCAGGGCTGTGATTTCGTCAATGGCCTGGGGCACCCGGCCCGGGGCCGCCACGGCCGTGATGAGGTTTTCTTTGGCGTTGGGATAAGACTTCTTATAGGTGAAATACGGAACGCAGATTATTTTGTCGTTCCCGTTGTCGCCCAGAAAGGCCTTGCGCTTCTCGAGCGTGCCGATCACTTGATAGGCGTGTCCGTCTACGTTGACCTCTTTCCCGATGGGGTCTTCGTTGAGGAAGAGTCTTTCGACGACGTCGGCCCCGATCACCACCACGTCCCGGCGGTGCATGTCGTCAATATCCGTGTACAGGCGGCCGTCCTTCAGAACGGCGTTGGTGTTACGAAAGTCTTCGGCCGTGTTACCCTGTAATTGGGCGTCCACCATCTGAACACCCTTGTACTTTGCCGTCACCGGGGGCCCCCAGGCGAACATCTCTACGCCCACGGATTCCACGTTGGGGCATTGTTCCTTGATGGCCATCGCCTGTTCGTAGGTGAGGGGCTTGCGCATCCGTTCTTCGCGGGAAAGATTGAAATGGATCCCGGGTTGGAACTTATAAACGTACAGGGTGCGAGTGCCGAACCCCTGCGCCAACTCCACCATTTGCTGGTCGAGACCCTTGAAGATCGAAGCCACGCCAATGACCGTGGCCGTTCCAATCAGCACACCCAGAATGGTGAGAAAAGCGCGGAACTTGTGGGTGCGGAGCGTGTCCAGCGCCAGCAGCAGGTTCTCACCAACAAATTGGCCGCGTCGAGTCATGGTCACGCCTCCGTCCGCAGGGCTTCGATGGGGTCGAGGCGCGCGGCTTTGTTAGCGGGGTAGATTCCAAAGAACAATCCGATGGCGGTGGAGAGGAAAAGTCCAACCAGAACCGCGTTCAGGGGCACGGAGGAAGTGAAGAACACATCCACAATCTTGCTGATCAGAAGCGCGATCAGGATGCCGATGGATCCTCCCGTACCCGCCATCAGCGCCGATTCGATCAGGAACTGCGCCAGGATATCGCGGCGCCGCGCGCCCAGGGACTTGCGAATGCCGATCTCGTGGGTGCGCTCGGTGACGCTGGCCAGCATGATGTTCATGATCACGATGCCGCCCACCACCATGAACACGGCAACGATAGCGATGGTCACGGCGAAGACGGAGGCGGTCAGCTGATGCCACGACTCCATAATAGTTTCGGAGGCATTAATGCCAAAGGTGTCATTCTCGCTGTAGGGTGTGTGGCGTCGGGCTCGCATCAGGGCCCTGGTTTCATCCTCGAGCACCGCCATTTGGGCAGAAGTGCCGGCCTGAACGCTCACCGCCAGCGAGGGCCGATTTCGGAACACCTTTTGGAAGGTGGTCAGCGGCACTTGCACGAAATTGTCCTGACTTTCGCCGAACATCGAGCCAAGTTTCTCGGCCACACCGATCACGCGGAAAGGAATCCCGTTGATCTGAATCTCTTTGTCGATAGCATCGACATTGGGGAAAAACGCGTTCACCAGATCCCGGCCCACGAAGCACACCGCCGATTCGTGAGTGTAGTCGCCGTCGTTGATGTAGCGGCCGGAGCCGACCTTCGTCTGTCCGATATCGATCATGTTCGGCGTCTCACCGGTGATCTGGACTTCGTAAACGGTCTTTCCTTTGTAACGCACCTCATTGGTTTCGGAGTTCATCCACGCTTCGGCGCCAATATTCTTGTAGCCTTTCAGGTTGTCACGCAGGAATTCGAAGTCTTCGATCCGTATGGGTTGATTACGGCGCCGCGCCTTCAGCCATTCCTCGTATCCCTGCGCCCATTTGTACTGGTGCACGATGAAAACGTTGGCCCCCAGGTTGGCGATGTGGTCGGCGATGTAAAGGTTCATGCCATTGATGATGGACATGACGACGATCAGGGTGGTGGTGGCGATCACCACGCCCAGCAGCGTGAGGAAAGACCGCAGCTTGTGGGTGCGCAGCGCCTCGAAAGCAATCCAGAAGCCTTCGCGCGAAGTGACCCAAAGCCCCGTCCTCCGCTTCGAACGCGGTTCCAGCCTGTGGAGAAGTGCCTCTGTCTGGCTCAACTCAGCCACGAATCCTCCTTGCCCTCGGTAGTGTTGCCTCACCCCAGCGCGTTTACCGTAGCGCTGACCTTCAGGTCAGCACTTGCCGGCCTAAAGGTCGGAGCTACAGAGGATTGACTCCATTTCCGTAACGCAACACTGGCGGCCCGCAACTCAAGAGATGTAGCCGCAACGCTTGCGGTTGCCCCTGGGCAATTAGACGGGCCGCCTGCTTCAAACGTCACCCTATTACAAATACGCGATTCGAGAAGCCCGGGTTCAGAAAAGGAACTCAGCTTATTCGTACCGCAAGGCCACGATCGGGTCGAGACGGGAGGCTTTTACGGCCGGCCAGAGGCCGAAGAACAGACCGATGCTGACCGACACAATAAAGCCCGCCACTGCCGACCAGAGAGGAACGGCGGAAGGCAGGGCGGGAACCGCGGTGCGGATGAGCAGGCTCAACGTGTATCCGAAGAGAATTCCCAGCACCCCGCCCGCGCCCGTAAGGCTCATGGCCTCGAGCAGAAACTGCCATGCGATATCGCTGCGGCGGGCGCCGATGGCCTTGCGCACTCCGATCTCACGGGTCCGTTCGGTCACGGAAACCAGCATAATATTCATCACTCCGATCCCGCCCACCATCAAACCGATGGAGGAGATCAGGACGGTGACAAGCACGACCATTCCCATGATGTCGCGAAACTGTTTGATGATGGCGTCGGCCGAGGAGATGCCAAAGTTGTCAGCCTGGGACCACTTCACGTTACGCCGCCGGCGCAGCAGGCTCTCCACTTCATCTCGCGCCAGGTCGAGCTTGCCGGGATACGCGATGGCCGTAATGAAATTCTCCTTGGCGTCGGGATAGTACTTTCTAAACGTGAAATAGGGGATGTAGATGTTGCGATCGTTGCCGTTGTCGCCCAGGAACTGCTTGCGTTTATTCAGCGTCCCGATCACTTCGAGATTGCGCCCGTTGACGCTGATGGTCTTGCCGATGGGGTCTTCCGACGAGAACAATCGCTTCACGACGTCGGCGCCCACCACCGCGACGTCCCGCCGGTGCATGTTGTCGACGTCGGTGTACAGGCGCCCGTCCTTCAGGTCGGCATTCATGGTCTGGAACGCTTCGGGCGTGGGGCCGGAGAAATTCGCGTCGATCATCTGCACACCCTTGTGTTTCGCCGTGGTGCCGCCGCCCCATTCGAAGATCTCCACGGCAACCGTTTGGATCGACGGGCAGAGATCCCGGATGGCCATGGCGTCTTCGTACGTCAGCGGCTTGCGCGTAGCTTCTTCGTGACTCAGGCTGGTTTTAATGCCGGGATCGAACTTGTAGATGAACAAGGTCCGGGTACCGAACCCTTCCATCATCTGGACCACCCGTTGGTCGAGGCCCTCGAAGATTGACGCCACGCCTATTACCGTGGCCGTTCCGATGAGGACCCCCAGGATGGTCAGGAAGGCGCGGAACTTGTGGGTGCGCAGGGTGTCCATCGCCAGCAGCATGTTTTCGCGAACCGGTTGGCGTCGTTGGGGCATGATCAGGCCTCCGTCCGCAAGGCTTCAATGGGTTCGAGGTTGGCGGCTTTATTGGCCGGATAGATCCCGAAGAAAAGCCCCACCGCGATCGAGAGGAACAATCCCACCAACACCGCGCTCAAAGGGACGCTTGAGGTGAAGAAGATATCCACGATCTTGCTGACCACGAAGGCGATGATGACGCCGGCTGCTCCTCCCGCGAGCGCTAGGACGCTGGCCTCGATCACAAATTGCATCAGGATGTCGCGCCGGCGCGCCCCCAGAGACTTGCGAATGCCGATCTCGTGGGTCCGCTCGGTCACACTGGCCAGCATGATGTTCATGATCACGATGCCGCCCACCACCATAAAAACGGCCACCACTCCGACCGTTACGGCGAAAATGGACGCGGTAAGCTGGTGCCAGAGGCCCATGAGGGTTTCCGACGCGTTCAGTCCGAAATCGTCGTCCTCTTTGTACGGGACGTGGTGACGCGCTCTCATCAGCGCCCGGACGGAATCTTCGAGCACCATCATCTGCTGACCGTCCCAGGCCTGCACATCAACATCCACCTCCGGGCGCGCCCTGAATACCTTCCGGAAAGTGGTGAGGGGAATCTGCACGAACTTGTCCTGGCTGTAGCCCAACGTCGAGCCGATGCGGGCCGCGACGCCGATCACCCGGAAGGGGACGCCCAGGACGGTGATGTCCTTGTTGATGGGATCGACAGTGGGGAAAAACTCGGTCACGAGATCCTGGCCGATGAAACAGACCATGGATTGGTGAGCGTAATCGGTGTCGTTGAGGTAACGGCCGGTCTCCACCTTCGCCTGGCCGATGTCGATCATATTCGAAGTCTCACCCGAGACCTGGACCTCGTGCACGATGTGCGATTTGTATTTTACGTCGCCACCCGTGCCGCTTTCGGCGCCGATATTTTTGTAGCCTCGAACATTTTCGCGGAGGTAATCGTAGTCTTCAATACGAATGGGCTTGTTGCGACGCTGCGCTTTCAGCCAATCTTCACCCGAGGTGGCCCAATTCATCCTGGAAAGGATGAAAACGTTCGCCCCCAGATTTGCAATGTGATTGGCGATATAGAGGTTCATGCCGTTGATGATCGACATGACCACGATTAGCGTGGTAGTGGCAATCACCACACCCAGCAGGGTTAGGAAGGAACGCAGTTTGTGAGTGCGCAGGGTTTCGAGGGCAATCCAGAAGGCCTCCCGCGAAGTGACCCAGAAACCGCTCCTCTTGCGGCTTGCCCGAAGCTTTGCTTTGTGCGGAAGAGCGGACTGCGGTTGGGTGAGTGCATTCACAGATGTTCGTCCAGCAAACACAACTCGAGGCCTGTCATTCTGAGCGAAGCGAAGAATCCCGGCAGTGGTCGCCTTCCCGGACTGCGGAGATTCTTCGCTTCGCTCAGAATGACAGGCCCAGGGATGCGGAGGCGATCGTCACTTCACGCTTTCGTCGCGTTCGATCTTGCCGTCGCGCACGTGGATAATGCGATGCGCATGGGCGGCGATGTCGTGCTCGTGCGTAACCAGAACGATCGTGTTTCCGCCCTCGTAGAGCTTCTCGAACACGCCCATGATTTCCTCGCCGGTGGCCGAATCCAGGTTGCCGGTGGGTTCGTCGGCCAGGATAATCGAGGGGTTGTTCACCAGGGCACGGGCGATCGCCACGCGCTGGCGCTGGCCGCCGGAAAGCTCATTCGGCTTGTGGTTCATACGTTCCACCAGGTCTACCCGTTGTAAAGCCTCTTGAGCCTTCTCCAGACGTTCCTTGGCCGGCACTCCGCTGTAAACCAGGGGCAATTCCACGTTGTGCAAGGCGCTGGCGCGCGAGAGGAGGTTGAAGGTCTGGAACACGAAGCCGATTTCCTTGTTACGAATGTAGGCCAGTTCGTCGTCGGAAAGCTCGCTCACCAGCCTGCTGTTCAACCAATATCGGCCGCTGGTTGGTGTGTCCAGGCAGCCGATCAAATTCATCAGGGTGGACTTGCCGGAGCCTGAGGGGCCCATGATGGCTACATACTCGCCCCGGTCGATCTCGAAGGTCACGCCGCTGAGCGCGTGCACCGCGATGGCCTCGCCCATGTCATAGGTCTTCCAGAGGTCTTCCGTCTTGATCATGACCTCCACAGGAGGTGCCATGGCTTGTTGAGTCGAGGACGCTGCCACTTGTGTTCCCATCGCTTTGCGTGTGTCCTTTCCGCTCTTACCTGCGTTGTAGAGGCAACCCTCGTGGCTGCCCGCGGGCGGCCACAAGCAGGCTGTAAAAAAAACTGGAGGCCTGTCATCCCGAGCGAAGCGAAGGATCTGGGATTCGCTCGCTTTCAGGGGAATTCTGCAGATCCTTCGCTTCGCTCCGGGTGACAGATAGAGTTTTTCCGCAGCCCGCAAGGGCCGCCCCTCCGCCTCCTACGAACTGGCCGCAGGAGCGTTCAGGGCGCTATTGTCGACCTTCACTTTGGTGTGGTTCTTCAGAGTGCGCAGCACGCTGAAAGGACCGGAAACAATCTGTTCGTTGGCTTGAACGCCTTTGACTATTTCCACGTCTGACTGGCCCATAATGCCGGTGTCGACAGGCGTAAACACCGCCCGGCCATCCTTAAGCAGAAAGACCCCTTGCACCTCTTCCTTCTCTTTCTCCTTCTCCTTGGCCGACAGAGCGGGAGCGGTTGCGGCGGCTTGCACCTTCCCTTTCCCTTTGCTCCCCTGGCTGCTCTTCTCTTCTTCCTCTAATTGCCGCCGGGTTCGCACCGTAAGCGCCTGGATGGGCACCGTTATGGCATTCTCGCGCGTGGCGGTGGTGATCTTGGCGGTCGCAGAGAGTCCGGGGCGCATCCCCGGCGGAGGATTATCCAAAGTCACGACGACCTTGAAATCCTTGGCTTCTTCCGTCGTGCTCGTAGTGTTCGTTCCCGCCGTAGCGCCGGAAGTGCGCCCAATGGCGCTCTGGCCGATCTCAGTGACCTTGCCTTTGAACGTCTTGTTGGGAACGGCGTCGATGGTTACTTCCGCCGGCTGCCCAAGCCTTACGTTGACGATGTCCGTCTCATCGACTTTGACTTCCGCGGTGATCACGGCCAGGTCTGAAATCTGATACAGCAAACTACCCACTGTGTTTTGAACTCCCGGCACCACGTTTTCGCCCACGTGAACGGGAAGGGACGTCACAATGCCGTCGAGGGGCGAAGTGTAAATGGTCTTGCTGCGGGCATCCTCGCTGCTGATCAGGTTGGCTTCCTGCATCGACTCCTTGGCGCGCGCGCTATCCAGGTTGAACTTGGCCACGTTGAGTTGCGCTTTATTCTGGTTTATAGCCGCTTGAGCCGATTCCAGCGCGGCCTGATCCACCTTGACGGTGTTGAGGCGTGTGTCATATTCGTTTTGGGCAATCAGTTTGTCGCGCAGCAAATCCTGGCCGCGCCGGAACTCCTCCTGGGCGCGGGTCAGATTGGCCTGGGCGGTTTGCACGTTGGCCTGAGCGGTCTTGAGCGCGGCTTCCTGCGCCTGTACGGCCGCCGCGAACTGCTCCACGTCCGCCTTGGCGCTGGCCACCGTCGCCTTCTGTGCATTAACGTTGGCGTCCGCCGTGACTGCCTCGGTCTTCAGCAGAAGTTGGCCCTTCTTAACCGAGTCGCCTTCCTTGATGTAAATTTCCGTGATCTTGCCCATCGAACTCGCATTCACGTTGGCGAGGTCCGCGGTGGGCGGCTTGATCTCTCCCGATGCTGTCACGAGGGCAGAGAGATTCTGCCGCACGACCTTGGTAGTCTGGACGGAGATCGAACCGCCCTTGCTCCAGACGATCCCGCCGATCACCAGTCCCGCCAGAACCACTGCTCCCGCCAGCGCGAAAATCATCTTCTTCTTTTTCGACTTCTTGCCCTTACCGCTGCCAGGTCTGGAAACAATCATGCCGCTCGGGCTCACGGTTGCAGGAGAAGTGATACTCCCCACTTGCAGGTCAGCTACTTTGGCCACAGGTATGTTGTCCTTTTCTTCGATTATGCGTGCAGCCATCTTCATCTCCCTCGTTCTACTGGGCCGTTGGCCGCCTTCGGCCCCCGCTGCCGGTCGGGGCCGACGTCAATACCCAATCGCCGTGTCGGCGGCTTCTAACCATACTACGGATTTTTGACACCGAAAGTTTCTCCAAAGTTCCGTGCTGTCCTGTTTTCTCTCGTAGCGCCGACCTTTGGGTCGGCAAGTGCCGGCCTAAAGGCCAGCGCTACGCCGAAACGAGGACAGTACGTAAAGGCCTTTATTTTAACTCTATCCACCTCACGTAGGAAAGGTGAATCTGGAAGATGAGGAGGCTGTCTTAAAGTCGCAGTGCTGTCGCGCAGCCTCCCTTCTCATTCCAGCCGCCGTCGGCTGACGGACGTAGCGCGGGCGTCCCGCCCGCGGTGGGCGGGAGCGTCCCCGCTCCCGCGCACGGGCAGAGCCTGTCCTCAGCGCAGCGAAGGAATGCCCGCGCCAGTGCGGGCGAGACGCCCGTCCCACGATTTTCAAAGCAGCACGCCACGCTCGCCGGCTGAGGGGTACCCGGAAACGATGACAATGTCGTCCCTCGCGTAGGGGCAACCCTTTCGGTTGCCCGAGGGCGGCACCAAGGGCCCGCCTCTACGATTACTATTTTAAGGGTGGGTCAGGCTACCTTTGGGGCTTGCCAGGCATCAAAAAACGAGTCAGACAATAAGGGGAAGTAGTGTTTGTCAAGGGGGGTTGCGGACCTTGACTTTTCGTACCTCAACCAATACAATCGGCACTGTCTCTAGTTGTGAAAGGAGAGCCGTTGGTGTCTAAACGGGTCAGTTTTTTAAGCCATTGCGAGTGGCAGGTTTGCTTGTGGGTGCTTGTTGCGGCGTGGGTGCTGGGAGGCTTGGGTTCTCCTCCTTTAAAGGCAACGCCGCAAAACCAAGGCAATGACAGCAAGATGAGCAAGGCGGAAAAGAAGCGCCAGAAGGCAATCCAGAAAGAAATGGAGACGCCTTATAAGAAGTGGATCGACGAAGAAGTCCCCTACATTATCACCAACGAGGAAAAAGCGGCCTTCAAGAAGCTGACCACAGACGATGAAAGGGAACAATTCATTGAGGGGTTCTGGGAGCGGCGCAACCCCAGTCCCGGAAGCCAGGAGAACGAGTTCAAAGAGGAATACTACCGGCGCATTGCCTACGCCAACGAACACTATGCTTCGGGTATCCCCGGTTGGAAGACGGATCGCGGCAGGATTTACATCATGTACGGTCCGCCGGACGAAGTCGATGATCACGATAGCGGCGGAACCTACGTTCGGCCTCCCGAAGAGGGCGGGGGCGAAACCTCGACTTACCCCTTCGAGCAGTGGCGATACCGTTATATCGACGGCATCGGGACCAACATCATTCTGGAATTTGTCGACCCGACGATGACCGGGGAATTCCACCTCACCATGGATCCCGGCGAAAAGGATGCCCTACTTCACGTCCCCAACGCCGGCTTGACAGATATGGAATCCATGGGCAGGGCGAGCAAGGCGGATCGCTTTACCCGCACCGACGGCATGACGATCGGAACGCCCATGGGGGCGCTGCCCGAAAGCATGGAGGAATTCACGCGTCTCGACCTCTACGCCAAGATTTTCCAGCCTCCCGAGGTCAAGTTCAAGGATATGAAAGCCGTCGTGACCTCTAAGATTTCCGGAACGCTTCTGCCCTTCGATGTGCGTACGGACTTTCTCCGGGTGACTGACGAGAGCGTGCTCACTCCGATTACAATTCAAATTGCCTATCGCGACCTGCAGTTCCAGAACAAAGACGGAGTGATGCACAGCGTGATGGATATTTACAGCCAGTTGACCAGCTTGGGCGGGAGAAATGTGGATACCCACGAAAAGAGCATGGTCCTGGATGTTCCGGAACACGAATTCCAGCAATCCTTGTCACGCAAGGCCGTATATCAATATGCGGTGCCCTTGCACCCGGGCCGCTACAAGCTGAGCCTGGTATTGAAAGACGACACGAGCGGGCACATGGGATCGATCGAATTGGGCGTAATCGTGCCGCATTTTGACGAGGACAAGCTTTCGAACAGCACCTTGATTTTGGCTGACCTCCTTCAGCCGCTGCCCACCAGCCAGGTGGGTACCGGGCCCTTCGTGATTGGTGGAACCAAAGTGCGGCCCAGCGTCACTCGAACTTTCTCGCGCGACCAGAACCTTTGCATCTATATGCAGGTTTATAACCTGGGTCAGGACGCCAAAACACACAAGCCCTCGTTGGACGTTGAATACGAACTGCTGAAAGACGGGAAACCGCTGCTCGATCAATCGGAGGATCCCGCCAAACTCAAGGAGGCTTCGCAGCAGTTTACCTTGGAAAAACAGATGCCCCTGAAGGTGCTGCAACCGGGCAAATATACTGTGCAGATCAAGGTCAAAGACAACATAAAGAATCAAACTATTTCACCTTCCGACACTTTTGAGGTACAGTAGGTGCGGCCAAGTTTCCTTGGCCGCTCAGGTCGTGCACGATTTCCAGAAGTTCCGGCCTCCAGGTCGGCTTCCTCCACGCCCTCCTGAAAGTCGGTGATACGGGATCGGGACGATTAACATGAAAGATTCAAAACCTGGAATAAGGCTTTCGGCCATCCTTCTGGCTGGGGGCTTGATTTCTGCCTTGATTGGTCCGGCCGCAACTTTGGCCTCAAATTATGGGCGGTTGGCGGGCATCGTCTCCGACGATCATGGCAACCCGCTGTTGGGGGCCACGGTTATGATCGTGGGGCCGCTGTTGACTGCCACCGCCGGCACCGGCGACCAGGTGGAGCGAGTCCTTACCGACGCCAAAGGCAAGTTTTCCGTTGGGAACCTTATCCCCGGTTGGTATTCTCTCCAGATTGTATCCCCGACTCGGATACCCGCTCGAAAGAATGGTGTCAAAGTCGAAGCGGGTCAGACCTCCACCTTAAAATTTGTATTGGCCGACGCCTTCGCCCCCTTGCGCTTTCAGGTGCCGGACAAAGGCGCAACTCCTTTGGGCGACGACTGGAAATGGGTCTTGAGGACCTCGGCGGCCACCCGGCCTATTCTTCGATATCACAACGGCGCCGCAGTCACGGATCCCGCTTCTTCCGAGCCTGCTGACCAGCGTCTCCTCGGCGTGGTACCTGGACCTTCGGGCCAGGATCCGATGGCCAGCGACCAGGGAATGGGTACTGTTTTCGCTTACCTGCGCCATCTTTCTCCGGACTCCGACCTGATGACGGTGGGGTCGGTTTCGAGCGACGGCACCTTGAGTTCGTCGGAAGGCACGGTCTATCGAAAAGGCCTGGTTTCGCGTGACACCGAGGAAGTTTCTGTGGTTCTGCACCAGTTGGGTTTCGTAAGCGGCTTGGCCGCTCCGATTGGGGCGGGGCCGCTTTCCGATTACGCCGCGCGCGGACTGGCGGCAAGCTACACGCAAACTTGTGCTCTCGATCCGCACCTGACCTTGACTGCGGGTATGGACGTTGATTTCCTGGATGCGGTTCGCGATTTGCTCATTGCCCAGCCCAGAATGAAGCTCGCCTACCACGTTTCCCACTCGACCGACCTTGCCTTGCGTGTGGGCAGGGAGCCCTACGACGAATCGGACACTCTGATCGAGCGGGTCAACGCGCTCAATGAGTTTCCAGTGCTGACACTGCGAGGCTACGAACCTGAGTTTGAGCAGCTCCAGCATTCGGAGGCCGCGCTGAGCCACCGTTTCAACGGCTCCGCGCGGGTTCAAATTGCCGCCTACCACGATGGGATCAAGAACGCCGCCGTGTGGAGCCCGGCGCAAGGGGCGGCTTTGAACGGGCTTGCCGGAAATTACCTGCCTAACCCCGCCGCGGGCGGCGTCTTCCTGAACATGGGAGATTACCGCTCGACGGGGTACCGCGTTGCCTACGCCCAGCGCTTGGGAAGCCGCGTCGAAACTCTCGTCGCATATTTTGTGGGCGATTCCCTGAGTGCGCGCGATGCTGCTCTCAATCACGCCCCCGAGGGGAACTTACAAGGCGCTCTCAAGCCTGTGCGCAGCCCGTCTCTGGCTGCACGTGTGTCCGCCCGAATCCCCGTAACCAAAACTCGAGTGACGACGTCCTACGAATGGGTTCAGAGTGGGCGCGTAACCATGGTGGATCCTCAGGGCCAAGCGGATATGCAACTCGGGCCATTCCTGGATGTCCAGATCCGCCAGCCGCTTCCTGCTCTTGCATTCCTTCCCGCCCACATCGAGGCTGTGGCCGATTTCCGGAATTTCCTGGCCCAAGGCTACGCACCCGTGACCGCAACCGGAGAATCGACACTGCTGCTCGGCTCAGCTTACAAGTCCATCCGCGGGGGCCTTGCTGTAGAGTTCTAACATTGAGCGAGAGTCGCCCGTCGCCCTCTAAGATTTAGGGCCCATCGCAAGCAAATACGGCAAGGTAAGTAGTAAGCGGCGCTACAGAAAAGCGGAACCCATATCCCGAATTCTGTAGCAAGCGCTGATGCAAGAGAGTTGCCGACGTATCTAACTGATAACGTGACACTTATTTGTATGTTGCTGCTCTTATTGCTGGAAACTGAATTGCTCGCAGTTAGTGTGGTAGTCCAGGCAGCAGTGTCCTTCAAGGGTGCCACCGCTCGATGACCAAAGCCCCGCCTTACCGGTTCACTTCCGTCTCGCTGGCCATCCTCAGCTTGACGCTGATTGCCTTCGCCATTATCAATCTTCAGCAGAGGGTTCACTACCGCTTGCCTGATGATGGAGTTTCATGGCTCGATTCTGAGAAGGGGGTCAAAGCCTGGCTAGTCACTCCCGACGGTCCAGGCGACCGGGCGGGAATCCATGAGGGAGATCTGCTGGAGTCGATTGACAAGAAACCCATCCATACCGCCGCCGACGCCGGCCGCCAGATCTTCGCGGACGAAGTGTGGTCCCAGGCCAGCTATGTTCTGATCAGGAATGGCGAGAAATTCCAGACTTCCCTTGTCCTCGTTCCCCAGAAAGCGGCCGCCTCAGTCCGGTACTATCTAAGCCTCGTAGGTTTTATTTACCTCGTGGTCGGCACTTACATACTCTTCCGGCGCTGGACGGCGCCTAAGTCGCTGCATTTTTACATCTTTTGCCTGGCGTCCTTCATACTTTACACATTCTCCTACACCGGGAAGCTCAACTTGTTCGATTGGACGGTTTATTGGCTGCAGGTGGTCGCTTTGCTGATTCAGCCGGCGCTTTTCCTGCACTTCTGCCTTGGCTTCCCGGAGCAAAACACCCTGGTGCGGGGGCGCCGCTACGCGATCCCGTGTCTCTACATACCGGGGGCAGCCCTGGCGCTCGTTCACGTCCTGGTGGCCATGGAGTTGATGGTTTTCCCGATGCCGTTGCTCCATGTCCGATGGCTTCTTGACCGCGTGGAATTTGTATATCTGGC
>Ga0335078_10007042_pt1 | contig 16665 bp, 14 predicted proteins | sample Lox_Sample_32_FD_206711 | JGI IMG/M metagenome (GOLD analysis project Ga0335078, IMG submission 206711) | Soil microbial communities from Loxahatchee National Wildlife Refuge, Florida, United States - Lox_Sample_3.2 | ecosystem: Environmental > Terrestrial > Soil > Wetlands | place: USA... | reverse complement strand
TGATTGGCCCGGCTTGATGAAGGACCTTTCGGCAGCCAGGAGCAACAGTAACGACGGCCTTTGCGCATTTTTCGAATTGCAGGATCACGGCCCGAATTCGAGGAGCTTAAAGCGGGTCCGCGAGGTTGCGGGCAAGTTGGAAGGACTCGAGAGTCAGCCGAGTAGCACTTTGGGAATCGGGAATGGGGAATAGATAGGGAATGGGGAGTAGGGAATCGGGAGTAGGTGATCGGGGGTGGAGTAAAGGTCGGCGGAGTGCGCGGGCGAGCCGGAGCTATACTTGGCATTCGGGGACCGCCTCGTGGTTCACCGCGGGTTCGAAGTCGCCGCCCAAAACTGAGGGCTGTCATTCTGAGCGCAAGCGAAGAATTTCGGCATTTTCTCGCGTTCTGCAAGGCGAAATGCAGGGATTCTTCGCTTGCGCTCAGAATGACAGACCCTCGCGGTGCGCCCCAAGTTACGACGCTCTGTATGGTAAGACAAGCGAGCAGGCGGTTCCATACTCCCTACTCCCTATTCGCACTTCTGACTCGTCGCTGCCTTAAGGAAAATCATGCAACCACCCGTAGTCGAAATCCGCAACATCGCCGGCTACGCCGGCCAGGACGTGATCATTCAGGGGTGGCTCTATAACCTGCGCGAGAGCGGAAAGCTATTGTTCCCGCAGTTGCGCGACGGTACCGGGGTAATCCAGGGCGTGGTGGTGAAGTCCGCCGTGCCCCCGGAGGTATTCGAGAGCGTCAAGGGTCTCACTCAGGAATCGTCGGTGCGAGTAACCGGCAAGCTTCGTGCCGACCAACGCGCCCCGGGCGGCTTCGAACTGGACGTTTCCGGCATCGAAGTGCTGCAGCGCGTGGCTCCCGAACGCCCTTATCCCATCACGCCCAAAGAACACGGCGTCGATTTCCTGATGGACCATCGCCACCTCTGGCTGCGCTCGGCGCGCCAGCGGGCCATCCTGGGCGTGCGGCACGAAATCATCAAGGCCACGCGCGACTTCTTCGACAATCGCGGCTTCACGCTGGTCGATACGCCCATCTTCACCCCGGCCGCCTGCGAGGGCACCACCACTCTCTTCGAGGTGAATTACTTCGACGACAAAGCGTACCTGACCCAATCCGGCCAGCTCTACAACGAAGCCGCGGCCATGTCGGTGGGCAAGACCTATTGCTTCGGGCCCACCTTTCGCGCCGAGAAGTCAAAGACGCGGCGGCACCTTACCGAATTCTGGATGGTGGAACCTGAAGTTGCCTTCGCCCACCTGCACGACGTCTGCGTTCTGGCGGAGGAGCTCATCGCTTATATCGTGCAATGCGTGCTCGCAAAGCGGCGGAGCGAACTTAGAGTCCTGGAGCGGGACGTCAGCAAGCTCGAAGCCGTCAAGCTTCCCTTCCCTCGCTTGACTTACGATGAGGCCGTGAAAGTCCTCAACGAGAAAGGCAGCGCCATAACCTGGGGCGGCGATTTCGGCGGCACGGACGAAACCATCCTGAGCGAGCAGTTCGACCGGCCGGTGATCGTCACGCGCTACCCGGCAGCCGTGAAGGCGTTTTACATGGCCACCGATCCAGCCCGGCCGGATGTGGCGCTGTGCGTCGATGTGCTGGCGCCCGAAGGTCACGGCGAGATCGTAGGCGGCGGTGAGCGCCTGGCCGATTACGATGAGCTACTGCGGCGCATCGACGAAAACAAGCTGCCGCGCAAAGCCTTCGAGTGGTACCTCGACCTGCGCCGCTACGGCAATGTGCCCCACGCCGGCTTCGGCATGGGCATCGAACGCGCCGTCGCCTGGATCTGCGGCCTCGATCACGTCCGCGAGACGATTCCGTTTCCGCGGATGCTGTACAGGTTGAAACCGTGACTTTGGTTCGCAGGATTTCCGGCGGAAATTGTGGATTGGGACGCACGAGATGAGTACCGGAGCAGTCTGTTCGAAACTGAAGAGCATTCTGAGTGCGTTCAACGTCAGTTGGCGATTTCGCGACTGCGTCGCCAAAGCGGAGAATTCACCCAGCGGCTTCAAGGCCCTACCCTGCCTGTGAAATTGACTATTCGACTTAACGACTGGTCCTGCCGTCCGATCGTACGGACCTGAAATCGTCAGTGATTTGTGCGATTGTGGACTTTTCGAAGCTCATCAGTGGCGAGGCCAGCAGGTCCCGGCCGCCATTCGGCGCTTGGTGCTGTCGAATCGCTTTGGACGGTCGACTCTGGCGATGGTCGCGTCTGGCGCCGAGATTTGCGGCTGGGCGCCGCTTGGGCGGTTGTTCCAACACAAGGTAGGCCGCCGCGGCCCGCAAGCGCACTGCGTCTTTCTTGTCGTCCAGCAAAGGAATCAGGTCCAGGCGGAATCCACGATAAGGGTGCGTCGCAATCACATGAACTGCCGCCGCGCGTACCGACCATTCCTTATCATTCAGCGCATCGTGTACGGCTTCGGCCGTGTTCGGATCCGTCTCGTGACCGAGGAGTAGCAGCCCCGCGGCTCGCGCGGAAGAATCGTTGTCGATCAGGATGCCTTGCGCCGAAGACACTCCCAACCCGACGCCGGGCACTGGAACCAAACCGACTGCTCCGATGGCTGCGGTGGCGAACAATTTGGCCGGTGTGTGGAGTAACCGGAGGGCGTCGCGCTCCTCTTTGGTGAAGTAGCTCGAAGTCGCTTTGGACTGCCCCGAAACAACCTCAAGCAGGAATCTTTTCCCGCTGGGAGCGTGCATTTGAAACAGCGTTTTGGCAGCCGCGAAATCCACTTCAGGGGTAGGATCGTGAAGGGCTTTTGTGAGCAGCGGCACTGCCTTCGCGTCCTGGAAACTCCCGAGCGTGGTGACCACTGCAATTCGCACCAAAACATCGCGGTCGTCCAGCATCGATTCGAGGTCATGAAAGATCTTGTCGTCACTCTTCATGAGGCTCATGGCTTCGACCGCATGCTGTCGCACGTCCGGATTCTTGTCTGTAATGGCCTCCGTCAACAGGCTGCGGGCAATCTCTCTTGGATCGGTCGGGCTGGTGTTTGACGACGCCTCAGACTGGGCTTGTGGTCCCGTGAGCGCCGCGCACAAGATCATGAGAAACATGGTGGGCATAGGGAACAAATTCCTTTCCGCCTTGGGATAACGATGACGCGACACGGCCGCGGTCCGCGCTCGGGAAGATGTTCCACGCGGCGCATCCGTGCCATCTTACCTGTTTCTGATCATAATTGGCACGACTCGAAGTGCCCACAGCCGTGCCTGGATCAAGTTGCTCGATGGCGCGATTGAGCGTTATTCACACGATTCAGAGTGCCCCCAGTGCCTGCGCCTGAACGGCTGCTGCGCCTGCCTGTTGGCCGAAGGCCCGGATTGCGCTATACTGAAATTGCGGGGTGGAGCAGTCAGGTAGCTCGTTGGGCTCATAACCCAAAGGTCGCTGGTTCAAATCCAGCCCCCGCAACCAACCCTTCGGTAATGACTCCAACAAGTTACGCCCACGTTGGAAAAACACCAGCCTTCCCCGAAATGCGGCTTTGTCCGTGTTTTGTCCGTGAGTTCTCATTGAACACGCTGAGAGAGCGCTGGCTCCGGAGCGCCTGCGCTGCGCACAGCCTCTTCAGCTTTGGCTTGGCGCCACTCGCGCCGCCGCTGCTGGACTTTCCGCTGCGTGTCACGTAGTTCCGCTTCGCTGAAGAGATCCGCGTACCGATTGAACATGCTCGCGGTCTTATGCCCCGTGACCTTCATACAGTCCTCCGTTGTGGCACCACTCTTCCGCATTTCATAGGCGGCGCTGCGTCTGAAATCATGGAAGAGCTTGCCGATATACTTCGGCCGCCGACATTTTCGACCGCACTTTGAGCACCGGCGCTCGATGTCCAACACAGATGTGTAATTTCCGTCCTCATCACGGCAGCCCCGACAGTAGAGCCGCCCGAGTCCATTGACCAGGCAGGCAGTCTGCCAGCACTTTCGATAGTCTCCGATCGGGCGGCCATCGTGATGAAAGATCAGATCGCAGGCTTCGACTCGAGCCGAGCGGCGCCTGGCTATGATCTCCTCAAGTTCGGGGGTCAATACGATACCGTGGGCTGTACGGTTTTTGGTGATCTTTCCGGGAACCGTAATCGCGTCGTCGTCGAGATAGTCCCACCGCAGCTTCAGGATTTCGCCAGCCCGACAACCCGTTTGGTAGGCGAAACGGGCAACGTCGTTCATGTAGTTTGGCAGGCTGGAAGCAACGGCCTCCACCTCGCGCTCTGTGAATTTGCCCTTGCGCACATTCTCCGATTCGTCCAGTTTTTCAATTTTCAGGGCACAGAGAACCTTGAGCGGCGTGGCGGCCGCGGCAATGGCGTACGCCTGCACCAAGAGTTGGGTTGCGCGATTGATCGTGCCGTTCACATATCCCTGGTCTTTGAGCAGACAGATGAAATCCTCCACATGCCGCGCGCCCACTGCCGCCGCCCGCATGGCTCCAAAGTAGTCCCTGACACGCTTGAGATGGGACAACATCGGGGCATCCGGATCGCGCGGGATCCGTTTCCTCCCGCCCGACTTGTACTTTGCGACTAAGTCGTCGAGTAATTCGCTGACTCGGATGCGCTCCTGTCGCGGGCCCATGAACGGCTGCAGTGCCAGCTTGTACGCGCCTACTTCGCGCAAGCGCTGTCGAAGGCGCTTCTGGGCGTCCGCTTTCGTCTTGCCGCCTGGTTCCCGGAATTCTTTGGATCGCCCATCCGGCCCTGGGCCGTAGTAGGAAATGTGCCATCGATTTCCCCTTGGGAAAACTCTGCCGTCGCCCCTCAATTCGAACCTCCCTTCTCCCGCAGATAAAGAACGAGAGCGTCGCGCACGATGTCCTGAAAATCCCGGTCCTCGTCGATAGCTCTCTTGCGTACTTCCTTCCACAGGGACTCCGGGAGGCTAACGGACGTCTTCACGATTCTCTCTTTCGACATCCTTGCTTCCTCCGTTCGATGTTGGATTGACTTCCTCATCGTTGGGAGTATAGAAGCGTAGAAGCGCAGATGTCAAGACGCTATTTCATCGTCCTGCTCGCTCGCGGATCCACTTGTCGATGCCCTGCTCTGAGAACCTTAGGCGGCGACCCTCCCGGACTCTGAAAGGTAAGGTATCGGCTTGCCGATACAGCCAGTCTTCGAGCAACCGAGTTTCGCCGCCGCCTGTTTCACGTCTACGAGCCGGTCGCCCTGCGGGGCGGGCTCCGCCTGAGCGGTCCCAGAGGACATCAGCCGTGTCAGCAGCAGCGAGTCTAGTTTCGCTAGGTCTCCTCGCAGGCTCAGAACCGCTTCTAGAGTCAGCTCCTTCACCCTGCTTGGATCAGCTATCAAGCCCTGCAATTTGAGATTCGAAATTAGCATTGAGACTGCCCCTCTGGCACCGGTGGGAAGAAATCGGCCTCAAAGTGCCAAGTCGGCATCTGCGATCAGGTCAAGCCCGCGTCCGCGAGATCGGTTCGATGTTCGACAGTGGCGGGGAGCTAGGGCACCACGTGACTCACGCATCGAGCTAGGTCACCGAGATAGCCGCCTAGACCTCGCGCGCAAGTTCAATTCGGTTCGCCCCCGGTCGTAGCTCGTCGCTATCGCGCACACCGGCTTCGACCCAGCGCCGCAGTTCGGTCAGGTCGTACCTCACCATCCGTTTGCCAATTCTCAACCAAGGTGGACCGCCGCCATGTGTACGCCATCGGCGCAAGCATGCGCGTGAGACACCCAGCGCAGCGGCTGTCTGTCTATCAGTTGCAAGCTTCAGGTCCTGCTCATTCGCGCTCACGAGACGTTTATACCGTCCGCGAGCGCTAAGTGCGTTCCCGAAACGGGAAAATCCGTGTCTCAAGTCTCGAACAAGCTGGCAGGCTTCGATTGTGCCGCGGCCCTGCGCCGCTTCTCAGTATTTTGCCGGTAACGGTGGGTCAATTTGCGCAGGTGAGATTCAAGGTCTTCAGATATTTTAGACAGAGGAAGGCTGTGCGCCGCATACCAGGAGTTGAGCAGGGCGGCGACTTCTTTGTAATACCACCTCCCGGTTTGCTCGCGGACGATCTCGAGCATCCGGAATTCTTGATATTCGCGGCGGGTGAACAGTTCAGTAGGCGGTCGAAGAGTTGCGAGGGACTGGTAGCGTTCGGCGGCAATACGCAACCATAGCTCGAAGCGGATAAGTCGTTTCCAGCCTAGTACTTCCATCAGGGCAAGTTCCGCGTCCTGATTCCCAGTGATCTGGTTTGACGAGGTGTCAAGATCCGCCGATAACCTCTCATAAAACTTTCGGCGAGCCTTGCGAGCGGCGGCGCTGTACACGCGTGAATTACGGGCGGGTGGCTCGACCAGCCTTGTCGACAGCAGCTCCAAGCTGCAGCCCTTCCCCTCAAGAGTTTTGAGCGCGTTGGCAGCAATTGGATCTTCTAAAATACGATTCAGAATGTGCCGGTCTTTGTTTTCGTCATTATTGCGCAGACTGAACTCTCCGCGAGAACGGACTGACTTTGCCATACGTACCCCTTTAGTGTTCATGATTCAAGGAGCGCATGGCCAGGGACGCGCCCGCACGTCAAGGTCAGTCCAGCCGAGTCGGCGTACTAAGTCTAGCATTCAACGCACTGGCGCGCTAGTCGCAATGAGGGCTTTAGGATGGTCTGGCCAAGGGCCAGGAACAGAACCGTGGTTTTGATCGAAGGGCTCGTTTCAGTAATCCGGCCATGATCGGTTAGGCCTGAGGCTAAGCAAAGCCGGGGAGATGGTGGACAGACGCTGAAGTTCCTCCAGCATCTTGCGACGGTCATAGAACCTCCTTGTGATCCAAGACTACTCCTCACGTTAACCGTGGAATCGACCGGACAGGCACGCGCGAAGCGTCCGCCCGGACAACCTGATGGAGGTGAAGGCCTACTGATGATGCAAGGCTTACCACCGCGAGGCGGTGTCCGAAGGAAGCGTCACCAGCAGTACCGGTCGCAAGCCTCGTTTTCGAACTGTCGTAGAGATTTGGTACAATGCAGCCACTCCAATCGGGTGGTCATTGCTTCATGCTTACTCTTCGCCTCATGGAGGTCGCGGAAGGTCCGGATCAGCACCGCATAGAGCTGGCGCTCGAAGGTAACGGCGCGCGGCAGACCGCTGTTTCGCAGCTCAAGTTGACGGTGAGCGAGCAGGACCGCGAAGACGTGCGCTGGTATCTCGAAGACTTTCTGCAGTACCCGCTCGACCCCGCGCCCAAGATCGCCGCCCGCGTCGAAGGCCGAATGGCCGAGGTCGGCAAAGAACTCTTCAAGGGTGTTTTCCAGTCGAACGATGACGCGCGCGACCTTTGGACCGCACTGCGGCCGGAACTGAACGATGCGCGAGTCGAAATCGTGACCAGCGTCGAGGGCGCCGCCACGCTTCCCTGGGAACTTCTTCGCGACCCGAAAACCGACGTGCCGCTGGCCTTGCGCGCGCAGTCGTTTGTGCGCGCTCATCCCCGTGCCGCCGAGCGCCCACGCCCGCCCCAGGCAGGTGCGGGCCCGATTCGCATTCTCCTGGTGATTTGCCGGCCGCGCGCCGGAGATGATGTGCCATTTCGCTCCGTCGCCAGCCGTTTGCTAAAGGGCTTGAGCGGTGCGGGCCAGGATGCACTCCGCCTCGAAGTGCTCCGCCCGCCGACATTCGAGCAATTGAGCAAGAGGCTGCGCGAGGCCAAGGGGCGGGGCAAGCCTTATCACGTGGTCCACTTTGACGGACACGGAGCCTATGGCGCCGGCGGCCCGAAAGCAGGCGCCCACGGTTAACTCCTGTTTGAGAACGCGGCTCTCAAGGACAACATTCAGCTTGTGGGCGGAGACGCTCTGGGGAAAGTGCTCGCGGAAGCCCAAGTGCTGCTTCTAGTGCTGAACGCCTGCCGCTCCGCTCACGCCGATCCGCCTCAAGAGCCCGAGGTGGCCACCGGCGCGGCCGATGATTCCCACGCCAAGGTGCGCGCCCTCGGGTCCCTAGCGCACGAAATCATGGAGACCGGCACCACCGCCGTGGTGGCCATGCGCTACAACGTTTACGTGGAGACGGCCGCGCAATTCATGGCGGACCTTTACGGGCCGCTGGCCCATGGCTACACGGTGGGCGAGGCGGTGACGGCGGGACGCAAGCAACTGGACGCGCAGCCGATGCGGTCCATCGCTTTTGACCCTCGGCCCTTACAGGATTGGCCGGTGCCCGTGGTCTTCGAAGCCGCTCCACTCGCACTATTTCCCAGGCAAACCGGCAAGCCCAAGCTGACCATCACCCTGGGCGATGCCACCACTCCCACGGCAGAGGCCACGGCCGCCGCCCTTCCGCCACCGCCCGACGCAGGCTTCTTCGGTCGCGATGAAACCCTCCTGGCGCTCGACCGCGCCTTCGATACGCAGCCCATCGTGCTGCTGCACGCCTGGGCGGGCAGCGGCAAGACCACGACGGCCGCAGAATTCGCGCGCTGGTACTCGCTGACGGGAGGCGTGGAAGGCGCTGTTCTGTTTACGACGTTCGAACAGTACAAGGCCTTGGCTCGGGTATTGGATGCGTTTGGAAGTGTGTTTCAAAAGCCTCTGGAGGGCGCCGGGGTGCACTGGCTGGCGCTGGACAACGCGAATCGTCGGGCTGTGGCGTTGCAGGTGATGGAACAGATGCCGCTGCTTTGGATCTGGGACAACGTAGAGCCAGTGGCAGGTTTTCCGGCCGGGACGACCTCGAAATGGAGCGCTGAGGAACAAAAAGAACTTGCGGACTTTCTGCGTGCCGCGCGCGACACCAAAGCGAAGTTCCTGCTTACCTCGCGCCGCGATGAGCGCGGGTGGCTGGGCGATCTGCCGGCACGGGTCCAGGTGCCTCCCATGCCATTCCAGGAGCGGGTGCAGTTGGCAAGGGAACTGGCGCGAAAGCACGGGCACCCGTTCACCGACGTGCAGGATTGGCGACCGTTGCTGGAATTCACGCAGGGCAATCCGCTGACCATCACGGTGCTGGTGGGCCAGGCCCTGCGCGATGGGCTCAAGACCCGCGAGCAGGTCGCTGCCTATGTAGACAGGCTGCGCAAGGGAGAGGCGGCGTTCAAGGATGAGAAGGCCGAGGGCCGCAACAAGTCCCTGGGCGCGTCACTCAGCTATGGATTCGAGAGCGCCTTCAGCGAGATGGAGAGGAAGCGGCTGGCCCTGTTGCATTTATTTCGGTTTTTCGTACACAAGGATGTAATCCGCTTCATGGGTAACCCAGAAGCGGACTGGCACGTGCCCGAACTGCGTGGGATCACCGATGAGCAAGCCACTGGTTTGCTCGACCGTGCCGCAGAGATTGGCCTGCTCTCGTGGCGCGGCGGCGGTTATTACTCCCTCCATCCAGCGTTGCCCTGGTTTTTTAAAAGACTGTTCGACCAATACTACTCCGACTCAGGTCGTCGTGCCACGCGGGCATTTGTTCACGCCATGGATTGGCTGGGCCATCGCTACAGCAATTGGTACGCCGAGGGCAAGAGCGAGATCGTGGATGCGCTTGCAGCTGAGGAAGGGAATTTGACTCACGCTGTCGACGTGGCTCGGAGGCACGCCTGGCTACCCCATCTGAATGGCATGATGCAGGGCTTAAACGCGCTGTACCGGCATACGGGTAGTCTTGTGGGATGGGCAGACTTGGTTGAATCGGTTGCGCGGGAGGTTGTTGACCCTACAACAGGCGGCCCGCTTGGCGACTTGGAGGAGGATTGGTCCCTGGTCACCGAGTACCGAGCAGAGCTAGCGGCGCGTAGACGAAATTGGGCAGAAGCGGAGCGCCTCCAACGATGCCGCGTCGAATGGCATCGGAGGCGTTGCGCTGACCTACTTGCAGCCCCTCTTGAAAATCTAGATGCTTCTCAGCGACAAATGATTCACTCTTTGCTGGCGTCGATTCATGGGCTAGCTGAGGTCTATGGAGGGGCCGGGAACCCCAAGAGCGCCGAGCTCTACAATGAGGTTTACGAACTAGCCGGTCACTTGCAGGACCAGAAGGGCGCTGCCGCCGCCGCGTTTAATATCGGGAAAGCTCATACGACACTGCCCGAGCTCCGGGACCTCAACAAGGCTGAAGGGTGGTACAAGCGCAGTCTAGACTTGCACTCCAAAGACGATCGCCTGGGTCGAGCGCGGTGCTTGGGCCAGCTCGGGTCTCTTACCTACGACCGTTTTCTGGATGCTGTTGATGCTGAGCGGTCCCGCGTCGAGGCGTTCAATCGCCTTGACGAGTCTCTAGAGCTGTTCCTATCGGCCCTGGAGCTATTCCCCACCAATGCGGTACACGACTTAGGTGTCACGCACAGTCATCTAGGCAACGCGTACGGCGTGAAAGGCAATTTTGAGAGGGCGTCATTCCACTACCAAAAGAGCATCGCATACAAGGAGGCTTCCGGCAATCTGTACGGAGCCGCAGAGGTGCGCGCGAACTTCGCACGTGTGCTCGGTTTGACGGGTCGCCTTAAAGACGCCAAGCATTACGCCGTCGCGGCCCTGCGCGGTTTTCAGGCCTTCCGTGACCGCGCGAGTCGAGAGGTCACGGAGACTTTTGAACTCGTCGCGGGCATTGAGCGAAGCCTGGGGAGACAGGAGTCAGAGCCGAGAAATCAGAAGTAAGAAGCAGCAAGAAGCCAGAAGTCAGAATACGAGCACTCATGTTGGCGTCGATGCCCCGTCGCCCATCTGCTTTCGCAGTGAGTCCACCGCGGGGTTGCCGGAGCGGTCGCATCCAGCCGCTGCTTCGCCTCAAGATAGGCCGTGAAGCTATCCGCCTTCGACCGTTCCACTGTGCCCGATCTGGCTTCCTGCTCATGGACTGTTCTCGGCTTGGTCCGGAGTATCGTTCCGTTGTTGGCGGCTGGCCAGTATACCACGGACGTCCTAGACGGCAGCTTGCCTAGCGGCAGGAAGGTTGCGTGCGCACTCACGCTTGCGCTGCGCAAGAGTGTCCATGACCCAAAGTACGTCCATGTTTAACGAGAGGGCCGATTATCGTAAACAAATTTGAGGGGTCAACCTCGGCCCTGGCAGCACGCGCCTGAGTGCCCGGAGTATCCGGATATCACCGTTTCGAGCATCTCGCTTTGGATCCAACCTCGGACCTAGCAGCCGCCAGGAACGCCAGACGGAAGCCGGGACGGGCAATCCGGCCTTTCGGGTTCCAGTCGCCGCAGGGCGGGCCGTTTCCGGCGCCGGGCAGAGGTCAAGAACGAGCCGGTGTCCGGTCACTGCGTGATCTCCCTTTCATCGTCGGCGGGCTCGGGGGCGCTCGGTGAGTCGATACCATACAGTTCCTTGACTCGTCGATCGACTTCCGCGGGCGAGATGATGACGGCGGCCGATCCGGGCTTGAGGGCGAAATCGGCGTCGATGTACTTCTTTTCGCGCCATTCGTCGGGACGCCGGCGCGCGAGCCACCAGGCAGCTGCCTGCCAGTGTTCCTTGCTCGCCGAGGTGATAACAGAGGAGAAGTAGACCTCAGCCCGGCCTTCCGACTTCTGTACGGCGTCCGCAAAATCAGAATATCCCTTCATCCAACGGGCGAACGTGTCCATCGAAATGTCTGCGTAGGCGCAGGCTCCTGTGCGCGTCGCTCCGTGCACCAGGGCGTTGCAGATTTTCGAAGCGACTGTCGGATTGTATTTTGTCGGGCGGCCGGCTCCTGCCCTTGTTCCGCCGGGCGCCGCTTTCGTGGTCTTCACAGGCTTGACCTTCCTTCCCGCAGGCCATGCTGGCTTCGTCGAGGCACCAGTTCGCGGAGGGCACCAAGAGCAAGGAGAGCAAAAACGCCCGAGCCAAGTCAATTTTTTTCGCTTTTACGTAAGCATCGGGTCGCGGTGCGGTTCCTCGGTAGCTTCTCATCTAGCGGGCGGATTCAACCGAAACCAGCTATTAGGAGGCACGCACGCGGCGGACTGAGGAGCTGAAAACCACTGGCCGGGTCCTGCTGGCCCTGGTCATCCTAGCCGGCATCGGCAATGTCGCGGCTCCGTTTGCAGGCCTGATCGCGGTCGGCTCGATCGTGGTGACAGTCCTCGGTATCTTGATCGTCATTGTCCTCGTCAGTCTGCCTTAGATCATTCCCTTGCCAGCGGTGGTTGCCGCAAAATGGAAGTCATGTCTACTGCTTTGGTTCCGTTTTCAATTGCTACTCCCGCACCGCTCGTGAGAGGGCGGCGGTCCTTGGTCGAGGCGTTCCTAGCCGGCCGCAATCCTCGAACCTTTCACGCGTACTCGGCAGACCTTGCGGACTTCTGCCGCTTCCTGGGCATCGCACAGGACATCGACAGCGCCGCCCGCATGTTGCTCGATCGCGGGCACGGTGAGGCGAACGGCCTGGCTCTCGAATACCGCGCGCACTTGGTCCGGCGGGGACTCCAGGCCGCGACCATCAACCGGCGCCTGGCGGCCTTGCGGAGTTTGGTGCAGCTCGCGCGGACCCTCGGCATGGTGCCGTGGTCGCTCGATGTCGAGAACCTCAAAGCGCAAAGTTACCGCGACACACGTGGACCCGGTCGGATCGGTTTCCGGCTTCTGCTCGAAGGGGCAGGCAACGAGCGGGACCGCGCCATTCTGCGGTTGCTTCACGACCTCGGCCTCCGCCGTGGTGAGGTCGTGGCCCTGGACGTGGCCGACGTGGATCTGGACGAAGGGGCGCTGTGGATCCTCGGCAAGGGCCGCACGCAAAAAGAGCGCCTGACCCTGCCGGAACCGACGAAGGTCGCCCTGGCCGCATGGGTCGGCGCACGTGGGAGCGAGCCGGGGCCGCTGTTCATCAACTTCGATCGCGCCCGGAAGGGCCGGCGGCTGACAGGCACCGGACTGTACTTCATGGTGCGGAGGCTCGGTCAGCGTGCGGGCTTCGCTGTGCGGCCTCACGGTCTGCGGCATGGCGGGATCACAGAGGCATTAGACCTGACGAACGGGAACGTCCGGGCGGTTCAGCGGTTCTCGCGCCATCGGGACGTGCGGATTCTAACCATCTACGACGACAATCGGACGGACCTGGGCGGAGACGTGGCCCGCCTCGTGGCAGCCGCTCTATGAGGTCATCGGGATTGCAAATCAGAAGGCCCGCGGCGAAGATTATCGGAAGCCTGGGCATCTGGTGCCTCCAGAGTATTGGCGGGCAGCGGGTGGTCTTTCCATCCCAGGGACTGACGGACTCGCTGCCTGACGGGCGTTTGGATCTGCGGCGGGGCTTTGGTGACGTATTCGCGGGCACGCGAGCGCGCCGGCTCCTCAAGCGACTGTAGATACGCGATGGCCGCCTCCACGCCAAACGGTGTTCTTCCAGGCCATTTCGGCTGCAGCCCGGTCCACACCACGGCATCAACCCCGGTGTGCTCTGATAACCACGCTGCCATCCTGCGCTTGACTGATTCGGGAACCTCTCCGTGCGTCTTGCCGGACCGCGTGTGGACATGGATGGGCGCAACTGTCGTACACCTTTCTCGAGCGCGCAGGTTCTCGCGAGCACCACCGAGGCTATCAAAGGAGGACGTAGCCCAGTACGTCTGTTGCAGCGGGCTATCCTCATGTAGCACAAGCGTCAGCCGACCATTCTCAGATGCGCGTGCGAACTCCAACGGCAAGCCCGGACCATCGGCGTACCAGCGCGAGGACAACTTCAACGTTCGCTGGTCCCAGAGCAACGATCCCCAGGCCACGATAGCGATGCGTAATGCCCCGCCCGGCCCGCGCCTCGTCGGCGTCATTTCTCGCGCTCCGGTTGAAAGTGCGTCCTGATGTACGCGAGGGCATCTCGTGGCTGGAGCTCGGTTGATGATGGGCCAAGGCGAACGTAGAATCGCTCTGGCGAGTTCTTGTCCGGCTTGAGCCACAGCTCGTCGCGCTTGCTTGGTTTGCACGTCACGTGACAGATCGTCTTGCCGTCGATGGTGACCGGCTCAAAGCTGACGAGCTCAGCCACGGACGGGATGATTCGCTCCAAGAGCAGGTTGCGCAAGTGGAGTTGGAACTTGTCGTCATTGGGGAATGCGTCGTGCTCGATGCCGATGATGGTTTTGTCGTCCGCGACGCCGATCAGCAGCTCGCCGCCGTCCGTGTTGCAGAACGCGACGATGGTCTTGAGAACGGCGTTCTCAATCTCCTTGTCGATCTTCTGGGCTTTGATGTTCCAGCGTAGACTGGACTTGAGTTCGAAGGTCCGGAACGCAAAAACAAACGCCTGCGACACGGACGCGCTGATCATAGCTGCCGTATCAGCATCGAGCCCGGCGGGCAACTGCAGGCCAGCGAGCCTGATCTCATTCGACTGAATGGCATGGAGAACACGGGGTGGGATCTCGAGGCGTGCCAAGCTGTGATTCAAGGACGAACTGAACGCCTTCACGGCTGCAATCCCAAGAACGGCAATGGCAAGTACGCCCGCAACCCGGGCCACAGCATTGTTGATACCGGATGCGGTGCCAGAGCGATCTGGGTCCACGGAACCCATAACGACCGTGGTGAGAGGAGCAACGCTGACAGCCATTCCAAACCCTAAAACAATGAAGGCGGGGAAAAACGTGCTCCAGTAACCACCCCTCACCGAGGGCAATGGGAAGAGAAAAAAGCCTGCGGCGGCAATCAGCGGACCGATCATCAGGGGGCACCTCGGGCCATTACGAGTTACGAGTCCACCCGACCAGCGGGAAAGAAGGAATATCAGCAAATCAACGGCAGGCCGGCAGCGCCGGTCGCGGTCGCGGAGTATCCCTGCACCTGGATGAGGTTCAGCGGGAACAAGAAAAAGAAAGTCCCCAGAGCCGCATGGAGGAACAGGGTGAGCAGGTTGGCACCGCTGAAACTGCGGGATTCAAAGAGCGCCGCCGGGACCATGGGCGAAGCCACTCTAGCCTCCACGAAGAAGAACCCGATGAGACAAGCGAAACCGCCCATCAAGCTCGCTAAAACCAGAGGATGGCCCCAACCTACACTCACCGAGGCGAGGAGTCCATTCACCATGCCGCCTAATCCGGCGGCAGCAACGATTGCTCCCAACCAATCGACCTGCCGGGCGACGCCGCTGCGACTCTCGGCCACGTTGACGACGGTGCTATCGACAAAAGCCATGCTGGAGCCGAGAACTGCGGCGGCGAGGATCCAAGGCCCCACATTCGCTGCGCACGGTGCGTCAGCACTCACGGACCGGATTACGGCTTCATCGCATGGCGGTTTCATGAACAATAGAGACGCACCGTCCGGCAGATCAGACGCCAATATCATCCCGGCGCCGTATGCAGAGATAGCTTATGAACGGAACAGCTCTCTCGCAAGCAATGGGCCGACCTAGAAAAGTTGGGGAAGGCATCGAGAACTGCTTGGTCTGGAGAGGCCAACCGGGCCTGCGGGAGCCGCTCCCAGTGGCACAAGGACTCGGCTCCGCAACCGGAGCAGCAAGTTAATTCGGCTGAGGCAATCTGTCGCGGCAAAAAAGGCTCGGTATGGCCAGCACAGGCGCGAACGCGCCTGTGCTGATTGTTCCGAAACACCGTGGGTCCGTAAATTCCCAAATTCGGGCAGGTCGTGGCCGTTCTAATGAGGCCGGTTCAAGCGTGCAAGTATGAACAGGTGGGTTTGGGCGTAGAAGGACGTTTTCCAATCCGGCTCTTCACCTGAGACCGTTGCGTAGAGCGGCATCTGTCAGTAGGCCACCTCTCCGACTAACCCGTTCCGACCCCAGGCTTCGCTGCCAGCGTGGGCTATTTTGATTGGCATCGGCCAAAGTCCCCCTTTCTACGTGATGTTGGGATTACTGGTGATGATGATGATGAGCCACCTGCCGCACGGCCTCTATCTCCCCGCGATCAAGCCCACGGTTGGAGTTGAAATTACTATCCCCTGGTTCCGAAATGACCGATAAGGTGGTCTTGAACACTGCGTGACGATAGGAACACGACAAGATCACTCAGGGCAGACGTTAACTCAAGGGTGGCCTGGCTGAAGGCGCAACTCCTCGGGCCCATGCACCCTCCTCCGAGGCCTCACGAGTGTCAGGTCCCGAGCACGACGTTACTCTTGACACCGTGTCGGGTTTTGGATCCGTGTACCAACGAGAGGGCAAATGCGCCTTGGCGGAGACTTATGCTGAGCAGGCTCTTGCCGGTCGGCGACACGCTTTGGGCGCCGAACATCCCGATACGATGAGCTCCGAGGCTGATCTTGCCCTCGCGTACCTGTCGCAGGGTAAGTTTGTGGAGAGCGAGCTCCTCGCGCGCGAAGCGCTCGAGGCGGAGGAGAAGGTCCGCCCGACGACTGGCAGTGATACCGCGCCGAGAGCCTGCTGGGCGCGAGCCTGGCGAGAGAGAAGAAGTACGCCGATGCCGAGCCCCTGCTGCTGCTCGAAGCCTACCAGGGGATGCTGGCCCGCAAAGACCATATCGCCGCCCCCGATCGCTCCAACTTGGACCTCGCACGCGAATGGTTGGCGAAAATGTATCAAGCGTGGGGCAAACCGGAGAAAGCGGCGGAGTGGAAGAAGGAGTAAGATCTCTCAAACCGGATTCCATGGCATCCGACAATTTGAGATACCTGAGTTGCACAGGGCGGTGGTCGAGGACCGCATCGCGAAGGAGCCGGCCCCGACTTTAAGCGGTTGATGAATTCGGCTCATGGGCCGCACGAACTGGCAGGGATTCGGAAGCTGGTCCACCTTCGCGGGTT